>LFRM01254607.1_pt1 | contig 12432 bp, 9 predicted proteins | sample 618341 | NCBI WGS metagenome assembly LFRM01 (sample SAMN03654438, study PRJNA283298) | anaerobic digester metagenome | isolation source: pool of bioreactors CSTR01a, CSTR02a, and CSTR03a thermophilic anaerobic... | place: Denmark: Kgs. Lyngby | collected 2014-05-21
GCGGCATCTACGATAAACCTTAATCCATGTTTTGCACAGATGGCACCTACTTCTTTGATGGGATTTATTGTGCCACAAACATTACTTGCATGAGACATGACGATGGCTACGGTGTTTGGTTGTATCATTTTTTCTATAGCATCAATATTAAGCTCTCCGATTTTATTACCGGGTATGCGGGAAAACTCTACACCGTTTTTCTCCAATTGAACAAGAGGTCTCATAACAGCATTATGTTCCATGCTGGAACAGAGAATATGATCACCAGGTTTCAGAAAACCTTTGAGGATAAAATTCAGTGATTCGGTTATATTTTTAGTGAAAACTACATTTTTGCAATCAGATGCCCCGAACATTTCAGCAAGCATCTCTCGTGTCTCAAAAACGGTTCCTTCAAGATCGTATGCTGTTTGATAGCCACCACGGTTGATATTTGCACCGGAACTGACCATATAATTATATACTGCATCGGGAACTTCTTTAGGTTTTGGAAAAGAAGTTGCACCGTTATCTAAATAAATTCTATCCATTTTTTCCTCTCCATATTATTTAAACATTATTGAATTACTTATTGTAACAATAAATCAAATTTGAGAATAATAACAATTTATCTCAATCTCATTTTAATCCAATAAGCTGCATTCGAGTATTGAAAATAACTATAATTGATCCTTATAAGGAAAAATGCTTATAATATATTGGAATAATACTGGAGGCACATATGAAGAAGAATAAGAGAATAGGAGCATTGATAGACGAGCTCACAGGTAATCCGAACAAACTATACGATTCCAAACATTTTTGTAAAAAGTTCGATATTGCAAAATCCAGCCTTTCTGAAGATATAAAGATGGCAAACGAGATTTTTGCAGAAAATGGATCCGGCCATATAGAAAGCATATCGGGTGTTGGAGGAGGTATAAAATTTGTACCGGGAATATCTATGCAAGACATTATTGAACTGCAAAATACAATTATTGAAAAGCTTTCTGATCCGTCGAGAATACTTGGAGGAGGGTTTTTGTACACTGCTGATATAATGTACGACAGTCATTTTGTGCGCGACATGGCAAGGATATTTGCAGACAGATTTAGCAGCCTAAATGCTGACTATGTTGTTACAGTCGAAACTAAAGGAATCCCTCTTGCATCCCAAGTAGCCTTTATGCTTAATTTGCCTCTTGTTGTAATAAGACGCGAGGCGATGTACTCCGAAGGGTCGACTGTGAGTATTAATTATTTCTCCGGATCAACACAGGGTATTGCAAAAATGTCAATTGCAAAAAGAGCCGTGAGCTCTAAGACCGAAGCTATAGTCATAGATGACTTTATGAAAGGCGGGGGGAGCTTAAGGGGAGTTAAGGATATTTTGGCAGAATTTGATATTGTCGTTGTTGGAATTGGAGTTGCTCTTGAGTCCAGAGATCCGGCTAATAAAAAGGTGAAAAACTATTCATCGATATTGATTATTGACGATATTGATGAGGAAAATAGAAAAATCAAAATTAGTCGAAGTTTGAATTTATAATAAGACATTAAGAAAGACTCTATTTCCTTGAATATTGAGGGCTTAATAACATATAATCAATTGAAGAACTAACACGACAGGAGAGAATCTTAATGGGAAAATTTGAAGATTATAGACGTATACATTGTCTTGGTATTGGAGGCATAGGTCTATCGGCTGTTGCTGAAATACTTGCAGATAATGGGCATATTGTAACTGGTACAGATATTAATGCTTCAGATGTTACAAGACATCTGGAGAGCAAGGGTATAAAAATATATTATTCACATGAACCTGAGAATGTAGAAGGAGTAGACGCAATAGTTTATTCTGCTGCGATTTCGGATGAGAATCCTGAGGTAATAAGAGCGCATGAGCTTGGAATACCTCTTTTTTCTCGCGCAGAGGTTCTTGGTTTTATAATGAATAACTACGATTATTCAATTGCGATATGTGGAACTCATGGCAAAACCACAGTAACGTCAATGACATCACTGATTCTGAGAAATGCAAAATATAAGCCAACAATACTGGTAGGCGGAAACCTTGCAGAGATAAATGGTAATGTAGAGATAGGGGAGAATAAGTATTTTGTAACGGAGGCGTGTGAATACATGGATAGCTTCCTTCATCTTCGTCCAAATATAGGAGTCATACTCAATATTGATTCTGACCATTTAGATTATTTCAAGGATATGGATCATATAGTTCAGTCTTTTAGAAAATTTGTCGAGCAGATACCAGAAGGTGGGATTATCATTGCATATGGGGATAATCCGTTTGTTAAAGATATTTTGAAAGATCGAAAAAACAAAATCACTTATGGATATGGTGAGGGGAATGATTTTTATGCTGAGAACATCATATTTGATGAAAACGGATTTCCAAGTTTTGATATATGCCGCAAAGGAAAGACAATAGCTCATCTTGAATTATCCGTCCCGGGAGAGCACAATGTGCTTAATGCCATGGCAGCCTTCGTTTCGGCAGCATATCTTGATGTTGATATTCCTACAATAGCAAAAACACTTAAAGGATATGGTGGAACGCACAGAAGATTTGATTTTACCGGAACAACATCCGGAGGAGTTAAAGTTATTGATGACTATGCACACCATCCTACAGAGATAAAAGTGACCCTCAGTGCAGCAAAAAACATCAAGCATAATAAGCTTTGGCTGATTTTCCAGCCACACACATATACCAGAACAAAAGCCCTATTTAATGAATTTATTGATGCATTCGAAGATGCTGATGTTTTAATTCTTACGGATATATATGCAGCAAGAGAAAAAGATATTTATGATATATCTTCATACAAGCTATCACAGTCTATTAAGAAGAAACATCCTGATAAAGAGGTTTTCTATGTTAAAGACTTCGAAGATATTGTCAAATATATTAAAAAATATGCGATAAGAGACGATATTACCATGACAATGGGTGCAGGAGATGTATATAAAATAGGAGAAATGCTGCTTAAGTAGTGTGTTGGGCAGCTACAGATTTAAATTTTAATCAGACCATATTACCAAATAATAAACATATAGCAACTATAAAAAAACAAGCCGGTCAGGAGGAAACAACAATGCTTAATGAAGCTTATTCTAATATCAAGCTCTTTACTTGCAATTCGCACCCGGAGCTTGCAGAAGAAATTGCAAGACATATGGGTGTACAGCTTGGAAAAGCTACGGTTACAAAGTTTAGTGATGGAGAAATCAGTGTAAGTATCTGGGAGTCTGTCAGAGGTAGGGATTGCTATATAATACAATCCACCAATGATCCGGTTAATGATCATATTATGGAGCTTTTGATAATGACAGACGCCCTCAAAAGAGCTTCTGCAAAGAGCGTTACGGCAGTAATTCCTTATTATGGATATGCAAGACAGGACAGAAAGGCAAAGGCAAGAGATCCAATAACATCAAAGCTTGTAGCTAATATGATAGTCGCTGCCGGAATAGACAGAGTAATCACAATGGATCTTCATGCACCTCAGGAACAAGGTTACTTTGATATCCCTGTTGACCATATGCTCGGACAGCCTATTATCACCGATTACTTCCAGCTCAAAGGGCTTGAAGATATGGTTATTGTTTCCCCAGATCACGGTTCGGTTACACGAGCACGAAATATGGCAAAGCCGTTTAATGTCCCTATCGCAATTATAGATAAAAGAAGACCGGAACCTAATAAAAGCGAGATAATGAATATCATAGGTAATGTTGAAGATAAGAATTGTATTATCATTGATGATATGATTGATACAGCAGGCACTATCTGTAATGCGGCCCAGGCACTTATCGATCTGGGTGCAAAAAGTGTATATGCATGCGCAACACATGGTGTTCTTTCAGGTCCTGCTGTTGAAAGAATAGAAGGAAGCGTTATCAAAGAAATGATTCTTCTTAATACAATTCCGATTCCTGAAGAAAAAAGACTCAAGAATATGACAATCCTTTCAGTAGGTCATATATTTGCAGAAACTATATCTCGTGTATACCAAAATAAACCGGTATCCACTATGTTTGAGAATAACTAATCAGCGTAGAATGATGTTTGTTATTGCAGGATTGGGAAATCCGGGAAAAGAATATGAGAATACAAGGCATAATATGGGCTTTAAAGTTATTGATGCTCTTGCTTCCGAACTTGGAGTTGATGTTAAGAGAGAAAAGTTTCATGCTTTAATCGGCCAGGGCAAGATAGGTAACGAAAAGATAGTTTTAGTCAAACCACAGACATATATGAACAGAAGTGGTATTGCTGTAAGAGAAATAGCTATGTATTATAATATTCCACCCGAAAAGCTCATAGTTATATACGATGATATAGATATTCCTTTGACATCGATAAGAATTCGAAAAGCCGGTGGACCCGGTACGCATAATGGTATGAGATCTGTCGTAAAAGAACTAGGTATAAATTCATTTCCAAGAATACGAATAGGTGTTGGGACATCTTCCAGAGATGAGAATTTGGTGAACAGAGTAATAGGAAAAGTGCCCAAGGGCGAACAAAAAATTCTTGAAGACATTGTAATAAAGGCAGCAGATGCAGTGAAGGATATTGTAGCATTGGGAATAGATACGGCGATGAATAGACATAATTATACACCGCCGGAAGAAAAAGAGAAAATAGACGAAAATGATAACTAATTATACGGGTATAAGTGGCAGCAGGATAGCATATCTTGCTGCCGTTGAACTTAATAAGAATAAAAAAGCACTGATTGTGACATCAACTGGACAAGCTGCTAAGCTTCTTGCGGAAGATATAAGTTTCTTTGATTCTGATGCCCGAATAATCATCTTGCAAGAGGAAGAAGATATTCAGGTCCTTTATGAGGCGAGAAACAGAGAGAGACTTATAGATAGGATAAAGGCTATCAGTGGACTTATAGATGATAGTGATGAAAAGATATGTGTCATTGCTCCGGTTAGTGCAACTGTAAGACGTAGCCAAGATCCTGATAAATTCAAAGCATCTGTAATTGAAGTTAATCTTGGAGAAGTTATCGCTCCGTCTGATTTAAGGAAAAAGTTGGTGGACTCAGGATATGAATCGGCTGAAGTAACCGAATCAACCGGAGAGTTTTCTGCAAGGGGAGGAATGATTGATGTATTTTCTCCTTCATATTCTTTTCCTGTACGAATTGAGTTCTTTGATGATGAGATTGATTCAATAAGGATATTCGATTCGGAGACTCAAAGATCGGTTGAAAACATGAAATCTGTTGTTCTTGCTCCTGCTGCAGAATTCATTCCTTCTCATGATGAGAGAATAGATGCCCTTGCAAGGATTAAGGCAGAGTATGACAAAAATATAAGAAGGGCAACAGCTGAGCATGTGAATGATGGAATTATTGATGGAAGAATAGAAAGGCTCAAAGAATATAAAGGCAAAATGACAGAGATGTTTGAACAGGGTAGTAATGTTCAAATATACGCTGATCTTATTGAATACTTTAATATAGATAATTTTATGTTGTGGGATTATTTGAAAGAAGGAGTTTTAATTGCGATTGATCCGGCAAAAATATTAGAAGCACTTCCCGAAGATGTTAAAAATGATGATATATATAGGATGTATGGTATGTCAAATGTTTCTATATTTACACCATTCCCGGAAAACATCAAAGGTGTCCAACGACTGGACAAGATTATAAATATAAGAAGCAGACAGGTGGCATCTTTCAACGGTCATATAGATCTCTTTGCAAAAGAAACAGAAAGTCTTATAAAAGCCGGGTACAGAATTACTATAGTCAGTAGTTCAGAAGAAAGAAATGATAGGATAAGAGAATATCTCGAAATAGCTGCTGTACATGGAGATATAAGATATACAAAAGGGAATTTAAGTAGCGGTTTCATATTTGATGATGAGAAAATTTGTTTTATCGCAGAATCGGATATTTTTCCAAACGCAAAAAAGAAGACGGTATCAAAGAAAAAAAGAAAAAGAACCTCTGATTCAATAAGATTTTCAGATTTAAGCAAGGGCGACTATGTAGTGCACGAAGGACATGGCATAGGCAAGTTCGAAGGCATTAAGACGATGTTGGCTGATGGTCAGACAAAAGATTATCTTGTAATAAGATATGCCGGATCAGATGTTTTGTACATTCCAACAGAACAACTTGATGTAATTCAGAAATATATCGGCAGTGGAGGAGACGCCCCGGCACTTTCAAGACTATCAGGAGGAAGCTGGAAAAGGGCGAGAGAACGTGCAAAAAAATCTATTATGGAAATTGCTGAAGACTTGGTAAAGCTTTATGCTGAGAGAGAAGCTGCAGGGGGATATGCTTTTAGTGAAGATACCATATGGCAAACAGAATTTGAGGCTGATTTTCCGCATACCGAAACCGAAGATCAGCTTAAAGCTTCAGAGGAAATAAAAGAAGACATGCAAAAGCCTCTTCCGATGGATAGGCTTTTGTGTGGAGATGTCGGTTACGGCAAGACCGAAGTGGCGGCAAGGGCAATATTCAAATGCATATCAGAAGGAAAACAAGCGGCACTTCTTGCACCTACCACTTTACTTGTAAACCAGCATTATCATAATTTTAGAGAAAGATTTGACAAATTTCCGTTTGAGATAGCAGAGCTTTCAAGATTCAGGACATCCAAAGATCAAGCAAAAACCTGCAAAGGTCTTGCAACAGGAAGTATAGATTTTGTTATAGGAACTCATAGAATGCTCTCAAAGGATGTAAAGTTTCGAGATTTGGGTCTTTTGGTGGTGGATGAAGAGCAAAGATTTGGAGTACAGCATAAAGAGCAGATCAAAAAGCTCAGAAAAAACATTGATATTTTGACTCTGTCAGCAACACCGATACCAAGGACACTAAACATGTCCCTTACAGGGATTAAGGACATAAGCACAATAGAAGAACCGCCTGAAGACAGATACCCTGTACAGACATTTGTAACACCTTTTGATGAAGACGTACTCAAAAATGCAATCGAAAGAGAGCTGGCAAGAGGGGGACAGGTATTTGTCGTTAATAATAGGATAACGGGCATTAGGCAAATCTCCGAAAAAATCGGTGATCTTGTTCCGGAAGCAGAAATAGCAGTTGGGCACGGGAGAATGAGCGAAACCGATCTTGAAAATACAATGAAAGACTTTATCGAAGGCAAGTACAATGTTCTCGTTGCTACAACCATAATTGAAAATGGCATTGATATTCCAAATGCTAATACTATGATAATACTGAACGCTGATAAGCTGGGTCTTGCACAGTTATACCAACTAAGAGGTAGAGTGGGGCGTTCAGATAGAATTGCCTATGCATATTTGATGTATCAACCGCAAAAAGTCCTAACGGAAATTGCACAAAAAAGGCTTACAACAATAAGAGAATTTACAGAATTTGGTGCAGGCTTTAAAATCGCAATGAGAGATCTTGAACTTAGAGGTGCAGGAAATATTCTTGGCGAAGCGCAAAGTGGCCAGATAGATGGTATAGGATATGAGCTATACTGCAAGGAAATAGAGAGAGCAGTAAGAAGGCTAAAGGGTGAACTTGTCACAGATGAAAGAGCGGATATCAGTATCGAGATTCCTTTCAAGGCATCAATACCGGCTAGCTATATAGAAAATGAGACATTAAGATTGCAGGCATATAAGAAGATTGCTGAAATATCTTGTCGCGAGGATAGTGAGGAGGTTGTAGATGAACTCCTGGACAGATATGGTGAACTGCCGGATGATACAGTTTCCCTTATAATGGTTGCGGAGATAAGAGCTCATGCAGAGGCGATTGGAATTAAAACGATATCACAGCAGGGACGCCTTACAATATTTATGTTTGCTAATAGCAATAATATAAAGGCTTATGCAGTCGTGAAGGCTGGAGAAGAGTTTGGAACGGATTTGAATATTAGCCTTGGAAGAAACCCGCAGTTTAGTCTCATAACAGGAAAAAGTCCCGAACCTACCAAAGTGCTTCAATTCCTAAGATTCCTTAGAGAAGCCTGTAGCGCTTCACAAGAGAACGATAATAAAGTATAATTAACGGATTAATATTTTAATATGTAAATATATTTCTGCAGCCTCAGAGTGCAAATAGTATAAGGAGAATCATATATGTTATTCAGTAAAATAGGACTTATTGATGAAAATTTTGATTATAGTGAAGACATGTATGTCGGAACAGAAGATGACAGAATAACATATATTGGCAGAGTCGAACCGAAGGACAAACTCATATATGGCGAAGTATACGACGGCAAAGGGAAGGTTTTAATGCCGGGTTTCTATAATTCACATGGACATTCTCCGATGAGTCTTATGCGTGGCTACGGAGAAAATCTTTCTTTACAAAGATGGCTTGAGGAAAAAATATTTCCTTTTGAGGACAAATTGTACTCTAAGGGAATTTTCTGGGCAACTCTTCTGTCCATTGCAGAATCAATGCGATTTGGAATCATTTCAACTTCAGACATGTATTTTTTTATTGATGATATGGTTAGAGCGATAAGTGTCTCTGGAATAAAATCCAACATTGCAAGGTCAGTTGCTAATCCTACGGGAATTCCGATAACTGAATGCTTAGGATTTACCGAAATGAGAGAGGCAATTAAAATGTACAACGGATTCGATAATGGAAGAATTCGTGTAGATGCATCACCACATGCTGAATATACTAATGATGAGAAAACAATAAGGGCAATTGCGGAAACTGCAAAAGAGTTTGATGTAGGCGTACAAGTTCATGTTTCAGAAACAAAAAAAGAGACAGACGAATGCCGTATGAGACATAAAATGACACCTGTAGAATTTTTCAATCGCTGCGGACTATTTGATAGTCGAACGAGTGCTGCGCATTGTGTATGGCTTACTGATAATGATAGAGAGATTATCAGAAGAAAGGGCGTCACAGTTTGTAGTAATCCAATAAGTAATTTAAAGCTGGCGAGTGGAATATGCGATGTCCCAAAGCTATATGATATGGGTATCAACGTAGCTATCGGAACAGACAGTACTGCAAGCAACAATAGCTTGAATATGTTTGAAGAAATGAAAACTTTTGCACTTCTGGGTAAGATAAAGTCAAACAATCCTTCATCGATGACACCGTCGCAGGTGATAAGAAGTGCTACAAGATTAGGGGCACTTGCACAGGGAAGGAAAGATTGTGGAATAATAAGTAGAGGATGCAAAGCGGACCTTATTGTCGTGGATTCTGATGTACCAAATATGAGGCCTATACACAATATGCTTAATAATTTAGTATATTCTGCGGATGGTAAGGATGTATGTCTTACTATGTGCGATGGTAAGGTTTTATATCAGGATGGTGAATATAAAACTTTAGATATTGAGAAGATAATATTTGAAACAGAAAAAGCAAAAAATACAATTCTCAAGACCCTTTAGAAAAGATATTACAGTATGAAAACACCATGGTTGCTCATATAATACATACAGATTTGTGCCGATAATGATTGACAAGAAAGGAATATTTTTCGTTGAATCAAATAGAAGATAATAAGGATTTGAAAACACAAAAAACCGGATCTACACTGATGAAGGGCGTGACGATTCTTGCAGTTGGTGGTATAGTCAGCAAGATTTTTGGTGCATTATTTAGAATTCCCTTGACCAATATGATAGGTGCAGAGGGACAATCGTATTATGGTGCGGCATATCCTGTCTACCAGTTTTTCTTTGTAATAGCAACATCCGGATTTCCTGTTGCTATCTCAAGAATGGTATCGGCAAGGATAGCTAAAGGCGATTTTATCAATGCATATAAATCATACAAAATAGCAATGTCAGCTACATTTGTTATCAGCTTTGCTTCATTTGTTATGTGCTTCTTGGGAGCGGACTGGATAGCAAGTGCGATGGGAAATCCTGAAGCAGCATTATCAATTAGAGCCATTTCAATAGCTCTTCTGTTTACCCCTATTGTTGCTTCTTTGCGTGGATACTTCCAAGGACAACAGAACATGACTCCAACCGCTATAAGTCAGGTGGGAGAGCAGATGATAAGGGTAATAGTAGGTCTATTGCTTGCTTATTTGTATATGAACCACAGCTTAAGTAAGGCTGCAGCAGGAGCTACATTCGGGGCTTCGGCAGGAATGATAGCTGCAATGATTATGCTAATATTTATGTACTACAAAACAAGAGCTCAAAGAGAGGCTGATTTTAGAAAGTCTGTTGTAATTCAAGAGTCAGCAAGGCAACATTTCAAAGAACTTATCAGTATAGTCATCCCTATTACTATAGGCTCATCAATCCTTCCTCTTATGATGATTATTGACTCTATGATAATAATGAGAAGACTTCAGGCGACGGGATGGACACTTGCTGAATCAAAGGTTTTGTATGGACTAATAAGCGGATATTGCGATTCTTTGGTAAACCTGCCTGTAGTATTTATAGATGCAATCACCATTAGTCTTATACCTGCCGTAACAACGGCTTTCGTTCTCAAAAACAAGAAAGACCTTGTTAAGAATATAAGAACGGGTCTTAAGACGATGATGCTTATTGCCTATCCTTGTGCTATAGGTCTCATAGTGCTCGGAAGACCTATACTGTACATGCTTTATCCTAATAAAATTGATGAAGCTGAAATGGCAGTAGTTACTCTTCAAATTTTGTCAGTCAGCATAATAACACTTTCAATAATGCGAACATTGTCGAGCTGCTTACAGGGAGTTGGAAAAATGTCGCTGCCGGTTATTAATCTGGGCATTGGCGCTGCAGTCAAGATAGTTATTACATATGTACTGGTGGGTATTCCTTCACTTAACATTAACGGTGCTGCCATAGGATCGGTTTGTGCATATCTTGTTGCCGGTTTTCTTAATTACAAAGGACTTAAAAGATACGCAAGCGTTAGCCTGGATTTAAAGGCGATATTTGTAAAACCGCTTATCGCAGCAGGACTTATGGGGGTCTCTGCCGGAGTCGTATATAAATTGATGTTACTTGTTTCGTCAAGCAATTTCATTTCCACCTTGCTGTCTATTTTTGTAGCGGTAGCGGTATTCTTTGTTCTAATATTCAAAACACATGTAGTAACAAAGGATGAAATTGAAATAATTCCAAAAGGAGAATTGATATTCAGACTTGCCGAAAAGCTTAAACTTTTATGATAAGAAGATAAAAAGATTTATTATATCCATTAAGTACTCATAATGTTCTGGTGTTTTTTATAGAACATTGAAAATTCAACAATATGAGCAAGTTTCATTTGACATATAGAGGACAGTTTGTTTATAATTTATACGGATGTTTGTTTCTAAATTAAGGAGGTTGACGATAATGAATAAGGCTGAATTGGTTAGCAATGTTGCGGATAAGACTGGCCTCAAGAAGAAAGATGCAGAAGCTGCACTTGATGCAGTTCTGGAGACTATTCAAGAAGCACTGGTTGCCGGCGATAGCGTAAGACTGATTGGATTTGGTAATTTTGAGACAAGAAGCAGAAAGGCAAGAACAGGAAGAAATCCTCAAAAGCCTGATACTACCATTTTCATTCCTGCATCGAAGGCACCTGTATTCAAAGCAGGCAAGTCACTTAAAGACGCTGTTAATAAGTAATTGTGTATTTGAATACATGCGGACAGCGTGAAGCTGTCCGCTTTTTCTTTCTCTCAGTTTTGACAGATATGTTGTTTAGCAAGGTGTCTGCGAAATTTGAAATAATTAATAACTCAAAATGTCGAAGGAGCAATAAATACTCATTATGAGACTAGATAAATTCCTAAAAAATTCAAGAATAATTAAAAGAAGAACTGTAGCAAAAGAAGCATGCGAGCAGGGGAGAGTTGACGTAAATGAAAAAATCGCCAAGCCTGGACTTGAAGTCAAGGAAGGCGATATTATCAGAATAACTTTCGGTAGCAATATCCTTACGGTGAAGGTTAAAGCGTTGACTGAGAATGTCCGCAAAGAAGATGCTCAGGATATGTACGAGATTATATAACTGATTTAAGGCGAATAGCTTTTACAACGGTACGGTCTATAATAACTATCAGCATTGTCATAATAGGTATAGCAATCAGTTCTTTAACTGCTCGAGATAGAAGAAAGATTTTGAATCCTTTGCCGATAATGAATGTCAGCCAAAAAGTGTTAAGTAGCAGATTGACTCCAAGGCATACTAAAGTGCTTGCGATAAATGCTCTTAATATAGTAATCTCACGTTTATATAAAATGAGTCCCAGAATAAAACCTGTCAGAAAAGCCGATATGGTAAATCCAAAAAAGAACTGACCGGTTGGAAATACGAATGCTCCAATTATATCTCCTATGGCATAGGCAGTACCGGCCCATATAGGTCCATATAAAATCGCCAAAATTGCTATAGGCAGAAAACCAAACCCTATTCTTAAGAACGATACGTTGATTGAAAGGATTTTAGAAAGCACTATTTGTAGTCCTATCATCAAACC
>LFRM01025704.1_pt2 | contig 12431 bp, 12 predicted proteins | sample 618341 | NCBI WGS metagenome assembly LFRM01 (sample SAMN03654438, study PRJNA283298) | anaerobic digester metagenome | isolation source: pool of bioreactors CSTR01a, CSTR02a, and CSTR03a thermophilic anaerobic... | place: Denmark: Kgs. Lyngby | collected 2014-05-21
AGTCAGTTCGAACAACCTTTACTTGAGTTCTCAGGAGCATGCGCAGGTTGTGGAGAAACACCTTACGCTAAGCTTGTTACTCAATTGTTTGGTGATCGTATGATGATTGCAAATGCTACTGGATGTTCATCCATCTGGGGTGGTTCTGCACCAGCATCTACGTATACCACTAACCATCTTGGTCAAGGACCAGCATGGGCTAACTCCCTATTTGAAGATAATGCAGAGTTTGGACTAGGAATTTACCTAGGTCATAACGCTCAAAGAGCTAAAATGTTACCTCTAGCAGAAAAACTTGTTGAAAACACTAGTATTTCTGAAGACCTTAAGGCAGCAACTCAGAACTTCATCGATAACTTCGATAAGGGTGAAGAGTCTGCAGCAGCTAGAGCTGCTCTACTACCATTAATCAAGGATTCTTCCATTGAAGAAGCTAAAGAACTTTATGCTAACAAAGACTACTTAACCAAGAAGAGCCAATGGATCTTTGGTGGAGACGGTTGGGCATATGATATTGGATATGGTGGATTGGACCACGTTCTAGCTACAGGAGAAAACATCAATGTTCTAGTTATGGATACTGAAGTTTACTCTAATACCGGTGGACAGGCTTCCAAGGCTACACCAGCAGCTGCTATTGCTAAATTTGCAGCTTCAGGTAAGAGAACCAAGAAGAAAGACCTAGGTATGATGGCTATGACTTATGGTTATGTCTATGTGGCTCAGGTTGGTATGGGTGCTGATAAGAACCAGACCATGAAGGCATTTAGCGAAGCTGAAGCTTATGATGGACCATCATTAGTTATTGCTTATGCTCCATGTATTAACCAAGGACTTAAACTGGGAATGGGCTTTAGCCAAGAACAGACTAAGAGAGCTGTAGAGTCAGGATACTGGCAACTATACAGATTCAATCCTACGCTAAAAGCAGAAGGAAAGAATCCATTCACCTTAGACTCCAAGGAGCCTACAAGAAACTTTAGAGAATTCCTTGACAGTGAAGTACGATATTCTTCATTATTGAAGTCATATCCAGATCATGCTGAAGAGTTATTTGCTAAGACAGAACGGGATGCGCAAGAAAGACTAGAGTCTTATAAGAGATTAGCTTCCTATGATTATTCTGAAGTGACCACTGAAGAATAATAAAAACTAATTTAAAATCCAAAAAGGATTGTCACGAAAGTGACAGTCCTTTTTTTGCGGAGAGAATGATATAAAGTAAATATAGATAAATTCACAATAGACTGATATTTCATGATCTAATAAAAAACAACAGGACTGATCTCTATAAAAAGAGTAGTCCTGTTGTTTTTGTCCTATATGATTTCACATTTTAAAAAGAATCCATTGATCGGTATCTTTTTCATATTTAATTTCAAATAAAATTTCTTGGTCATTAACAATACCTTGACATAAAAAAACCTGCATAAGATTCCCCGCAAGTTTTTCTTTCTTACGAGCTTGAATACTCTTTATGGCAATAGTCTTATATTTTCCATCTTCGTCGATTAGACGAAATCGAAGAGGATGAATTAATCCTTTGAAATCAAACCAAGCAATCATTTCAATGGGCTTAGCAAGAACTTTCATGAAAAATCTCCTCCTTAAATATAGCTTTTCATGAAGATATAATCTTTTTCCTCAATTCCTCCTGAAAAAGCCTTAACAGGAGAGTTTAAAAAAGTGGCTCTGATTAAAGATTCATTCCCAAAATCTTCACGGATCAAGTCAATAACTCTGTCCATTCGTTTCATTTTATCTTCTTCATGATTTTTTAGAAAAGAAAGTTGTTGGATGTTCTCTTCTCTCAAATTTGAAAAAGAAATTCCTAGATGTCTTACCGCATCACCATTCCAGAGTTCATCAAAAATCTGACAAGCTGTGCTCATCAATAGACTGGTAGAATTAGTGCTCCAAAGCAAAGTCCGCTGCATGCTAAAAGAGATAAATTCACTGGTTCGAATATGGACAGCCACAGTGGTCACTAGTTTCTTTGCTACTCTAAGACGAGGAACTAGAGTTTCTCCTATGGAGAGGAGTACATTATGGCAAGAAATTCGGTCCGTGAAATCAAAGGGGAGGGTAGTGGAGTTTCCCATGCCCTTCATCTCAATGGTTCCTTCATTTCGCACCACAGAAGAATCAATGCCATTGGCATAGCAAGAGATCATAGCACCGTGTTTTTTAAATTTCTGATACAAAAAAGCAGGAGAGGTACGAGCTAGTTCTCCAATGGTGTAAATGTTCATTTTCTTTAATTTTTCGTAGGTTCTAGAGCCCACCATAAATAACTCATTGACAGGGAGAGGCCACATTTTCTCCTGGATCTCGTGCTGATATAGGGTATGTATCTGGTTAGGTTTTTTCAAATCTGAAGCCATTTTCGCTAAGAGTTTTCCTGTGGATATGCCAATATTTACCGTAAAACCCAGTTCTGTTTCAATTCTGTGACGAATAATTTCGGCTACATCTAGAGCTTGTTCTTTTTTTAGATGGCTCATATCCATAAAACACTCATCGATGGAATATCGCTCAATAAGAGGAGAGTACTCCCTTAAAATATCCACCATGGCTTCACTGGCTTTCATATAAACCCCGTATCGAGGAGGAACAATTTTTAAGTCTGGGCACTTTAATAAAGCAGAGAATAAAGTTTCGCCGGTCTGAATTCCATACTTTTTGCTAGGGATAGATTTAGCCAGAACAATACCATGACGACTCTGTGGATCACCGCCTACGATAGAGGGAATAAGCCTCAAGTCTAAAGTTGCGCCATGCTGAAGATCCCAGGCAGAATTCCAGGAAAGATAGGCTGAATTGACATCTACATGAAAGATTAGTTTTTCCATTTCCATCACCTTAAATTCTAATTATAATTAAGAACTAACGTTCTTTATATTCAAAAGTATACCAGAACAAACGTTCTAAGTAAAGGCGAAAAAAAGAGATTAGTTCGTGAAAACTAATCCTTTAGATCTGCTTAATGTCCTAACTTAAAATCTTCGTTAGGATACACTATGTTTAGAAAATTAGTGAGTTCTTCGTCGTAACGATCTGGATTGACGCCCATGGCCGTTCCATGAACGCCCCCCTCTGCGATATACAAGACTTTTTTGTCCATTTTAAAAGCATACATAGCTTTAGTCATTTTCATAGGAATGTACGTATCCTCATCTCCGTGGATAAATAAAATGGGTTGGCTAATGGCAGGAAGTTCTTTAAGAGGAGACACATCTTCAATGGTAAAACCAGATCGGATTTTAACAATTAAATTTAAAAAGGCAATGATTTTCTTGCTCTCAATCCCTGTATCTTGTTTAAATTTCAAAAGAAGAAGTTCGGGTAAATCAGAAAAAGCAGAATCGACTACACCAAACTCAATACGTTCATCCATGGCCATATTTAACATGGCGATGGTTCCACCCATGGATTCTCCATGAAGTCCCACGTGAATGTCTTTTCCGTAGGTCTTAAAGAGATGGTCTGTTACGGCTCTAAGATCCCATTTCTCAAAATGACCATAAGTGGTATTATGACCACCAGAATCTCCATGATTGCGTAGATTAAAGACCACTACGTTAAACCCTTTTTTATGAAAAAAAGAAAGGTACTTTAAGCTGCCAAATATATTCATAGAAATACCGTGAACAATGATGACATACTTATTAGAGTCATTGGGATAAATTCTACCTTTTAGAATATAGCCATAAGGAGAATTAATAGATAGCTCATCAAAAGACAGTGAATTAATATACTCTTCAGGGTAATAACCTTGTTCTAAAACTCTTTGTTTAGCTTTTTGAGGATTTTTTGTCTTGGGATATAGAACACGATTGACATATCGGATTGAAGTACTAACGAGAAGTAAAATTACCACAAGTAATAGACCTAATATAATCAAAATCACATATTTCATAGGATCAATCCTTTCGTAAATAGTGAAGCTTACGGTTGAATAAAGACACGGATAGGCTTTCCCCAATTATAGCAACTTAAAGAGGGGCTATCAAGGTGGGTAGAAAAAATTAGGTAAAAGTTAGAAATCATAGGATATATTAGTATATGTGATTGAAAATAAACTATTCCATGGCCGTGGTGTAAAAAGTGTATTAACATTTAATAGGATTACTGAATATGTGAAGTATTAAAGGTATAATAAGGATAAGACTTGATAATAATCAGGAAACAGGAGGAATGCGTAAATGAAATTCGAATTTGAAATGGATAAAATTAAAAAGAAAGGTGAAGATATGGTGAAAAAAGGTGAGGAAATGGCTAAAGATGTGATGCCAAAGGTAAAGGATGCCACCTCAGACTTTAAAGATTCCGTATCAAGCTTTGTGGATAAGGGAACAAAAGAAGCTAAAAAACTTTTTGAGAAAAAAGATGATGTCAAAGATGATGTCGTTGATTTTTCTAAGAAGACCAAGAGTAATGTTCAATCTAGCCTAAGTGATATGACCGATTCAGGCGATGAAAAGAAAGGCAAGGGCAAGATTGTAGCGGGAGTAGCCGTAGCGGCGGCAGCAGCCACTGCATATGCTGTTTATAGAAGAAATAAAGCGAAGAATGAAGATTTAAGAATGGATTATGCTGAAAAGCTTCAGAGGTGGTCAGAAGTTGAATCAGCAGAAAGAGAAAACCATGATGACGAGCTACAAAAACCTATTAAAGTAGCCCCAAAGAAGGTTTATAAGTTAGGAAGTAATGCTTTAATTGGAGAAGATATCATTATCAATGTATCTAAAACTGGAAATGGTTTTGCTTTTAACCCAGATGATGAAGGTGAACCTATTGCAGATATGGACATTAAAAAAGTGATTATGGATAAGACCAGTGCAATTAAAGATAAAATTTCCAGTAAGATGGAAGAAGCAAAACTTCAAGGTAAATTAGGAACCATGGATGCCAAGGATAAGTATATAGAAATTAAAGATATGGCTGAAGATCGTTTTGATGATCTTAAAACTAAGGTAGATGAAGAAATCACTCCTAATGTGAAGAAAAAAGCGGAAGAATTTAAAGAAGAAGCAGAAGATAAATTCGAAGAGCTAAAAAATAAAGCTAACTTAGATGAAAAAGCAGAAGAAGTTAAGGAAGAAGTTAAGGACAAAAAAGAAGACGCTAAAGATAAATTCCAAGACTTAAAAAACAAGGTATCTTCCTCCACTAAAGAGAAAGCAAAAGATGCAGCAGGAGCTGTTGAAGATGCCGGTGATAAAATTGAGAAGAAAACGGATACTTTAGAAGTTAAAGTTAAAGACTTGGTAGATGATGATAAGATTGAGAAAATCAAGCGTAATGATATGGCCATAGATGATGGTTCTTCTGAAGATATTGTGGATGAGCCATTTGGAGCAGAAGAATTCATGGATGAGGATGAAGAAAAAGGATTAATGGACAAGGTAAAGAATATGGCATCAGAGGCTAAAGAAAAACTTATGCCTGACCATAATGACGGGGATAAGGAATTAGTCGGTTATAGAATAGCTATTCATAATCGTGGAGATGAAGATTATTTATTTAGTCCTATGCAATTCCAAGTTTATGATACGGTGAAGAGATCCGTTAAGCTTAAAGCTGAAATTGAAGAAGGAACGACTCTTGGAAATGTCATCGTTAAACCAGGTGAAACCTATCAAGGAAAACTATATGTACAAAAACATTTAGGTGTGAAAGATGGGATTGTCTTCTTTAGAGATCTTAGCTTAGATTATGCAGTACTTTATCTCACAGATAATGATAATCCAGTGGAAAGTAATCCACGAATGGTTTTAGACGAAGATTATCTTTATAGTGATGAAGAAGTTTTAAAAGAACATGTGGATTATAAACGTCAATAAGGTGCTTTAGTAGTGAAAGAACCTGACATAAAGAGGAGCTACCTAAAGAAATGAGGGTAGCTCCTTTTCATATGAAAGAAAATAAAAAATGGTAAAAATAAAAATGAGAAGAAAGATCACCTTCTTCTCATAAATTCTATTTAATTATTTTAATTTTTTAGGATAAATTTTCTTATAGGCTGTAATAACAGGGACTGCGATTAGGGCTGAAATAATGGCTTCTGGGATACCGTTGGTTCCCACCACCGTTAAAATGAACGTTCGGGCAGCGGCTTCTGTAATGCCTAAAGCTTGAGCATACCTGGCTAAATAGAAGAGATAGGCTAAGCCTAACACACCAATGGTGTTAACGAGGGTCCCCACTACAGCAGTAATAGCGACACCAGCTTTCTTATTCTTCACAGCACGATAAACGTAAGCCGATACTACACCCACCATAATTCGGACACCTATAGAGATTAAAGGATTCCAAAAAATGAAATTTGTAGGGGTAGGAGTCATAAATGCTCTAATTAAGCTAGATAGTCCAAAAATACCACCAATGACACCTCCAGCCAATGGGCCTTCAATAATGGCTCCAATGATGACAGGAACATGCATAATTGTGGGATTTATAGGCAGAATAGGGATATACCCTAAAGGGGTGAGGGACAGCAGAATTGAGATACTGGATAATAACCCTACCATGGCCATTTGACGTGGTTGAAATAGAGTTCGTGGTTTTTGTCTTTGCATAAGTTTTCCTCCGTTCTTATTCCGTCTAGGATATAATTCGGTAACCTATAAGGTTGTTTGAATTAAGTTCAGTTTCATATTTTTAGAATACTGACAAATCTATTTTAGCATGATTTGAGAGGGATTTCAAAGGACTAATCGCATACAAATGATAAACTTTTAAAGACAGATCAGGTTAATCGATCTCAAGTATTAACAAGAGAAAAGATATGATAGAATATAAGAAATGAGAACCAGAACATGACTAGAGAAAGGAGAAAAAATAATGGTGGATCAAAAGAACAAGCAAATTTTAAAAACCATAGATAAGCCAGGCACGGAGAAGCTCTTAAGAGAAATGAGAGAATATTTTGATGAGGGGCATCTTCGAAATATTTCTTTTCGAAAGTACCTTTTACTACGACTAAAAAAAGTGATTAAAGCTCATGAAGAAGAAATTCAAAAAGCTCTTTATCAGGACTTAGGGAAGCCACCCATAGAAAGTTTTACCACGGAGATTGGGATTATATATGAGAGTATAAATCATTTGGTGAAAAACTTAGATGCCTATACGAAAAAAACCATGGTTCCACGGCATAAAACCAGCCTAATGTCCCAAGGCTATATTTACAAAGAACCTTACGGCGTAGCTTTAATTATTGCTCCCTTTAACTATCCATTCCAGCTAATGATGGAACCCTTAATTGGCGCCATAGCGGCGGGAAATGTGGTCGTCATTAAACCTTCAGAACAAGCCCTCTATACAGAAGAGGTCATTGGTAAAATTATTAAGGGAGCATTCCCCAAAAATCTAGTTCGAGTAGTGACTGGGGGAAAAGATACCGTAACCAGTTTAACCACCTCAGACTTTGATTACATCTTCTTCACAGGAAGTGTATCTACGGGGAAAGTCATCATGGAGAACGCCTCAAAGAATTTAGTTCCTGTGACTTTAGAGTTAGGAGGAAAGAGTCCTGCCATTGTAGGACTATCCGCTAATCTTAAAAATGCTGCGAGAAAAATTGTGTATGCGAAATTTATCAATGCTGGGCAGACTTGTATTGCCCCAGACTATGTTTTAGTTCATGAACAGGTTAGAGATGAACTAATTCTAGAGATCAGTCACTTTATTCGTAAGTTTTATAGGGGAAATGCAAAAACCTCTTTAGATTACTCTAGAATAATCAATAAGGGCGCCTTTAAGAGGCTCCAAGACATGTTAAAGTCAGACGAGGAATATATCATTTATGGAGGGGAAACTGACAGCAAGGAGAACTATATCGCTCCTACCCTACTCTATAAAGACGACATGAAGTTAAAAACCATGGAAGAGGAAATATTTGGTCCAATTCTTCCTATTATTTCCTACAGAGACATTAATACAGCTTTAGAAGAGATAAAAAGCTTTGGTAAACCTTTAGCACTATATCTATTTGCTGAAGATAAGATTTTTGCTGAAAAACTGATGAAGAAAGTTTCTTTTGGTGGAGGTTGCGTTAATGATGTGCTATTCCATATTACATCCCCTTATTTACCCTTTGGAGGAGTTGGGAACTCTGGTATGGGGAATTACCATGGGAAATACTCATTTGATACCTTTAGTCATAAAAAATCTGTGCTAAAATCTTCTAGTCGATTTAATATGACCATAAACGAACCACCCATGTCCCATGTTAAGAGGCATCTGATTAAAAAATTTCTAAAATAGATAAATAAACTTAGGATAGGTAACTTAGTGAAAGGGGGAGAGGCCTAGTGGATCGATATCAAGTTTTAAAAAAATATTTTGGACTGACTCAGCTAAAAAATGAACAGCAAGAGATTATTAATGAAATTATGATGGGGAGAGATGTGCTGGGCATACTCCCTACGGGCTATGGAAAATCTCTATGCTATCAAATGCCTGCCTTAATGATGAGGGGAGCTACCATTGTAGTGTCTCCTCTTATTTCATTGATGAAGGACCAAGTAGACTCTCTTTGGAGCCGGGGGATTAGAGCCACCTATATCAATTCATCCTTACCATTAGAAGAATCTAATCGTCGAAAACGTAATATTCGTAAAGGAAGATATCAGCTGATCTATGTCTCTCCAGAGTCTCTACGAAACCAAAGATTTACGGACTTGCTACGAGACATTGTCATTTCCCAAGTTGCTGTAGATGAAGCTCATTGTATTAGTACTTGGGGCCACGATTTTAGGCCCGCCTATCTATTAATTTATGACTTTATCAAGACGCTACGAAAAAGGCCAGTTATTACAGCGTTCACTGCCACAGCAACAAAAATGGTAAAAGAAGATATCCAAAAGGAACTATATCTTCAAAACCCATTTGTCGTAGAAGGAAACCTAGACCGAGAAAATATCTATTTTAAAGTAATAGAACCTAGAGATGAAGTTCAAGAAATGCTTAAGCAGGTGGAGAAGAGAAAGAGTCTTCAAGGGATTATTTACTGTCAAAGACGAAAAGAGGCTCAAGCTGTAGAAGGTTTTTTAAAACAACAGGGATTTGCCACAGGGCTTTATCATGGGGGAATAGAAGATGAGGCTAGAAGAAAAGTTCAAGAAGATTTTGCGTTTGATCGAATAAAGGTCGTGGTGGCCACCAACGCTTTTGGTATGGGCATCGATAAATCTAATGTGCGTTATGTCATTCATCTAGGTATACCTAAAAACATTGAATCCTATTACCAAGAAGCTGGCAGGGCAGGAAGAGATCAAAGCTACAGTGAAGCTTTATTATTTTATCGACGTAAAGACATCTATAAGCAGACGGGCCTTTTAAAAAGTTCAGAATTAAGCCAAGATCGCTATGCCATAGAAATGAAAAAATTAAGAGACATGGATGAATATGCACAACAAGGAAAGTGTCTTCGAAATTATATGCTAGGCTATTTTGGACAAGGCCACAATGAAGATTACAACTGTGGAAATTGTAGTAACTGTATTCCCAAAGGATTCGTAAATCTAACAGCCATGGGGAAAAAGGTCTTATCCGCATTAGAGAGTTTGGGAGAAGAAAGCCAACAATTTATTTTAAAGGATTTACTGTTAGGGCGAAAAAGTAGAGAAATATTGAAGAGAGATTTACAAGATTCCACTAAATTCGGGTCAATGAGTAACCATAAAGAATATTATGTAACCAAAATCATCGATATTCTAGATAATCAAGGGTTTTTAGTCTTAAATCAAAAGCTAGTTAAGATAACATCTGCAGGGACTTTACTTCTCCAAGGCCAGGGTTATTTCATGGTGGATGAAGTTGAAGGGAAAGAAGAAGATGACTATAGAGAAGAGCTATACTTAAGATTAAAGGCTAGAAGAAAAGAAATCTCAGCCATGGAAAACATGGCTCCCTATATTATTTTTCACGATGAAAATCTCAAAGAGATGATTAAAGTCTTACCAGAAACCTTAGAAGAATTTAGAATGCTTCGAGGGGTGGGGGATTTAAAAGCAAAGAAATATGGGAAGATATTTGTAAATGAAATTGTTGAATTCTTAAGGCGGTACCCAAAGACTAGCAAAGAGATGAATATAAACGAGACGGATAGATCCATGGCAAACATGGAGGACGACGTTATGAATCTTCATCAACAAGGAAAAACTGTAGAGGATATGGCTAAAATCTTAGGGGTAGTTCCAGGAACCATTGTAGACCGACTTATTCGAGAACATCAAAAAGGGAAAAAGGTAGATTTAGATGTGCTTTATAAAAGTCATCTGAAAAAAGAAATCCTTGAAGCCGTTCAGATTATTGGAACAGAAAAACTTAAACCTATAAAAATTCACTTGGAAGATCAAGGGGTTTTCGTGGATTATCTAGATTTAAAAGTTGTGCTTTATGAAAACTATGGCATACGAAAAAAATAAGCTAAGCTCATCTCTAAAGCGAGACGAGCTTGGCTTATTTCAATTTAATAACTTTATTAGCACTCCGAGTATTTGTATCCTTTTCCCCAGACGGTTTTAACGATACACCGATATGGGCCAAGTTTTCGACGAAGAGACTTAATATGGGTATCTATAGTTCTAGAATCTCCCAAAAAACTGTAGCCCCAAACAGCACGAATCAAATCTTCTCTAGAGAGAGTGGTGGAAGCATGGATTTTTAGGTAGACTAATAAATCAAATTCCATAGGGGTTAAAACTAATGTCTTGTTATTAACCATTACGGTTTTCTCACGATAGTCTATAATTAGTTCTTTGTACTGATAAACACTATCGAGTTCTTCAGAAAAGGAAATAATGTTTTTTATAAAATCTATAGTTACTGACGGAGTCTTTAAAGCATAAATAGAGTATTTTTCGTCATGGAATTGTTCCACATATTTAGGGTCATAAGGATTTACTATGATAAAAAATTTGGTATCATTTCGACTACGGATATATTTTTTAAATTCATTTTCATGGCTCATAAAGAAATCTTCATGGATTATTGCGGTTTGAACATGATGATGTAGCACTTCCAAGGCGTGGGAGTAGGTGTCTGAAAGAATCAGGTTCAAATCTACACCATGTTCATTTAATTCATCCACAATACTCCTATTTTCAAATCCAACTAAAAGTATTTTTTGCATTTCATCACCTCACTCAAAATAATAACACTAATATTTGAAGTAGATTTAAAGAAACAAAGAACGAACACGAAATTCAGAGAAAGTTAATATTCTAAGACACTCTAATAATTCAAAGATATTCTCTTCATGTTAAATCATAGCTGTGTTATAATAGACTGGTAAATGCATCATCAACAAGGAGGAGATAATAAATGAAAGTATTTAAAACGTTGGTTATTTCAGCGGTATCAATGGCCGCAGGAGCATTAATTTACAAGACAGTCACAGAACATCAAGAAGAAATTGATTCTTTTGTAAATGAATATGGTGAGTTTATTGAAGACGAGACCATGGATGATGAGCTATTAGAAGAATATTAGAAGATAAAAAATAACGGTGAGTTTACACCGTTATTTTTTATTGCATTAAATTCATGTTTTTGGTTACGACTAATTAGCGAGAAAATTAAGAACGTGAAATTTTCACGGCAACTTTCTTTAGAATTAAGGATCATAAACAGATATTGTTCCATCATCTTCTAGAAAAAACACGATTTTATCTTTTTCAAAGGTATCAATGGTCACTTGATATAAATTTTCTTTTTGGCTTAGATAGTCTTCATAAAACGGACGTAAGTTTTCAGCATCAAAAAAAGTTGAAGTTGAAAAATTTTCGCTTTTTTTAGACTCTACAATTAAAAGCAATAAAGAAGTTTTTACTAAATTGTGGGCATCATAAATAGGTTGAAGCGTATCGTGACTATGCTTAGGTAGTGGAGGCAGGGCATTAACATCAAGCTCTATTTCATCAAGCCTGCTCTGGGCTTCTTCTTTTGTTTTGACATAATCATAAAGCAAAAGTAATTCTTCTTCTTTTTCTAGCAAAGGGCTATGCGTTAAGGTTACAAATGAAGCATAAAAAAATGAAGGTTCTTCTTCAAATGTCGGAGTTTTTATGGGCGACGTAGGTTGATTAGTTGAACTAAATAGATAGCTTAAGCCAACAGGTATAATCATAAAAATGAAAGAAATGACCAAAAGCAAACTAATTAATAGAATAAAGACTTTTCGCACCACCAACCCCTCCTTAAAAATTATAAATTATGGTTGATTTCCTCTTTCATGGTTTCATTAAAGACTTCTATTAGCTTTATAATAACAGGATTTGATGAAGAAGCTAGGTCTGTCCCGTTAATTTTTCTGATGGGGAGAATGTTTGGAGACGTTCCACTGATAAAAGCGGCTTCTAGGGAAGGAATGTCTTCCACACTTAAAGGAGCTTCTAATACTTTAATGGAATGCTTCTTAGCCAG
>LFRM01014683.1_pt1 | contig 12426 bp, 14 predicted proteins | sample 618341 | NCBI WGS metagenome assembly LFRM01 (sample SAMN03654438, study PRJNA283298) | anaerobic digester metagenome | isolation source: pool of bioreactors CSTR01a, CSTR02a, and CSTR03a thermophilic anaerobic... | place: Denmark: Kgs. Lyngby | collected 2014-05-21
TCTACCCAGAACGTATGGCTTCCCGTATTTTAGGTATGGGGGACATGTTGACGCTGATTGAAAAAGCACAACAAGACTTCGATGAAGATAAAGCCAAAGAAATGGCTGACAAAATCCGCGAAAATACGTTTGATTTCAATGACTTCATTGATCAAATGGATCAAGTGACCAGTATGGGGCCTTTGGAAGATCTATTGAAGATGATTCCAGGAATGAGTCAAGTACCAGGCCTTGACCAAATGAAGATTGATCCAAAAGATATGGCGCATATGAAAGCCATTGTTCTTTCAATGACGAAACAAGAACGTGAGAATCCTGAATTGTTATCTCAAAGTCGTCGTCGTCGTATTGCGAAAGGTTCCGGTCGTAACTTGGCTGAGGTAAACCGTCTAATTAAACAGTTTAACGAATCGCGCAGCATGATGAATAAGATGTCTAAAGGGAATTTTGCTGGCTTAGAAGGCTTAATGGGCAGCGGTCCAAAAGGCAAATTAAACCAAATTGCGATGAAACAAATGGCGCGCAAAATGAACAAGAAAAAGAAAAAGAAAAAAAAGTAAGCCTGTAAAGAAAAAATACTTTACAAGCACTTATTTAACTGGTATTATATCATTTGTGAGATTTAGAAATTGGAGGTGTATTTAAGAATGGCAGTTAAAATTCGTCTAAAACGTATGGGATCTAAAAGAAATCCTTTTTACCGTGTAGTTGTAGCAGATTCACGTGCTCCTCGTGACGGTCGTTTCATCGAAAAAGTTGGTACTTATAACCCAGTTGTTGAACCAGCTGAAGTAAAATTTGATGAAGAACTAGTCTTGAAATGGTTAGCTGATGGTGCTCAACCGTCTGATACAGTTAGAAACTTACTTTCACAAGAAGGTATCATGAAAAAATTCCACGATTCCAAATCAGCTAAATAAGCTTTTTAGGAAGTAGTCAGTAGCATTGAAATTACCAAAAGGATGGTGGATTACATGCCTGATATTCAAGAATTGATTCTAACCATGATTAAGCCACTCGTTGAATTCAAGGATGAAGTTTCAATTGAGATTAAAGAAACAAATGAGTTTTTTGAATATCATTTGAAGGTTAACCCTGAAGATGTTGGCCGCGTCATCGGTAAACAAGGCCGTGTTGCGAAAGCAATCCGGACAATCGTCTATAGTGTACGAACAAAACAATCAAAGCGTGTGCGTCTTGTCATCGATGGTGGCAACGGCTAACACCGATTGTAAAACACTCAATAATAACAAAACAAAGCGGACATTCAATTGTATAGTTGATCTGTCCCTTTTTTTGTATCAAAATAACTGGAAAGAGGTGGAGGCATGGAACACTATTTTGATGTCGGCACTATCGTTAATACACAAGGACTGAAAGGTGAAGTTCGTGTTATATCTGTAACAGATTTCGCTGAAGAGAGATATAAAAAAGGTTCCAGCTTGATGCTGTTCCAAGACGGCAAAGCTCCGATTGAACTCATCGTTAAAAGCCACCGCAAACATAAGAACTTCGATTTACTAACTTTTGATGGTAAAAATCGAATTGAAGATGTGGAAATTTACAAAGGCGGTACGCTAAAAATAAACGCTGAAGCGCAACACGAACTTGATGAAGAAGAGTTCTATTTCCACGAGATTATCGGAATAGAAATGAAATTGGAATCAGGCGAATCACTAGGTAAGGTGAAAGAAATTCTACCTTTAGGCTCAAATGACGTGTGGGTTGTGCAACGTAAAGGTAAGAAAGACTTATTATTGCCGTATATCAAGGATGTTATCCAAGAAGTAAATATTGCTGAAGGCTACGCGATTGTAACACCATTGGAAGGAATGCTGGAAGAATGAGAATTGATGTATTGACTCTATTTCCGAATATGTTTGAAGGGCCAATGACAGATTCAATTATCGGTAAAGCAGCAGAGAAAGAAATCGTGACGATTACAACGACGAATTTCCGTGAGTTTGCCGACAATAAACATAAAACAGTGGATGACTATCCATTTGGCGGTGGAGCAGGTATGCTTCTAAAAGCACAACCGATTGTGGACGCCATCGGAAATATTGAAACAAATTATCCGGAAACGAAGAAACGTATTATTCTAATGGATCCAGCTGGTAAAAAATATGATCAGGCTTTGGCTGAAGAATTGGCTGAGGAAGAGCATCTTGTTTTTATTTGCGGGCATTATGAAGGTTACGACGAACGCATCAAAGAATTCATCACCGATGAAATTTCCATTGGGGACTTTATCCTGACCGGTGGCGAATTAAGCGCAATGGTTATTATTGATAGTGTGGTGCGTTTACTGCCTGAAACATTAGGAAACACGTTATCCAGTCAAACTGATTCGTTTTCAACCGGTCTATTGGAACACCCGCAATATACACGCCCGCGCGATTTCCGAGGAATGGAAGTTCCAGATGTTTTGGTAAGCGGGAATCATGCCAAGATTGAAGAATGGCAAGAAAAAGAATCCTTGCGGAAAACGTGGCAGAAACGGCCAGATTTGCTGGATGCTCTGACATTAACGAAGCAACAAGAAGCTTGGTTAGAAGAGTTTAAGAAAGCCGAAAAAAAATAAGTTTGTCAATGTAATACCCTTTACAGGCATATTTAATTATGATAAACTCTTACGAGTGGGCAGATAACTGTCCAGAGAAAACGATATTCCGCTGGTAGATATGTCTATGTATGAATATTTGTTGGAAGGAGAAAAAAACATGAACTTAATCGAATCAATTACTCAAGATCAACTACGCAATGACATTCCTGATTTCCGTCCTGGAGATACAGTACGTGTCCATGCTCGTGTTGTTGAGGGCGAGAGAGAACGTATCCAACTTTTCGAAGGCGTTGTAATCAAACGTCGCGGAACAGGCATCAGCGAAACTTACACAGTTCGTAAGATTTCTAACGGTGTTGGTGTTGAGCGTACTTTCCCAATCCACACACCACGTGTTGCTAAACTTGAAGTTGTCCGCTTTGGTAAAGTACGTCGTGCAAAATTGTACTACCTACGCGAACTTCACGGAAAAGCAGCTCGTATTCCAGAGCGTCGTCGTTAATACGAATGCAACAAGAAAGAGCCAGTTTACTGGCTCTTTTTGTTTTATTCTGATTATGATATACTGGAAGAGTATCAACGAAGGGAGCCAGTATATTGAAAATTTTAGAAGAAATTGAAAAGTTATTTGCTGAAAAGAAATTACCCTTAAAAAGACAAGAAATACCAAATAATCAGTCACTTTACCAAGGGACATTCCAAATTGCACCAGGTAAATCAATACCATTTGGAGTCGTTATTGTAAATGGTGAAGAGATGGCTGATTTCCAGATTAGCTTCAAGCGTCTTGCGTATTTATCAAATTATGCAGACAAAGAAAAAATCTTGGATTTGATAAATGATTTGAACAACTCTAAAACATTCTATTACCGCGTATGTTTAGCTGGTGATGGCGAAATTTATATGAAGGCAATGGGTAAAACAACCGAAGATGTCCGTGCAATGTACGAACAATTGGTGATTGGCTCAAGTATTGCCAAACGCGTAATTGAAGAAGTAGAAAAAATTATCGTACCCCCAGCTGAATAACCAACTACCTCCTAAAGTTAAACTTTGGGGGGATTTTTTATAGTGAAATCACGTAGGGTGCTAACTCAAAAGCAAAACCAGTTTGAGTTAGCATTTTTCAAAATAAAAAACTGCTCGCACATGTAGGCGGGCAGTTTGAATTTATTTTTTATGGAATAAGAAAGATGTGTCTTCAGCTTCGTCATAGAAAGAGAGCGTCGTATCATCGGATTTGGTAATGGTAATATTATAGCCAAAGCGGTCCTGCAGTGTAATCATATTTTGCTGTGCTTCGACATTATGCAAAGCGATTGGCACAGTATTGAGATAAACAGCCCCTTGGTCGTCAATCTTCAAAACCGTTTCTTCTTCAGCTACCCATTCGCCAATCAAGTCAAAAAGGGACAATGGTTTAAGAGGAATCGTTTTTGATTTTTTACTACTGATTTTCGTTAGCAAGGGCATGATACCAATAAAAAGAGAAAATAAAACAAATAGCTGTTTGCGCACCATTTTAATATTCAAGTCATAGTCATCCTTTTCAATTCATTCTAGCTAAGTATATCTTTTTTTTTCGAAAATACTAGATGTGAAATAATACAAAATGATTACAGATTAAATAAATGTTTCCGTTGCAGTTCCTTAGGGTGCATGCTATCCTAACTATAATGCAAATGAGAAAAAGATTAAAAAGACAAGGTGAAGAGGTAATCGACATGAAAGTTGTGAAATTTGGTGGAAGCTCATTAGCGAGCGGGAAGCAATTAGAGAAGGTTATGAACATTATTAAAGCTGATTCTGACAGAAGAATTGTCATCGTATCAGCTCCAGGTAAAAGAAATGCTGATGATTCTAAAGTGACGGATCAACTGATTGCCTTTGCAAAAGCAGTCATTGCGGGTGATCCCTATGAATCTATTCAAGCAAGCATTTTGAGTCGCTATCAAGAGATTGCAGATGAACTGAATATCCAATCCGATGTGATGGAGAAAATTCATACGCATTTCCGTAAATTATTGGCGACCTCCTTCAGAAGTCCTGCTTTATTAGAAGATGCATTCAAAGCGAGTGGGGAAGATAACCATGCAAAATTGATTGCCGCTTATTTTAATGAATCGGGCTTACCGGCGCGGTATGTCAGCCCGAAAGAAGCAGGAATATACGTGACCAGTCAACCAGGGAATGCGAGTATTTTGCCAGAGTCCTACAATTATCTTTTTCATTTACGAGATAATGAGGAAGTATTGGTGATTCCAGGCTTTTTTGGTTATAACGAAAATGAAGAAATTATTACCTTTTCTCGGGGCGGTTCTGACATCACTGGAGCCATCGTAGCGAACGGTGTCAAGGCAGAACTATATGAAAACTTTACTGACGTGGATGCTATCTACGCAGCCAATCCGAACCATATCGACAATCCTGAAAAGATATATCATTTAACTTACTCCGAAATGCGTGAGCTATCTTATTCTGGCTTCTCCGTATTCCATGATGAGGCTTTGCAGCCAGCATTTAGTGCCAGTGTTCCCGTTCATGTAAAAAATACAAATCGCCCGGATGGTAAAGGTACGCTAATCACGCGTACACGTCCAAAAACGAACCGTATTTTATCGGGCATCGCGAGTTCGTCTGGTTTTGCGAGCATCCATATTACGAAATATTTGATGAACCGAGAAGTCGGATTTATCCGTAAATTAGCGCAGATTTTTGAGGAGCTGGGTTTAAGCATCGAACACATTCCTTCAGGGGTCGATGATATGACGATTGTGATGCGTCGGAATCAACTAACTCCGGGTAAACAGGCAGCGTTGTTATATCGCCTCCAAAACGAATTAAAAGCGGACGATGTTCATATGGAAGCGAATCTCTGCTTAATTATGCTGGTCGGTGAAGGCATGGTTGCTTCCGTAGGTACAACAGCGCGCGCAACCCAAGCATTAGCTGATGCGGGCATTAACTTGAATATGATTACTCAGGGATCTTCGGAAATTAGTATTATGTTTGGGATTGAGGAAGAGAAAGAAGCAACGGCAGTCAAAGTTATTTATGATGCTTTCTTTAACGAATAATCATTAAGTTACTCTAATGAATATCCAGATAAATAGGAAATTAATAGTGATTATGGTATATTAAATGTATCAAACGAATCTTGTTTTAAGATTCAAATTTATCAAAGGTGGCGTTAAATATGTTCAACTTTTTTAAGAAAGATAAAAAGCAAGACCCAGTTTCTGAGAAGAAAAACCTATACGCAGTGGCAAATGGCCGTGTCGTTCCTGTAACAGAAGTTGCAGATCCAGTATTCTCACAAAAAATGATGGGTGACGGTTACGCGGTTATTCCAACTGATGGCGAGATTTATTCACCAGTTGAAGGTAAAGTACTTAGCGTATTCCCAACTAAACATGCAGTAGGCATTCAGTTGGATAACGGCTTGGAAATCTTGCTACATATGGGCTTGGATACGGTTGAATTAAACGGTAAGCCTTTTGACACACATGTTAAAGAGGGCGATGTTTTGACTGCAAGTACACACGTTGCAACTTGTGACTTAGATGCATTGGCTGAAGCAGGTAAAGACAACGCAATGGTTGTTGTAGTTACAAACATGGATAAAGTTCAAGAATTCGAATTAACAGCTTCTGGTGAAGTGACAGCACAAAGTGTTATCGGAACTGTTTTACACAAATAAGCAAAATAAAAACGAAAGAGTTCGGATATTCCGATTCTCTTTCGTTTTTTAGTAGGTTAATATTTAATACACACACATTCTGGCCCGTGGACATCTTTTTGTACAAGCGAAAGGGTACCGTTCTCTTCATTGCGTTTGAATAGCGTCAAGTTATCAGAATCTTGATGTCCAACGATAACATGTGCTTCGTCAGGTGATAAGTTGAAGTCACGTGGTGTGTTTCCTTCAGTTGGTACATATTCAACCAATGATAATGAAAAGTCTGCTTCTACTTTGTATACAACGATTGAATCGTGCCCGCGATTTGAAGCATAGACGAAACGGCCGTCCTTACTGATGCGAATTGCAGCCCCACTGTTAAAGTCGGTATGACTTTCAGGAAGCATAGAGATACGATTTTGGTAACGTAAGCTGCCATCAACTTCGTTATATTCCAAGACTTCTACTTCACAACTCAATTCACCCAATAGATAAACTGTTTTTCCGTTTGGATGGAAAACAAGGTGACGTGGACCTGTTCCAGGTTTAGCCGTATAACGAGAAACTTCAGTTAATGTCCCTTCATCTGAAACTGTGTAGCTGTAAACGCCGTCGGTACCTAAGTCACAAACCATTAAATACTTTTTATCCGGCGTATAATCTGTGTAATGAACATGAGGCGTCTTTTGGTTTTCATGGACACTGCTGCCTTCGTGCTGGACACGATCCGTCAGTTCAATACCGTTTTCTGTTTCTTTATAAACGGATACGTAACCTGCATGATAACTGGCAGTAAATAACAAGCTACGCTCTTCGTCCAAGGCAATGTAGCACGGTGCACTCATTTCAGAATCATTGGAAGCACGTTTCACGTATTGGCCATCTTCTTGGCGCGTAAATGCCGTTACACCACCGCCTTCATTCTCTTTGGAGATTGTATAGAGAGAAGATTTATCAGCATTAAATGTAATGTAAGTAGGGGAGTCTACTTCTGCAATTAGTTTGTAGTCCACTAATTCATTTTTATGTGTATCAAGAGTGATTTGGTGAACACCTTTGCTTTCGCGTTTGGTGTAAGAACCCAAGTATAAAGTGTGTGACATATTCACATTCCTCCAAAAAATATTTTCTTTACATAAGTATAACAAACAAAGCGCGTTTTGCAGCGTAGATATGCTAAAATGAAAGTATCATTTTTTATAAAGGAGCAGTTCAATGAAGAGTACAATTTTGCACATTGGTAAAGATGCAATTAGTATTGATGAACCAATTGTGATTTTATTTGGTGAAAATGCAACAGAAGCAATCCGTGACGTATCAGTCTTGCAAAGATTCGAAGATGCAATCGATTCCTTTGTTTTTCGTGTTGGTGACGCCGTTCATTTTGGAGACCAAGTATACCATGTGTCACATGTGGGTGAAAACGTTGGTGAGAACCTAGTGGAATTAGGACATGTGACGTTTGTATTTGATCCATTTGATCCAGACCATTTCATTGAAACGAGTGTTTATTTAACCCCTCATACCGTTCCGACTATTGAAGAAGGTATGACAATAAATTATCTATCAAAAAGTACAGATGCTTGAAGGGAATAGCCTATGCAAAAGAAAATAATGCGACAAAGACGTTTATCGTGGTTTGAAAAATGGATTCTTAATAATAAAATGGTAACCTCATTAATTATCATACTATTAGTTCTGTTAATCTTACTTGTTTTTTCAAAAGTCTCTTATATGTTGCAACCAATCGGTAGCTTTTTTAGTATTCTTGGATTTCCGCTTGTTTTAAGCGGGATTTTATATTACCTTATGAATCCTTTTGTTAAATGGGCAACTGGAAGAGGGATGAATCGTATTTTGGCGATTGCGATTGCCTTTATTGCCTTTATTATTCTCTTAATTTGGGGCATTGCGATTTTGGTTCCAGTTATTCGGGAACAGACGCTCGGTTTCATCGAGGACTTCCCGCAGTACTGGGTAACGATTAATAATATGTTGTTGAATCTATTTGAATATGACTGGTTTATCGACATTCAACAACAGTTTTCGGATATCAATACCGATATTTTGAACTATATTACCGAATGGGCAAATAATTTCTTAACCAATACAGGTACATGGTTAAGTAGTTTTGTGGGGATTGTAACCAATGTTTTTGTCGGATTAATTACGATGCCCATTATTTTGTATTATCTCTTAAAAGAAGGTGAAAAGTTTCCACAGGCGCTTCTCCAACTGATTCCCAACCGCCACCGGAACTCTTTTGGAACATTATTGGAAAAAATCAACTTACAAGTCAGTCAATATGTACGCGGACAAATTATTGTCGCAACATTTGTTGGGATTATGTTCGTTATTGGTTATTCCATCATTGACTTAAATTATGGTATTGCTTTGGGAATCATGGCCGGGTTCTTAAATATCATTCCTTACTTAGGTTCGTTTATGGCCATGGTTCCAGCGGTTATTGTGGCCTTGGTTGATTCACCTTGGATGCTCATACAAGTACTAATTGTTTTTAGTATTGAGCAGTTTATTGAAGGGCGCGTCATTTCACCGCAAGTACTGGGAAGTAACTTATCAGTCCATCCAGTGACAATCATGATTGTCCTTCTAACTGCAGGAAAACTCTTTGGTATTGTTGGTTTTGTACTGGGAATCCCGGGTTATGCCGTTTTTAAAGTAATTTTTATGCATCTTTTTGAGTGGTATAAATCAGAATCAGGTCTCTATCAAGAAGATGAACAAGAAATGTTTATTGAAACAGAGGATGTTTAAGTAGAAAAAGGGCAGTTCCGATAACGTCGGAATTGCCTTTTTTTGATGTATTACGATTTGTAAGTAAAAGGAATTGACATATATGACAGGTTGTCATATACTTGTAAAAGTCTAAATCAGTAATTTAATTATTACATGCAAAGTAGGTGGAAAAGTGCCAAAGCAAACTTTCTTTAATCTGCCTGATGAAAAGAAAGAAAGGTTATTGAAGGCAGCGTACAGTGAGTTCTCAAAATTCTCTTTGGATGAATCTTCAATAAATGCGATTATACATGAATCTGGTATTTCTCGAGGAAGTTTTTATCAATATTTCGAGGACAAAGAGGATTTGTATTTTTATTGTGCTCACTTGTTGAAAAAAGACGAGAAAGCACAAGTGGATAAATGTTTCGAAGTAGCAGAAGGAAACTTATTTGACGGATTAAAACGAACATTTGATATTTTGTATGATTCCTATACAACTGGTCCAAATAAAGATTTTTATCATCATTTCTTTGTAAATATGACTTATCGTAAGAGTCGAAATATCTATGATGAGAAAAATCAGCAGCCTGTAAAGCCGCATAAACATGAGTATCCGGATATTGTCAGAATGTTAGATCAGTCAACGTTGAACTTCTCATCGGAACAAGAGTTACAAGATTTTTTACAGTATACATTTCAGATAATACATTGGACCATTGCCCGTTCTTTTTTGAAAAAGTTATCCAAAGAAGAAGCGCATGAAGAAGTTAACCAACGTTTAACATGGTTAGAAAATGGGATTATCAAAAATAAAGGAGGCTAACGTATTGTTAAAATTAATGAAACGGATATCTTGGAAAGCAATTGCTGGGTCCATTCTATTCATTGTTATCCAAGTTTTTTCAGAATTAAACTTACCAAATATGACGTCTAACATTATCAATAAAGGAATTGCAACGGGAGACGTACAGTTTATCTGGCGCACAGGAGGAGTTATGCTCCTGTTAACACTTATTACCATTATTGCCGCTATTTGTGGTGTGTATATTTCTGCACGTGAATCACAAAGAGTAGGACGCGAATTGCGTTCAGAAATATATACGAAAGTTATGTCATTGTCGAAAGATAAAATTGATACAGTGGGTCAGGCATCCTTGATTACACGTTCAACGAACGACGTTGAACAAATTCAGTTTATCTTTATGATGTTACTGCGTATGATGATGTTCGCACCTATTATGGGTATCGGAGCAGCTGTATTGTCTTATACATTAAGTCCAGATTTGGCTAGTATTTTCTTCATCTCTGTACCGGTTTTAATTGTTCTTCTTGCAGTAATTATGGGATCTGCTATCCCGTTGTTCCGAAAAATGCAAGAAAAAACAGACCGTTTGAACCTAATTTTCCGTGAAGGTTTGACAGGTGTTCGTGTCATTCGAGCCTTTAATAAAAGTAATTACGAGGAATCACGCTTTAAAGATGCAAATGCCGATTACATGCAAAATAACGTGAAAGCAATGACAATTACAAGTTTATTGATGCCTGTTTTGACATTGGTGCTAAGTGCTACAAATATCGCGATTATTTTAATCGGTGGCGAGTATATTGCTATCGGTGCAATGCCGGTTGGTAACTTAGTAGCTTTTATTAACTACTCCGCCATGCTTTTGTTCAGCTTTATGATGCTGTCCATGATGTTGACGATGCTTCCACAAGCACAAGTTTCAGCAGCGCGTATTAATGAAGTATTGGATTTAGAAAGTACGATTGTAGATGGAACAGATCGCTTTAGCGAAGAAAGTATTAAACTAGAGCAGACACAATTACGTTTTGACAACGTTACGTACTCATTCCCCGAAGCGGAACGTCCAGTTCTTCAAGATTTGAATTTTGATATGAAAAAGGGACAAACGTTAGCTATTATCGGAGGAACGGGATCAGGTAAGTCTACGGTCGCAAACTTGATTATGCGTTTTTATGACGCATCAAAAGGCGGCGTGTATATTAATGGTAAAAACGTCCGCGATTTAACTCAACATGATGTTCATGAGCGTGTATCATACGTTCCTCAAAAAGCGAATTTATTCTCCGGAACAATTCGTTCGAATATGTTGGACGGTAAAGAAAATGCAACAGATGAAGAAATTTGGCATGCACTGGAAATTGCACAAGCTAAAGATTTCGTAGAAAGTTTAGAAGCCGGTTTGGATCACGTTGTAGAACAAGGTGGGACGAACTTCTCAGGTGGACAAAGACAACGTCTATGTATTGCAAGAGCAGTTGTAAAAGAACCATCCATCTATGTATTTGACGATTCATTCTCAGCCTTGGATTTTAAAACGGATGCTGCATTGCGTAAAGCATTATTAAATGAAATCACAGATGCTATCGTTGTGATTGTAGCGCAACGTATCAGCACAGTCCGTGATGCTGATTTAATCGTTGTTCTAGAAAACGGAGAGGTTGTCGGCCAAGGTAATCATGATCAACTTGTCGCCGAAAATAACGAAACCTATATGGAAATCATGAATTCACAGTTTAGGGAAGGTGAAGGTCGATGAGACACGGAGGGCCACAAGTAGAGGCGAAACCAAAAGATTTTAAAGGGTCGATAAAACGCCTGTTTAATTATATGGCTGTCAGAAAATGGTTGATGTTGGGAGCTTTTATCCTTTCAGCTATTGCAACTGTCATGCAAATTTTTACACCTAGAATATTAGGTTCAGCAACAACTGTGATTTTTGACGGTTTTAGTGAAGGAATGGTTGGTGGGCGTTATCCAATCGATTTCGCGGCCATTCGGAAAATATTAATTTCGGTAGCTATTTTATATGTAGCTAATGCAGTGTTCCGATATGTCGCACAGTTGACACTCGTTCGTGTTGTACAATCTACAGTTTTCGATTTACGACAAGATTTCAAAGCAAAAATGTCACGCGTGCCGGTAGAGTATTACGATACGAATAGTAACGGTGATATTATGAGTCGGGCGATTAATGACGTTGATAACATTGCACGTCAAATGGTTCAAACAATTAACCAGGCTATTATGAGTGTGGTTCAATTCTTTGGTATATTGATTATGATGTTCTCAATCAGCTGGAAGTTAAGTATTGTTGCGTTGTTAACTGTTCCGTTAAGTGCTTTTATTATTTCACGTATCGCACCGACGTCACGTAAACTTTTCAAAAAGCAACAAACAGAATTAGGACATTTGAACTCTCATATTGAGGAAACATTTGCGGGTCATACTGAGATTGTTAGTTTTAACCGTGAAGAACATGTTATAGAAGAATTTGGTTTTCAAAATGAGAAGCTTTTCGGGATTGCTTGGAAAGCACAATTTTTATCAGGTATTCTGATGCCGTTAATGAACATGGTCAAGAACCTAGGTTATGTTATCGTAGCTGTAATGGGTGGTATTGACGTATCGACTGGT
>LFRM01124084.1_pt1 | contig 12425 bp, 8 predicted proteins | sample 618341 | NCBI WGS metagenome assembly LFRM01 (sample SAMN03654438, study PRJNA283298) | anaerobic digester metagenome | isolation source: pool of bioreactors CSTR01a, CSTR02a, and CSTR03a thermophilic anaerobic... | place: Denmark: Kgs. Lyngby | collected 2014-05-21
CCACCCCATCCGCAAACAACGTTGCACGGATCACAGTGTACGCACTCCGGAGCACCCATTTTCATTGGACAGACCCTGGCATCTATCGATCTTCCCTTATCAACAAGAAGAACTTTTTTGTTGTTTTTTGTAAGTTCAAGTGCAGCAAATAATCCGGCAGGACCTGCTCCTACGACTATCACGTCGTATTTGTTGCCCATTTTTCATTCCCCCAAATAAAGCAGAAGATCGACCCTGATAAGTATAGCAGAAAAAATAAGGTAAGCAGAAGTACATCAACATTGTGATTAAATAGTGATATTATTGTACCGTAGAGAATACAAACAAGTTACTTTTATGGAGGGAATATATTGAACATTAATAGATCTGAAAAAGATTTTGGTCAGGAAAATGTCCGGTTGATCGGAATACTAGCTGAAGGAGCCTCGTCTGAGTCGCTGTCTCTGGAACCTCTTGCCGGAGACATGCTGGAGTTTTGCCGCAGAGCGGTAATAAACGATAATTTTAAGGCAAAAGCCGGTTCAACGATAACGATCCCGGTAATGCATGAATCAGTCAAATATGTTGTGATACACGGACTTGGAAATGAAAAAGAAAGCCTACGGGAAAACATCAGAGAGGGAAGTTTTGTGACGTTAAGGACCGCAGCGTCAAAAAGATGCTCAAGCGTGCTTATCGCCATGCCCGGTGCGGGAGAGAGGGTCAATTCAAGATCTGCTGCAGAAGGGGCTGTCCTTGGATGCTACAGCTTTGATAAATACCTGTCGCAGGAAGAGGAGGAGAAACTTCTATCTCCGGAGAATGTCTACATTGCAGATGCAAACAGTGAAGGACTGGCGGAAGGTAGAATACTTGCTGAAGCACAGTGCTATACAAGGGATATAGCGAACGAACCCGGGAATGTCATAACCCCGGAGACTCTTGCCCAAAAGGCCGCGTTGCTGGCACAGGAACTGGGCTTGGAATGCGAAATATGGAATGAGGAAAGAATAGAGAAGGAAAAAATGGCCGCCTTCTACGCCGTTGGAAGAGGTTCGGCTAATCCTCCAAGGTTTATTACCCTTACTTGGTCACCTAAAGGGGAATGTAGAGGGCATGTTGCACTTGTAGGTAAGGGGTTGACTTTTGACAGCGGAGGGTTGGACATTAAACCTGCCGATCACATGACTACAATGAAGGGCGACAAAAGTGGTGCATGTGCAGTCCTCGGAGCTGTAAGAGCAGTTGCTCAGCTTAAACTGCCATGGAAAATTACAGTTATAATAGCAGCTGCTGAAAATATGCCCGGCGGAAATGCTTACAGACCTGACGATATCCTTCGTGCACGCAACGGAAAGACTATAGAAGTCAACAATACTGATGCGGAGGGAAGGCTTACACTTGCCGATGCACTCTCTTTTGCTTCAGAACTCAAACCGGATAAAATAATAGACATAGCTACGCTTACCGGGGCCTGTGCTGTTGCTTTGGGAACGAACACCGGAGGTCTTTTCACCAACAACGATCCTTTCGGGGAGGAAGTACTCGCTGCTGCCAAAATGGCAGGTGAGCGTTTCTGGAAACTTCCAATGGATGACCCGACACTTAAAAAAGCCATAAAATCTCCGGTGGCCGATCTGGTCAACTCAGGAGGTCGCTACGGCGGTGCCATCACCGCTGCGATGTTCCTGGAGGCATTCGTCGATAAAGATATTCCATGGGTCCATCTGGACATAGCTGCTGCAGATTTTATCAAAGAACAGAGAAGCTATTACGCTAAGGGTGCTTCCGGTTTCGGGACAAGGACCCTGGCAACTCTCTTAATGATGATGTAAAGGTGGTATGAATGATGGGGGATGTACAGCGAAACGATTCTATAGCTCTTATTAACGGCGTCATCTACCCGATGTCATCTCCCGGTCGGGCCAGTGCGCTGTACGCAAAAAATGGTATCATTCAGGCAATAGGAAGCGATAAAGAAATACTGTCGTTCTGTGACAGCAAAACAACAGTGCTGGACATAAAAGGTAAGTTCCTCATGCCCGGAATGACCGATACGCATAACCATCTTCTTGCGACAGGCAGGAGCCTTGAAACTCTGAACCTTTCAGGATCATCCTCTATCGAAGAAATGATAGACAAAAGCCGCCGGTTCCTTTTAAAGTCTCCGATAGTTGAGGGTCAGTGGTTTTTTGCCCGTGGGTGGGACCAGGATCACCTTGCAGAAAAAAGGTTCCCCAACAGGCATGACCTGGACAATATCACCAGAGACATACCTCTTTTCTTTGAGAGATCGTGCGGACACATTGCCTCCCTTAATTCCAAAGCCCTCGAGATATTGAGGATAGGAAAAGGTTTTAAAATATCGGGAGGCGTTGTCAACGTAGATGAAAATGGTGAACCGACAGGAGTAGTCAGCGAGGCTGCAGTAAATTGGGTAAGGATGAACATCCCCGAATCTTCCGACGAAACCCTGATAAGGTGGTACAAGAGAGCTACAGACGAGATGATCAAGCTCGGCATCACGTCAGTACAGACAGATGACCTTGGCATAGTAGGGAGTATCGAGAGGATCTTCAGGCTTTACGAACAGATGGAGCTGGAAAATCAGATGCCCCTGCGCATAGCTGAGCAATGGCATATCAGAGATGAAACAGAACTTGCAACATTTATTGAGTGTGGTTATCACGAGAGAAACGGGATCAGTTATTTCTCTTCAGGTCCACTTAAAATACACGTTGACGGGACCCTTGGAGCGAAGACAGCCGCACTAAGGCAAGAATATTCAGATGAACCCGGAAACAGAGGAATATACGCGCGGTCGCAGGGAGAACTCGACCGTCTTACAGCGATAGCTCAACAAGCCGGAATGCAGGTAGCGTACTACGCCATCGGCGACGGAGCTATCGATAGGTGTCTCAACGCCGTTGAATCTGCAAAAAGCATTTTTGATAAAGAGAGACCGACTTCACATAGGATAGTACATTGTCAGGTTGGGGCACATGACATCTACAAGAGAATGGCAGAACTTGGTGTGATGGCAGATATACAGCCTGCATTTGTCACATCAGACTGGCCGATCGTGATGTCCAGGCTTGGCGCTGAAAGAGCAAGGTGGAGCTATGCATGGAAGACATTGATACAGTATGGCATTACAGTAGGAGCAGGATCGGATTCTCCGACTGAGCCGCTTGATCCGATGCTTGGAATAAGGGCAGCGATACTGAGAAAAGACCTTTCGGATCAGCCGGAACACGGATGGCTGCCATCCGAAAAACTTGACAGAGTAGAAGCCTTTTCGATGTATACAAAGGGGGGCGCTGTCGTTTGCGGAGAGGGAGATTTCAGGGGAACGCTGGAGGTAGGAAAGGCTGCAGACATCATAGCTTTTATGGAAAATCCTTTTAAGATCGATGACAACGAGATCCGGAACTTGAAAGTCGGCTTAACGGTGGTGGATGGAAAGATACGCTATATTTGTTAGGAGGGAACAGATGATGTTATCGTTCAAAGATTTCCTGGCAAAAGAGGTCAAACCTGCACTGGGATGCACTGATCCGGGAGCAGTAGCACTTGCGGTTGCAAGGGCCTGTAAGGAACTGCCTGACAAAGATGAAGTCGCTTCTATTAGAGTCACAGTCAGCGGAAGCATATACAAAAACGGTATGGCGGTCGGCATCCCGGGAACAAGAGGCGCAAGAGGGAACGTAATGGCGGCTGCTATGGGAGCTATCTGCGGAGACTCGGACCTGGGTCTCGAGGTGCTCAGAAGCAGTACAGCAAAAGATGTTGAAAAGGCTGAAAGATGGGTCCGGGAGGAAAGGGTAACGATCTACTGCGACCCGGACAGGAGCGGAGTCTACGTGCTTGCCTCTATCTTTACCCCCGGACATAAAGCTGTTTGTCTTGTCAGCGGTAATTACAACCACATAGAAAAAGTTGTTGCTGACGGAGTCACTGTCATGGAAGATATATCTGATTCCTCAGGATCTTCGATAGGTTTTGAAGATGACGGTTTCCCACAGGTCTTCACAGAAGCTCTCAAAATGGCAGACGAGATGGATGAAGAAGACAAAAAATTCCTCCTTTCCGGAATAGAAATGAACAGAGCAGTCGCTGAGGGAGGATTTAAACCCGGCGAAGTCTGTTCGACCTGTGGAGAATGTGTTCAGGGCAGCAGATTCGGCAGGACCCTAAGAGATATTTTTGCTTCGGAGGGGAGCGAAGATGTTGCGCTGAAGATAAGAAGCATCACCGCTGCTGCAGCGGATGCAAGGATGTCCGGCATACTTCTGCCTGTAATGAGCAGTGCAGGCAGCGGCAATCACGGCATTACAGCGATCCTTCCCATAGCAATTTTGGGAAAACATTTAAAAAAATCGGATGACGAGATGGCAAAAGCCCTTGCGATCAGCCATATATCAACAAGCTTTGTAAAAAGACGACTTGGACGCATGTCAGTTGTGTGCGGCTGCTCTGTAGCAGCCGGGGCAGGTTCTGCCGCAGGCATGACCTATTTGATGGGCGGCTCTGAAGACCAGATGGCCGATGCCATGCAGCTGCTTCTTTCAAACCTTGCAGGTATGCTTTGCGACGGCGCGAAGGAAAGTTGCGCCCTGAAAGTCAGCTCCGCCTCCTCCGAGGCATATTTTGCTGCCAGGTGGGCAGTTGCCGGACAAAAACTGGGAATTCCACAGGGAGTTTTTGGGTCATCCATAGAAGAAACGATAGAAAATGTCGCAAGAGTAACTCGTGAAGGGATGAAAAATGTCGACAGGGTGATCATAGAGATACTTGATCAGCGTCACCGGCCTTCGGCAGAGAATCTTTAGCGGAGATGGCATACAATGGAAAGCAGTACTCCGGTAGCGAACAGGAAATAAAAGAACTAACCGGCCAGATCGAACGTATAACATACAATGACGCGGAGAGCGGCTATGCTGTTCTCCGCATAGCTGTGAAGGGTTATCCTGACTTGGTCACTGCTGTTGGTACGATAGCCTCTCCCGCAGTAGGAGAAGTACTGAGCATGAAAGGTCTCTGGACGGATCATCCTAAATTCGGATCACAGTTTAAAATAGTGGAATATAAATCATTTGCGCCATCCTCGGTACAGGGAATAGAGAAATATCTTGGTTCAGGTCTTATTAAGGGGATAGGTCCTTCTACAGCTGAAAGAATTGTTTCACTTTTCGGATCTGAAGCCTTTAAGATCCTGGATACACAACCTCAAAGGCTGCTTGAGATAGAAGGTATTGGAGAAAAGAAGGCAGCTGCGATACATGAAGCCTGGCTTGAACAAAGAGAGATGCGCGGAGTCATGCTTTTCCTTCAGAGCTACGGGATCGGCACAGGATATGCATTACGAGTCTTCAGACATTATGGGAGCGCCTCAGTTCAGGTATTGCAGGAAAATCCATACAGGCTGGCGGTAGATATTTTCGGCATTGGTTTCACAACGGCAGATAAGATCGCTTCCAGTATGGGGTTCAGCAAAGAATCTCCTCTTCGTATAAGGGCCGGAGTGCTTCACGTCATGAATGAACTGACGAGGGACGGCCATGTGTTTGTACCGATAGAGGAGCTCACAGCATCAGCATCTGACATCCTTTCGGTATCTCCGGTACTGGTAGAAAAGGGGATAGAAGATGCGAGGCTAAATCAGGAACTTATACTCGAATGGTACAAGGATATTGAAGGAAACGATGACTGTGCCGTCTATCTTCTCCCATTCCACTATGCGGAGGTCCATTCAGCAAAGAAACTGTTCAGTCTCCTCTCATCTCCCTTCAACGGACAGTATGCTGCCCCTGATGTGGTAATACCGTGGGTCCAGCAGGAGCTTGGCATCAGCTTCGCAGGCCAGCAGACAGAGGCGCTGAAAATGGCCCTTGGCTCACAGGTGATGGTGATCACAGGTGGGCCGGGAACCGGAAAAACCACCCTTATAAAAGCGATAATCAAGATCAGGTCTGCCAGGGGATTCCGGATAATGCTCGCTGCACCCACAGGTAGAGCGGCTAAAAGAATGGCTGAGGCTACCGGGCACGAGGCAAAAACTATCCACCGGATGCTTGAGTACACAGGAAGTTCAATGTCTGGCGGAGACTTCATGAAAAATGAGTCTAACCCGCTTGACTGCGATCTGCTTGTGGTGGACGAAGCTTCAATGATAGACCAGATACTCTTCCACCATCTGCTGAAAGCTATTCCAAAAGGTGCATCTGTTGTTTTTGTAGGAGATGTGGACCAGCTGCCGTCAGTAGGACCCGGGAATGTCCTGAAAGACATAATCGATTCAGGTGTATGCCCTGTTGTTCATCTGAATGAAATATTCAGGCAGGGTGAGCAGAGTATGATCGTAGTCAACGCGCACAAAATCAACAGCGGCGAGATGCCCTGTTTTGATGAGAAAGCTGAAAGCTCCCCTTTGAGTGATTTTTATTTTATAGAGGAAAACGATCCAGACAAAGCCCTTGAAATAATTAAAAAACTTGTCACACTGAGAATACCTCAGAAGTTTGGTTTTGATCCCGTTAAGGATATCCAGGTCCTTACCCCGATGCACAGAGGATCTGTCGGGACCACAAGGCTGAACTTAGAATTGAGGGAAGCCCTGAATATTTATCATGGAGCAAAGGTCCAGAGGATGGGCAGGACTTTTCAGGAAGGCGACAAGGTAATGCAGATCCGCAACAACTATGAAAAGGATGTCTATAACGGAGACATTGGGACAGTTCTCAATATAGACGGGGAAGACAGCAAGGTAATAGTTGAAATGGACAGTGGCCGTCTCTCATATGATTTTTCGGAGTTGGATGAGCTTATCCACGCCTACGCTGTTTCGATCCATAAATCACAGGGGTCAGAGTATCCGGCTGTAGTTATACCAATAATGACGCAGCATTATATAATGCTCCAGAGAAACCTTCTTTACACAGGTATCACAAGAGGCAAAAAACTGGTCGTGCTTGTCGGAACAAAAAAAGCTGTTGCTATCGCTGTGAAGAATGACAAGACAAAAAAAAGATATACTAGGTTTGCGGATAGGCTTAAAAGTTGTTTCAAAGGATGAATTCCAATTTATTTTCTTAACCGGCGCGAAGCGCGACTTGAATACGGCGCGCAAAGCAGTCGTAAGGGCTGCGGCACAGACTAGCTGCCGCGGGGAATTGTGGCGTCTACGCCACGGAGAATTTACGACAAAAAACGTCGCGGAGAATTTACGGTGAAACCCTAACCGCGGAGAATGAGAGCGTAGGGGCGGGCAAGCGGTTGTCTTTAAAAACGGCGGAGCAAATGCCCCTTTTCCATCATCCCCGTATGCTCCTTTTATTAGTCATCCCCGTATGCTCCTGAGCGGGGAGGGGTCGCCCTCGTAGCTGCTTTACCCCATTGACTCGCAATCGATTCGCAATTGATTGGCCATCGACTCCCGCCCCCGCGCCGGAAGCCTCTTCTGGCCGTTTCACAACCGCTTCCCGGCGATGGAATCGCCTCTTCTCGCGGCTTAAAAGCCGCACTTCCCGTCGGATTTGAGTCCGACAGCTTCCCGCGGCAAGTTACACGCCGCTGCATTACCCCATTGGGTCAGATATAGCGGGTAGAGGAGCGGTAAATATTTTCCCTGTGTCCGTATTTGCCATCCTTGTCCACAGCCGCCAGCCTTTTTTCAGTATAGCGGGCGAATCTTACAAAAGGCAGTCCCAGCAACAGATAGATAATGGCAACTATTATGCCGGGTCCGAAGTAATCATAGTAAGTCGCAGATATCTGCCCGTAGGCTTTGGTAAGATCGACCATCGTTATTATCGATACTAGCGAGGAATCTTTTAACAGAGAGATGAAATCATTAGTGATCGGTGGAATAACTACACGGACAGCCTGAGGAAGGATAACTTTCCTCATTGCCTGCCACCTTGTCATCCCCAGCGCAAGCGCAGATTCCCACTGTGTTCTTGGGATCGCGAAAAGCCCGGAACGGTAAATCTCTGCTTCGTAAGCCGCATAGTTCAGCCCCAGTCCAATTGCGCCTGCCCAGAAAGGAGAGAATTTTATCCCAATGCTCGGAAGCCCGTAAAAGATAAAGAAGAGCTGTATCAGCACAGGTGTCCCACGGACTACCTCAATATAGACCGTGGCAACAGAGGCTATCCATTTGGGGGCGAAGACCCTTGTAATAGCCAACGTAAGTCCCAGTGTGATCGCAAGTATCATCGCAGTGATGGATACCTGCATCGTTACTATAGCAGCACGACCGAAAGCGGGCAGGGCGTCTTTATATCTATCGAGGCGTTTTGCAAATGTAAGGTTGGGTCTGTGTGTCTCAGCCCACTCGTTGTACCTTGAAGCCTCTATCTTCGAAGGGCTGTAGTCATTAAATTCAGCAGCCATTGTGGGTGTCCATAGATTCCACCTGTCGTAGATCTCACGAAGCTTGCCGGAATCACGCAGTGCGACAAGAGCCTTATTAACTTCCGTCAGCAGCTTTTTGTCCTCGATCCTCACAGCAATGGCATATTCAAGTTCGCCGACCTCAGGACCGACAAACTTGATTTCCGGGTTGAAGCCTGCTGAATATAGCGCGATCGGGTGGTCGAAGAAAGCAGCATCGAGCCTTCCGTTAGCGAGGTCTTCGTAAGTGTTGGCTTCGATGTTGTATGTCCTTATATCGATATCGCCGATCTCTTCAAGCAGTTCCTGCGCAAAGCTCTCTTTTAAGGTCCCGACTTTTTTGCCCTTGCAGTCCTCAAGAATCTTTATGGAATTGTCGTTTTTGCGGACGGCAAGCTGAAGGAACGTTTTATAGTAAGGTATTGAAAAGTTAACTGCCTCTTTGTGCTCGGGAGTCACTTCCAGACCGTTGATGGAAATATCGTAAAGCTTTCTGTTGAGCCCGGGTATTAAATTTTCCCAGGCATTGTTCACATAGACCGGTTTACGTCCCATCTGTTCAGCAAGGGCATCCACGATATCGACCTCGAAACCTATCAGTTCATCTGTGTTTTTTGGGTTTGAGAACATATAAGGGAAGCCACCTTCAGAGTCTCCTCCCCAGACAAGTTCTTTCATTTCTTCTGCCTGCAGTGAACATGCAGAAGATACTATCAGCATAATTACGGCTAATAACAATCCTATTTTTTTCATCTTTACGCTACCCCCGTGTTGACGAAGTGGCGGAGGAAAGCTTTTGTCCGTTCGTTTTTGGGTTCAGTGAAGAGGACATCACCGTCATCGTACTCAACTATCTCGCCATTGTCCATAAATATGATGTAGTCTGACGCGTCTCTTGCGAATTTCATTTCGTGGGTCACGATTATCTGTGTCATTCCCTCTGCGTCAAGGTCCTTCATAACCTGGAGGACTTCTCCGACGAGTTCGGGATCCAGAGCTGATGTCGGTTCATCGTAGAGCATGACCCTGGGGTTCATGGCCAGCGCCCTTGCGATAGCGGCCCTCTGTCCCTGACCTCCGGATAGAGTGGAAGGATATTTGGAGGCGAATCCTTTAAGACCTACCTTATCCAAAAGCTTCATTGCCAATTCATAAGCTTCGTCTTTGGCCTGTTTTTTTACGACCATGGGAGCGAGCGTAATATTCTCCATTATTGTTTTGTGCGGGAACAGATTATAACTTTGGAAGACCATCCCCACTTCGCTCCTTATTTCGTGTGCGATATCAAGCATTTTTTCATCAGGAACCTGACCCGGTCTGCGTGATATTGTTACTCCCGCGATAGAGATCGAGCCTGAATCAAGAAGTTCAAGGCAGTTGAGGCAGCGCAGAAAGGTGGATTTTCCGCACCCGGAGGGACCTATTATTGATGCCAGATCACCCTCGCGAATAGTGAAGCTGACGTTCTTCAGCACTTCACCGTCCTCAAAGCCCTTACAAAGATTTTCTACTACAATGAGTGGTTTGTTTTCTATATTCACAGTTATTCCCCCTTAAAAAGTTATCTTGATTTTTTCTTCCGGGGGTCATATTCGGAGTTGTTTGCCATATATCGTTGAGGCAGTGGAAAAAACTACTGCGCTTCTAAGAGAGGATAAATAATGAGTGCGGGATCTTGCCAGAGGTCTTCTGAAATAGTTTATGTGTCTGTCACACCAGACACCAGTGTTTTTTTTCAATTTTTGTCTCACATCCCTTCCGTATTGTGACATAAGGATACACGAGCTCAGTTTAAAGGGTTTTTTTCATAAACGCAATGATCAATGGAGAAGTTATATTGAAATAGCCTGTTATGTCACAGGAGCTTTACCGTACTACGTGCTCTCAGTCCGGAACAGCGAGCTCTTTTCGTGTTTTTTCAATATCTTCACGCGTCTCTTTTATCCAACGTTCAAGTGTTTCCGGTTTGATTTTTTTTGATTTAGGGTCATTCAGAAGCGTTTCCAGTTTTTTTTCCTGGATTTTCAGCCACTCTATTTTTAACTCTCTGTGTTGAATGTCGGAGACAAGATTTCCCCGTTCTCCGTCATCCTCTTTTACAAATGCGCGGCTCATAGATATACTCATCTCCTTTATATATATTCTCTGTAAAACTTTATCTTTATATCTTTCTCAACTATTATTAATTTCATCCTGGGTTTAACATCTTTTACCAGTTGTTCGATATCTCTGTTCCTAAGTCTTATGCAGCCGTGTGTCGTCCATTTACCTATCGAAGATGGATTATTTGTCCCATGGATGGCTATCTGCCACTTGTTGTAGAAAGATATCAGTTTTGATCCGTACACCCCTGCTTCCGGTTCTCCCGGTTCATTGAACCAGGCCGGATCATATACAAGTTTCTTCGCGTCTTCCACTACGCGGTATATGGTGAAGGTGCCCGATGGTGTGATGAGGTCAAAACGGGATTTTTTCTCAGGACCTTTTCCTTTGCCTATGGATATCTGCCATGTTTTAAGGGGATCTAGACCCTTGTAAAGAGTCAGTCTGAGCTGTTCTTTATTTATCCCTATCCAATTTTCTCCCTCTTTTGGCTGCCATTTCTGTGAAGCGCTGCTTTTATCCGTATAAACCGTAAAGACTAAAATGACCATAATAAGAGCGAAGATCTTTTTCATAAAAACACTCCCTGAGAAATGATACGACGTCAATTATAACAAACATTGAAAAATTTGCTACTTGTAAGGTTTGCATATAATGAAGTATCATAACTGTTTGAACAGAATAAATACAAATCTTTTATCAGGAGGCGGCTGTTGTGGACATTATCAGGGCACCGCGTGGAACGAGAGACATACTTGGCGACGAATCATGGAAATGGGCTTATGTAACAGGTATTTGCAGAGATGTAGCAGATGATTACGGCTACAAGGAAGTCCATCTTCCCATTTTTGAACATACAGAACTTTTTAGCAGAGGTGTCGGAGAAACTACGGATGTTGTAGAAAAAGAGATGTACACTTTCGAAGACAAGGGCGGAAGGAGCATTACTTTAAGGCCGGAACTTACGGCCTCTATGGTCCGCTCTTATCTGGAAAATGAAATGTATAAAGGTGCCCAGCCTGCTAAACTTTGGTCGATCGGACCCATGTTCCGTTATGAAAGACCGCAGAAGGGACGCTACAGGCAGTTTGTACAGCTTGATATAGAGGCCCTCGGAGCGCAGGATGCCTATGTTGATCTTGAGGTAATAGATTTTTCAATGGAACTCTATCGACGCCTTGGTCTTTCAAACCTCCAGGTAGTTCTTAATTCTGTAGGCTGCCCCAAGTGCCGTCCGGTTTATAGAAAAGCTTTGCAGGAACATCTAAAGGAAAGATTTGACGAGCTCTGTGATACATGCAAGAACCGCTATGACAGAAACCCGCTCAGAATACTTGACTGCAAAAGCTCTATTTGCAAAGAGATAACTGAAAACGCGCCGGCTGTTATGGAACACCTTTGCGACGAATGCAAGGATCATTTCGAACAGCTTAAGAACGGACTTGACCGTATCGGAGCCGTTGTGAAAATAGACAACAGGCTTGTCAGAGGGCTCGATTACTATACTAAAACGGCTTATGAGATACTCTCAGGAGACCTTGGATCACAGAACGCTGTCTGCGGCGGAGGAAGATATGACAATCTTTCAGAGGCTATTGGCGGACCGCACATGCCGGGTGTAGGGTTTGCGTCGGGTATCGAGAGAGTTGTGCTTACAATGGAAGCACAGGGCTGCAGCTTTGGAAAAGAGCCTTCAAACAAGGTATATGTCGTTGCTGCTGAACCTGAGGTAAGGATGGAGATCATGAATCTCGTCCGCACACTCAGGCAGAACCGAATCTCTGCGGATATGGACTACATGGGACGCAGTATGAAGAGCCAGATGAAGACGGCCGGCAACTTTGCCGAATATGCGTGCATAATCGGACGCGAAGAGCTCGACAAAAATATCATTACGATCAAGGATCTGAAAGAAGGGACTCAGGAAGAACTGAGTCTTGAGACGATCC
>LFRM01364788.1_pt1 | contig 12404 bp, 8 predicted proteins | sample 618341 | NCBI WGS metagenome assembly LFRM01 (sample SAMN03654438, study PRJNA283298) | anaerobic digester metagenome | isolation source: pool of bioreactors CSTR01a, CSTR02a, and CSTR03a thermophilic anaerobic... | place: Denmark: Kgs. Lyngby | collected 2014-05-21
GCCCCCTGGTTATCGGTATAGGTGAGGATGAATATTTTATCGGATCGGACGCCACCCCCATTATTGAATTTACGGATCAGGTCACTTACATAGGCGATGAGGAGATTGTCACCATAATACGAAACGAACCACTCAGGATAAAGACAATAGGAAATATTGATAAAACACCTGAGATTCATAAACTGGAACTGACACTCAGCCAGCTTGAAAAGGGAGGCTATCCCCATTTCATGCTCAAGGAGATCTTCGAACAGCCTCAGACTCTGAGTGACTGCATGCGCGGAAGGGTCAATGTTGATTCCGACAATATCACCCTGGCCGGTTTCATCGATAACAGGGAGAAGTTCCTGAAAGCGAAAAGAATCATCATCACTGCCTGTGGTACATCGTGGCATGCCGCACAGATCGGGATGTATGCCATCGAAGAGTATGCCCGCATACCGGTGGAGGTGGAGTATTCATCTGAATTCCGATACAGAAAACCGGTGATTAACAAGGACGATATTGTGATTGCCATCTCTCAATCGGGTGAAACAGCCGATACGTTAGCCGCGGTTGAGCTTGCAAAACAACAGGGAGCTTTCATCTTCGGGATATGCAACGTGGTGGGTTCATCCATTCCAAGAAATACCCATTCGGGGTGTTACACCCATGCGGGACCAGAGATAGGGGTGGCATCGACCAAAGCATTTACCGCACAGGTAACAGTGCTGACCATGCTGGCTATCCTGATTGGCAAAGAGAAGGGAACGATCTCTCATGAGGAATACCTGAGACTGATCAGGGAGTTGAGCCTGATACCCGATAAAGTGAGTGAGATCTTACAGAAGAGTGATCAGATTGCCGAACTCTCCAGGAGTTTTACCTACGCAAGCAACTGTATCTACCTGGGAAGGGGATACAATTTCCCGGTGGCACTGGAGGGTGCTTTAAAATTGAAGGAGATCTCCTACATCCACGCCGAGGGATATCCTGCCGCTGAGATGAAGCACGGTCCAATAGCGCTCATCAGCAATGAGATGCCTGTCATTGTGATTGCAACACAATCAGACACCTATGAAAAGGTAACCAGCAACATACAGGAGATTAAAGCCCGTAAAGGCAGAATCATTTCCGTTGTGACAGAAGGTGACACACAGGTAAGGGATCTTTCAGCTTTCTGTTTCGAAGTACCGGAGACAGTCCCCTGTTTAACCCCCCTGCTTTCGGTTGTCCCGCTACAACTACTGGCTTATCATATCGCCGTGGTAAAAGGATGTGACGTGGATCAGCCACGCAACCTGGCAAAATCGGTTACGGTTGAATAGACCGCCGGAATTGATCGACACCCCTTGTTTTTCCATCAGACCGGACAGCCTTCATGCTTCTGTGGATTTTCTGTTATTTACACCATCCTGCCGGGCTGGAAAAAATGCATAAAAGAGCTTTAATTATTGTTTTCTGCGTGAAGAATATTGAAATTGTGATTATCTTTGGGTGGTTATTATTCAAAACTTATTCATGTTATTATTTCAACGACTGAAACAATAATTCTTCCCTGAAATGGATTCAATTTATTTAATCATTGTCATCATTCTGTTAGGCTTGGCAACGTTAGACCTAATTGTGGGTGTATCCAACGATGCTGTTAACTTCCTCAACTCAAGTATCGGCTCCAGGGTAGCTCCCCTCTGGGTAATTTTCACCGTCGCCTCTATTGGTGTATTGGTTGGTGTATTGTTTTCCAGCGGGATGATGGAGGTAGCCCGAAGCGGTGTCTTCTATCCTGAGAAATTCACCTTCCCGGCAATTATGATTCTGTTTCTGGCGGTGATGCTCACTGATGTGATCCTGCTGGACCTGTTCAACACCTTCGGGCTGCCCACCTCCACGACTGTCTCGCTGGTGTTCGAGCTGCTGGGAGCTGCGGTGGCAGTGGCGCTCTTCACGTTATGGACCACGGAGACCGGCGAACAGCTGGGTGATTTCATCAACAGCGGAAAGGCACTGGCGATTATCTCGGGGATCTTTATCTCTATAGCCATTGCATTCATTGTGGGAAGTATCATCATGTATTTTTCCCGTTTGATCTTCTCCTTTAATTACGGGAAGACTTTCAGATTCCTGGGGGCGATCTGGAGCGGACTGGCACTTACGGCGATCACCTATTTTGCCATTTTCAAGGGGTTGAAAGGAAGTGTGCTGGTCACGGCGGAGACGCTTGCCTACCTGGAGACCAACATGGCTACAACCCTTCTGTACACCTTTGTGGGATGGACGGTGCTGATGGCGCTGCTCCAGCACATTTTCAGGGTGAAGATATTGAAAATAATCGTACTTGCCGGAACGGCCGCACTGGCGATGGCTTTTGCCGGTAACGACCTGGTCAATTTCATCGGTGTCTTTATGGCCGGTTTTGACTCCTTCAAGATTGCCAGTGAGGTGGCAGCTTCAGGCGGCAATATCAACACCCTCTACATGGGCGACCTGGCACAGCCGGTCGTCGCCAACATAGGGTGGTTGCTGGGTGCAGGTACCATCATGGTACTGGCGCTCTGGTTCTCCAAAAAATCGAGATCTGTCACCGACACAGAGGTGAATCTGGCACGCAAGGGTGAGGGGATTGAACGGTTCTCCTCCTCGCCTTTATCGCGCTCAATCGTCAGAAGCAGCCTCAACTTCAGCAAGACAATTGATCAGGTAACACCCGCACCGGTAAAAAGATTCCTGGAAAATCGCTTTGAACCGATCGCACTGGAAAACAGTGCATCGTTCGACCTGATCCGGGCTTCCGTCAACCTCACCATTGCTGCGCTGCTGATCTCACTCGGTACATCATTAAAGCTGCCGCTCTCCACCACCTACGTCACCTTTATGGTGGCCATGGGCTCATCGCTGGCTGACCGTGCCTGGGGACGAGAGAGCGCAGTCTACAGGATCAACGGGGTGCTGACGGTGGTCGCCGGATGGTTGCTGACAGCCCTGATCGCCTTCTCCGCATCACTGATCATCGGCCTGTTCCTTGCGTGGGGAGGGAAGATTGCCATTGCTGTCATGGTGTTGCTGGTTGGCTTTCTCCTCTACAAATCAGGCAGAATGCATACGAAAAGAAAGAGCAAGGAGGAACAGCTGCAGAAAGTACCTTCCAGTGAAGTACAACTGGTCACCTCATGCAATGAGGATGTACGACTTGTACTTGAAAAAACACTGAGCATCTATAAAAGTGTGCTCGACGGACTGAGGGATGAAGACCGCAAAACGGTTAAAAAAGCGATGACCGAAGCGTATGACCTGTATGATAAGTTCGGCGATAAGCGTACCTATGAGGTGGTTCCCACCATTGAAAAGATGCAGATGAACGCCCTGGATCTGGAGCAGGAGTATGTGCAGCTGGTAGATTACTCCTATGAGATAACCAAATCGCTGAAAGCAATTACGGAATCAACATTTCGCTATATAGACAACAACCACACTGCTTTCACCAAAGAGCAGCTGGATGATCTGAGGACGATCTTTAAGATTCTCACTGAAGCCTTCGACAGTTATAACCAGATGGACAGAGAGGGAAATTACAGCCAGTTCTCTAAGGTGACCGCCATGCGTGATATCATCTTTGAACTCTACTCAAAATTGAACAAACGGCAGATTAAACGCGTGAAAGCAAACGAATCGACCACCCGCAGCAGTATTCTTTTCCTGAACCTGGTGAATGAGTCAAAGATCATCACCCTGCAGTCGAGCAATCTGATGAAATCACACCGCAATTTCAAGGAGAATTATGCCAGTACGGGGCCTGAATTGAACGCCAAGGCACTGTTAAAAAAGATTACGCTGAATTTATAGAACAGATGATTTCTCTGCAATGATAGTCTCTCTTATTGGTTACCAGATTTACACTGATTAGTTTAAAGAGAAGGAAAATGTTTAAAAGCCTGTTCCATATCTCTCAAATGGATTGTCCTGCTGATGCAATCGGTTTATCCCGATCTGATTATAGGTGCCATCGTGTTTGTGATCGGGGCCAGGGGAGCATTCAGAATACTTAAGCTGGCGGGTTAAATGTACATCGTATAATCCGGCTTTCAGCTCACGCAACAAAAAAAGTTTGCCGGCAAGGGCAAACTCTTTTAACCAGGGATGCATATCATGTTCACTTCTGCAGCAGACTGATATTGAGTTTCTCATTTTTCATCAGATCTACATGCAGGGAAACAGGTTCGTAAGAGATCAGCTCCACCACCATTTCGTACCTGCCGGGTTTTACATCCCTGATAGAGAAGTTACCGTCCAGATCTGAGTAATATTTTTTACCGTCTACCACAATGGCAGCGCCTGCCAGTGCTTCTTTATTCTTTTCGTCTACAACTGAACCGGTCAGCTGCACCGCATGCACGTTTTCAACAAGGGCAACCGATTTGGATTCCTTTTCCTTTTTTTCATTATTGTCACCGGAGCCTGCGAAAACAGACAACGAGAGCAATAAAGAGGTTGCGATAACTACAACAGTTTTCATTATTATTTTCATTTTTTTGTTGTTTAATACGCACAAATGTAAGCACTTAATCGCTATAAACCTGTTACGTTTTGATGAAGTTTTTATTAAGTTTTTGAACCGGCAGAAAGAGGTGTCAGTATCTTTTTTCGTCCACCAGCTCACCTTTTTCATCCCACATCCGCCAGACACCGGTTTTTTTGCCGTTGTTGTAGTTCATTTCATAGCGCTGATTGCCCAGCTCATCCCAGATTCGCCATGTACCATGCTTTTGTCCGTTCCTGTATTCGGCTTCCGAGATAAGCTGCCCGGAGTTGTCATAGCTGCGCCACAGACCGTGCAGTTTTCCATCCTTGTAAGATCGGACCTCCTGGGGTTTGCGGTTTTCAAAATAGACGATATAGGGACCTTCGGGCATACCGTCACTGATCTGCATTTCAAGCTTCACCGTGCCATTCCCGTAATACTCCCTGTAGTCACCGGTGTAATATCTTGTCTGCGCTTTATCAGCGTAATAGAAGCCATTACTGAAATAGATGGCCGGATTTTTATGCTGCTGAACCTGCTGCTCCTGTGCTGATAAGAGAAATACCAGTGAGAGGAAAAATGAGATGATTCCTAAATTCTTCATACATTTATATTTATAAATCGGATGCATTATCCCGTAATGATTCCATTACGGGATAAGTTGCTCTTGTTCATTCAACAGTTTGGCTGTTTATTGAAACCAGGTCCAGGCAGAAATATCAAGCTTTCCATGCTGATAGGTTCCTGTAACTGTGGCTGCAATACCTTCAATCAGCACATTGGTTAGCGGACCGTCATTGGGCATATCAACCTGTTTGGCATATCCTTCCAGATAGACATTGGTCATGGTGGCTCCCGACTGCTTTTTAAACTGCAGGGCGATACCGGCAGGTGCGTTTTCGTGCGTGTTGACGGCTGTCAGATTCACTATTGAAGGATTGTTATTCACACCATCTGCTTCCACCACAGTTGAGAAATTATCGATGGTGTGCCTGACGTAAGCATTCGTCACCGTACCGTTCCATCCTTCTGTCCAGTCGATGGCATCATCTTCGTTGTTCTCGAGGTAGAGGTTCTCTACAGATACCGTACCGCCAAAGAACTCCACACCGTCGTCCGCACCGTTGATCACAGCGACGTTACTGATCTCGGTCCCTGTACCCACGGCATAAAGCGTTAAACCGTTGTATTCCGACTCTGTATTGATCTTGGCTCCCGAACCTTTGATGACAAGAAAATTAATTTTTCCTGAATTATCGGCATCGTTGGTTCCTCCATATTTAAAGTTTCCCACTTCGGCAGTGGCATTCACGCCGGCAGTGGTGGTGGCTCTGCCACAGATGGTCAGTCCGCCCCAATCCTGCGGTTGTGCATTGGGAGAGGTCATGATCACCGGTTTATCGGATGTACCCAGGATCTCAATCTGTGCTCCCATCATCACGGCAATGTAGGTCTCTGTTTCCTGACCCTGAGAGGCACTGGCAATGATCTGCGTTCCTGCAGGCACTGTCAGTCTGGTCCCTTCGTTCACAATAAACTGTCCTGTTAACCTGTAGCTTGTGCCGGCATTCAGCGTATAATTCTCTTTCAGCACACCTTTCATTTCACCTTTTTCAAGTAGTTCCACGACAGGATCATTCTCCCGGATCGATTCCTCGCTTTCACAACCTGTGAAAATAAACAGTGATGTGATCATCACTAAGAACCCTGCTAATAAAACATTTTTTTTCATTTTTCTGATGTTTAATAAAGTTGTCAACCTAGTTGTTTTAAAATATATATTTCACTGATAATTGAATATTTACCCCTTTCCTGGAGGACTCCACCACATGATTCTCTTCAACGCGTGTGTTCAGATCCTTCAGCTTCTGCATCATTTTCATCTCCGGGTTAAGCAGATTGCGCGCAACCATTTTCACCGAGAGATGATCGGTGAGCTGTTTACTCAAAACGGCATCCAGTGAGACAAAACCTTTTTCAATGATCTCATCGTTATAGAGGTAATCCCTGTTAACTGCATCCTTGGGACTGCCCATTGCGAATATCCTGTCGGAAGCATAGTTGCCGGAAAGGCTGGCCAGCCACCTCTTTTGCTTGTTTTCGTAGCTGAGGGACAGGTTAGCGATCAAATCGGAGGCCCCCTGCAGTCCGGAAGTCGTTTTGTTATTGTACTGATAAGCTTCCAGCAGATCCTGCTCTACCCACATCTTTGTGCCGTTCAGGATCATGCGCACCACGTTATCTTCGGTTTTATAGAGGTTTAAGCGCGCCTCTGCTTCCAGACCGAATACATTGGCTTCCTTACCAGTGTTTGCATAAACCAGATAGCCTGCACCACCCGTCAGAGAAGATATATTGATGGGGTCACTGATATTCTTGTAAAAGGCTGCCACGGAAAGCAGTTCATCGGCCGTTTTAAAGTATTCCCACTTCATATCGGCATTCCAGTTTTCTGATGCTTTCAGCTCCGGTGTACCCTGGATGATGGTGCTGTTGGGCGAGGTATAGGCAAAAGGGGCGATCTCCTTGAACTCAGGCAGTGTGATGGTTTTGCTTCCCGAGAGACGCAGACTGTTTTTGTCGTTGAGTGCATATTTAATGTTGAAGCTGGGGTAAAATTGCTGGTATATTTTCTTTATTTCCGGTTCACGCAGCGGATCATCGTTATTGATATCCCACTGCAGGTCTATCTGATCCCGTTCGTACCGGACACCCACGTTCCCGTCCATGGCACCATAGTCGAAGCCAACTGTCGCATATCCGCCCAAGGCGTTCAGCGTTGCATGATAGATATCTGCAGGAATAGTTCTGATCTTTCCGCTGTCGAAAGAGGGAGAGGTGAAGATGGAGGTGATATCATCCACATTATCGTCCTCTTTTCGAACACCCATTAACTGAACACCCACAAACCGGTTGCTGAAGTCTCTCTGTTTATTGCGATAGTTGATGCCATAATTCAGATGATAGGAATGGCCCCCCAGGTGCAGATCAAGTTTGTTACGCAGATAACCGTTGAACTCTCTGTCGTCAATCTCCTGGCTCGATTTGCGGTTTTCGAAATCGGAGATGCGGTTAGAGAAATACAAAGTGTTGTTATTGAAACCGGTATAGGTTCTGATCCTGTTGGGTTCATCAGAGGCGACACTGTTGTAACCAACACCCCACTCCACCTTGCCGGTTTCCGATAAACGATGATCACCCAGCAGCTGATTGACAATAAGCATTGTTGTGATGGTATTCATATCGCGGGTGAAAAATGAGTCGGAGATCTCATCCATGTCAAACTTATATCCGCTTCCGTTCCTGCCCTGCTCATAAACATTATCGGTCAGTTTATTGATAAACAATAGATTATAGTTGATTTTGTTGTTTGTGTTAAACCGGTAGGCAAGGTTCAGCAACCCCGTCAGATTTTCATTGCTTGTCCATGATTCGGTATCGGAGAAATCAGAATAGACCGTATTGGAGTTGAATCGCTTATATACTCCTGTGGAGTGCGTGTGATCGCTTTTGTAAGAGAGGGTATAAAAGAGCGATAATGTCTTTTCCGACAGCTTGAACTCCTTGCCTCCGATAGCTGTCACTCCGAAATCTACAGGAAAATGCTTCCTCTGCGGATCCCACGATTGCCGTGTGATGGCATCTGCAAGATTTTGTCCACGTTGATAAAAGGTCATCAGTGCATTGCTCCTGTTGGGTGAGGCTTTGAAACCGCCAAAGACCCCTTCTCCCAGCACACTGCTGTTGATGCCTCCCTGCAGTTCCACTGAGAACTGATCGACAAATTCTTTCGAGATGATATTGATATTCCCGGCCGACTGATCGATGTATCCTTCCGGGTCGTAGGTCTTGCTGATACCCACATTCTGAATCACACCCGTACTGAAAAGCCCCGGGTCGATATTTTTCTTATCGATATCATCTGATGGTATCGGCAGATCATTCATGGTGGTCGACAGGTAACGGTCGCCCAATCCCCGGACAAACAGCTCGCCCGAACCCTCACTCTTTATCACCCCGGTGATCTTACTTGCAGCTGTTGCAATATCAGACACACCCTGCATCGACAGTTGTTGTGCTCCCACACTCTCGCGAATCACCGTGGCGTTCTTCTGGTCCATCAGCAGGATACGTTCCGATTCCCTGCGTGGAGTAGCTACTATCACCACCTCATCGAGGCTTACATTGTCAGTCTCCAACGCAATATTCAGGAAGGTCTCTTTTCCATCTTCCACCAGCACATTCGTTATCACGACAGGTTGATAAGCCACATAGGAAGATCTCAATGAATAGGTCCCATCTGCTACATGCTGGATTATAAAATTCCCGTCGAGGTCAGCCGCAGCACCGTTGGATGTTCCCTCCACAAGGACTGAAGCACCGATGAGCGGTTCGTTGGTCTTTGCATCTACAATGATCCCTCTGATGGTGCCTGTTTGGGAAAAACTGCCTGCCAGGGAAAAGAAGCAGAAGAGAATGATGAGTGATAACCGAAAATAGTTGTTTATTGGATTCATTTGCCGCAATAATCTGTATTATCTGATAGAAAGTCCTATCATCTTTTCGCGACAAAGGTCTGACATAAATGTTACAGAGCCGTTAAGAACCCATTACGTTATTGTTAAGATTTAAGCCAAAAAAAACGGGGCTTTCGGCCCCGTTAATTGTTGTTAGTATCTCATTTTCTTTTTCTTATTCTTTCCTCCGCTGTCATTCCCGTAGAATTTCTTTTTCCCCCGTTCCTGTCCGCTGTCATCCTGTGCTATCTGTACCATCAGCTTCCTTTCATCTACATACATCCCTTTGAACGTATTGACTACCTTCGATGCGAGATCTTCCGGTACCTCAAAGAAAGAGAAATTTTTCATCAGGTCAATTCTGCCTACCGGCACTTTCCCGGGTACATTATCGTTGATGAATCCCATGAGCGTTCCAGGATTCACTCCATCCATCTTTCCAATATTGATGAACAGGCGTGCATATCCTTTTTCAGCCTGACGTGCACCACCCTCCTGACGGTCACCTTTTCCGCGGAAATCATCCCTGCCTCTTCTGGAAGAACCCTCCTGCGGTGCATAGATCTCTTCTGCCTGCTGATAATATTCAATCAGACGATTGAATTCAAGCGATACGATCCGTTTGATGACATCTTCTTTCTCCAGCCAATCGAGCTTACGAAAAATTGAAGGGAGCAGTCGTTCAATCTCTGCTTCGTTCACTTTCACTTTCTCGATCTTGTCGACGAAGTTGAAAAGTTGCTTTTCACAGATGACATCTCCCTTGGGTATTTCACGTTTCTCAAATTGCTTGTTGATCATCTTCTCAATCTGCGCAATTTTACCCTTTTCCTTGATATGGATGATTGAGATGGATGTGCCTGTTTTTCCAGCCCTTCCGGTTCTCCCACTACGGTGTATATAGCTCTCCTGATCGTCGGGTATGCCGAAATTAATGATATGCGAAACATCATCCACATCCAGTCCCCGGGCAGCCACATCGGTAGCTATCAGCAGCTGGAGATTGTGATTCCTGAATTTAGCCATCACCAGGTCGCGTTGTGCCTGTGAGAGGTCGCCATGCAGCGAATCGGCATCGTAACCGTCCTGCATCAGCTTATCGGCAATCTCCTGTGTCTCTTTCCTTGTACGACAGAAGACAATACCATATATATTGGGGTAGTAATCCACAATTCTTTTGAGCGCGAGGTACTTATCCTTTGCGTGTACCATGTAATAGAGATGCCTTACGTTAAGGGCTCCTTCATTTTTTCTGCCGATGGTGATCTCAACCGGATCGCTCATGTACTTCCTGGTAATTTTCTCAATCTCCTTCGGCATGGTTGCGGAGAAAAGCAGCATGCTACGCTCCTCGGGCAGATGAGAAAGAATCTCATCAATATCTTCAGAGAAACCCATGTTCAGCATCTCATCTGCTTCATCAAGCACCATGGTGTGCACGTCGCTGAGTGAAACTGTTCTGCGTTTGATCAGGTCGATCAGCCTGCCGGGGGTTGCCACGATGATGTGCACACCTCTCTTAAGCGTGCGTATCTGGCTGTCGATGCTCGATCCTCCATATACCGGAAGGATCTTGATATCCTGCACGTAGGTGGAGTAATCGGTCAGGTCACCCGCAATCTGCAGGCAGAGCTCCCTTGTAGGACAAAGGATAAGCGTTTGTGGAGATAACTGTTTTACGTTAATCTTCTGGATGATGGGGATACCGAAAGCAGCTGTTTTTCCGGTTCCTGTCTGTGCCAGTGCGATGATATCGCGTGTGTTGGCCAGCAGTTGAGGGATTACCTCTGTCTGTACCGGCATGGGTTGTTCAAATCCCAGTTCAGTAATCGCTTTCTGAATTTCGGGAATAACTCCGAGTTCTTCGAATGTTCTCATTTTTTATAAAATTTTTAATGTGTGGGTATTGATCTTTCTCCTTACTCCACACAACCATTCTATAAGGTCAGTTATTTGCCCGCAACGTTGTAATGCAAGTAGACTTGAATTATGAACGAATTGCTTGCCGCAAATAATCATAAAGATGAGAGAAAATTCAATGACAATCTGTGATTTTTTTTATGAAGATAACCTGTGTTCCTGTAGCGGATAAAAAATCACCTTTTTTAAAATCGGGTGCAAAGGTATGAAAATAAATCGAACTATTTCATTAACCTAGAGCATAATAAATTTATTTATGCTGCAACACGCATAAAAAAGTGCAATAAATGCAGAAATAGTATAACATTTGCTGAAAAGAAATCATCAGAACTGGTAGAGAAGGTATTTCCTCAACAGATTTCTTTTTCCGGTGGTTACCCGAAGCTCTTGCTCCAGGTAATTATCGACCGATCCATATTTCAGTTTTATATGATCTATCGCATAGTTGAGGTAGGACCTGTTCACCGAAAGCATGGCCGTCACGGCTTCCTGCATCGATTCTGAGAGGTTTCTCGCATCAATCTCAGCCTTTAGAGGATCGATATGCTCATTGGAAAGCATGTAATCCTGCTCGAGTGAATTTTGAGGAATACCAATGGCATATAAAATAAAATAGGTTGCCAATCCAATACCGTCTTTCCCAAGTGAACCGGTTAACAGCATGGGATAATTACTGTCGTTGGTCAGCAGGTCGAACAGTTCCCCGAACTGGGTTTTATGATTCTCCACGATGTTTACATACTCTTCCTGCACGTAACGGATGGCGTCACTCCTGTCGAAATGTTCTTCATTCATCTGCTCATCCAGCTTTTCCGCATCCATAGGCATCAACGGAAGCGCTACCTTGCGTATGGATGGATGAAGAAGGATGGGATAACGTCTTGCCGTTCTTTCGGAGCGGAAATCAATCACGGTCCTGATCCTTAATCTGCGTATTCTCTCTTGATCATAGAGAGTGGCATTGCTTAAATTGGCCGAACGATAAATCTGCCCCCATTTCATCTGCCGGTTATCGGTAGTGAAATAGCCACCTATATCGCGGAAGTTCTTGATGTTATCCATGTCGATCACCCTGTTGGCAACAACCCCTGAATAGACACCGGCGGTACGAAGAATAAAATATTCTCTCAATCCCGATCCGGTGGGGTTCACCCGCATCACCTGATCAGTAATTTTGGTGGAAGTGACCGGCGTGAAACTGGTGAGGTTACTATCGGTGAGGGAGGAATAGATATCTATATTACCCTCCTGATCGGGACTCACTTCCCATTTTAACACAAAATCCCCTTCTCTGTCCTTTTCAACTACAGAAGTGATTTTTACTGTTGACATGCAGGAGCTTGCGCCAATGATCAGTAATAATAAAATGAATATAGAATAGCGTTGCTTCACCATTTACTTTATTTAGAAACAAATGTACATAAAAGTTTGTTCTAAAATAAAACCAGGGAGAGGGTATTAACAATATA
>LFRM01232771.1_pt2 | contig 12394 bp, 11 predicted proteins | sample 618341 | NCBI WGS metagenome assembly LFRM01 (sample SAMN03654438, study PRJNA283298) | anaerobic digester metagenome | isolation source: pool of bioreactors CSTR01a, CSTR02a, and CSTR03a thermophilic anaerobic... | place: Denmark: Kgs. Lyngby | collected 2014-05-21
GGCAAAAGTTAGCAATATACTAATGTAAATGAGTTTTTTTGTATCAACTTTTACAGAAAGATAGCCTCCCAGAGGAGACATGAGGGCAAACATGACGGAGATAAGTGTTGTTACAGACCCTGCAGCTGCTGCTGAGAGGTTCAAGTCTGTCTGGATAAAAGGAATAAGTTGACCTATGCTGCTGATCGGGGCCCGGGTCATTAAAGCAGTGCAAAAGACAGCCAGCACAATCAGAATATTGTTTTGTTTAACTTTCACGCGAATCTCCCTGCAGGTTTACTGGATTAGTTTAGCCGAACTTGACTTATATAAGCAAATACAAGAAGCTATCCTAAGATTTACATATATAAATGAGAGATTTTTAAAATGCTTTTAAGCTTTCTTATAAATCTGTTAAAATTATCATCTAAGCTGTCAAGTTTGATTGGAGGAGTATTTTTATGAATATTATACTAACAGGTGACCGACCAACGGGTAAATTGCATCTGGGCCATTATGTCGGATCATTGCGTCGGCGTGTTGAATTACAAAATTCAGGTGATTTTGATGAGATTTATATCATGATTGCTGATGCTCAGGCTTTGACAGATAATGCGGATAATCCGGAAAAAATTCGTGAAAATGTTTTGGAAGTTGCTCTCGATAATCTTTCTGTGGGCTTGGATCCAACCATTTCAACCTTGTTTGTTCAATCAGCAGTTTATCCGTTGACTGAGCTATGCTTTTATTACACGAATCTTGTTACTGTTTCGCGCCTGAGACGAAATCCTACGGTAAAAACAGAGATAGACATGCGGGGCTTTGAATCCAGCATTCCTGTAGGTTTTTTCATCTATCCAATCAGCCAAGCTGCAGATATTACAGCCTTTGATGCTACTGTAGTTCCTGTAGGCGAAGACCAGGAACCAATGCTGGAGCAGTGCAGAGAAATTGTGCATAAGTTCAACAGCACCTATGGAGAGACTCTGGTGCTGCCGGAGATATTGCTGCCGGGAGATAAAGCATCAATGCGGCTCCCGGGCACCGACGGGCATACAAAAATGAGCAAGTCTCTGGATAATTGTATTTATTTAAGCGACAACTCTAATCAAGTTAAAGAGAAAGTTATGTCGATGTACACTGATCCGGAACATTTGCGGGTTGAAGATCCCGGAAAAATTGAAGGGAATACAGTTTTCACCTATCTGGACGCTTTTGCCACAGTGGAACATGTAGAACGCTTCTGGCCTGAATATTCACATCTGGATGATATAAAAGCCCACTACCAGCGTGGCGGCCTGGGCGATGTTAAAGTGAAACTTTTTTTGATTGATGTGTTGGAAGATATTTTGATACCCATCCGTAAAAGACGGGCCTATTGGGAAGAACGTATACCTGAGGTTATTGGCATTCTGGAAGACGCCAGCATGGTGGCGACTGCCAAAGCACAAAAAACGGTGCAGCGCGTGCGCCAGTCTATGAGAATAGACTATTTTGACAACAAAGACTTCTACAAAGAATCGATGGAACGCTATCAGGAATAATTATTTTTTGCCATCAGACTAAGTCCTTCGGCACAAGCTTGCCCGGGCGTATTGACATTAGTAAAGACAGACCAGTCCGGCAAAACTTGCCGGACTTTTTTTTCATTTAAAAAATGAAAATCTCTTTCTCGCATAAACGGTTCGAGTTTGCAGCGTTGTGACAGTATATGACTTTCTAATTGGGGAATCAGGCTTTGTGAATAAATTGCATGAAAGATCTCCGGCCGCAGACGTGTGCTACCGTCCCTGCTCTTAAATTTGCGTTCCACGGCTACGCCGGTACAGGGATGACAAGAGTTCAACCTTTCCAGCAAAAGCTCCAGCAGCTCCAATTCAAAATTGGGCATGTCACAGGCTGTAAGGTAAATATATGCTGAAGCAGAAACGCTAAGGGCAGCGTGTATCCCGCTCATCGGTCCGCAGGATGGCAGCTTATCCCGTGTCAGTAAAACATTTTGATCCTGGTACAGGCCGGGTGAATTAGTTACCACGATTACTTCTTCAAAGTAATCTTCTAACTGATGAATTAAACTATGAACCAAAAGTTTTCCCCTCCGGACGAGAGACTGCTTGTCTTGACCCATGCGCAAACTTTTTCCGCCCGCCAGAATAACGGCCGAGCGGCACAGCGTGTTTTTTATTGTATTTTTATTTTGAATATGCTTCATATCAACTTTAATCCTAGCACAGCAGGTCGCATAATAATGTAAATAGCAGGGATCAATATGGTAGACTGTTTTCGAATCACAAAACCCTGCAATTTCTTGTGCAGGCTGTTTTTAATAAAAAAGGAGGCCATTTAATGACCAAGAAGAAACAAGTAGTAATCCCTCATGTCAGTTCCTATCAATGTACGCTTTGCCAGAAAAAATTCCCTTATGATGCTGAATTGTTGACCTGCCCTGATTGCGGTGAAAAAGGTATTCTGGACATTCTTTATGATTATGATGAAATTAAGAAAAATGTCTCACGGGAAAGTTTGTCCCAAGATCACACCAACACTATGTGGCGTTATAAAGCCTTTTTACCTCTGCAGGATCGTGATTTTACTCCTTTTCTGCGTGTCGGCTGGACACCACTGTATGAATCTTTGCGCTTGGGCGATCAACTAGGTCTGAAAAAGCTCTACATCAAAGACGACGGTTTAAATCCAACTGCTTCTTTAAAAGACCGTGCCAGTGCTGTTGCAGTTGCTAAGGCGCTAGAGCTTGGATATGATACGATTTCTTGTTCTTCAACCGGAAATGCTGCCTCTTCTTGTGCCGGGAATGCTGCCCGTATGGGTTTGAAAAGCGTTATTTTTGTGCCGGAACGTGCACCTGAAGGTAAATTGGCTCAGATGTTGATTTTTGGTGCCCGAGTTGTTTCTGTTATAGGCGACTATAAAGATACCTTCGATCTTTCAAAGATGGCTATTGAAAAATACGGCTGGTTTAACCGTAATGCCGGTATCAATCCGGTAATGACGGAAGGCAAGAAAACGGTTTCGCTTGAGATTGCCGAACAGCTGAACTGGGAGCCGACCGATTGGGTTGTGCTTTCAGTTGGTGATGGCTGTACAGTCGGAGGCGTTTATCTGGGCTTCCGAGATCTGTATGAATTAGGCATGATTGATCGTATTCCCAAAATTCTTGGTGTGCAATCAACCGGGTGTTCACCTTTTGTTGATGCCGGTGTTGAGTCGAAAGCTTTGCTTCCGACAGAGGAGAACACATTGGCAGATTCTATTTCTGTCGGTGTGCCGCGAAATGTTGTCAAAGCGCAGCGTGCAGTAGCAGATTCGGGCGGACAGTGGATTGCAGTACCAGATGAAGAGATTCTGGCCGCGATGAGCTTGTTAGGGCGCACCGAAGGCATCTACGGAGAACCTGCAGGGGTTACGGGTGCAGCCGGAATTAAAGCCGCGCTTGCGCAGGGTATAATTAAACCGCATGAAACCGTTACAGCCATTGTTACGGGCAACGGTTTGAAAGATACTAAAAATGCTCTGGCAGCAGCCGGAAGTTCGGTAAAGAGCAAGCCTAATCTGGAGGCGCTGGAAGCAAGCGGAATTCTGGACTAGACTTCTGATGATGTGAGCATGAGCGCGGCAGTAACCGCGCTCATTTTTTATTGGGAGAAACATATGGACTATGAAAAACTCGGGCAATTTTACTTAGGAAAAGTCAATAAAGACTTTAATGGAACGGGTGAGTCCGACTTTATGTTGTTTGACTCACGGGAATTGAGAACTCACGCGATTTGTTTAGGTATGACCGGAAGTGGCAAGACCGGTCTTGGTATCACCGTGCTGGAGGAAGCTGCCATGGATGGTATACCCGCCATCATCGTCGATCCTAAGGGAGACATGGGTAACCTGCTTTTGACTTTTCCGGAGTTGACCGCAGAAGAGTTCCGTCCCTGGGTACAGGAAGACGAGGCCAAAGCCAAAGGCATTACTATTGATGAATTGGCTCAGGAAAAAGCCGATACCTGGCGCACCGGTCTGACAAGCTCAGCGCAAACCGGAGACCGTATCCGTGTGATGCGTGAGCGCAGCGACTTCACTCTCTACACTCCTGGCGGTTTATTTGGCAGACCGCTATCTGTGGAAGGACTATTCAACGCACCGCAGGAAAAAGATACGGAAATAATTAATGACATGGTGATTTCTGCAGCCAGCAACCTTTTGCATCTGATCGGTATGGAAGCAGATCCTATCCAGAGCCGCGAGCATGTCTTTTTGTCTGAAATAATTCGTCAGCGTTGGAGCGAGGGCAAAGCAGTTGATCTGCCTCATCTGATTCAGGCTGTTCAAAATCCGCCACTTGGGACCATTGGTGTCATGGATATTGAAACTTTTTTTCCGGAGAAGGACCGGTTCAATCTGGCTTTACAATTTAATTCTATACTGGCATCTCCTTCTTTTGCCAGCTTTTTGCAGGGAGAGCCGCTGAATATCGACAACTTGCTCCATACAGCTGAAGGTAAGCCCCGTCTGTCTATTCTTTCTCTTTCCCATCTGTCAGAAACCAATCGCATGTTTTTTGTGACTATGCTGCTGAACCAGATGATCGCATGGATGCGCAGCAAGCAAGGAACGGATAGCCTGAGGGCTCTCTTCTACATGGACGAGATCTTCGGCTATTTTCCACCGGTAGCCAATCCGCCATCCAAGTTGCCGCTGCTGACTTTGCTAAAGCAGGCGCGTGCTTATGGGCTGGGTATGGTCTTGGCTACTCAAAACCCAGCTGACCTGGATTACAAAGGTCTTTCCAATATAGGTACCTGGTTTATCGGGCGTCTTTCCACAGAGCGTGATCGTTCACGTTTGCTGGAAGGAATGGTGGATATTGCTCATGTTGGTCTGGAACGAGGAAGTCTCTCAGATACAATTGCTAATTTGGAAAAGCGTCAGTTCCTGGTCCGGCGGCCTTCAGAGAAAGAGCCGACACTGTTCACGACCAGATTCTGCATGTCATATCTGGCCGGACCTTTAACCAGGGAGCAGACTGCACTGCTCTCGCGAGAAGGATTGGATACCGCAAATGTAAAAGAGCCTGATGAGGCTTCTGCAACAAGTACGGCTGTGTCTGCTGCAGAAGCTGCAACTGTTAAATTGCAGGAGCAAGCCGCTGCCAGTGATTCTGAAGAAGTTGCGAGTGGTCAAATCACGCAGTCGCCAGTGCCAGCAGCAGGGATTCCTGTGCATTATCTGCACGATGCTACAGCTCGGGGCGGAAAATATGTTCCTGCTTTGCTCGCTTATCTCAGCATTCATTATGATAATAAAAAGCATTCAGTTAGTAAGAACCGCGAGCTGGTGCGCATCACTCCCCTGAATGATGGTCTGGTCACAATTGACTGGAATCAATCCATTCTCTTCAAGCCGGGTGAAATTAACAGTGCAGACAAGCCCCCTGCGGACGCCACCTATGCTGCCCTGCCAGACGCTGCCCGCAAAAAAACTAATTTTACGCAGTGGCAGAGACAGGCAGTGGATTACGCTTACCGTAATGATTCTTTGGATTACTATACTCATAAAAAATTGAAGATGTTCTCAGAACCGGGAGAGACGGAACGGGACTTCGTTGCCCGGGTGCAATTGTTTGCACGTGAACAGCGGGATGCTGTTCTGGATAAGCTAAAGCAACAGTATGAGAAAAAGCAAAAATCATTGGCGGGCAGGATTTCAAAGGCTGAGGAAAGAGTTGATCGTGAAACTGAGCAATCCAGGGATGCCAAAAGACAGACTGCTATATCATTTGGTTCAGCTGTTTTAGGTGCACTCTTGGGCAAATCATTAATTACTCAATCTTCAGTTGGAAAAGCAGGAACTGCGGCCAAAAGTGCCAGTCGTTCCAAGAGACAGGCCGAAGACATTGTGCGTGCTGAGGAGGCCCTTAAACGCTTAGTTGATGAAAAAACAGAACTTAACACAGAAATGGAACAAGCTTTAAGTGAGTTGTCAGAAATGTATGACAATGTGCCTCTGGCTGTGGAAACAGTGTCGATTAAGCCGTTGAAACGCGATATAACAGTCAAAGCTTTCGCTCTTATCTGGGTACCGGAGGCAAAGTTTTAGCTAAGAAATCTGATTTTGTACAGCTTTGATTAAATCTTCAACCATTTGTTGACGGGGAGTGAGCATATCCACTCCCTGATCAACCAACTGCAGCAAATGATCTGTTATGCGGTCTGCATCAAGTCTGACACCCTGCAATATTTCACTTATTTCATTAATAAAATCGCCATCCAGGGCATCGCTGTAGACTACGGCATTAACTATTATGCCTTCTCTGACTGTAAAACCTAATTTTACTTCCCCCCAGCTCAGTCGGCCTGTATCGATTTCCAGATCAAAAGGCACAGTCTTTCCATAGCGCCATTTCCATGAAGAGTATTTCTCTTCCAATGCGGCCAGCTTACTGTTAGAGGAAAATTCATCGATATTCATTGTTTCAATATTATGATTCCGGCCGTAACGTTCAACAAAAGATTTGCTGACGGCTTCCGCCAGCATCGACAGGCTAAGATCGGGTTGAAATTCACACAAGTTACCTACGCGGGAGCGCACGGAAGCTATTGCTTTGGACTTCAGTTTAACATCCGACACGGTGAGCAAATCAACCATACGTTCAAAATCAGAATTAAACATTAAAGTGCCATGATGCAAACCAACCCCTTGGGAAAAACGAAAAGCATTGCCGGAAAATTTCTTTCCGTCTATAAGAATATCATTGCGTCCGCTGCGTTCGGCCTTTATGCCCAGATCCAGAACAGCATTTAATATTACTTTAAAACTTTCATCAAGATCCAGCTTTGACTGAGGCAGAATAATTGAAAAATTCAGATTACCCAGATCATGATAGACTGCACCACCTCCGGTACTGCGGCGTGCCAGATAGCCGCCATCCATTTCCAGCTTCGAGCAGCGGCACTCTGACCAGGCGTTCTGATTTCTGCCAATTACAACAGTGTCGTTATTTTGCCAGAGAAAGAGGATAGCACTATAGCGCCTCAGCTCAGAGTCGCTGGAGTCACTTTGACACAGATCCATAAGATAATCTTCCAGAGCCAAATTGTGCCAGGGATTAGTACGATCGGTTGAAAGCAAAAAGACGGGTTTAGTTGTCATGTATATTCTCCAATTGTATAATTCAGATTTTCAAGGCCAATAATCTGTAAAGACCGTATTTTTTAAACTAATCTGCTGAAACATTATAAGGCAAAACATGGAGAGCGCAAGACTCTTAAGATCGGTATACTGAAGGCAAAGCAGATTGTAAATGAGTTATGAAGTTAAGAAAGGAATTAATCCGATAATGCTTGATCCACGAGATAGAGAATTTCAAGAAAAAGAAAACTATGACACACAGGATTTATTGAGTTTGATAGCTTTTCTGCGCAGCGAAAACGGCTGCCCTTGGGACCGTGTTCAGAACCATGATTCAATTCAGGAAAATATGCTGGAAGAGGCCTACGAAGCTGTTGATGCGATTCAGCTACAGGATGATTCCAAGCTGTGTGAGGAATTAGGAGATGTTTTGATGCAGGTTGTTTTTCACGCCCAGCTGGCTTCCGAGCGCAAAGCTTTTGATTTTTCAGATGTATTGAATGGTTTATGTAAAAAGTTGATATCCCGGCACACACATCTGTTTGGCGAAGATTGTGCTCTTACAGCAGAAGAAGGACTGGACACCTGGACCAAGAATAAAAAACTTGAACGTAACTACGATAGAACATCACAGATGCTGACTGACGTTCCGCAATCAATGCCGGCACTGATGCGGGCAGCAAAACTGCAAAAGCGTGCTGCCAAGGTCGGTTTTGACTGGCCATCTCCGCAGGGGGCACGTGAAAAAATACAGGAAGAGTTGGCAGAATTGGAACAGGAATTAGCGCACCGCAAAAAAGCTGACTCTTATTCCGAGGATTCAAAAGTAGAGCGTGCGATTCAGGCTGAGGCAGGTGATCTGCTGTTTGCAGTAGTTAATTATCTGCGGCTAAACGATATAGAACCGGAGTCAGCACTCACCCGCAGTTCAGAAAGTTTTATCCGTCGTTTTCAAAGCATGGAAAAAATAGCTGCTGAAGCAGGAATAGATTTGGACTCGGGTTTGTCCCTGGAAGTATTAGATGAGTATTGGAATGAGGCAAAAAGACGTGAAGCCAGGAGAAAAAAGAATGAGATTAGATAAATATTTAAAGGTGTCGAGAATTGTGAAGCGCCGCACGGTGGCCAAGCAAATAGCAGATGCAGGTCGGATCAGTGTGAATGGTATAAAAGCTAAACCGGCAACGGAGCTTAAAGTCGGAGATATCCTGGAAATTGGTTATGGACAGGGTAAAACCAAGCTGCGTGTCCTGGAATTGCGCTCTTCGGCCCGTAAAGATGAAGCCGAAACGCTTTACGAACTGCTTGAAAATGATTAAATAATATATTACAAACAAATAGCAGACAAATGATATTTGTTTCAAATGTGAATAAATATACTGCCAGAGCTTGCAAAAGGGAACAAACTCCTTTACCATTATTTTACTAGAGTAGATGTCTATACGACAGGAGATCAGATATGGCAGACGAGGCGGCGAATAGAAACAAAAGTTTGCCCGGAGCAGACAAAGTGCGTAATCGTTCTGCACGCGCCTATCTTTTACGCATATTTTTGGCGGTTATGATTGTACTCTTGACGGCTGTCTGCACCAATATGTATTTTCAGCAAGAAGAAGAATATCAGCGTTTAAATTTAGAGCAGGAACAAATGCAGCGGCACTTGGATTCACTTTATGAAGAATACGATGAGTTAAGCCGGCAATATGAAATGTTGGATTCAGATGAATACATTGAAGTTATTGCACGTGATTACCTGAATATGTGTCGTCCTGAAGATATTTTGATCATAAACAAATAAAATTTTTTAATAGCTATAAATTTTGATGGCCGAGTACTCGGCCATTTTTTTAATTTTTAATTAAATTTGATTATGCTTACTCGTTTGCGTTAAGTTCTGCAATCTTTACTATTACAGATGCTGCCAGGGCGATACCACGTGTTAACACTAATTCATGGCGTCCATGATAGTTGTAACCGCCAACGAAAATATTCGGGCAGGGCAGACCGCGATAAGTTAACTGAGCACCATCGGTGCCCCCGCGAATCGGAGCTTCGATTATTTCGATATCTAATTCCTTCATAGCCGACCGGGCCAGATCGATGACCCTGGGATAGTTTTCAATCACATCGAGCATATTGTAATAGGAATCGGCCATTTCCAGGCTTACTCTCTGACCATACTTTTTGTTAAGGAAATCTACAATTTGCTGCAACAGATCTTTTTTTTCCTGGAATAGTTTTTTGTCATGATCACGAATGATATATTCCAGCTCCGCTTCTTCAACCGTTGCTTTGAAGTCGGTCAGAAGATAAAAACCATCGTGGCCTTCGGTCCACTCCGGTCGCTCTCCTACGGGAAGCAGATTATGCAATTCCATTCCAATCTGAGCAGCATGGATCATTGTGTGTTTGGCAGTACCGGGATGAACATTACGGCCTTGAATCTTGATGTTGGCACTGGCGGCATTAAAAGTCTCATAGTTGAATTCTCCGATGGGTCCGCCATCAATTGTATAAGCGAAATCGGCGTTAAAGCGATCCAGATCCAACAAACCGGCACCGTGACCGATTTCTTCGTCAGGAGTGAAAGCCACGGAAATATCCCCGTGCTTTATCTCCGGATGGGCGATCAGATAATTCAATGCTTCCATGATGGCGACAATACCAGCCTTATTATCCGCCCCCAGTAAAGCTGTTCCGTCGCTGGTGATAATTTCTTCCCCAATCAGATCGCTAAGAAAAGGAAAACTATCGACTTCGATGCTGAACTCATCATTTAAACGGATATCTCCACCTCTATAGGTGAAAATCTGTGGCTCAGTTGTTACTCCGGGCATATCAGGAGCCGTATCTATGTGTGCCAGAAAGCCAATAGCTGAGGCATCTTTGTCATTTCCTTCCAAGCGTCCATAAACATAAGCATGCTCTTCATCCAGATGAGCCTCTAAATTCATGTCCTTCAGTTCCTGATAAAGTAAGCGGGCCAAATCTATCTGCCCTTTACTGCTGGGGGTTTCAGCGCTGTTTTTTGGATTTGAGCGCGTATCGACAGCAATATAACGCGAAAAACGTTTTCGGATATCTTCAAATTCAAATATTGGTATTGACCTCATAACATCTAGAGCTCCTGTCTGTTTTTTAAAGCCCTGCTCAAAGTTTCAGCATCGGCGTATTCCAAATCTGCCCCCATGGGGATGCCATGAGATAACTGAGTTGTTCTAATACCGGTCTTTTGCAGAAGCCGGGCGATATACAAAGCTGTTGCTTCTCCCTCAATACTGGGATTCATTGCTAAGATGACTTCCTTTATCTCTTGATGCTGCTGTAACCTTTGGAGCAGCTCGCGCAACTTTATGTCTTCAGGACCGATTTCGTTCATAGGAGAAATTGCACCATGTAGTACATGGTAGAGACCGTCAAAGTTTTGAACGCGTTCCATAACAGCGACATCCCGCGGATTTTCCACAACACAAACAACGCTGCGGTCCCGATTGTGAGACCTGCAGATCTCACAAGGATCGTCCTCAGTCAGGTTGCAACATTCCGAGCAAAGCGTAACGCCCTGCTTGGCATCTCTGATAGCATCGGATAAAGCTAACGCTTGCTCATTATTCTGAGCCAGTATGTGAAAAGCCAGGCGTTGTGCTGTTTTGGCACCAACACCCGGCAGTTTGTTCAATTCCGCAATCAACTTGGTGATCGCAGGACTATAGCGCATTGCCATTTTAAAAGCCCGGGATATTCAAGTTACCGCCGGTGACCTGCGACATACGATCTTCGACTTTTTCATCAAGCTGTCGCATAGCATCGTTAATAGCTGCGCTAATCAGGTCTTGTAGCATTTCAACGTCATCGGCATCGACAACGTCGGGATTAATCTCCAACTCTTTAATTTGGTGATCTCCTCCCACGACGGCACGTACGACACCGCCGCCTGCGGTCGATTCAGCCGTCATTTCGGCTGTCTCTTCCTGAGCTTTAGCTATTTCTTCTTGCATTTTTTGCGCTTGGCGCATTAGTTGATCCATTTGATTTCCACCGCCACCGCGTGGTCTGCCGCCGCCGGGAAATCCGCCTCGTCCTTTGGCCATTATTTAGTACCTCCGTTTAATAAGTCCTCATCTATATGGAGAGGAATTGATCTTTTATCTGTTATTTTCTTTAATTTAAGCATCCAGTCTTTCTCGGCAGAAACTGCACTAGTGCTGGCTTCGTCGTCCAGAACGACCTCGAGCTGAACACTTTCACCCAGAAGATCAGCGAGGATTCTGCGTATAGTCGCACGCGAATCAGCCTCATTAATGCAGGCATACTGGCCTTTTAACGAATGGTTAAATGTTAAGGTCCAGATATTTTTTTTGCGACTTACTTTTGCCGGACGTGCCATAAGTGACAGATCCATCAGGTGTTCTGCTTTGATCGCTTCTAATACATCTTGCCAAATCCGTAAAGTTTCATCCTCAGAAGCTTGTGAAGATGCAGCTGAAACAGCAGGGACCGGGTCTTTTTCTTTATCAATATCCGGCTTTTTTGCCTGTGGGATCTCAGGAATATCTGCAACTTGTACAGATTCTAGTTCCTGTTTTATTTCGGGTTTTGGGGGCACGGTTTTTGTCTCAGCAGTTTTGCTGCCAAGACGAGCTGCCAGCGCCAGCAAGCCAATTTCTATACTGGTACGAATATCCGGTGAAAAACGTAACTCGGAATTGAGACCTGCCAAACAAGCAATAGTTTCGCTTATCACTTCAGTCGAAGTTTGAGCTGCCAGTTTTTCCAACTGAGACATTCCAGAACTTGTCATCTGGATAAGCTCTGCCGGATTGCGTGAGACTTTACTTATTAAAAGATTCCGCATATAAGCTGAGAGATCCAGCAGAAAACGTGTTAAATCGCGCCCGCTCATTACCAGCTCTTGAACAGAACGCAGAAGAAGATCGGGATTATAGCGCAAAATAGCAGCAGCCACTGAGTGTAAAAATTGATCAGGGACACGACCGGCCATTTGCAATACATCGTCACGGGCAATTTCTCCGGGAATCTGACGAAGCTGATCCAGCAAGCTGATTGCATCTCGCATACCACCGTTTGCCAGCTGTGAGATAACAGAGAGTGCATCATCAGTGACGGAAAGATCAAGCTTGTCTGCAATTACACGCAGCCGTTTTATAATGTCTTTTTGACTGATGCGTCTGAACTCATAATGTTGGCAACGAGACAATATAGTGGCGGGAATGCGGTGGGGCTCCGTTGTCGCCAGAATGAAAACTGCATGTTC
>LFRM01222792.1_pt1 | contig 12391 bp, 10 predicted proteins | sample 618341 | NCBI WGS metagenome assembly LFRM01 (sample SAMN03654438, study PRJNA283298) | anaerobic digester metagenome | isolation source: pool of bioreactors CSTR01a, CSTR02a, and CSTR03a thermophilic anaerobic... | place: Denmark: Kgs. Lyngby | collected 2014-05-21
CACCAGCACCATCCGGGGACCGGCTTCGATCTCCGGGGAGAACCCACCAACCGGTTGGACCTGGTTCAGGTGGCAAAGGCCGTGGGCGTACGGCGGGTGCAGGTGATTGACCCCTTTGCCCTGGCGGAACTGGAGAAGGCCGTCAAGGAAGAGGTGGCGGCGGAGGAACCGTCGGTTATCATTGCCCGGCGCCCCTGTGTTCTGCTGGACCGGGGCAAAACCCGGGATTTGGTCCGGGTGGATGAAGAAAAATGCACCTTCTGCCGGAGGTGCCTGGCGGTTGGCTGCCCGGCGGTGGTCGTCAAGCGCGCGCCCGGGGAGAAAAAAGGGCGGATCGTTATAGATGAAACACTTTGTACCGGTTGTATGCTCTGTGTGCAATTATGCCCGTTTGGAGCAATTGAAAGGGTGGAGAGATAGATGGTCGCTCAGGAAAATGTCTATAATATAATCCTGGCCGGGGTGGGCGGACAGGGAATCCTCTTTGCCGCCAGGGTTTTGGGCACAGCCGCCCTGAAGAAAGGGTTTGATGTGAAGGTCTCGGAGGTGCACGGCATGGCCCAGCGGGGAGGGAGCGTCGTCTCGTATGTGCGGTTCGGCCGGCAAGTCTTCGCCCCGGTGGTGGAAAAAGGCTGTTGCGACCTGCTGGTGGCCTTTGAAGAATTGGAGGGCTTGCGCTGGGTGGATCATCTCCGGGCGGGAGGCCGGGTGATCCTGAACCGGCAGCGGATCGATCCCATGCCGGTGATCAGTGGAAAGGCTGAATACCCCGAGGAGATTCCAGAAATAATCCGCCTCCAGGCCGGCAGTGGGGAACTGGTGGATCTGAATGCGCTGGCCATCGCGGAGGAGTGCGGTTCGCTCCGGACTGTCAACACGGTCCTCTTGGGCTTGGCCGCCCGGTTCCTCCCGGTGGAAGAGGAGGTTTGGCTGGAGGCCCTGGCCGAAGTGGCGCCCGCGCGGATGCTGGAGATGAACCGCCAGGCTTTTCTCAGGGGATACCGGTACCCCGCCCCTGCGAGCCAGTGGTAAAGGCAGTCATATTCGTATCATACGAGTTATGAGCCTCGAGCGACAAGCGCCCGGCTCTCCATATAGAAGCGTTTTTCCTCAGCCCGCCCAATCGAGAAGGCCTTTTTCGGCAGGGCGCCGCTGGTGCTGATCGATGGGAAGAGACTGGTCTTGTCAAAGGGTGGCAGGTAAAAGCCGAGGTTCCCCGGTCTTGACCCCAGTTTGGTAACGGCCTCCTCCCCGTGGATATAATCCATCTTCACCTGCGGGTGGCGGGCGGTGAAATCATCGAGGAAAGGCTGGAGGGTGACGATGGCCGCGACGGGAGCGGCGTCCCGGATGGTAATCACGTGGAACCGCCTTTCCTGGATGAAACCAATACGGTGGTTGCCCCTTTCTTCCTCTTTTACCCGCAGCGCTTTCTCCATCCCGGCTCTGTCGGGGAAGAAATCGACAAAACACCGGTTTTGATAGTAGGATTGCAATGCGGAAAAGAACTCCCCGGGCTCAATATTGACCAGGAGCCGGTGGATAGGTTCGAAATGCAGACCCCTGTCGTAGAGGTTGATTATCTCCACCAGGGAAAACCGGGCCGGATGACGGTGGCGGGCCTCTTCAGGCAGGTTCTTTTTGAGTTTTTCCCAGACTGCTTTGGCCGCTGCCAGCGAGTGGTTGCCATCGCCAACGATTAGCAAGAGGCGGTCGCCGTTTTTTTCTTCAGCGGCAATCAGTTTTTTAAGGCCCCCGGCGATGCCGGCCAGGAGCTCGCGGTCGTCCACCCGGTAACCGGCCAGGTGGCCGCTGTCCATCATTAAGTCGAAATCATATAACTTGGGCAGCCGTTCCCGGGCCTGGGCCACCGGTTCGATTACCCGTTCGTCCGGGTCGTTAATGAGCAGGAGCAAATGGGGCAGGTCAAGGAGTGCCCCCTCCCGCAATTTAACCCTCAGGGGCAGCCGGTTGAGGATGGTCTCCTCCGTAGCCCGGATCAGGCTGTCCGTTGTTTTTTCATAGGAGTATTGCTCGAGATCCACCGCGACCAGCAGGCCGTTGCGGGAAGCGTACGGGGTTTTCCGGTCGACCAGGATCAACCCGGGCGGCTGGGGGGAGAGGATCTTTTCCTCCAGGTACTGGCGCATAACCGAATGGATCCGGTTAATTCGCCGGTCACTCTCTCCCTCCTCCAGATAGCATTCGGGGAGGATCATATGTAAGGTGGATGGGGAATCGCCGACAAACTCCTCCACTCTTTGCCAGTATTCCGGTTCGGAGGTGTATTGGTCACAGGCTATTACCGCCCATTTTCTCAGGTCCACATCCGCCCTGGGCAGCAGGATTTCCGGCAGGTAAAGGCCGAGTTCTTCCATTTCGTGCAGATACTTTTCTATGGTTCAACACTCCCGCTCATGAATAATTGGCAAGGGCGCCGGGCCCCGGGTAAGCAAAGTATTCTGAGGGGCGCCCGGAGAATCCTGCTTTTTTCCGCAGGTTTTCCCTTTTTTAATATTACAATATCTTCTCCAGAAAAGAAAGAGCCGGGTTTGGGCGTGGAGCAAAAATACGATGAATTACGGGCCGTGATGAAGAAGCCAGGCCCGTAATTGGCTTAGGCGTTCGTGATCCGGGTACATCCTTTGTTCGGAAAGTTCCGCCAGTTCCTTGAGCATCTCCGGGTGGGCGCGAAAATAGAGGATGAGGTTGCGAATTATGCCCATGGTGGCCGGGGTGAGATAATGCTCGATCCCTTCGATCTGCTCATCCATACCGGCCCCGGCATTGACAAGGCGGAAAAATTCTTTTAGGGTTTCATCCCGCCAGACCAGGAATTTACCGTACCGTATCCCCTTCAGGGTCAGGGCGATATTCCTGTACTTTTCGTAGGTAATAAAACCGGCGTCATTCAATTTCCGGATCATTCTCGTGACCGATGAGGGCCGTACCTTGATGGCCTCGGACAAATCCACCGGGCGGATGTATCCCTGTTTTTTTACTATCCGGTAAAACATCTCCAAGTAATCTTCCATACTCTCGGTGAGCTTGATCTCCTTATCCAAAGGCCTCCCCTCTTTCTCCCGGTTATGCGCGGGCTGTGCGCGCGGTACCGTTTAATTCATGCTTATGGCGGTTCTTGGCCGGCAAGAACTTCAGACCAGCCGGAAAAACCGGGCAACCTGGGTAATCAGGAAACAAAGGGTAATCCCGGCTGCGGTGGGCAGGAGCACGCTGAGGAACGTCCACTTCCAGCTGAGCGTTTCTTTTCTGATGGTTAAGAGCGTTGTCCCGCACGGGAAATGCAGGAGGGAGAAGAGCATCACATTCAATGCGGTCAGCCAGGTCCAGCCGTTGGCGAGGAAGAGGGCGTGAAAGGCCTCCACCGACTCCGGTTCCAGAAGATAGCTGCCGGAGAGGTAACCCATGACCAGAATGGGAAGGACGATTTCGTTGGCGGGTAACCCCAGAATGAAGGCGAGGATAATGTAGCCGTCCATCCCCAGTAAGTTTCCAAAACCCTGCAGCCACCCGGCCATCTGGGTTAGGAGGCTCCCATCCCCGCTTTGGATATTGGCCAGTAACCAGACGAGGCCGCCGGCCGGTGCGGCGATTGTCACCGCACGGCCCAGGACAAAAAGGGTCCGGTCGAGGATGGAGCGGATAAGTAAAGTACCCACCTTTGGCCAGCGGTATCCGGGTAATTCCAGGGTAAAGGTGGAAGGAATCCCCCGGAGAATGGTTTTGGAAAGCAGCAGCGAGCAGAGGAGGGTGGCGCCAACTCCGGCCAGGATAACCAGGAGAACCAGGGATGAAGCGAGCAGGCTGTTCTTCCGGCCCAGCAGGACAACGGAGAAAAAGGAAGCCATGATAAACAGGGTGGGAAAGCGGCCGTTACAAGGGACAAAGTTATTGGTCAAGATGGCGATGAGCCTTTCCCGTGCCGAATCAATAATCCGGCAGGCAGTGACGCCCACGGCATTGCAACCGAAGCCCATGCACATGGTGAGGGATTGCTTGCCATGGGCGCCGGCTTTCTTAAAGAATTTATCCAGGTTAAAGGCGACCCTGGGCAGGAAACCGAGGTCTTCCAGGAAAGTAAAGAGCGGGAAAAAGATAGCCATCGGCGGCAACATCACCGAAACCACCCAGGCCAGGGAGCGATAGACCCCTTTCACCAGCAGCCCGTCGAGCCAGGCGGGGACGCCCAAGGACTGGCCGGCGGCGGCCAACTTCCCTTCCAGCCCGAAGAGGAGCCGGGCCAGCAGTTCCGAGGGGTAGTTGGCCCCGGCAATTGTCAACCAGAAGATAAAGCCCAGCAAGAGCAGGATGATTGGGTAACTGTACAGGCGCGAGGTGACGATATTGTCGATGCGATCATTCCAGTCGGCGACTTTGCCCGGGGGTTTCCGGACAACGGCGGCGACAATCTCTTCGGCCCTCCAGTAGAGAGAGCGGACCACCCGGTCCCGGAGACCCGGGCCGAGTTTTCTCCGGTATGCTGCCGCTTCCTGCAGGAAAGCGGCGATCAGTTCCTCCTGCTCCGTACCGGGGATACCGGCTTTGGGGTTTTCCCGTAGGGCTTCCTTAAGCTGCGCACGGAGGGCGGGATCGCCGTCCAAGAGGCGCAGGGCGAGCCAGCGGGGGTTTAAGTGGCCGCCGTAGAACCGTTGCAGGCTTTTGCCCAGCGCTTGCAGGGCTTGTTCCAACGGTTCCTCATAAACCGGAAGACGGGGAAAGGGTTTGATTTTACCGGCCACAAGATCGTCAACGGTATTTTTCAGATTATCCAGGCCTTTTTTCTCCCGCGCTGCCGTCGGAACCACCGGGATCCCTAGCAGGCTTTGGAGTTTCTTGTAGTCAATCCGGATATTTCTCTTTTCTGCCTCGTCGATGAGGTTTACGCAGAGGATGGTTTTTGGCGTGATCTCCATCACCTGCAGGACCAGGTTGAGATGGCGTTCCAGGCAACCGGCGTCAACAACGACAATGGTGACGCTGGGGGCGCCAAAACAGATGAAATCCCTTGCCACCTGTTCTTCAGGGGATCCGGCCAGCAGCGAATAGGTACCGGGCAGATCCACCAGGTTGATGGTGCGGTTGCGGTGGCGGTAGCGTCCTTTGGTTTGGGTGACGGTTTTTCCCGGCCAGTTGCCGGTATGCTGTTTCAGGCCGGTTAAACCATTAAAAATGGTGCTTTTTCCGGTATTTGGGTTTCCGGCCAGGGCCACCACGGGCTCCGGCGCGGGACCCGGACCGGCATGCTTCAGATCCATGCTTTTTCCCCCGTTTGGGCTGGTCTATTTCTCTCAAACGGCGTTAAGCGCGCAACGGTTACGGTCGTACGGTAATTAAACGGCTTTCCTCGGCTCGCAGGGCGATAACTGTCCCGCGGACTCTATAGGCCACAGGATCGCCGGCCGGGCTTCTTCTCACCGCCTCGATAGTTGTTGCCGGGACCAGACCCAGGTCCAATAAGCGGCGGCGCATCAACCCTTTTGCCTTTAGCCCGGCGATGATTGCGGATTTTCCTATAGGTAGCGCGGTCAATTCCATGACTAAAACCTCCTGTCCGTATGTGTATGTAGCTTTAGCATAGAAAAAGTTAATCAGAGGGGATAAAGAGATTTGCTCTCAGCTAATTTTGGTATAAGATATGATTCTGGTTTTCCCTGTGTGTCTCTGAGAAAAAAGAAAAGAGCGGGCAGATTTAAGCAGGATAAACATTTTTAGAGGCGAATACATACATAAGCTGGGTAAAACAGAAGAACAGATGGAGAAATGGATGGAGAAAATGGGGAAGGTAACGAAAAAAAGAATCTTCCAGATTTCCTTATCTTTCCTCCTGCTTTCTTTGGTTGTGGCCGGGAGCTTGTTGCTTAATACCCCCTTGCGGCGGATTTTCCTCATTTATGCGGGCAAGAAAGCCGATCTCCGCCTGTCCCAGGCTTTTCATGAAGACCGGTTGAATGTTACCGCCCATGAAGTTGAAATCCGCTTTTCCCCGGGGTTGATCACCGGGAAAAGCATTATTGAATACGAAGCCGGAACAGAAACTCCGGGTTTTCAAACGTTTATTCTAAATAACGGTTTTGTTTTTGAATCGATTAAGCAAAACGGGAAAAACCTTCATTTTGAGAAATGGTTCACCTCCGGGCAAGTGACTTTTTGGAAGGTCTATCTGGCGCCTTTTGAAGACGGGGAAAAAACCAACATTCTTTACCTGCTTTATACCGGGCCCGTCTCCCGCAGGAAAAGGCTGCACTTTTTCCCGGCGGATCAGTTTTGGTACCCGCAGACTCCGGGAATGTGCCGGGAAGGCCAAATTGGCTTATTCAAATGCATTGTCGATCAGGGCTGGACACCGGTTTTTTCCGGGGTTCTGAATTCGGTTACCGAGGTGAAGGACGGGGTAAAGGCCTATGAGTTCTCCTCCCCCTACCCGGTACCCGGCGCTATGCTCCAGATCGGAAGAACCCAGGATTTGCAGAGGATAAAGGTGGGCGGGCGTGCACAGGCAGAAGAGACGGGAGAGAGAGACAACCTGGACGATCCGGAGAGCACCCCGGCTTATACCTATGCCTTCTACTGCCAGGACCTGGAGGAAGGACTCCTTTCGGAACTGGTGGAAAAGACCACGGCGGCAACCGGGTATTTCCGGGAGCTTTTTGGCGATTTACCCCGTAGTGAGCATGATTTTCTCTTTTGCACCAATTTAGAGTTCCGGGGCGATTCCAATATTTATTACACCGCTTTTAACGTGGGGGGTCTCCCCGCCCGCAGGGAAAGGCAGCCCTTGCTTTCCCCGGAAGCGGAAAGCCGGTTGTTGGAAAAGGTTGCCGGGATCTGGTGGGGTGGAACCGTCTTTCCCTCCTGTGAAAAAGGCGGCTTTTTAGCCAAAAGCCTGGCGCGTTACCTCGGGTATCTGGCCTTTTCCCAGTTGCACGCCGGGGAAGAAACCGGGTTTATTCTGGAAGACTGGTACCAGAAGTATTTGGCGGCTACAAAACGGTTGAAAGGCCATGAGAAGCCGTTGGCCGCAATCTATCCTTTCTGGGATTCCCAGGGGGATTTGGCTCACTACAAGGCCCCCCTGGTCTGGCACGCGCTCCGCTTTCACCTGGGAGACGAGGCCTTTTTTGCGCTGCTGCGCAAGTTCTTCCAAACCTATCAGGGGCGGGTCGGGAGTTGGGAAGGCCTCCGGGAACTGGCAGCCGGGAACGGCTTGGACTGGTTCTTCGATTATTTCCTCTATACCAACTCCCGCCTGGATCTGCGGGTAGAGCAGGTTGTAACCGTGGAACACGCAGAAGGCTGCATTTCACGGATCCGGGTGGGTTACGCGCCCGCGGGAAAGGGAACCGGCGGGAAGTTCCGGGGGCGGGTCCTTTTGCGGGTGGAGACCGCCGGGGAAGAAAAAGAAGTAATCCTCGACTTCCCTAAAGCCGGCGGTGAGGTTGTGGTCGAGACCGCCAGCCCGCCGTTGGCTGTCTCTTTGGATCCGGGAAAATGGTGGCCGGATATTGACCGGTCAAATAACGAGTGGCATTTGCCCGTAGACGACAGAGCTGTAAATAACGGTAACAGCTAGCCTTGCCGCGCCAAACCTTGAGGTGGGCAACAAGGACCCGGGCCGGATAACCGGACCGGCGGCCTTTGCGCGCGCGACGGACCGGAGGGCTGGAACAAACAAAAGGTAATTTCAGGAAAGAAGAACAAAAAAGGAGTACCGTTTTCCCCGGCGAAATAAATAATCACCCCTTTGGTTTAAATCCAGAACAACAGGGAGGAGTATCCATGAAACGCTTCGGAATAATCGGACTCGGTCTCGCGTTGTTGCTCTTGTTCGCCCAGGCGGGAATGGCCGCCACCGGGATCGGCGCCAGAGGTATTGGCATGGGCGGCGCCTATTCGGCGGTGGCGGACGACGGGACGGCCCCTTATTGGAATCCGGCTGGTATTACCCAGTTGAGATTCGTCTTAACCCCTTCCTATGGTACCTTTGGTGATTGGACGGATGTTTTTGCTTTTTTGGAAGACCTGAACGAAGGCGAGTATGTGGAGTTGCCCGCCGGGGAATTGACCGCCGGCGGTAATCTGGGGGTTGGGTTTGGTTCTTCCCGGTTGGCTGTAAATATCTTTGCCGATGTGGATATGTTCGCCGCCGCCGATGCCGACGGCGGGGAACTGGCAATCAACGGTAAAGGTCAAGGCGTTATTACCATGGCGCGGGAGTTCACTCCCCTCCTCGCCGTGGGGGCGAACCTCAAATATGTTACCGTTGTCACAGGAATGATGGAAGAAAGCCATTCCGGTGAAGTCTTTTACAACAGCCGTTACGGCCAGGGTTCCGGTTTAGCAATGGACCTCGGCGGTATGTTCCGGATCGGGGAGACAATCCGGGCGGCGGCGGTGGTCCGTGATTTTCCCCTGGGGGAAATGACCCTGACCGGCAATAAGACCTCCGGTGTTCTTGAACAGACGACGACCGACTGGAGTGAGAAATATGAACTCCCTTCCGTCCTGGTCCTGGGCGGGGCGATTAAGATTCCGCTTCTCGGGACGCTGGTTGCCGCAGACATGGAAACCCCGCTGGCAGGCGACGGGGAAGGCCGGTTCCGGGTTGGGGTGGAACAGCCGATCCTTCCCGCCCGTTTGCTGGTGCTCCGGGCCGGCGGGTATACGGCCGGCAGCGGTAAGTTCAATTTCACCGCCGGGGCCGGTTTCAAACTCGGTCCGGTCCTGGTGGATGTGGCCGGTGTTTGGAAGGACGGATCCACCAACGGGATCTTCCTCACCGCGGGTCTGCAGTTCTAATTACCCTCGTACCTATGGCAAAAGAACTGAAGCAGGGCTGGAAAGGCCCTGCTTTTTTTGTTCTTTTTAATGGATTGTTCCCGGTTACCTTGACCCGGGTCAATAGATCTGGTTTACCTCCAAGCTGATATCCAGCGCCTTAACTGAATGGGTCAACCCGCCAACAGAGATGATATCTACGCCGGTGGCCGCAACCGCCCTGATGTTCTCGGCGGTTATATTGCCGGAAGCCTCCACAAGGGCACGGCCGTCAACCAGTTTCACCATGGCCGCCATTTCCTCAGGAGCCATATTGTCCAGCATGATAATATCCACCCCGGCCGCCAGGGCTTCCCGCACCTGTTCCTCGGTTTCGACTTCTACTTCAATCTTCAAGGTGTGCGGGGAGTTTTTCTTGACTGCCGCCACCGCCGGCCGGATACCGCCGGCAGCCGCCAAGTGGTTGTCTTTAATTAAAACAAATTCGGAGAGGGTGAACCGGTGATTCTGACCGCCGCCGACCCGTACGGCGTATTTCTCCAGGACCCGTAAACCGGGGGTGGTCTTCCTGGTATCCACCAATTGGACATGGGGAAAATCCGCCAGCAGTTCCCGGAGGGAACGGGTGTGGGTGGCAATCCCGGAAAGCCGCTGCAAGAAGTTGAGGGCTACCCTTTCTCCGGAGCAAATCGCCGGCAAAGGCCCGCTTATTTCCGCAACAACCTCGCCCTCTTTGACGATAGCGCCCTCGGGGCTTTGAACCGTCAGTCTGATTTCCGGGTCGAGAATCTGGAAGACTTTCTCCACCACCGGCCAGCCGCAGATGACCCCGGTCTCTTTGGTGATAAACCGGGCGCTCCCTTTCAGGTGCCCGGGAACCGTCAGGACAGTGGTGATATCGCCGGTACCCAGGTCTTCTTCCAGGGCAAGGCGGGCAGTTTTTTCAATTATATGATCCGGTGGCAAGAACATCCGTCGACACCTGCCTTGAATTATTCTTTTTGAAGCCGGGACAGAACGGAACGTCACAGGCTCAGCATTCTTTCCAAAGCCCGTCGCGCCCGGGAACGGACCGGTTCCGCCACGGAAATAACGGGTTTCATCTCCCTCAGGGCGGTGACGATCTGTTGCAGGGAGATTTTTTTCATATCCGGGCAAAGCAAATCCCTGGCCGGGAAGGAAAAATGCTTCTCCGGGTATCTCTTTTTCAACTCGTACAGAACTCCCTTTTCCGTGAGGATGACGAAATGACGGGCTTTGGACCTTCCCACCTCTTCGATAATGCGGGTGGTACTACCAACAAAGTCGGCATGGGCTAGGACCTCCGGGCGGCATTCGGGGTGGGCCAGGACCTCCACATCGGAACCGGGGGCCAATTTTTTCGCCGCCAGTACCTCGCCGGCTTCCAACTGGTGGTGGACGGGGCAGTGACCCGGCCAAAGGTGAACAGTCTTCTCCGGGACCTGGGAAGCGGCATAGGCGCCGAGGTTCTGGTCGGGTAAGAAAATAACCTCCTCGTCCGGGAGAGAGCGGAGTACTTGCACGGCATTGGCAGAGGTACAGCAGATATCGCTCTCAGCTTTTACGGCGGCGGAAGAGTTGATATAGGCTACCACCGCGGCGCGGGGATATTTGCGCCGCCATTCCCTGACCATCTCCGGGGTGGCCATCTCCGCCAGCGGGCAACCGGCATCGGCCGCCGGTAACAGGACCGTCTTCTCCGGGGCAAGGATAGCGGCGCTTTCGGCCATAAAATGGACGCCGCATAAAACAATCACATCTTCCGGAGCTTCAGCCGCCAGGCGGCTCAAAGCCAGTGAATCACCGACGTGATCGGCGATCTCCTGTACTTCGCTGTTTTGGTAAATATGAGCAAGGATAAGGGCGTTTCGTTCCTTTTTTAGCTCGGCTAGAGACTGGAGATAAACGTCATCCAAAGCAGACACCCCTTATATGTATCACGTTTATTCTACATTTTCCAGGAGAGGTTTGTCAATAAAACTGTATGTTACGGTCGCCGGGGAGGGCCCGCGGGGAAAATCCACCGAAAAGAACTGGATATTCCCGGGTTTTTATGAGATAATGAGATGGGACTATATGGAACGGCCACTCCCTGCCCGGCTTGTTCATTATCTATCTTTGAAAGGTATTCACATATCTACGGATATGAGGTAAAATGGTAACCAGAAAGAAGGGGTAAATCATGGCTTCTGACCGGTTGGTCCTGAAGAATATGGTTTTCTACGGGTACCACGGGGCCTTTGCCGCCGAAAAGGAGCTGGGCCAGCGTTTCGAGGTGGACGTCGAGTTGCACCTGGATTTCAAATCCGCCGCCGCCGCCGACGACCTGGAATTAAGCGTCAATTATGTGGAGGTTTATACCCTGGTTAAGGAGATTGTTGAGGAACGGGAGTTTAACCTCTTGGAGACGCTGGCGGAGACCATTGCCGGGGAGATCCTCTCCGCCTACAGCGTGGAAGAGGTGGTCGTCCGGGTCAGGAAACCTTTCCCGCCAAGGGGTGGTATCCTGGACCATGTGGAAGTGGAGATCAGCCGGAAGCCATAGCAAGCATTGGTAAACCCCAACTAACATTGTCTTCGCGCGCTGCCGGTACCGGGTGATTTTACCGGAGATGAGAGCAGGAGGCCTCATACTCAAAACCCGGGACCAAAAATTCGCTTTGTTTAAAAGCCAAAAACCGCTGGGATCCAGAAGGACCGAGACGGCAGGCAAAAAAAAGATCTGCGGGTGCGCGCCCGCGCGTTCATGCCTTCCGTTCCGGTGGAAGGCGTTTATATTTGCCCCCTGGGCAGATCGCCGTCTCCACCCGGCGAAGAAGGAAGGGGTAGAAAAATGGGGAAGGTAACAGCAAGACAATTGCTGAAGATGAAAAGGGCCGGGGAGAAGATTACCATGGTCACGGCTTATGACTATCCCGGCGCCCGCTTGGCGGATGAAGCAGGGGTGGAAACGGTTCTGGTCGGAGACAGCCTGGGCATGGTGGTCCTGGGCTACGAGACCACCCTGGAAGTTACCATGGAGCAGATGGTCCACCACACAAAGGCGGTGGCCAGGGGATGTAAAAATGCGCTGGTCATCGCGGACCTGCCTTTTCTTTCTTACCAGATCACACCGGAAGAAGCCTTGCGCAACGCCGGCCGGTTGGTCCGGGCGGGCGCGGGCGCTGTCAAGCTGGAAGGCGGCCGCGAAGTGACGGCGGCGGTAAAAAAGATCACCGAAGCCGGGATTCCGGTCATGGGGCATCTCGGGTTTACGCCCCAGTCGATTCATAAATTTGGCGGCTTTTTTGTCCAAGGAAAGACCAGTACAGATGCGGTTAACCTTTTGGAAGACGCCCTGGCCCTGCAGGAAGCGGGGGCATTTAGCCTGGTTTTGGAGTTAACCCCTTGGGAACTGGCGGCCGCCATCACCAGGGAATTGGCCATCCCCACTATCGGGATTGGCTCCGGCCCGGAATGCGACGGGCAGGTCCAAGTCTTCCATGATCTTTTCGGCCTGTGCGGGGATTTCCAGCCCAGGCATGCGAAGCAATACGCTGATGTGGGCGGGATTATCCGCGAGGGTCTCCAGCGC
>LFRM01049172.1_pt2 | contig 12385 bp, 10 predicted proteins | sample 618341 | NCBI WGS metagenome assembly LFRM01 (sample SAMN03654438, study PRJNA283298) | anaerobic digester metagenome | isolation source: pool of bioreactors CSTR01a, CSTR02a, and CSTR03a thermophilic anaerobic... | place: Denmark: Kgs. Lyngby | collected 2014-05-21
GCCGCCATATCTGGCTATAATATCGTCGCTTCTTAAAGAATTTTTTATAAGTGTGGCAATCCTGCTCAAAACCTTGTCTCCAAACAGATGTCCGAAGGTGTCGTTAAACCGTTTAAAATGGTCGATATCCAATAACGCAAGGGAAAGGTCGTACTTTTCCTTTTGAGCATTTTCAAATTCTTCTTTAAGCCTTTCCTGAAAATAAAGCCTGTTGTATACTCCGGTAAGACTATCCACAGTCGCCAGTTCATGCATTCTCTGATACAGCTCCACATTTTCCATTGCAATACCCACCTGCTGGCCTATGATGTTCAAAAGTCTTAAATTGTTCCCGTCAAAGGCATCGGAATACTTATGCTCCACCAATACCAAGCCGAATTTTCTTGATTTTGTAACAAGGGGTACGCAAATTAAAGACTTTACGCCTCTGTCTTCTGTAAAGGGATAATCTTTTGAGTTTACACTGTTTTCAATGATAGGATCGCCGCTTTTCAATACTTCCATAAGCTTGTCGCAATTAATATTATCATTTAAAACTATAAGGCCGTTTCGTTTTGAAACATTAGTGGTATGAACCTTTAACCTGTCTTTCTTATCATCATAGCGAATTATTGTGGAACTGCTCACTCCCATAACTCCAATAATTATGTCATTGACATCTTTCAATAAATCGTCAATATCGAGTATGGAGCTTATTGCCTGGGTAATTTGCTGCAATGTAAAAAGCTCCGCCAAGCTGGTCATTAATCTCTTATTGGTTTCCTCCAGCTTGCAGTTGGTATCCTTCAATTTGACGTTTTGAACTTTAATTTCTTCCTGAGCAGCAGCCACCTGGTCATACCTGTTAGCCAGTTCCATAAACAGCTTCCTGTTTTGCCGTTCATTTTTATTATAGTCGGAATAAAACCATGAACATAAAACCGCCATCAAAAATAAAACCAGGTAGATTGAAAAAATCTTAGGAAAATCCTTTACCACCATATCGAAAACTACTAAACGATTTGGAAAAATATGAAAATCATAAACCGCCGTAAAAATAACATTTATCAAAAAAGAGCATCCCACAAGGATAAACGAAATCTTTCTCCCCACACATAAAGAAGTGACCAATACAAGAAACATAAGGATGATATTTACCCATTCCCCGACTCCCAAAAAAACCATGGCAATATGTATAAATAAAACCTCTAAAAGCCTTATAGGTATATATAACTTGTTGTTGCCGAAAGCATCCTTCCATGCTAAAGCAGCTTTAATCAAACTGAATAAAACCATGCCCAGGAGGAAACTAATTCTTACAACCTCCAAGGATTTCCCCATGATTGTCATCGCATCGGCATCAGCCATAATAATATGAGCAGTTATATTCCCTATAACAAGCCATGTAATTCCTATGTACATCAGCTCATACTTACCGATTTTATTCACAAATACACTTCCTTTTCAACAAAGCAAGTCTGATTATAAAGCTGGTTGTGAAACATTGATTTATTTCATTTTAGAAACTGTTTTCCAAAATCGCAATATTCAATGATACCGCACTTATCACACTTAGGTTTTCTTGCAGTACACACTGCTCTTCCATGGTATACCAGTTGATGGCAAAATGTTGACCAATTTTCTTTCGGTACAACAGCCATGAGGTCATATTCCACTTTCACCGGATCATTACTGCTGCTTAGACCGATCCGGTTGCTCAGCCTTTTAGCATGGGTATCAACAACAATGCCCGGAATGCCATAAATATCGCCCAAAACAAGATTTGCAGTTTTTCGCCCCACTCCGGGCAATGTCAGCAAATCCTCCAAATTATCGGGAACCTGTCCATTGAATTTGTCTATTATAATTCTGCAGGCTTCCTTTATATTTTTGGCTTTATTGCGATATAAGCCTGTAGGTTTCAAATCCTGTTCCAGTTCTTTCAAATCTGCATTTGCAAAATCCCGAGCATTTTTATATTTTTTAAAAAGCGTCTCGGTTACTATGTTTACTCTTGCATCGGTACACTGTGCAGCCAGCTGTGTAGCCACAAGTAACTGAAGAGGATCCTTAAAGTTCAGAGTACACTTGGCATCATTATATATCTCATTGAATACTTTTATTATCTCTTCAACTCTCTTTTTCTTGTTCATAAAAAAGTATACCCTCCAACATATTATAACAAATAATTACTTCTATTGCATAGCTATACTCAAAAAATTTACAATTTAATGATATTTTATTTAAAAAAAGTCCAGATTTACCGGACTTTTTTATTCCATAACCATAATTCAATTATTTCTTTTTCATCAGCTTTGCATACAATTCAGAGTACTTGCCGGCTGACTTGTTCCAAGAATAATCGGCATTCATCGCCCTCTTCACAACTTCTTCCCATTCTTTGGGCTTTTCATTATAGAACTTTATTGCTCGATTGATAGCTTTCAGCATATCCTTGGACGAAAATTCCTTGTATGAAAAGCCGTTTCCGTTTTTACTGTCTTCATCAATATCAATAACGGTCTCTGCCAAACCGCCCGTTGACCTCACTATAGGAATTGTACCGTATCTTAGACTAAACAGCTGCCCCAAGCCGCAAGGTTCAAATCTTGACGGCATAAGGAACATATCACTACCCGCATATATTCTCTGGGCTAACGGAGCATTGAAGCCTATATATACTCCAACCTTTTCAGGATACTTTTTCTGAATTTTCTTAAATCCTGTTTCATAATACTCATCGCCGGCTCCAAGCAAAACAAACTGTATGTCATTTTTCATCATTTCATCTATTTCGTCCATTATAAGGTTTAAGCCCTTCTGCCCTGTAAGTCTCGATATCAAACCGATAACGGGCACATCCTTTTTGGGAAGTCCCATTTCCTTCTGGAGGGCATATTTGTTTTCAACTTTTAGCTTGAAGGTCTGAACGTTATAGTTTTTATAAATACGTGGATCGGTTTCCGGATTGAAAACATCATAGTCAATACCGTTAACTATGCCGTAAAGATCCTCTGACCTGGTTTTCAAGAGCCCTTCCAATTTCTCTCCATATTGTTCGGTTTGAATCTCTTTTGCATAAGTTTCACTTACCGTACTTATGATGTCCGTATAAACCAAACCGGCTTTCATAAAACTGAACATTCCGTAAAACTCAACCTTCTCCGGTATAAAAATCTCGTCGGATATACCCATAATACCCAGTACATCTTTAGAGAAATTGCCCTGGTATTCAAGGTTGTGAATTGTAAATAAAGTTTTAATATTCTTGTAAAAAGGATAAGACTTGTATTTTTCCTTCAGGAACATGCAAATCGGTCCGGTGTGCCAGTCGTTGCAGTGAATTATATCGGGTTTGAAATCAATTTTAGGAAGCATTTCAAGAACCGCTTTGCAGAAAAAGGCAAACCTGTCCGCATCATCAAAATAGCAGTATATACCTCCTCTATTGAAATAGTGGTAGTTATCTACAAAATAAACAGGCACCTTTTGATCCTTACCCTTATCTTTAAAGTCTATGCTACCCTCCCTTACAATACAGGTGGCCTGCCGGTAGCCCATATCTACAGGGAAATCCGTCACATAACTCATATCAGCGTTTATTTGCTGATACCTGGGCATTGCAATCCTTACATCATATCCCATAGAAACCAGTGATTTGGGCAATGAACCTGCAACATCAGCCAGTCCTCCCGTTTTAGCGAATGGAGCTACTTCAACTGAAACAAATAATACCTTCAAGCTATCATTCCCTCTCATCGTATACCTCCATCTTGTCTTTTTTAATATAGCTCGAGAGCATTGAGCCCTCTCGCTTTCGGTTATTTCACATAGTGAAATACCTCTTCTCAAGCCAGTTTAAATTAAATTAACATACATAGGTTACATTTTCAATAGTTTTATATGGAAACATCAACTAATATATTAATACCCTCAAACACCCAATCCAAATAAAAATTTTAAAAAAAGCTTTATACCACTTCACCGATATTATTGCCACTGCTTGCCATTGATATAAGCAAATCGGCAATTTCAGGGTCAAACTGGGTTCCTTTGCATCTATCTATTTCTTTAAGCGCATTTTCCATAGACATGCCTTTTCTGTAAGGCCTGTCGCTGGTCATAGCATCAAAAGCATCGGCTACACACATTATTCTTGCAAAAATGCAAATTTCCTTTCCCTTAATTCCATTGGGATAACCCTTTCCGTCATATCTTTCATGGTGCTGCAATATACCGTTTAACCCGCTTTTTATAAACTCTACATCCTTCAGTATATTATATGCAATGACGGAATGTTTCTTTATTTCTTCAAATTCTTCCTCCGTAAGCTTCCCTTCCTTATTGAGAATACTTGCCGAAATACCAATCTTACCAATGTCATGCAATATGGAAGCATACCTAAGGTCTTCAATTTCTTTATCACTAAGCTTTAGTGCCCTTCCCAGTTCGCATGATATTTCCATAACCCTCTGACAATGCCCCCTGGTATAGGGGTCCTTGGCCTCAATTGAATTGGCCAGAGACATAACCGTCTGTAAATAACCCAACTGCATCTCATCAAAAAGTCTGGTCAATTCCTCGTTTTTTTTGTTAAGTTCCTCTTTAGTTTCCGCCAACTCTTTAATATAACTGTTTAATTCCTCATTGTTTGCGGCAGACTGTTCGTAAAGTGCTTCTATTTCTTCTTTCTGACTATAAATATTGTTAAACATTTCGGCATTTCTAATACCTATAGCTGCATAACAAGCGATACTTTTAAGGAAGTTAAAATTGGATGCCGAAAAAGTACCTTCCATTGGATTTCCAATAAAGATTACACCCGTTGTGTCTTCGGACACATTCAAAGAAATTGCAACAATCTTCCCCAGACTCTTATCCGATAGAATCTCAATTTTTGTCTCTTCGCTAAAATTGCTCTCTGCCAGTGAATGCACATATTCTGTATAGTTTAAATTGCCTGCATCCGCAAAGTTTTTATTGCCGTGCTCATAGTTAATTACAGGCATTTTGGATTTTTTATCAATAAAATAAGCATGGCACCATTCGCAGCCCGTAACTTTTTTCAACACGTTATATATATATTCGATAATAACCTTAACATCAAAAGTAGATGTGATAATCTTTGACACCTCATGGAGAGATTCCAATTCTTCTTCGAGCATTTTTACTTTTTTATTCAGATCCGACAGCTTATTGGAATTATTATGGGCGGAAAAAGTGACAGCCCAGTAATCGACAACAAGATACAGTAAAAAAAGTACTGTAACAAGACCTGTAAATAGTCCTGGGGAATTAATAAATTCGACAATCAAAAGCATAAGTATTAATAATATAGATAAATACTTAGTAATTACTATAACGGGTTTTTTTTGCATAAACTACCTCCACCCCAGGTAATAATACTGCAGACGAAGCAAAATATTCTTTGTATCCTTTTTTTATTAGAAAATATATATCTTTGTATCGAGCATCACATTATTTTCGTAATAAATAAATCTTTAATCAATATATCGGCATAAATTTATTTTATTTTAATAAACTCTGTATGAAAAATAAATGCAAAGNNAAAGTAAGTTCTTCTCCTTTTCCTTCTTCGTGATACCTGTAAATCTTTATTTTTACCGAGTCTCCCGGCTTGTATTTACTCTTTTCTTTTTCCAATTCATCATAATTTTTAACCCTTACACCATTAAACTCGGTAATAATGTCATCTTTCTGAATACCGGCCTTATAAGCTGCACTGAATATTTCGACCTTGTAAACCAATACTCCTTCGGGAACACCAAAGCGGTTAGCTACCTCTTTGGTAAATCCGGTATTGATCTGTATACCCAAAGACGGTCTTCCTTTTACATATTTATATTCGATAAGGCTGTCGGTTATTTCCTTTGCCTTATTCACAGGTATTGCAAACCCAAGGCCTTCATAACCGGAACCGCCGATCTTTGCAGTATTTACTCCTATAAGCTTACCTTCGGCATTTACAAGAGCACCGCCGCTGTTACCGGGATTGATTGCAGCATCGGTCTGTATCAGTCTAAGTTCCTTGTCATCGGTAATGGGTATTGTCCTGTTTAAACCGCTTATTACACCTACAGTAACCGAACCCATATACTCAAGTCCTCCGGGGTTACCGATGGCAACTGCAAGCTCTCCTACCTTTATTTCATCCGAGTTTCCGAATTCAACAGCAGGCAAGCTGCTGGCCTCAATCTTTAAGACCGCCAGATCAGTTTTTGAATCTCTTCCTACAACTGTTGCTTCATAGGGTTTATCCGGATTGCTAGGTAATACGACCTGTATCTTTGCATTCTTAAGTAGGTTGTTGGTCGAACCTTCCAAAGCACTTTCTATAACATGGTTATTGGTCATGATATATCCGTCGCTTCTGATTATTATGCCTGAACCCTGCTCTTCCGACTCATTCGGAGAATAGAACCAGAAATCACTAACCCTTGTCGACTTAACACTTATACCGACCACTGAAGGACCAACCTTCTCAGCAATGGCAACAACAGGCGAATCGGTATTTTCAATAACTATTCTCTTGTAAAAGTCCGACTCATTTTTGCTTACAACAGGATTAACCTGCATGTTGGATCCTTTGCCTAAAAGGGATTGAACCGGAGATTTCAATGCAGGGATACCGAACATGAAGAAGCCCCCCACCACCGAACCTCCAATTATAGAACTTATCAGGGCGACAACTATCATCTGAAGCAAAACGCCCTTCTTGTTATTATTAGACTTTTTACAGCTTTCGGTATAATACGGTGAGGACGACAAATCTTTATTTACCGTTTCACCCTTCTTATCATCACTATAAGTATCTTCAGAATTTTGAGTGTATTGTATACCGGATATCGTATCTTTATAATAGCCATTATCCGCATTATTGATTCCGGTATCTTCATTTAAGCCTTCCGTACCGTTAACCTTCTCCTGCAATTCCTCTGTGCTATTAACCTTTATTTCTTCGTTTGATTCATCATAATTATTTAAACCGTTGTAATTTAAATCATCCATACTCAACACTCCCTTCTCCAAAAATAAATTTTCTTTTGTTAATTTTATTATAGTTAATGAATTTGAAAAACTTATGAATAATCTGTTAATAATAAAATGTTCACATATTTTCATTGACGCTTCCGCTATCCAAGGTAAAATAGAATTTCGTACCCTTGCCTACCTCGCTCTCCACCCATATCTTCTGCTTATGCTCATTGATTATATTTCGAACTATGGCAAGTCCGAGACCCGTTCCGGTCTTTTCCTTGCTTCTTGATTGATCTGACTTATAAAATCTTTCCCAAATTAGGTCAATTTCATTACTGTCTATTCCAATTCCGTTATCCTCAACACATACCAATATCTTGTTCTTAATCCTTGATGTAAAAAACATTATCTTTCCTCCCGGCTGAACAAATTTGATGGCATTGTGCAAAAGGTTTATAACCACTCTTTCAATAGAATCTATATCTGCTTTCGCATACATAACCTCTTCTTCAAAATGTGCCTCAATGTTAATATCTTTTTCTGTTATAAAGTTTTCAAGCTTTATTATGCACCTTCTGATAAGTTCATTTATGTTGAAGTCTACCGGCTTGATACCGATCTCTCCCGCTTCAATCCTGGCTAGGTCTAAAATATCGGTGGTAAGTCTGTTCAGCCTTTTAACCTCGTCCCTGACAATAACAAGATATTCTTTTTGCTTTTCCGGAGGTATGGTTCCGTCCAAAATACCTTCAATAAACCCATGAATTGAAGTCATTGGTGTCCTGAGCTCATGGGACACATTGGCAATAAAAGCCCTTCGCATGTTTTCAAGGTTCTGGAGGGCACCGGCCATATTGTTAAAACTCTTTGCCAGTTCCCCTATCTCATCCTCGGAACTGATATTGAGTCTTTCATCAAATTCTCCGTTCGCAATATGTTTTGCGGCACTGTTAATTTTCTTTAACGGCCTTGAAAGCTTTAAGGAAAAAATATAAATCAAAATAATTGATATTACTATCGAGACTGCAACTGCAAATATGAAAAACTTGAATACATTACTTCTGGCCCTTTGAACCTCCGGAATCGGGGTATGAAGATAAACCGCTCCTAAAACCTCACCTTCATATATAAACGGTTTTTCTACAGTCAGCCATGAGACATCGGTTTCTTTAAACAAACCATAAAAATCGCCCATTTCCTTTACCATGGACTTATTTCCGCTCATTACATCCATATACTGGTTCGGGCTCTGTAATCTTAAATTTCCATCCTCGTCCCTGAGCTTCCTTTCTATTATCTCATTTACCATTCCAAGATTGCCTTTCATAATGCGAATTTGACCGTCAGTGGACACAACCCATATAAGAGAACTTGTATTTTTGCTGTGGGCGTCCAATATACTTTCCATGCTATTCCAGTACGCACTATGCAAAAAAGGAAAATAAGAGCTGTTGTAATAAGTATTATAAAAAGAAGCATAACCTGATAACATATCTGTTATGCTTTCCCCGGTGCGGTTTAAAAGATTCACCTTTTCCTCAGAGGCAAAATTGCCGAGAAAAATATATAGCATTACCCCTGTAATGGTGGTACTTACTAATAGAATGGCAATAAATATAACAACAATTTTGCTAAAAAGTGTCTTGAGCATTATTTCACCTCGAATTTGTATCCAACGCCCCAGACGGTTTTAAGCTGCCAGCTTTGGCCTTCGCTGTCAATCTTCTCCCGAAGCCGTTTTATATGAACATCAACAGTTCTTGAATCCCCATAAAAATCAAATCCCCAGACCTGTTCCAAAAGCTGTTCCCTGGTAAACACCTTGTTGGGATTTGACGCAAGAAAAAACATAAGCTCCAGCTCTTTAGGCGGAAATTCCATCTCCTTGCCGTTTACTTTAATCGTATAGTTTGTCTTATTAATTACAAGGTTAGGGTAAACTATTTCCTGAACATCCATATCCTTGTGCTCATATCTTCTTAGTACAGCCTTCACCCTTGCAACCATTTCCTTGGGCTCAAAGGGCTTAACTATATAATCGTCAGCCCCCAGCTCCAAGCCCAATACCTTGTCAAAGGTCTCACCTTTAGCCGAAAGCATAATTATCGGAATATTGCTGATTTTCCTTATTTCACGGCAAACCTGCCATCCATCCGCTCCCGGCAGCATAATATCAAGAATAACTATGTTTGGGGTAAAGCTCTTAAATCCATCAAGTGCTTTCAATCCATTGTATACAGCCAAAACTTCAAAGCCTTCCTTTTCCAAATACAACCTTATCAACTCGCATATATTTACGTCATCATCAATTACAAGCACCCTGGTTTTATTATTCATATACCCAATCACCTCAAATGTTTATGCTGTTAAAGCCCTACTTAGTTGCAGCCGTTTGCCTTTTAGTTCAGTATATCGACTCTTATGGGCAAACTGTTTAAAACTATGTTATGAATTTTAATTTCCTCCTGCAGTTTTTTCTGTTCTTCCTTCAATTCGTTAACGGTATATGTAAGCTTTTCATTTTCTTTTATCAAGAATTGAATCATATCCTTAATTTCATTAATAGAAATCCTGTCCTCTTGTCTCATGTTTTATTCCCCCCGATAAACTAATTAATATTAAGCAGAACAAAATTATTGATATATAACAAATCTTGACTTGTTTCCTTTTGTTATTGTATATTATAGCAAAATAATTGCTTTGTGAATACTATAATTATTTCTACTAAAAAAATCCTCTTTTGAAAGCAATAATGCTTTTTCTGCCAAGTCTTTTTTTACCTGTGAAATTCATTGTATTGTATCTGTTGACTTACTTATTCTATTGTGATAACTTTAACAAGTGAATAGAATTAAATTAATACTGTGGGGGTGTCCATATGGGTGATAATCTAATGCAGGGCTTAAGTATAACCTTTGTAGGAATCACAGTTGTTTTTGCATCATTGATGATACTCACTGCTATCATTTATTTATTTCCTAAGCTTATTCCCAACAAAGACAAGACGTCTTCAAATAAGACATCTAATGAAGAACCGGTCAATACTCCTTCCAATAATGATATGGAAACGGTGGAACCGGTAAGTAACCTATCTGACGATTCTTTGATAGCTGTTTTGACGGCTGCAGTACTCGCAAGCATGGGTGACAGGCCTGACGTAAAAATCAGAGTAACTTCATTTAAACGTATTCAACAAACTTCACCAGTCTGGAATGCAGTCGGAAGAAGAGAAAATATTACCGGCAATCTTTCATAACGGTATTTTTGACGGGTATTAAGCGTAAGAATAAGTTATATACTGGATTTTCATTAAACATTTTCATTGGCAAAAAATATCAATAGTAAAGGAAGATCATGTTATGTTTTCAGACTTTATAAATTCAATTAAGTACCTCATTTCTGACTCGGGATTTGTAAAGGGCAATCCATTACAATTTGTTATGATTCTGTTGGCTTGCTTTTTGATATATCTGGCAATTGGAAAAAAGTACGAACCACTTTTATTGTTGCCGATTGCCTTCGGTATGTTACTTACAAATTTACCTTTTGCAGAATTGTACCACCCCGAGCTGTTTATCAACGAAAGCGGGCATATTAATATTCAAGAGTTAATAGACAAAGGCGGCTTACTCGACTTTTTATATCTCGGTGTTAAGCTTGGAATTTATCCGCCGTTAATTTTTCTTGGTATAGGAGCCATGACGGATTTCGGACCTCTCCTTGCAAATCCTAAAAGCCTTCTTTTAGGCGCTGCTGCTCAAATCGGTATTTTTCTTACACTTATAGGTGCACTCTTGACAGGCTTTTTTACCCCTGCTGAAGCAGGAGCAATCGGAATCATCGGTGGTGCCGACGGTCCTACCGCAATATACGTAACTACCCGGCTCGCTCCTCACCTGCTCGGACCAATTGCTATTGCCGCATACTCATATATGGCACTGGTTCCGTTAATCCAGCCTCCTATTATGAAATTGCTTACAACCAAAAAGGAACGCGAGGTGGTCATGGAACAGTTAAGACCGGTGTCAAAGCTCGAAAAAATTATGTTTCCGATAGTTGTAACCGTAATCGTTTGCTTGTTTTTGCCCTCAGCAGCACCACTTGTTGGAATGCTGATGCTTGGAAACCTATTTAAAGAAAGCGGAGTTGTGGAAAGAATAAACAAAACCGCCCAAAATGAGTTGCTAAACATAATCACAATATTCCTTGGAGTATCGGTGGGTGCTACAGCCACAGCTGAAAACTTCCTAAACGTGAAAACCTTAAGTATTATAGGTCTCGGTCTTGCTGCTTTTGCTTTGGGTACAGCCTTTGGCGTACTTTTCGGTAAACTTATGTACTATTTAACCGGTGGAAAAGTTAATCCTCTTATCGGATCAGCCGGCGTATCGGCAGTTCCTATGGCTGCAAGAGTTTCTCAAAAGGTGGGGCAGGAGGCAAATCCATCTAACTTCTTATTAATGCACGCTATGGGGCCAAATGTGGCAGGCGTTATCGGATCAGCAATTGCTGCCGGTGTTCTGTTGAGTATTCTTCAGTAGTTCGCTACAGAGCTTTTAACAAGGGATTTATATTTCATATTGATAGAAGTAAAGTTTAAAAGAGAAGAGGTTTTAAGCCCTTCTCTTTTATTATTAGTGGATTTCTTCAAAGTGAAATAACCAAAAGCGATGGGTGCTCAATGCCCCGGAGCTTTTATCTAGTGAGCCGTATTCATAAACAGCCTTGTGGCATTTTGACCTAAAATCAGCCTTTTCTGTTCATCAGTAATGTGCATGTTTAAAAATCTGTTCAAATCATGCCCGGGACTGCCCCAAGGATAATCGGAGCCGAATATCAGTCTTTGTGCGCCAACTTTATTTACTACATCCTCAACAATGCCGTCCTCAACCCAACTGGGCTCATTGGTTTCCAGGATTGGAGGATATCCTGTTATAACGATTGACGTATCGAAAAATACATTTTCATATTGCTGTGAAAGTCTCAAAACATCCTTAACATTGCCGTCCGCCATATGGGTAAGAACAAAAGGAGTATTCCTGTACATTTTTATCAGAGGTTCAATAGCATCAATATCGGAATACTCATTAAGCCTTGCATTTGCTACTCTCCCGCAATGAAATACTATCGGAAAAGCAATTTCATTACATATCCCATACATACCTTTCAACTTCTCATTCCTTGGGTCAAAGCCCTGAGCCATGGGATGCAGCTTAACCCCCTTCGCACCTTCCTCAATATATTCCTTCAGCAAGCATTCAAAATCACCCTCCATATCGGGATGAAAACTAACCAGCGGAATAAGAGACGGATGCTTTCGGGAAACATCAAGTGTCCATCTGTTGTTCCTGTCAAGTATTTTGGCGGGCGCAAAGTTTGCCATAACGGTATAATCTATACCGAGATC
>LFRM01249318.1_pt2 | contig 12384 bp, 13 predicted proteins | sample 618341 | NCBI WGS metagenome assembly LFRM01 (sample SAMN03654438, study PRJNA283298) | anaerobic digester metagenome | isolation source: pool of bioreactors CSTR01a, CSTR02a, and CSTR03a thermophilic anaerobic... | place: Denmark: Kgs. Lyngby | collected 2014-05-21
CCGCCGTAAGCTATACGCTCAGCGGCAGATACAGTCTTTACAGAAGTCAGAAAATCGTGTATTCCAAGCTGGAGCCGTCCTACGTCAATCTCGATACAAAGTAATTGTCTGCGGAATACAGAGCTGAAAAAGTCCGCAATCTCATTTTCGGGATTGCGGACTTTATAAAAATCGGTATTAATTTTTCACCATTCGACCTTATCGGGGTCTCCTGCGTGGCCGGAGCAATCCTTCAGCTCGGCAATATCAAGCATATCCGGACCTACAAGCTCAAAATCAAATACATCTGCGTTTTCCGCCATTCTTTCTGGACTTGTGGTTTTCGGGAGCGGAAGATAACCGTTTTGCAGGCTCCATCTCAGGCATATCTGGGACGGGCTTTTTTTATACGCCTTGGCGAGCTGCTGAATGAGCGGAACCTCAAGAGCCAGTCCGCTGCCGAGCGGGCTGTACGCCTCAAGCAGTATGTTTTGATCTCGGCAGTAGCGCACGGTTTTTGTGTCCTCATCTCCGGGGCAAAGGCGAATCTGATTGACTGCCGGAATAACCACGGCGGATTCAAAAAGCGCGTCAAGATGGTGCGCTCTGAAATTGCTTACACCGATTGCACGGATTTTGCCGTTATAAAACAGCTCCTCAAGTGCCTTCCAGGAATCCCGGTTCGCCTGTTTCCAGTTGCTTCTGTTTCTCATGGGATTCGGCCAGTGTATAAGATACATATCAAGATACTGAAGCCCCAGATTTTTGAGGCTTTCAATAAACGCCTCTCTTGCGGGAAGGTAGCCGTGAGCACTGTTCGGCAGCTTGCTTGTGATAAAGAGGCTTTCCCGGTCAACGCCGCTGTCCTTAATTGCTGCGCCGACACTTTTTTCGTTACCGTACATTGCCGCAGTGTCAATATGCCGGTATCCGGCTCTGATTGCGGAAAGCACTGCATTGTATGCTTCGTCACCGTCGCTTAGCTGCCACGTCCCGAAGCCCATTTTGGGTATTTGAACGCTGTTGTTAAGACGATACGTGCTTCTTAGATTTTCCATTGCCGGAGCCTCCTTACAACTATAATCCCCATTATGTATATAATAACCAATTTGTGCCTTTTTTGCAAGAGCTTTTTGTTATATTTTTGCGTTTTTTTGTGTTGTTTACACCTCTGTACACACAAGATATAGTACTTGTAAAAAACCATTGTTTATAGTATAATTTTTTATCGGGAGTGAATTATATGGAAAAAAATCTGATAAAAATCAATATCTGCGGAATGGACTATCATCTTTCCAGCGATGATGACCCCGCTTATCTCAAGAGCATCGCTGCGGAGACGGATGAAAAAATAAGAAAAGCGATGTCCGCCAACCCGCATATTTCAACCACGCAGGCGGCGGTGCTTGTTGCGCTGGAGTACTCTGATGCATACAAAAAGTGCACCTCTAGTGCCGATAATCTGCGTGCGCAGCTCAAGGATTATCTTGAGGATGCCGCAAAGGCAAAATCCGAACGCGACCTGTTCAAGCGCGAGGTTGAGCGCCTTAAACTTGAGCTTCAGGATAAAAAAGGCACCTCCGGGCTTTGGGGTTAACAATATGGAAGCATTGAAAATAAAGAAGTTGCGCGATAATGCGGTTATTCCGGTGCGCGCAACCCCCGGCAGTGCTGGAATTGACCTTTGTGCCTGTATAGACGAGAGTATAACCCTTGCCTCTCACGAAAAGGCCGTCGTTCCGACCGGTATAGCCATAGCTCTGCCGTCGGATGCCTATGTTGCGCTCATTTATGCCAGAAGCGGGCTTGCCGTTAAGCACGGAGTGGGCTTGCTCAATGCCGTGGGTGTTATAGACAGCGACTATCGCGGCGAAATTTGCGTAGGTCTTATAAATCAGCTTTCTCAGCCGTACGAGATACAGCCCGGCGAACGCATAGCCCAGCTTGTTATAACGCCGGTTGTCTGTTTGCCTGTGGAAGAGTGCGAAAGCCTTGACGAAACCGAACGCGGAAGCGGCGGATTCGGCTCAACCGGAAAGAAATAAATATCATAAAGCACATGCGCCCGCAGTCCGCAGTAAAAGCCGGACCTGCGGGCTTTTATTGTGTGCAACACCTGTTTTCGGCACGGAAACTCATGGATAAATACAATATGGAAACAGATAAATGGTTTTACAGTGCTTTTTGAGCTGTTTTCCGTAAGGTATTGCTGTTTTTTTCAATAATCATATTGACCTGTAACCGTGGAATATGATATAATAATTTTAATATAACACAACTTTTTGGGGGGTGAAGGATATGGGAATATTTAACGAGGCGGGCAAGCGTATCACACAGTCAACCCAGAACACTGTGCAGCAGGCGAAGGATTTTGCGGAAATTTCAAAAATCAACACCAGGATTGCCGATGAGCAGAGACTTTTAAACAGCTTTTATATGCAAATCGGGCAGAAGTATTTTACCGTATTCGGCGAACAACCGGCAGAGGAGTTCATTCAGCTTTGCATAAATGTGCGTGACAGCGAGGCGAAAATTGCCGGACTTCAGCATGAAATTCTGCAGATAAAGCATGCGCGGATTTGCCCCAACTGCGGTGCTGAATGTGATGAAAAGCTGGCGTTTTGCGGCGCATGCGGTCATGAGCTTCCGGCTCAGAGCGAGAGCGCACACAGGTTCTGTCCGAATTGCGGAGGCGAGCTGACCTTTGATGCGGCCTTCTGTACCAACTGCGGAACAAAAATTTAAAAGGGGGAAATAGAAATGAGATGTACTTATTGCGGCGAGGAAAATCCAAACGAAGCGAAATTCTGTCAAAAATGCGGAGCAGAGCTTCCCGAAGCTCCCGCGCAGGATGATGCGAAAAAGAACATTTTAAAAAGGCTGCCTAAGAAGGCGATTATCGGCGTTGCCGTATGCATAGCCCTCGTAATAGTTGCGGCGCTTGCGGTGAAGATAATAGGCTCAAAGCCCGCTTATCCCGCAAACAGCGTCACAACATTTTTTGACTATGAGGAAGGCCAGACCCTGATAATGGTCAACAACAAGCTGCTTTCCACAAAAATAGAAGGAAACGCGGGCACTGTTGTAGGAGATTTTTCGGCAAAGAATTTTGTGGCCAACACAAGCGAGGATGAGCTTTATCTTATTTCCGGTGACAAGATGGCAAAAATCGCAGAGGATGTCGATTCCTATGCGTTTTCGGCAGACGGCAGCGCGATTGCGTATGTGAATAACGATATGGCACTTATGCTTTACAGCGTTTCCGGCGGAAAGGCGACAAAAATCGCCGATGATGTTGAGGATGAGCTGGCAATATCTCCCGACGGAAAAAGCCTGTTGTATACTATTGAAAATGACGACTACGATATCGAGCTTTTCCTGTATGATTCGGGAAAGTCCGCATCTCTTGGCAAGGAGTTATCTCCGGTTGCGGTATCGAACGGTGCGAAGTATTCATATTTTGTAAATGAAGACGATTCTTTTTATGTATGCCAGAAGGGAAAAGAAAAGGTCAAGCTTGCCGAAAACGTCCAAAGAGGAGCTATGATTAATAAGGACGGAACGGAGATAATCTTCTTCACCGATGACGGCAAATCGTATGTTTCCGTAAAGGGTGAGGAAAAGATGAGGCTGAGCAACAGCGAAATAATGTATGAGCTCAAGCCTTATCATACATCCCGCTTTTGCGGCGGCGGAAACGGAAGTGTCGCTTATGCAGTTAATTCGGGCAGTCTGCTCAACAACACATACGTTTCAAACGGCGGCGACGTTATCAAGGTTAACGGGAAGGGCGAAAGCGATAAGGTTCTCTCCGATGTGGAAATAGAGCTTTCGGATAACGGCAAAACCATTACCTATCTCAAGGACGATTCTATTTTCAGAGGAAAGCTCAGTAAGCCCTCGGAGGCAAAGGAAATCATTGAAGAAGATGCGGATTATCTTGTTACAAGCGACAGTAATTCATTTTACTATTTGACCGACGATTTTGAGCTTATTTTCAAAAAGGGCAACTCGAATCCGAAAAAGATATCGGACGATGTTTATACAAGCTCTGCTGCGGTAAACAGGGACGGCACACTTTTCTTCATTGAGGATTATTCTTCGTCAACAGGCGGAACGCTTTATTACACGTCAGGCGGCAAAGAAAAGGTGAAGATAGCGGATGATGTGGTTTCCGTACGCGCAAACGCAAATGCCGTATATTATAATACGGTTATAGATTCCGACACTGTCAGCGTTTTCGCAAGTGACGGCGGAACAAAATTCACAAAGGTTGCGGATATCTCGAACGCTTTAAGCGCTTATTAAAATCATATGCAGCAGTCTGCTTTTGCGGGCTGCTGCATTTTTCGGTTGTAATCCGAAAAACTATGGTTCAAAGCGGAGATTTCTGAGGAAGTCTCCGTTTTTTTGTGTTTTTTATCTTTCGGGTATACTTTAAAGCGGTTTTGTGGTATACTTCCAACGGTGTTATGCTATATTAAAGTTGTTTTCGGAGGTCATATTTATGAGCGAATGTACACATGATTGCGAAACCTGCTCGGCAAGCTGCTCGGAGCGTTCGGGAGAGAAAACAAGCTTTCTCGAGCAGCCTCATGAAATGAGCAGTATAAAAAAGGTTATAGGCGTTGTAAGCGGCAAGGGCGGCGTGGGCAAAACCCTCGTAACCTCCATGCTTGCGGTGCTTATGAACCGCAAGGGCTTTAATTCGGCAGTTCTCGACGCGGACATCACCGGGCCTTCGGTTCCCCGCACCTTCGGTATAAGCTCAAGGGCAGAGGGCAACGAGCTGGGACTTTTTCCCGTGAAGAGTAAAACGGGCATACAGCTTATGTCTGTGAATCTTTTGCTTGAAAATGATACCGACCCCGTTGTTTGGCGCGGGCCCGTGATTGCGGGAACGGTCAAGCAGTTCTGGACGGATGTAATCTGGAGCGATGTCGATTTTATGTTTGTGGACATGCCTCCCGGAACGGGCGACGTGCCCCTGACTGTGTTCCAGTCGATACCGCTTGACGGAATAATCGTGGTTACATCTCCGCAGGAGCTTGTGTCCATGATAGTTGAGAAGGCTGTCAATATGGCGGGGCTTATGAATATTCCCGTTTTGGCTTTGGTTGAAAACATGTCATATTTTAAATGCCCCGATTGCAAGTCCGAGCACCGTATCTTCGGAGAGAGCCATATAGAAAACGTGGCAGAGAAGCACGGCATAAAAAATATTGCCCGTTTACCCATCGACCCCAAGCTTGCCGCGGCATGCGACAGAGGGACGATAGAGCTGTTTGAATGCGGCGCGCTTGATGCGGTTGCCGATATGATAGAAAAGCTGTGAAGCTATGACACATAAGGAAAAGGCGAGAGAAAACTTTTTGAACGGCTGCAACTGCTCACAGGCGGTTTTTGCCGCATTTTGCGACGTTACGGGGATGCAAACCGAGCAGGCGCTTCGTCTGGCATCCTCCTTCGGCGGCGGTTTGGGCAGACTCCGCGAGGTTTGCGGAGCCGTCAGCGGAATGGCTATGGTTGCAGGTGAGCTATGGGGTTATTCCTCTGTGCAAGACAAGCAGGCGAAAAAGGAGCATTATGCGCTGATTCAGTCCCTTGCGTCTGATTTCAGACAGCGTCACGGCTCTATAGTATGCCGCGAAATCCTTTCGGGAGATGTCAGCTCCTCGGGCGAACCCACCGAGCGCACACCGGAGTTTTATAATTCACGTCCGTGTCTGCGCTGTGTTGAGGATGCGGCTGAAATACTTGATGATATGATAGCAAGGAAGGGTGCGCTGTGAAAATCTTCGGAATACAGAAGCTTTCACTGCTCGATTATCCGGGCAGGGTTGCGTGTACACTGTTTACCGGCGGCTGCAATCTGCGCTGTCCGTTTTGCCACAATGCGTCACTTGTCATATCGCCGGACGGCTCGGATGCCATGAGCGAGGATGAGGTGCTTGCATTTCTGAAGAAGCGCTCAGGCATACTCGACGGCGTGTGCATAAGCGGAGGAGAGCCTCTGCTTCAAAAGGATATTGCGGAGTTCATTCGCGTGCTGCGTTCAATGGGCTACAGCGTAAAGCTTGACACAAACGGTTGCTTCCCCGATGAGCTTGAGAAAATTGTCGGTGAGGGACTGGTTGATTATGTGGCAATGGACATAAAAAACTCACCTGAAAAGTATCCTATTACCGTGGGGGTTCCGGATTTCGATGTAGCTGTCGTCATGCGAAGTGCGGAATATATAATGAAGAGCGGAGTCGATTATGAATTCCGTACCACTGTGGTAAAGGGTCTTCATCAGACGCAGGATTTTATTGATATAGCAAGCTGGCTTTCGGGAGCAAAGCGGATGTTTCTGCAATCCTTTACGGATTCCGGTGACCTTATAGACGGCGGCGGGCTGTCCGCCTACTCTAGGCAGGAGCTTGAAAAATTTGCCGAAATCCTTTCAGGGAGCGTACAAAGCGTCGCTTTAAGGGGAATATAAGTTTGTTGAATTTTTAACAACCAACCCCAAGATGTAGTGAAAATTTTGAAAAATTTTAAAATAGTTGTCAATATCTTGTGTTTCGGTATTGACAATTGTTTTTTTTAATGCTATCATCAAACATGCACGAAAAGACAGGCGGTAGGTTGGAGTGATTTATGTCACTCATGGGAGAAAAGATACAAGAAATAAAAGGGGAAAACGTTATGTACAAGGTAATCAAAAGAGACGGCGGCGTTGTTGATTTCGATATATCGAAAATAAGCTCCGCTATCACCAAGGCGTTTGAGGCGCAAAACAGGCAGTACAATCCGGACATTATAGACCTTCTTGCACTCAAGGTCACGTCCGACTACGAAAAGAAAATAAAGGACGGCATAGTGACCGTTGAGGATATTCAGGACAGCGTTGAATCGGTTCTTATCGCTGCCGATTACGCTGATATTGCCAAGGCATACATCCTTTACAGAAAGCAGCGCGAGAAAATCCGCAACATGAAGTCAACTATCCTTGATTATAAGGACATTGTAAACAGCTATGTCCATCTCACCGACTGGCGCGTCAAGGAGAACTCCACCGTTACATATTCCGTAGGCGGACTCATTCTCAGCAACTCCGGAGCCATAACCGCAAACTACTGGCTTTCCGAAATATATGACGAGGAAATAGCCAACGCCCACAGAGGTGCGGACATCCATATTCATGACCTTTCCATGCTTACCGGATATTGCGCCGGTTGGTCGCTCAAACAGCTTATTCAGGACGGCCTCGGCGGCATACCCGGAAAGATAACCTCATCTCCGGCAAGCCATCTTGCCACGCTTTGCAATCAGATGGTAAACTTCCTCGGAATCATGCAGAACGAGTGGGCGGGCGCACAGGCGTTTTCGTCGTTCGATACATACCTTGCCCCCTTTGTAAAGGTGGACAATCTTTCGTACCGAGATGTAAAGAAGGCAATAGAATCCTTCATCTACGGTGTAAATACCCCCTCACGCTGGGGCACTCAGGCGCCGTTTTCAAACATCACTCTCGACTGGACAGTCCCCAACGACCTTGCGGAGCTTAACGCAATAGTCGGCGGCAAGGAGATGGACTTCAAGTACAAGGACTGCAAAAAAGAGATGGACATGGTAAACCGCGCGTTCATCGAAATAATGATAGAGGGCGATGCCAACGGCAGAGGCTTCCAGTATCCGATACCGACCTATTCCATCACCAAGGATTTTGATTGGTCGGCAACAGAGAACAACAAGCTGCTCTTTGAAATGACCTCAAAATACGGCACACCCTATTTCTCAAACTATATCAACAGCGACATGGCACCCAGCGACGTGCGCAGCATGTGCTGCCGCCTTCGTCTTGACCTTCGTGAGCTTCGCAAAAAATCGGGCGGCTTCTTCGGCTCCGGCGAAAGCACGGGCTCAATCGGTGTCGTAACCATAAATATGCCCAGAATAGCATATATGGCAGAGAACGAGGCGGATTTCTACCGCAGACTCGACAAAATGATGGATATCTCCGCGCGCTCGCTCAAGGTCAAGAGGACAATTATCACGCGTCTGCTCGATGAGGGACTTTATCCCTATACCAGAAGATATCTCGGCACCTTCAGCAACCATTTCTCCACTATCGGTCTTGTGGGTATGAACGAGGCTTGCCTTAACGCCAAGTGGGTAAAAGAAAACCTCACTCATTCAAAGGCGCAGGAGTTCACTAAGGATGTCCTCAATCACATGCGCGAGAGACTTTCCGATTATCAGGAGGAGTACGGCGACCTCTACAACCTTGAGGCAACTCCCGCGGAGTCAACCTCTTACCGCCTTGCCAAGCATGATGTCAAGCGCTTCCCCGACATCATAACCGCCTCCGACGGAAATCAGGATGCTGCGCCCTATTACACCAACAGCTCGCATCTTCCTGTCGGCTACACGGAGGATATCTTTGAAGCACTCGATATTCAGGACGAGCTTCAGACACTCTATACCTCGGGAACCGTTTTCCACGCCTTCCTGGGTGAAAAGCTTCCCTCGTGGGAGGCTGCCGCAAATCTTGTCCGCAAGATTGCCGACAACTATAAGCTTCCCTACTATACTCTTTCACCCACCTATTCGGTATGTAAGAATCACGGCTATATTCAGGGCGAGGTCTATGAATGCCCCGACTGCGGCGAAAAGACAGAGGTTTACAGCCGCATAACCGGTTATTACCGTCCGGTTCAGAACTGGAACGAGGGCAAGAGCGAGGAATTCAAGCAGAGAAAGCTCTACAACATTGCGATATCCAAGCTCAAAAGCGAGGGCAGAGAGCCTCGTGAGGATGCCGAAAAGACAAGCAAGGTTCTTCTGTTCACAACAAAGACCTGCCCGAACTGCAAGCTTGCAAAATCCTTCCTTGAAAAGGCAGGCGTCCCCTATACCGTGGTTGATGCCGAAGAAGATACCGAGCTTGTAAAGCAGTTCAACATCAAACAAGCTCCGACACTTGTCGTGATTGACGGTGAACAGGCACAGCAGTATATCAACGCCTCAAACATCAAAAAATTTGCGGAGACAAAATAAAACCGGAGATTGCTTATGTATGATGTCATTATAATAGGTGCGGGTTGCGCGGGGCTTACAGCTGCGGTTTACGCAGCCCGTGCCGGTAAAAGTGTGCTTGTCCTTGAGGCCGAAAATATAGGCGGTCAGATAAGCTTTTCGCCTAAGGTCGAAAACTTTCCGAGCATAAAGCAGATAAGCGGTTCGGAATTTGCCGACAATCTTTTCGAGCAGGCATCAGCTCTCGGCGTTGAGCTTGAGCTTGAACGCGTAACAAAAATCGTTGACGGTGAGATAAAAAAGGTATACACCGAGGACGGTGTGCACGAGTGCCGTTGCATAATAATTGCAACCGGGGTCAAGCACAGGCAGCTCGGAGCTGAGCGTGAGGAGGATTTTGTCGGCAAGGGCGTATCGTATTGCGCCATTTGCGACGGAGCGTTCTATAAGGGCAAGACCGTGGCGGTTGCCGGCGGAGGAAATTCCGCCCTGCAAAGCGCGGCGCTGCTTTCGGGTATGTGTGAAAAGGTTTATCTCATCCACAGGCGCGACACCTTCAGAGGTGAGCAGGCAAAGGCGGACGAGCTTCGCACAATGCCGAATGTCGAGCTTGTGCTCAACAGCATCATCACAGACCTTGCGGGGGAGGACGCTCTTACAGGCGTCACCGTGTGCACATCTCAGGGCGGCGAATGCCGCGACATACCTCTTGACGGGCTGTTCGTGTCCGTGGGTCAGATTCCGGAAAATTCCGTATTTGCAGACCTTGTTGAGCTTGACGAGAGCGGTTACATTGTTGCCGGAGAGGATTGCAAAACCAATATCAAGGGCATCTTCGCGGCGGGTGACTGCCGGACAAAAAGTATCCGTCAGCTTACCACGGCGGCGGCGGACGGCTCGGTTGCGGCTCTTGCGGCTGTTGACTTTATCGGTTGAATATTCTATAATACAGGCACCGTATTTTGCGGTGTCTGTTTTTATTAAGAAAAAAGAAGGGCGGCAGTGCTCTGCGCTTTGCCGGATAAATGCGAATGAGAAGAACGAAGATTGTATGCACGATAGGACCCGCAAGCAATGATGTGAAAATTCTCGGGCAGATGATAAGTGCCGGAATGAACGTTGCGAGGCTTAACTTTTCGCACGGTACGCATGAATACCATGCTCAGGCAATAAAAAACATCAAAAAGGCTCGTGAGGCTGCGGGGGTACCCCTTGCGATAATGCTTGACACCAAGGGCCCGGAGATAAGGCTGGGCACATTTGAAAACAAGAGTGCGGAAATCAAGGACGGAGACGAATTTGTTCTCACCTCGCGGGAGGTTGTGGGCGGAAGGGCGTGCGTTTCGGTGTCCTTCGGCGCGCTTCCCTCTCAGCTGAAGGCAGGAAACCGTGTGCTGATAAATGACGGAGCGGTTGAGCTTGCAGTAAAGGAATGCACGGATACCGATGTTATCTGCACGGTCGTCCGCGGCGGCGTTCTTACCGACCGCAAGGGTGTGAATATTCCATCGGTACACATAGATATGCCGTACCTCAGTGAGCAGGATAAGTCGGATTTGCTTTTCGGAATCGAAAACGGAGTCGATTTTGTAGCTGCGTCGTTTGTCCGTTCAAAGGAAGACATGATTTCGTTACGCAATTTCATAAATTTTAACGGCGGTCATGATATACGTCTCATATCCAAGATAGAAAATCTTGAGGGCATAGAAAATTTTGACGAAATACTTGAGAACTCCGACGGCATAATGGTTGCGCGCGGAGATATGGGCGTTGAGGTTGAGTACGAACGGCTTCCCGGTCTGCAAAAACGCTTTATAAAAAGCTGCTACCGTGCCGGAAAGATGGTCATAACCGCCACGCAGATGCTTGAATCAATGATATCCAGCTCTACTCCGACTCGTGCTGAAATTACCGATGTTGCAAACGCGGTCTTTGACGGAACCTCCGCCGTGATGCTTTCGGGGGAAACTGCCGCGGGAAGCTTTCCCGTGCTTGCCGTCAGGGTTATGGCGAAAATCGCCGAGCAGGCGGAAACGGACGCCTTCGCCTCAAACGCATATAAGCATATCGGCTATGAAACCGATTTCTCGGATATGACAAACGCGGTTTGCGATGCCGCATGCACCATGGCACGGGATATTGAGGCAAAAGCGATAATAGCTCCCACAAAATACGGCCAGACTGCGCGCAGAATGTCGAAATTCCGTCCGATGCAGCCGGTAATCGCCGCAACATACCTTGAAAAGACCTACAATCAGCTTTCGCTTTCGTGGGGAGTTTATCCGGTAATGTCGCGCTATCAGGAGAATGAGAGCGAGCTGTTCAGACACGCAATAGATTGCGCAAAAATGATTAACGCCGTGTCTGACGGGGATAAGGTTGTAATCGCGGCAGGTATACCGCTCGGACAGTCCGGAAGCACAAATACTCTCAGAGTTGAAATAGTGGGCGAAAAGAAATAAATATACAATATGGGGGGAACCGGCATTGAAAAAGAAGCTTATAATTGCAGCAATGGTTATTGTTGCGCTTGCACTCGTAATAACCGTTGCCGGGGGAAACATACTTTACATCCTTGCACTTAAACCGGGCGGAATGATGCGCTTTATTGACGGCAGCAAGATTCTTGCAACCGATGACAATGTTGAACGCACCAATCTCGATGTTCCGTTTGCGCAGACGGGCGCACAGGAGGATTACAGAAACAGTGCGCAGGAGAGGTACCTTACCTCCTTTGACGGACTCAAGCTTCACGCGTATTACCGTGCGGCGGATGCCGAGAGCCACAAGTACGCTGTTATATGCCACGGTTACACAAGCAGGGGCATCGACATGGCGGTGTTCGGTGAAAAATTCCGTGAACGCGGCTTTAATGTGCTGCTGCCTGACGCAAGAGGTCACGGGGACAGTCAAGGCGATTATATCGGTATGGGCTGGCATGAACGCCTTGATACCGCGGACTGGATAGATACAATTGTTGCCGAGGATTCGCTCGCGCAGATAATTATGATGGGCGTTTCAATGGGCGGCGCAACGGTTATGATGACCTCTGGTGAGGATTTGCCGGACAATGTAAAGCTTGTTATTGACGATTGCGGCTATTCCTCTGCGTGGGATGAGTTCGACTTTCAGATGGGTTCAATGTTCCACGCGCCCTCATTCCCGATGCTCAATGTTGCGGATATCGTATGCCGTATAAGAGCGGGCTATAATTTCAAGGAAGCAAGCGCTGTCGAGCAGCTCAAAAAGAGCGATATTCCCACTCTTTTCATCCACGGAGAGGCTGATACCTTCGTACCGTTCGAGATGGTTCACAAGGTGTATGAGGCGGCGGCCGGTGAGAAATATATTCTTACGGTTCCCGGCGCAGGTCACGGCGAT
>LFRM01299823.1_pt1 | contig 12382 bp, 10 predicted proteins | sample 618341 | NCBI WGS metagenome assembly LFRM01 (sample SAMN03654438, study PRJNA283298) | anaerobic digester metagenome | isolation source: pool of bioreactors CSTR01a, CSTR02a, and CSTR03a thermophilic anaerobic... | place: Denmark: Kgs. Lyngby | collected 2014-05-21
GAGGCAGCGCGAGGGTTCTCGGGCGTAATGATATTGGTCATCTAACTGAAGGAATGGCGGCTGATCTCTTTGCTATAGATATTGATCAGCTTGAGTTTGTCGGAGCTACTTTGGACCCCAAGGCAATGCTGGGAACTGTCGGTCATGCACAACCTGTATGGATGACTATGATTAACGGTAAGGTCGTTTACAAAGATGGCGAGCTTAAAGGCATCGATGAAGTACAAGTGCGTAAAGAAGCTCAAGACTATGTTGCCGGTGTTTACTCTGATATTGATACAGGCGAAGAATAATTAGAAAATTAGCTTATCAAGTCATAATTCGTGCCTGGCACGAATTATGACTTGATTCAATTTAAACAGCGGCGCAATTATTGCGCTGCTGCTTTCTTACGATTATTTACTTTTTAGCTGCTGGGCAAAGCTTACAACTCTTCTCGCATCAGCTTTGCTGCTGCCTGGACTGCCAAAATAATATGTTCGTAGGCACCACATCGACAGAAGTTACCTGACATACCTCTCATTATATCTTCTCGCGAAGGGTTTTTGTTTTTCTTTAAAAGACCATAAGCCGCCAAGACCATGCCTGGAGTGCAAAATCCACATTGCACTGCGCCCTCTTCAACAAATATTGTCTGTAAGGGATGTAGTTTTGCACCTTCGCTTAGGCCTTCAATTGTTAGAACACGTTTGCCCTCTACAAGCTCGCTTAGCAAGATACAAGATGTTATCGGTTCATCATCTATCAACACAGTACAAGCGCCACACTCTCCCACTTCACAGCCTCTCTTAGTGCCAGTTAAGTGGAATCGATCGCGGATTGTGTCAAGAAAAATTTCTCCTGGCTCAACACCGACTTCAACGGGTTTACCGTTTAGTTCAAATTTAATCGTTCTCATAATGTTCTCCTGCCTGTGCATATGCAGTGCGCAGTGCACGTTTTCCTAATTCGCGAATAAGATTTTGACGAAATTCTTTTGTTGCACGCCATGAAGTTCTTGGATTCGTTGACTCGAGCGCAAGATCTGCGACTTCTTCCATGAGATCGTCATTCAGCTCGCTTTCACCCAGCAAACGTTCCTCTGCGGCAAAACACCTAACAGGTGTAGGGCCGGCCGTGCAGTAGGCCAAAGTCGCATGACTTATGCGTGAGTCTTTATCTACTGTTACTGTCGCTGCGCAACCTAGCGTTGCTATATCCATCGCTTTGCGTGTGGAGAATTTCTCGTATATTCCCGCAAACCCTTTATTAGGAAGGCGAGGAATAATGATATCAACTAAGAGTTCATCTCCCCTTTTTACTACCTTCCCCGGGCCTGTATAGAATTCAGTAATACTCAATTCTCTCGTCGAGCTTTGACTTTTCAAGACGAGCTTAGCGTTGAGCGCCATGAGGGGAGCAGCACCGTCAGCCGATGTGGCGCCGTTGCATATGTTTCCACCGATCGTCGCAAGATTCTGAACCTGAGGTCCGCCCATCGACAAAGCAGCTGTCTTTACCATGGGAAGTTTGTCCTCAATAATCGGGTTAAGAGCAAGGTGGGAATAGGTCACCATTGGACCAATATGAATCCCGTCCGAATCTTCGGATAAATTGAATAATTCCTTTATATCTTTTAAAGCCATGAGATGAGCTCCGCGAGTTTTCTCTCTACGCATCTTGATGAGAATATCTGTCCCGCCGGCTAAGGGTAGAACTCCTTCAGTTTGAGCCAATATCTCCAATGCCTCTTCCAAAGATTTAGGTATGTCTAATTGTTTTACTCCGTACATTGTAGCTACCTCTCTATCTATTCAAGATTTCTGGGGAAACTTCTGTGGTTTTCGGATTTTTGCGGGCTTCTTCAAGAGCCTCAAAAATGCGCCCCGGTGTAAGTGGTACCTCCTCAATCATAATGCCTATCGCATCATAAACAGCATTCCTAATCGCTGCTGCAGGGGCAATGTTTGGCGGTTCACCCAGAGCTTTATTGCCATAAGCCGATGTCGGATCATTCGTTTCGGCAAAAAATCCATCTATCTCAGGAAGGTCAGCAAACGACGGTATTTTGTAGTCAAGCATATTATCATTCAAAACGCGCCCGGTCTTGCTGTCGATCAAAACTTCTTCCATTGTTCCATACCCATAACTCATGACGCATCCACCGATCAGCTGGGCTTCTGCAGCAAGCGGGTTTATCAATGTGCCACAGTCAATACTCGTCACTAATTTCTTAACATTAAGTTCCCCTGTACTTGTATCTACTTCAACGTCGGCAAAACAAGCACCGTAGGTGAGAACATTTTCAACCGGAGCGTGATAAGCGTGGTGTGATACTGATTGAGGTGTAAACAAGTCATAATACATATCAAACGTCACGTCTTGCGTCTTGCACACGAATTTATCAGTCGACATCTGGTAAATATTACCGTCTCGAGTACAGAGATCATCCGCAGGAATACCATGCATGGTTTCTGCGTACGCCAGAATTTGTTCACGGCACTTAATGCCCGCTTTTTTAACAGCAAAACCTGCGATATATGTCTGACGAGAGGCATATTCTGCAACATCAAACGGTGTCAGATCTGTATCACCTTCGTAGGAATGAATCCATTCAATCGGTATGCCCAACTCTTCTGCTGCAATCTGTTGCATTGCGACCATAGAACCTTGTCCACTATCAATACAGCCAACAGTAAGTGTCGCAGACGCATCTTCATGTACGGTGATCGTCGCAGTTGACATCTCCGCGCTGTGTGAGAATACACAAGAAGCATAAGTTGATAAAGACATTCCGATCCCGCGCTTAATTGTGTCGCTCTCATTAACAGGCTCTTGGCGGAAAGCTTCATAGCCGATTCTCTCGCTACCAATCTCCATCATTTCATCAAGCCCACATGTTAAATATCGGTAGGCATCTGATCCTGTATCATCACCAATTTTGAAAGAATATTTTTTCCTGTATTCGAGAGGGTCTATCTGCAAATGTCTGGCAATGTGGTCAATATGCGCTTCATGAGAAACACAATACTGCGGAATACCGTAACCGCGCATCGCGGCGGCTATAAGAATATTTGTGTAAACAGTGACACCCTTAAAGCGGTAATTAGGAGCAGGATATAGTTGTGGGAACTGACCGGCCATATTGTCGATGACGCAGTTGCCATGTGAACTGTATGCCCCTGTGTTCTGATACACAGCCATTTCGCGAGCTACGATCTCACCGTCAGGACTTACTGCTGTTTTAAAGTGAAAGATACCACTGTGACGTGTACGAGTCGTTGCGATCTCTTCTTCACGAGTAATTTCCAAAATAACTGGACGCTCAGCCTTCAGAGTTAAAAGTGCATTGATTTGTTCATAGACAGGTTCCTGCTTACCGCCAAAACTACCTCCTATGGGCTGCTTAATAATCCTTATTTTGTGATAGGGTAAACCAAGCGCATGGCTCAAACGTTCGCGGAGAATATTGGGGACTTGATTTGAGACATAAAACGTCAACCGACCACGAACATCAATATCTACTATAGACAAGTGAGTTTCAATTGGGCAATGCGCAGTAATAGGAGTCTTGAAACTATCCTCAATAATAATGAGATCCGGATCGTTGAAAGCTTCATCGACATTGCCTACCTCGTATTCTGTACGCCCTGTTACGTTCCCAGTTCCTTCATGGATCTCGTAAGCATCTTCTGCTAACGCTTCATCAATCTTCAAGTAGAAAGGTAGCTCTTCATACTCAACTTTAATCTTTTCAAGTGCAAGATCAGCAATTTCCTTTGTTCTGGCAGCTACTGCCGCGACGGGCTCACCGACATAACGAATATGTTGGTTAAAAATATAAGTGTCCCAAGGTGTGTCGTCTGCGGGATAAGGGTGTCCACATAGAGTAAAAAGAATATCTGGCGCATCCTTATAGGTGACAACCGCAACAACTCCTTCCATCTTCTCTGCTTCACTTGTATCAATACTCTTGATCTTTGCATGAGCTAAAGGACTACGCAAAATCTTTCCATGATGTAAATCTTGGAAGTGCATGTCTGCTACAAATTTTGTACGCCCTGCAACTTTTTCATAAGCATCAGGCTTGGGAATACTCTTCCCCACAGTAGTATATTTGGACATAATAAACTCTCCTTACTATATAAAGGCGACTTAATTCTATACGAGCAATAGCGCACATCAATCGTACGGTTTCTCAAGGATTTCACCTCTCATGCAACGATGTGTAATGCAATCACCACCACCAAGGTACAAAAACTGCTCTAGTCGTTCTCCGAGGTCGTAACGTTTACTTGCCGGCCAACACGCGTCCTCTACAACGATATAATCTGCAGAATATCCCTCTTGAAACATTCCAGTATTCTCAAAAAATGAACCACCACCGACAGTTGCCAGGTAATAGGCCTCAACGTAAGTAACGGGCTCCACTTCACCTTTACTGATCATGGCAGTAATCTTGGAAGAGCGTATAGCGTCTGCAACTGCCATACCCATGAAAAGCCTGTCTCCACCGGCGACATCTGACCCTAGACCTATATTATAACCTTGGTCCATCATCTTGCGAAGGGGCATGATGCCACTCGATAAGTTGATGTTAGAAGTTGGGCAGTGGGCTACATAAACTTGATCTTCCAGCATGGCTATTAATTCAGGCTCAGTGTTATGAACACAATGAGCCATAATTGTTTTCCCTTTTGGTGTCAAACCATTCTTTCTGTAAACATCATAATAATGCTCATAATCCTGGAACATTTCCCAAACGAGTTCTATCTCGCCCGGCGTCTCGTTCAAATGTGACTGAACCGGCAGATCATATTCATTTGCGATTTCGCCAAGTTTTGACAATAAGCTTGGTGTACAGGAAGGGGCAAATCGCGGCGTGATAATGGGTTTAACATGTTTAAATTTCTGACTTTCTTCAATGTAGTAACGAGTATCCTCACACGATTGCTGGGAAGTCTCAAGCAAACTAGGATCGTCGTTGCAATCCATATTCACCTTGCCTACAAATGCGCGAAATCCATTTGAATCGTACATCTCCATTAAACGAAGCGTTGACTCAAGATGCAAACTCGCGAACGTGCAGAGATTAAGTGATCCGATCGACCACAGCTCATTTATTAGAAGTTTAAAAATACTTTCTGCATAATCGACATCGGCAAAGCGCGTCTCTTCTTTAAAGGTATATGTTTGTAGCCACGGCAACAGTTCCTTGTTTAAGCCTAGTCCACGAATGGCATACTGCACGGAGTGAAAATGTAAATCCGTGAAAACAGGGAGAATCAACTGATTCCCATAATCTCGCACTTCAGAGTTTTCTATTTCAGGTTTGTCGGCAAGTATTGATTCCACAATACCGTCACGTATCACCATCCAAGAATCCGGGTGACAAACTAAGTCATTTTTTGATTTGGTGTAGAGAATATCTCCATGTACGAGTGTCGTTACATCTCTCAAGTTTTGATTCATGATAATACCCTGCTATTCATGTTGCTTAAGTTGCATGACGAGGCTAAGATTTTCCTATCCCCGTCACGATTAAGATTTAAATATTATTTTAATGATCAGGATGAGAAAGTAGTACTTCCTCTCCATATTCAATAAAGGCTTCATCCAGTATTTTCCGGCTTACTCTTCCGACGAAACCGTCGCGATCTATTTCACGCAAAGGCTGAATTACCGCTGTCGTCTCTCTTCTCCCTAAAACTCTTACAGTATCGCCCCACTCAACTTGCATTGTCTCTCGAGCAGGTTCATCGATAAATATTACATTTTCATCTTCAGCATCTTTGTAATGACGCAAGATGCGGATACATCTACAATCCATACTTACCTCTCTATTCTAAATGCATAGTGTCATTGCTATCGCATTTCTAGCATCCAGGCTATAGTCTCTTATACGTAGTCAAATCTACGTGCAAGATCGATCAATTTGGTTTTCGACAAGTAATGGTAAGCGATGAAAATCACTGCCATAGCGAAATACCCGATCATGATACCCGGAGCCATGTTAATTCCAATCGTAGGAGCATGCATAAATCCAAAGAATGAAAGCACACCACTGCCAGCGGCGACGACTGCAGCACGAATAAGCTGTCTGTCTATTATAAATGCGAGCATAGCAGCCCACAACATACTAGTGAGAATAGAACCGTACTTGAGGGCAGGCAGACCTTCCCACAAGACACCACTGCTGATGAGTGCGTTTTCGACCTCCGGTGTCACTTCAAATACGCCTACAGCTTGAAGCGCTCCGTTTATTTGAGCAAAAACAAAGTCAGCAACCTGAGGGATGAGAGCAATAACTGCTGCAGCAACATGTCTTCTTGGTATGTCCGTGAATGTTTGACCAACCATGGTGAGTGTACACCAGATATAAACTATACCTACAATAGAAATCGGGATTAAGTCATATAAGAACTCAAATCCACCGATCATAGCGAAACCCATGAACAAAACACCTGAAAGCCATGAATAACCGATACCGGCTTTGTTGCGTTTTAGTCCTGAGTGACCGATCCAAACGGTGTTAGGAATAATTCCACCAAAGGTAGCGGAAACCATCGTTGCAACTCCGTTAGAAATCTGTGCTTCAGCTACGTTGTACGCGTCTCCGGCAGCATGCGCCGCCTCAACGTTATCCATGGTTTCAAGAAAATTGTAAATCTCAACAGGAATAATTGCTGTTAAGTATGGGACTATCAGTGCAAATCCCATAACGATACTATTCACGCTAGGAACAGGAGGATTGAATCCAAATCCCTGCGTTGTGAATTGTGATATGCCTAAAATTAGAGCTAGAATTAATCCCAAGATGAATGACAAAAATATGGGGTCAATCTTCTTAATTTTGTATCCACCGATTAAACCCAAAATAGCAATCATTAAAACAGGCAAAGCAAGAACAGGCTGATGAAAGACGGAGAAGAAACCTTTCGTGCCCATCCATACAAGCGCGACACCGGCAACCGTCGCAAGCATTGCGACGCGTGGCATCCATTTACGCAAATACGGTGAGATCAAGCCACCGAGGACTTCAACAATGCCACCTATAAAACAGGCTGCCACTGCTCCATAAAACGCTGTTTGATACAAAGCTTCTCCGCTAAGTCCTGTTGCTTCTAACGAGAGTTGCAACGGCATAACAACGCCAAACAAAAACACGAAAACTGCAGGACTTGAAAGTCCCGACGGCAGAGCAGTAACATCTGTTCGGCCCTCTTTTTTGGCCAATCTCCATGCCATCCAGGAATAATAGAACCCCTGAATAAACAAACCGACAGCGATACCTGGAACGACACGTCCAAAGACTAATTCAGGACTCCAGCCGAGAACACTAATTAGGGTAAAAGCTACAAGTATAAAGTTACCAACGTTTCCCGTAAAGGTATATAGTAGCGCTGACACATCACCCTGACCGAACATTGGAATTTTCAGTTCACTACCTGCTCCAGGCATTTGACCACCTTTTGATAAAGTACTCATTCATTACCTCTTCTTATTATTACATTTGAAAAACAGACTAATGACGCAGCCAAAATGTTTGTGCATGTAGGCTGCGTCATTAAAACATAATTAACTTAGCAGATGACTCCATCGCCAGGCATCGGGATGCCCAAGCTTTCAGCAAGTTCACGCATTTCAAAGTACATAGCTTTGTAATCATCGTTAACTTCCAGAGTGTCAATATTGTATAGGTCGCGGAATGATTGTCCTTTCGGAGGATCGTTGAGCTGAGCTTCATATTGAGGAATGAGCTCTTTACAAATATCATTCATATCAGAAAGGCTGACACCTGCGGCACCTTTAAAGACTGATGCGCCGAACCAGCACTCAATGGGAGTCAAGTGATTCTTTGCGGAACCGCCTGCTGAGCGTGGTGCGATGGTAAAGGCCTGGCCGGATGCTGAGTTCGCGCCCAATCCGACTATGGATTCGAGGAAGAACATCTTAGTGTTCGGTCCTGCAACCTGATTGATTGTTTTCATCAAGGGGATATCTATATTTCTGGCAAAAGCTTGTGTTGCCATAGTTTGTGTCCAGATTCCGTGGGATCCGCAGTTGCCACCATAGCGCAGGTCGTAGCTGGGGGAACCTGGCAGATATGCTCCACAAATGGGAAATTGTAGTAAATCAGTGGCTATGGAAGCGATAGCTGTTGTCTCCGGGCCCCCAGTGTAGCCGCCGATCATTGTGGGTGACTCACTACGTACATAACCGCCTTGCTCATAAGCAACAAAACACTTATGGAAAGTAGTATAGTTAATTTTCATGAACGCAGGGTTCAAGCAGAGCGCGATTTGAGGCATGTCAAACATATTGAAAGAGGACAAAAAGCCGAAGTGTGTACTACTGCTGGATACCAGTGCATTACCCATTCCCGAACGTCCTGCTAACCACTGACCGTGTTTACGAAGATGTGCTTCATATATGCCAGCGAAAGTTTCGTAAGGGGTATCGGCCAGTAGAGGTCTGCCCATTACGGTGTCCAAAGACGGTCCTTCTTGGAAATCGATCAAGGGGCTGCTTACTATTCCTTGAACTAGAGGTACATAAAGCTCTTCATCCATCTGTATTGAAAGCGGAGCGGTGTAGATAGGCTCAACTCCGTCAGAAGGTTTGCGGCTTCGCACGGTTTTGGCTTCTGTGCCTTTACCGATAGTGAACTGGCTCGGAGCCTTTTTCAGCTCACGCTTCAATTCATCTTCATCAACTTTGATAATTGTTTCAGTATCATGGCAATAAAAGCCAAGTTCGAGCGCAGCTTCCCAACCTGCCTTGAAAAAAGCATCTGCTAATTCAGGATCAGTATTAACGGGGTTGTCTGTGTCGCAAGTGCCAAGCAGATCATATTTTTTAGCTATACTTTTCAGCGTGCGGGGAAGTATTTTTCTATCCCAATCGGCTTCAAGTACTCGAGGCGCTGTACGCGCTTTATCCAGTGAGTTGAGAATCTTTGTGTGCTTATTATTGATAGCGGTCATGTTTATTTACTCCTTATAATTTGAATACAATATTTACTGACAGGTATTGAATGAGTTTGTATCAGGACTCCTTAAACTTCGCTGAAGACGGTCTCACCAGGCTTTTTGTCGGATTCCATAATAGAGTCTGTAAGCTGTACTGCTAATTGTGCAGATCTGGCAAAACCATCTGCACCGATTTTCTCTGCATAAGCTGTCGAGATGGGTCCGCCACCAATAATGACGTAGTAATCTTCTCGTCTACCCTCGTCTTTTAATCTATTGATCAACTCTTCCATATAGTACTGAGAGGTAGTAAGTAATGCTGAGATTGCGATCATGTCAGCGCCTTCTTCTTTGGCAACTTCAAGGAATTTATTTGTTGGAATATCAACGCCCAAATCAACCACATCATATCCATGGGTGGAAAGTTGGGTTCCGACCAAACTCTTACCGATATCGTGCAAGTCTCCCTTTGCGGTACCAATTATTACTTTACCCTTGTATGCACTTTTGCCGGCATCCATGTGGGGAGCTACGGAGTTGATAAGGGCTTTCATCGCATCTCCACCGAGCATGACTTCCGGTAGAAATACTTCGAGTCTATCAAATTCCTGACCTAACTGATCCAGAGCAGCAGCGCCACCCTTGTCGATGATATCAGTAGGTGAAATTCCTGCTTCCAGAGCTTGCTCTGCAAGTTCTACAGCCTCTTCGTCTTCGCCGTTGTAAACGGCCTCTTTAATTTTCAATAAAATATCTTCTGCCATGGTACATTCAACCTTTCTTTCTTGCCGGAGAATATTATAATGACACTCTTCAGCAACTAGACTGTCTTCCAATAAAATTCCCCAGGTTATTATTTCTGTGAACATTAACCAAACTGTGTGAGATTATAGTTTGACTGACCAATCAATGTCAATCTGTTATTTAACATTATGTATAAATTTAGCAGACCATTGCTTACGATCTTAGATCCTATAAGCAATGATATATGTACATCTTGCACATATGCTATCAATCTTTATGCCCAGATTGTAAAAATTTTTTGTTGTATATTTCATAAATTATTCACTGAAAGAAATTCGCCTTTTTGGATACTTTTTGACGTATTTTTTGTGCACTCTAGCGCATGATTATGTTTATAGCTATTGTAGCCTTTGTTTAAATAGCTTGAGTATTAGGTTAATGACAAATGCACTCCAATTTATCTTTATTATTACTGCTTTTATATAGATAAATTCGGCTACATAGCACCTACAAAGACTTTATTTAGGTCTATTTGCGCAAGAATATCCAGCATTCTTTGTGCTTATGTCGATTCCATTTTTCGCACCTGATTAACCAAACAGTCTGTGTTAAATTGTGTGCTGTTATCTTAATAGAAATAATACGAGGAGGATTTTTAAGAATGGAATTTGCTGATATTTTAGCTGCATTAGCCTTTTTGGTTAATGGGCTACCGGTTGCACTGATGGCCATTGGATATGGCTTTGCTTCCGTTCCGACAGGACTGGCGTATATCGTCGGTGCAGCAGGTATGTTAATTAGCGGCCAAACAATCCCGATCGGCTTCCAAGCCGAATCGGTTGTGCTGGCAGGACAGATGGGCAGGGATCGTCAAGAACGTATAAACATAGTGTTTTATACAGGTATCATTATGACAATTCTTGGAGTTCTCGGAATTTTAGGTCAGATTGTTGACTTTATCGGTCCGGAGATACTTTACGGGATGATGGCCGGTATTGGTATTATTCTGGCCAAGGCCGGAACAGATATGTTTAAGACTCGACCAATCATCGCTTTGACTTCCCTGATAACAGCAGGTATTGCTTATTTCGCTTTCGACGGGAACTCGAACCAAATGGTATATATGGTTGTCATTAGTGTCGGCATATCTTCTATACTGCATTTAGTATTGATGCATTATGGAAAAGACGAAAACAAACAAGTTTTGAATGTTGATATGTCAATTGAGAAATTTATTCCCATCAAATTCAAGGTAAACCCGAATATAGTCCGCAGCACGCTTGCACTTTGTGCAATGCAAATTGGGGCAAACATTGCATTTACAGAGGTTATGGCTGATTTTGCCGGCACCACCGGAGATGCCGATGCGGTTACAATCTACTCAGGAATCGGTGACTCTATCAGTGCAGCTTTCGGCGGTGGCCCTGTTGAGGGTGTAATTTCAGGTACTGCCTTCGCGCCAAACCCAATTACTGCAGGTGTATTGTTTAGCATATTCNNATGCCTTCGCGCCAAACCCAATTACTGCAGGTGTATTGTTTAGCATATTCTTTGCAGTGCTTTTGTTTTCAAAATCAGTACCGAAATTGGCAAAATACATGACTACTGAATGTGTTACGGGCTTCCTAGTCGTAGTCGGAGCTTTATCAATCTTCTCAGGCAACGCCTTGACAGCCTTACAGGCAGCGCCCTTGATTGCAGGCATGACTATAGTGGTCACTTCTGTCACTGACCCCTTCTTAGGGATGGTAGCAGGTTTACTGGTTCGACTTGGCTTAGGCTTTATTTAAGTAAATACAAATTATTGAGCAATTTTAGACTGCTGTTGAGAAACAATGGCAGTCTTTTTTGTGCTCGAAGCTCCAAAAAGCAAGTCAATTTTCGTGCCTGGCACGAAATTCGAAAATTGACTACGCAGTAGGTAGGAGGACTACGCTCTAATCTGTTGAAGAATCAAGTTGTGACGTGAGGCCAAATTTGGACTTGATACGCTCCAGCTGACGCGTCCAAGGAACACGAATGGGAATTAGGAATACTACAGTGGCAACAGCTAACACTACGTTGAAAATAATACCCTGCCCATATATGAGCAAAGCTCCCTGCCATGTAACCGGCCGCAAAAAGCTGATTACATGCCAAGTGTCGAGAATTATGCCGTAAAAGAAGGCGGAGAAAAAACCGTAAATATATACGAACTGTGGTCGTTTAAACAGTCCCAGCTGTTGACAAATCCCCGCAATATAACCGACAAGGCCAAATGCATACATTTGCCAGGGCGTCCAAGGGCCCTGTCCAAAAAAGAGATTAGAAGCCAATGCAGTTAAAGCACCTATCATAAATCCGCTCACCGGTCCGAAAGCTATGGCAGCAATAATTATGATGGAAAAAACAGGTTTGAAATTTGGCGCCGCTGCGAACAATAACCTTCCCGCAGTAGCTAATGCAGTCATTACAACGATAGGTAGTAGGTTTCTAACCTTAATCTTCTGCCTTTCAAAGCTGATAAAAAAGGGCAATAACGCTGTAATTACAGCTACAAAGGACAGCATCGCTGTCTGTTCAACCTGATAATGCGCCAATAACAAAAGTGAAGCAGGTAAAAACACTAAGGAAAATATTGCAGGGAGATACATCTTATTTGACTCTACTTTACTCCCTTTATGCTTAATCATAGATTTGCCCCTGTC
>LFRM01076815.1_pt1 | contig 12379 bp, 10 predicted proteins | sample 618341 | NCBI WGS metagenome assembly LFRM01 (sample SAMN03654438, study PRJNA283298) | anaerobic digester metagenome | isolation source: pool of bioreactors CSTR01a, CSTR02a, and CSTR03a thermophilic anaerobic... | place: Denmark: Kgs. Lyngby | collected 2014-05-21
GTCATACTGGCTGCTGACATGCCATAACCGACAGAGCCATTGGCCGTCATATAGCCATCAGCGTTTTCTTGTTTTTTGCCGATACGTAATGTTAAAAGAAAGGTCACGCCATAAAACCCCAACAGGATTAATAGCGCGCTACTCGTTGTAAACTGAAACATTCTTACTCCTTATGCCGTGGCCATCACAAGCAGGACAGCGTTACACACGGCGGTATTGCGCGACTCGGTAGGGTCAGCAAGAGAGGCCCTGAGCGCATAAAAGAATTGCTGCTTAAAATAAATAAGGCGCTGCGTAATGCACGCAGACTCAACAATTATCTAAATTATAGGGGGAGAAAAATCCCGCAGCGATAAGCCGGTGGTCACCGGAAGATGCGCAAATACAGACTGTAAATTGTATTTGCGACAGCAGAAAACAATAACATTAATTGGCCATATAGCCAAATCGAATTAAAAACAGTTAAGCAATAGCTTTAGCCTACACCACCTGACTTACTGGCTTTTAGGCCGCACTCTTAGCAAAGGCCGTGTCCAACGCTCCGAAATCAACACGCCAAACAAGGTCAAACCACCACCGACAGCCTGATACAGCGCTAAATGCTCAGACAACACCAACGCAGCCATCATAATCGTCAGTATCGGCATCAGATTGAAAAATACCGCCGTGCGACTGGGTCCTAAAGTACGTACACCATGCATCCAAGCTAATGGTGCCGCAATTGAAGCAAAGATACAGGCGAATAATACCAAGGGTAAATTAGCACTGTTTAAACCGGCTTTCTCTGAAAACACAAATAAGGGAAACAGCACAATAATCGCCACTAACATTTGTAAATACAGCAACTGCAGTGCTGGAACTTCCATCTGCCAGTATTTCAATAAAGTGCCATACAGCGCATAGGCCAAGGTGGCGAGCAACATCATCAGGTCACCCAAATTAACCCCCTGCTGCACTAGATGACCTAGATCACCATTGCTCACCACCAGCAGCACACCTAAAAAGGAGCACACTGCGCCGGCTATTGCACCCATGGTTAAGCGCTGCCCCAAAGCAACAATGGCCATGCCTAAAGACATCATCGGCATCAGCGATAAAATAATGCCCATATGTGTCGCTGAAGTTTTCGGCGCAGCAAAGTAGGCTAGGCTTTGATAAATCGCCATGCCCAATACGCCCAGCACAAAAATCTTTAACAGATGCGCTTGAATATTGCTCCAATTACGCAGCACTGGACGCAACATAAAGGGCGTCAACAATACGCCAGCAAAGACCCAGCGATAAAAACCAATCTCAGCAGGAAAAATTACACCTACAGTCATTTTATTGACCACGGTATTAGCAGCCCAAAATAATACGGCGAGCAGCGGGAAAGCGTATTGCATATTAAGTGTCCTTATACATCGATAGAGCATCGACTATTTTATTTAAACTTGATCACTGTCGATTCGACGGTCACTGCACACTATCACGCAAGCACTGGGCTCAACCAACAAACTCACTACAAAACGATCTAACAGTCAAAGCAACCAATAAAAAACGGCTGGAGCACCAAGCTACCAGCCGTTTTAAGATCGCTCAGCACCGCCTAACGAACTACATTCCCAGCATCCGTGGTAAGCCCATCGAGATACTTGGTACATAGGTCACTAACACCAAGAAGCCCAGCAACAACATCAACCACGGCATCGCCGCCTTGATGACTTCAGATAACGGCATACCTGTCACCGCAGAGGTCACAAATAAGTTGAGCCCCACCGGCGGTGTAATCAAACCGATCTCCATATTCACCACCATAATGATACCCAGGTGAATAGGATCAATACCCAGTTGCACAGCAATTGGGAATAAGATCGGCGCCAAGATTAAAATAATCGCTGATGGCTCCATAAATGCACCTGCAACCAGCAGCACAATATTGACCACCAACAAGAACATCCACGGCTCGAGACCGGCCTCTAATACCATCGCGGTAATCTGCTGTGGAATTTGCTCAGTGGTTAACACGTGGGCAAACAACATGGCGTTGGCAATAATAAACATCAGCATAATGCTGAGCTTAGCCGACTCCAACACCACTTTCGGGGCTTGGGTAATGCGCATATCTTTATAAACAAAGAGCGCAATAAAGGCGGAATACACCGCAGCCACCGCAGCCGCTTCGGTTGGGGTAAACATCCCGGAGTAAATACCACCGAGGATAATCACCATCAGCAGTAAGCCCCAAATTGCTTTACGCGCAGCGCCTAACCACTCACGCACTGTGGCGCGCGGTAATGCAGGGAGGTTTTTCTTTACTGCAATAATGTAAATCGCCACCATCAGCACCAAACCCAGCAAAAAGCCCGGTACCACACCCGCCATAAACAAAGTACCAACCGATGTTTCTGTGGCTGCAGCGTAAACTACCATCACCACTGATGGCGGAATCAAGATACCCAGCGTACCCGCATTTGTGACAATACCTGCGGCAAACGGCTGTGGATAACCCGAACGCACCATACCGGCAATCGCAATCGAACCCACTGCGGCAACAGTGGCAGGACTTGAGCCTGACAATGCAGCAAACAACATACAAGCCATCACCGCACCAATGGCTAAACCACCACGGATATGGCCGACACTGGCGTTAGCAAAGTCGATTAAACGTCGTGCCACACCACCGGTGGTCATAAATGAACCGGCCAGTAAGAAGAACGGAATCGCTAACAAGGTGTAGTGTTCACTGGTCTCAAATAACTTAATCGCCAGTGAGCGCACTGAGTCTGGACTGAATAGAATAATAGTCACCGACCCAGCTAAACCCAAGGATATAGCGACCGGCACACCAATAAACATCAGCGCAAATAAGGCTAAAAATAGAAATGGAATAGTCATTATTTAGACTCTCCTGTTTCTGTCAGTTTCATGGCATCAGCCGCCTCATCCGCCAAGCCTAAACCCTCTTGCTCGTGACGAATAATACGCACTAGAATTTCTAAATAACGGATAAATACCAAGCCAAAACCAATAGGAACAATCGCACCAATATGCCATTGTTTAATACCAAACTGACCTAAGTCATCAGCACCAATAGCGGCACTCACTAATGTGCTAATCCACTCAAAACTGGCCACACTTAATAATCCTGCATAACCCAAACTAAATAGGCAGGCAACAATAGCAATCAGGCGCTGAGTCCGGCGTGAGGCTAATTTAACTAGCGCATCCACACCGATATGCCCACCAATACGCACACCATAGGCCAAACCAAAAAAGATCAACCAAGCAAATAACGCTTTAGTTAAAGCATTACTCCAAGTCATGCTTTGTACGATATCTAAAAAGAAATCACCGACAGTATAAAAAAACTCAGAAGCCCCCTCAGAACGCTCTGAGAAATACTCACCTGCCGCATAAAGTACGGTGTACAAGTTATTTAAAATGACATAAACAAAGGTAACCAGCGTCATGGCCGCCAGTAGGAAAACAATAAAGCCTTCCTCAAAGCGATCCCAGATCAGACGTATCGCATTCATAAAGTATTCTCCAGAAACACATAGCGCACAGCGGCGCTATGTGTCAGCTATACAGTAACCTGAGCGCGGCATAGCGCGACGCTCAGGTCTAACTCTTACTGCTGATTCGATGCTTCGGCGGCTTGAATGCGCTCTGCACCAATTTCTTTTTCAAACTTCTTCCACACTGGCTTGACCTGATTACGCCACTGGTCACGCTGTTCTTTGGTTAAAGTAATGATTTCACTTTTGCCGCTATCAACAATGGATTGCTTATCGCGCTGATTAATCTCATCAGCATGCTTATTCACTTCAACAGTCACTTCTTCCATGATGCTGCTCAGTTCAGTGCGCACATCAGCAGGTAAACCATTCCAGAATTTAGTGTTAGTAATCACCATATAGTCGAGCAAACCGTGGTTTGACTCAGTGATGTACTTTTGTACTTCATGCATTTTCTGTGAGTAGATATTGGAGTACGGGTTTTCCGCACCGTTAACTACGCCGGTTTGCAGACCTTGGTACACTTCACCAAAGCTCATTTTACGTGGGTTAGCACGCAGTGCTTTAAACTGCTCATCCAATACGGCAGAGGCTTGTACGCGGAATTTCAAACCACGAGCATCTTTAGGTGTACGCAGTGCTTTGTTAGCAGACAACTGCTTCAAACCGTTGTGCCAATAACCCAAGCCAGTGATGCCTTTATCTTCCATCGAAGTTAATAGCTCTTTACCCACTGGGCCTTTTTGGAAGCGATCCACCGCAGCCATATCGTCAAATAAGAAGGGTAAGTCAAAGATCTGGATGGGTTTTGAGTAGTGCTCAAATTTTGCTAATGACGGTGCAATCAACTGCACATCGCCCAATAGCAAAGCTTCCATTTCTTTACCGTCACCGAATAAAGATGAGTTGGGATACACCTCAACTTTAACTTGGCCAGGCAAACGCTCTTCTGCCAGTTTTTTAAACAGCAATGCACCTTGGCCTTTTGGCGTGTGCTCAGCAACCACGTGTGAGAATTTAATAACGATCGGCTCAGCAGCATTCACTAAACCAGCCAGTCCCAATGAAACAGCACAAACCAGTGCTTTAGCGGTCATTTTAAGCATTAAAATTTCCTCTTACTGTAAATAGTCAGTGCCGCAGCATGCGACATAGCGTGTTGGTAGCCCTGAGATAAACTCAGCAACTGTGTATACAAAGCAAGTTATATACCCAACAACAACTCATACGACTAAAGTCGATAAAAAGTATCAACCCTTAATACAATAACAGTCTACTCAGGAGAAAAGACAGCAACTTAAAACTATTTTGGCGGATTACCGCCGCAGCTACTGATTCGATGGCGGTAACCCGCCAGAACTGACGAAGCTTAGTCCATATTTACGTAACTTATCGTGCAAGGTTTTTCGTGGCAGCTGTAAAGCTTCTGCAACTTCGCGTAACGATCCATGCGGGCGCCTCAATTCAGCCGTAATTAAACTCCGCTCAAAGGCTTCCACCTGATCATTTAGAGAGAGTTCATCAGACTCTAGATTAACTATCTGTGGTGCTTGAGCAATGGCTAAATCCAGCCCCAACACAAAACGCTCTGCCGCATTTTGTAATTCACGCACATTACCTGGCCACTCGTGCCCTAATAAGGTTGCCCGTATGGCAGCAGTTAACACGGGTTCAGTCACATTATATTTTTCACTAGCAGCACTGACAAAATGCTGGAACAACGGCAAAATATCTTCACTGCGCTGGCGTAACGCTGGAATATTAATTTGTGCAACATTCAGGCGATAATACAAGTCCGCACGAAAACGACCTGCATCAGCCGCAGCTAATAGATCTTCTTTGCTGGCAGCAATCACGCGAATATCTAAGGGAATCAATTGATTGGATCCCACACGCTCCACTACGCGCTCTTGTAATAAGCGCAGTAATTTCACCTGCACGTCCAGACTCATACTTTCAATTTCATCTAAAAAAATGGTGCCACCGTTAGCGTATTCAAACTTACCAATACGGCGCTTTTGCGCACCAGTAAAGGCACCACTTTCATGGCCAAACAGCTCGCTTTCAATCACTGACTCAGCTAAAGCGCCCGCATTAATAGCAACAAAGGGTGCATCACAGCGCGAGGATAAGTCATGCAGCGCGCGCGCCACCACTTCTTTACCACTGCCGGTTTCACCCAAGATCAATACATCCGCCTGAATAGTAGCCAAAGCACTGACTTGATCGCGCAAGCGCTGCACGCTGGGCGAATGACCTAATAAGCGCTCACCCAAGACGCGCTGCTCAGCTAAAGCTAGACGCAACGAGCGATTCTCCAACACCAAGCGCCGTACTTCTAAGGCACGCCGTACACTGTCGAGTAATAGTTCACTGGCAAAGGGTTTTTGTAAGAAGTCATAGGCGCCAATACGCATAGCTTGCACAGCCAAGGGCACATCGCCATGCCCCGTGATGAGCAGTACCGGCAGCTGACTATCGAACTCCTGCAATTGTTCTAATAACTCCAACCCATTCATACCCGGCATACGAATATCAGTAACTAATACTCCCGGCCATTGCGCAGGCAGTGCCTGCAAAACACCTTCAGCACTACCATAGGCTTGCACCTGTAAGCCTGCTAAATCAAAGCTCTGGCTTAATGCCGTGCGCAAATGAATATCATCATCGAGTAACACTACATCGGTCTTATGACTGATTTGCATCATGCAAAACGATCCTCACTTGAGCGTAAATTCACTGTGGATGGAATCTCGCGTAAATATAAAGTCACTTGCGCGCCACCTTCTGGATGATTGGCAAATAATAAGCGCCCCTTAAGTGCTTTAATTAAGGTCTCGCAAATAGCTAAACCCAACCCCAATCCGCGCGCACTGGTTTTGGTGGTGTAAAAAGGCTCACAGGCTTGCTGCAAAGCTTCCTCACTAAAGCCGGGGCCATTATCACGCAAGATCAATACCACCCAACCCTCTTCAACTTGAGTATTGAGCCATATACGCCGCGGTAGGCCTTTTTCGCTTAAGGCATCCAAGGCATTACTGATTAAATTACTCAACACTTGGCGCAGGCGTGTCTCACCTGCTTCAACCCAGAGCGTAGCATCTGGCACATCGCGAATAATCTCTACCTGCAAACTGCGTTGGCGTTTGGCCGTTAACGCCAACGCATCATCAATCGCCGGCTGCAGTGCTACATGCTCTGAAGCTAAGCGATCACGTCGGGCAAAGGCACGTAAATGTTTAATAATCGAGGCCATGCGCTCAGTCAGCTGCGCGACAAGATCTAAGTTATTGCGCACTTCATCCACACGCTGCTGATCCAGCAAGATTTTCGCATTATCGGTGTAACTGCGAATCGCCGCCAAAGGCTGATTCAGTTCATGGCTGATACTGGCCGACATAATACCCAACGCTGATAATTTGCCCGCCTGCACTAACTCATCTTGCGCACGCACCAGCTCTTGCTGAGCCGACTCACGCTCGAGCACTTCTTGTTTAAGACGGCTATTGAGGGTTTGTAAATCTTGCGTACGGGTGCGTACATTGTCTTCCAACACCCGTTTGGCATGGGTATCCATGGCGATACGTTCAAGGTAATGCCTGCGCCGCTGCATTAATAAACCTAAGATCAATAACACCGCCAACAAAGATGCCGCCACCACCGCCATCGCTGTACGCACAGGTTCATTGATTAAGCGTTGAGGCGCTAAAATACTGACATGCCAGCCGATATCATCTAAGTATTGATCATAGGTGAGCCAATCCTGCGCTTTGAGGTTAATTCGCGCAGGGGTAATCGATGTATAGGGCTGATTTTCCGCCACACTCAGTTGTTCTTCTGCGCTCAGTTCACGCGTTGCAGTAAAGCGCCAATCGGCTTGCGAGGTTAAAATCACCACGCCATTTTTATCGGTGACGAGCAATTGCTCTGGCGTTTGCCCCCAGAGGGTTTCAGTGAAATCCAAATCCACCTTAACCACAATCACGCCTATCACCTGTCCCAGTGCATAGACTGGGCTGCCAAAGTAATAACCACGCTTAAAGGAAATATTACCTAAACCAAAAAACTCCCCTGTGCCATTCTGTAAGGCATCACGAAAGTACGGGCGAAAGGAAAAATTATTACCTGAAAAACTCCGCTCGCCCTCCCAATTCGAAGCGGCTAAGGTGAGACCTTGAGTATCCATAAGATAAATCACATCAGCGCCAGTCTGCTGCTGAATACGCTGCAAGAGTTCGTCTGCAGTGCGCAATGCCTTGGCGTTGGTGGGCACTAATAGCGCCTGCTGTACATCAGGCAAGCGCCCTAAAATATGCGGCAGTACTTCATAGCGCTGTAAAGTTCCAGTCAGATTAGCGACAAATAAATCCAGCGTTTGCCCGTTTTTCCGCTGCAAACCTTCTAAATAATAGTTTTCAACCAAACGCTGCAATGGCCACAACAAAACTATAAAAAACAGCGCCAACCAGAGTAAATTGCGCCAGCGAGGTTTTGCCGATGTCATACCTTTCCCCTTGTGCACACTCAGCGGATTCAATCGATTTAGCCTTCTATTGTACGGCCTGTTGCGATGGCTCTTTAACCAATAGTTTAATTAAGGTTTTCACATACTCAGGCAAGGCTTGCGAATCACGCACCACAATACTGCGCTCACGCAATGCCCAGGGCTCATCCAATTGAATAATTTTAAGGTCCATGGTCTGTTGGTGTCGTAGCGCTGAAGACTCCGGCAAAATACCAATACCTACGCCCGCTTCAATCATTCGACATATCGAATCAAAGCCAAACACCTGAATACGCACATTAATATCACGCTGCAAGCTATCCACTTGGTTCTTTAGAAAACGTAATAAACTTGAGCCTTCTTGCAAGCAAATATGCGGATAATCCAATGTCTCCTCTAAACGAATCGACTGTTTATGCGCTAAGGGATGCGCGCTATTAGTGGTCAGCACTAATCGATCCGTACTGAAATGAATCACCTCAAGGCCTTGAGCTTTAATAGGGCCCGCAGTAATGCCAATATCACTGGCACCTTCCGCTACACCTCGTAAGACTTCAAGATTGACCCGCTCTTGTAAATCAATTGTCAGCTGCGGATGCTGCACCATCAGTACTGCCAACGTCTCTGGTAAAAAATCCGTGACGGCCGTGGTATTGGCAAAAATACGAATATGCCCCACTTGTTGATCACTGAACTCCGAGAGTTCGTTTTGTAGATACTGCGCTTGGCTTAAGATAATCCGCGCATGCTTTAACAAAATACTACCGGCTGAGGTCAGCTCAACCCCTTTTGAGTCACGGTACAGCAAAGGAATACCCACTTGCGCTTCCAGTTTTTTAATTCGATTACTGGCAGCCGCAGCCGACATAAAGGATTTACGTGCACCTTTAGTCATGCTTGGGGTTTCAGCAATATTAATAAATAAGCGCAAATCAGCCAGATCAAAATGTAGCATTACAGGCCTCCAGCGTTAATCAAAAGTTAACGCCCTATTAAAATAAAGCAGATATACAAAACGCCAAGCAGTTTGGCATGATGCCACCTGCAAAACAAACACACCCTACCCCTGTATCAGATAACACCGCATGGCTGGCGTCTGCTATAGGGCTGCATGTAACTCCACCCTACTTATTCTGCGCAACGGATGCGCGACTTTTAAAAGGCGCTGTAAACGTGATTGAATTTTTGATCAATATTGTCATTGGTGGCGTGCTGGGTGTATTTGGCGGTTTACTAGGCATCGGCGGTGGGCTTTTTGCCATTCCAACACTCAGCCTGATGTACGGTATGGACCAGCAATTAGCGCAAGGTACTGCACTGGCGATGGTGGTACCCAATATTGTACTGGGCATCTATAAATACAATCAGCGCAACCGTATCGAATGGCGCACCGCCGCAATTTTAGGCTTTTCTGCCTTTATTTTGTCGTGGTTCGGCGCATTAATTGCCATTGATTTAGACCACCGCGCTATGCGTAAAATATTTATCGGCTTTCTTATTTTTATTGCTATTTGGAATCTGCTGCAAATGCTGATCAAGCGCAATAGCAGCGGCGGCTTGCGCCAATTAGTCTGGCCTTACTTTGCTGGTTTAGGCAGTATTTCTGGTTTTATGGGTGGGCTGTTTGGTGTGGGCAGCGCAGTGGTGGCTACCCCAGTACTAACGATGTTTTTCGGCGCCAGCCAAGTGGTTGCTCAAGGCTTATCATTAGCCATTGCCGTACCCACCACCGCAGCTACCTTAGTCACTTACAGCATGCACGATCAAGTGAACTGGACAACCGGTATTGCCATGGCCATTGGTGGCGTGATGACTGTCAGTTACGGCGTACGCGCGGCCCACAGCTTGCCGCAGAGTGTGTTGAAAGTGATCTTTAGTGTCTTTGTACTCATCAGTGCTGCGTTACTGTACGGGCAGCTTTGACATCCTCCCCGCCCTAAAGAGGCTGTCGCGAAAGGGGTAATACTGTAAAATGGATCACATTTCCATCTGAGAGCTTACCGTGTCGACAGCCTCTAGAAGTACGGAGTCTTTCGCGCAAGACTGATAAAATCATTCTTATTCGCGCCTCATTCTGTGGGCGCTATAAGCTGCGCACTCTTCCCTGCTCAAGCAATCAAAAAATCTCGCAAAATTAATAGCCACGGCATGCAAAGTGGCACGTCTTAACCTGAGTCAAGTTTTTTAAATCTAAATATATCCGCACTTGCAGAAAGTATTCACCGCTGCAAAGATAGCAATCAATTACTATCTTCTTTGGATGAATATATGCAACCTCCAAGTAAATACCTACCGGCAGATCAGCGCCGCGCCGTCACCGTTGAAGCAGTTATCGAGCTAGCGGCACAGCAAAATCCCAGCGAGATCACCACTGCTGCTATCGCGAAACATATGAGCGTCACCCAAGGTTCGCTGTTTCGGCACTTTGCCAATAAAGAAGCCATTTTAGAATCCGTGATCAACTGGGTCGCCAAACGCTTACTGACGCGCATTGATAAAGCCATGCAAGGCCAAACAACCGCACTGGCTGCTTTACACGCCGCATTTATGACCCATATACAATTTATCAGCGACCACCCTGGCGTGCCGCGCATTCTCTTTAGTGAACTGCAGCGCAAAGAAAGCACTGCGGCGAAAAAGCTAGTCAGCACGTTACTTCATCAATACCGTCAGCGCATCCAACAGACACTGGAGCAAGGCAAACAAGACCACGAGTTCGATACCGAGCTTGATATTGAAGCTGCAGCACAACTGTTTATTGGCAGCATTCAAGGCTTAGTGGTGCAAAGTGTCTTGCTCGGTACTGGTTTTGCCATTCAACACGCGGCCCAAGACACCTTTGCTCTGTATACCCGCGCCATTGAGGTCCGTTAGTTATGCCAGAATTTTTGAAGCAAAAAAAACTGCTTGCGGTATTTGCCACCATGGCAATCCTGCTAGCAGCCTTTATCTGGGTACTGCTCAGCTCTGGCCCCCTATCTAAAATAAAAATAGTCGTGGGCGAGGTGCAAGAACAGCCTCTTAAACCGGCTTTATTTGGTATCGGCAGCGTGGAGGCACGTTACACCTACCGTATTGCCAGTAATAATGTCGGACGCGCCACGACGCTAAATGTCGATGTCGGCGCTGAGGTCGAAGCAGGAGACATTCTTGGCATTATTGACGTGGTCGATCTCGATGAAAAAATCAATGCGCAAGTCGCTTTGGTTGAGCGCAATAAAGCGCAACTGAATGAAGCACAAGCACGTTTAGATTACACAGGCAGACAGGCTGAGCGTTACAGAAAACTATTACCCTCACGCTCAGTCAGCGAAGAGCTTGATGCAGCTAAACAATATGATTGGACGCTAGCCCGCAGCCAAGTCCGCAGTGCCAGCAGTGAATTGGCTCGCGCTCAAGCTGAGCATCTGGCGCTACTTGCACTGCGTGAAGATCGCTATTTACGTGCACCTGTTGCTGGGCTGATTATTGCACGGCATATTGACCCAGGCGCCACGGTACTGGCCGGACAATCGGTGTTTGAACTGATCGATCCTCGGCAACTGTGGATCGATGTGCGTTTTGATCAAGCAGGCTCGATGCTGCTCGCAACACAGCAACCCACACAGATCATTTTACGCTCGCAAGAGTTGCAGCCGCATAGTGGTTATGTCGCACGCCTAGAATGGCTGGCCGATAGCGTTACTGAAGAGCGTCGAGCCAAAGTGATGTTTACCCAGCAGCCTAACCCTGCCCCCAGCATCGGTGAACTGGCCGAAGTCACAGTGCAACTCCCAGAGTTAGCCAGCACCCCTGTGATTACCAATGCCGCTATTATTCGTCAGGCAGGGATCTTAGGTGTGTGGCTGCTGGACGATCAGCAGCCGGTATTTCAACCCATTAAAGTTGGGCGCAGTGATTTAGCCGGCAATGTGCAAATACTATCGGGCCTTAGCGCGGGTCAGCAGGTGGTGCTCTATAGCAGCAAACCTTTAACCGCCAACAGCCGAGTCAAATCGGTTCAACAGTTGGTTGATACGCCATGATCAGCTTAGCCGGTCGCGATATTCTTCACGCTTGGGGTAAGTTTGTCTTTACAGGTGTGGGTTTAGGCTTGCTGATTGGCGTCACCTTGACCATGGCTGGCGTCTATCGCGGCATGGTCGATGATGCGCAAGTGCTGCTGGATAATAGCGCAGCGGATTTATGGGTGGTACAAAAAGACACCCTTGGCCCCTATGCCGAACCCTCTAACCTACCCGATGATACTTGGCGTGCAGTGGCGAATATGCCCGGTGTTGCCACGGCCTCAAATGTCACTTATTTAACCATGCAAGTGGCGCATGCTGGCGGTGATACGCGTGCTTTAGTGACTGGTATTGCTAATACTGGACCG
>LFRM01386949.1_pt1 | contig 12374 bp, 9 predicted proteins | sample 618341 | NCBI WGS metagenome assembly LFRM01 (sample SAMN03654438, study PRJNA283298) | anaerobic digester metagenome | isolation source: pool of bioreactors CSTR01a, CSTR02a, and CSTR03a thermophilic anaerobic... | place: Denmark: Kgs. Lyngby | collected 2014-05-21
GAGGGGCATACGGCTCACTCTACATCGCAGGAAGCGGTGGAGGAGACCATGAGAATGCTTGATATATACGCGGATTTCGCAGAAAACTATATGGCTATGCCTGTGATCAAAGGAGAAAAAACAGAGGGAGAGCGTTTCCCAGGTGCTGTTTCTACCTACTGTATCGAGGCAATGATGCAGGACAGGAAAGCGCTTCAGGCTGGGACATCCCATTTCCTGGGGCAGAATTTCTCCAAAGCATCGGATATAAAGTTCCTTGATTCCACCGGTAAAGAGGAGTATGCCTGGACCACATCGTGGGGAGTCTCCACACGGTTGATCGGGGGACTTATAATGACCCATGGTGACGATGATGGTCTGATTGTTCCTCCAAAGCTGGCACCATCTCATTTGGTAATTCTTCCAATGATACATGATGAATCTACCGCAGGAAATGTGATAGAATATTGTGAGAGTCTGGCAGCGGAACTGCGCGATGTTCTGTTTGACGGACGCAGGATCGTGGTGGAAGTAGATAAACGGGAAGGCAGGGGAGGAGAGAAAGTCTGGTCATGGATAAAGAAAGGTATTCCGCTTTATCTTGAAATCGGACCCAGAGATATCGCATCCGATTCGGTTTTTGTGGGAAGGCGTGATAAGAGCCGGAAAGAGAGATATTCTCAGAAACGCAGTGAATTTGTTGCAGGGATTTCATCTCTTCTTCAGGAAATACAGGACAATCTTTTTCAGAGGGCAAGGGCTTACCGGGACAGCCACATCAGGCGGATCGACAGCAGGGATGAGTTTTACGAGTTCTTTACACCTGCAAATCCGGAGAAGCCGGAGATCCATGGCGGATTCGCATTCAGTCACTGGAATGGTTCTGAAGAGGTGGAGCAGAAGGTTAAAAACGATCTTAACGTGACAATAAGGTGCATTCCACTGGATTCTCCAAAAGAGGAGGGAAGGTGTGTGATTAGCGGAGAACCATCTTCCAGGAGAGTCATTTTTGCAAAAGCTTACTGAGATTTGCCGTATCTGTTTCAGAAGCAGATTTTCAGACCGTATTGCCGTTCTGCTTGCTGCGGTTATTCTTGTCAATTCAGGTGCATCGGGCAGTGAACCAGACAAAAGAGGGGTTGTAGCCGCCTCCATAAGTATTCCTGTAGCTGCAGCAGGAACTGCTGTGGCTACTTTTTTTATTGTACGCGGCATAAAAAGGGATCGTCAGCACGGGGATTCAGTAATCGCGGCAGTGAGCTCGATTATCGACAGCTCACGCATTCTCTTTGCAGAGGATAAATATGACCAGTGTGCGTCCAGGCTGAAAAGCGCCCTGCCGTTGTGGGATCAATACAGCCACTACTGTCATAAAAGAAAGAGATCCTCACAGTGTACAAGTATAGATTCAATAAATGAGTCAATTTCCAGGTGCGAGTTTCTTCACAGTATAAGATCTGAGACTTTTCTGCTGGATTCATTAACAGGACTGCTGCCTTCAGGGCCTGACGAACTTGCGGAAGCCGATCGTCACAGGGTAATCGCTTTGACCGGCCGGTGCAGGCAGAGAATCGACAGCATGATGCAGCGTTATCCCGACCGTGTGACCGACTTGGAACACGGGTTTCAGCGTGCTGTCCTGGGCCTCGACAGGGTGGACAGTCTCTTCAAGGTCATTTATGACCAGCAGAGGGATGATTTCAACTATAAGAACAAGTTCTATTACAACAGAGCAGTTGAGTCCGGGGATTCGATGGCGCTCAGGAATTTCCTTACGGATTGTGATTACTATCAGATTGAAAAACAATGGTGCGGCAGGGTACGTCTGGCACTGAATCCTGCCTGTGCGGATGTGGATGACCAGGTGGAAACAGCGCCTCCATCCCAGCCGGTTAAGAAAAAACTTACTGCTGTGGACTCGATGAAGATCCGGTATGCGGAGATTATGAGCTCTGCAAGGATAGATCTGCTTGAGGATTATCTTAAAAGGTATTCAGGGAAGAGATTCAGGAAAAAGGATTCCAGAGTTGACAGTGTCAAGGCAGTGCTGGACTCACTTAACAGGATTGTGAAAGCTGAGGAGCAGTTCAACAAAGATCATCCTTTATTCGTAAATGCTGATCAGGCTGATCTGGCCATCAATGTTCTGGGGCTTTCCGAAAACGTGGAGAGGCTTTTCAGTGAGATTCTGGAGCAGAAGAAGCCGGAACTTTTGAATGTAAACGGTATGCGTTTTCCGGCCGTGATCAAAATAGATTACTCTGCTACTCCTCCTATACTGTTTGTAAATGCATTCCTGAACAGCAGGAGGGATGTGGAAAGGACATCCGGAGATGAGGAGGTCCTGTTTTCACTTCCCGGGGTTTCACAGTTGATGGGTCTGCTTAACTCTGTAAAACTGGGAGTGATCTCTGAGATGGAGAAAAGGGGTATCACTGATATGGCCCAGATGAAAAGAATCAGAACTGCAGCTTATGTGGTTCGTCTGAACCGGAGCGCATCGGATTGTATCACTTTCTATGCAAAAGAGAATCCGAATGCTGGAACGGGAGGTTCGTCTTTCCTTTATTACGACTTTTTCGATATTTCATTTCAATCCAGCCGCAATATTCGTTTAAGTGGTGACACATCGCATACCATACAACTGGTTAAAGATAAAACAGACAGCCTGAAGTACCGGCTCTGCACAGATTTTTTTCAGTGAGAGCACCACCTTCACTTTTTAAACGCTTTACATATGCTTGCTCTCTGTCCCGGGCAACATAAAGACAGGACTCCCCGTAATTTTTTCAGATACCTCAAATGTGCAATTGAGATTGCGCTGACAGATTAAACGGAATGGCAGTACTGCATAAGGAGTGCGCATTATGGAAACTGCAGACAAGATTATACTTGTGACAGGTGCTACCGGAAAACAGGGGGGAGCCGTGGTAAAGCATCTTCTGGCTGATGGATGGAAGGTGCGGGCATTGACCAGACATCCTGATCATGCTGAGGCGCGTGCGCTCGAGAATTCCGGGGTAGAGGTGGTTAAGGGTGACTTCGATGTGCCATCAACACTCGATGAAGCTCTGAAGGGGGTTTATGGTGTATTCAGCGTGCAGCAGCCGCTTGACAACGGGGTGGATCGGGAGATAAAGGAAGGGAAAGCCCTGGCAGATGCCGCAAAGAGTGCTGGAGTAAAGCACTTTGTGTACAGCAGTTATGGGGCAGCTGATCTGCAGCCGGGTGTTCCTTTTATTGACAGTAAATGGGAGATAGAGGAGCATATTCGAAAACTTGGATTGAACTATACAATTTTCAGACCGGTTTTCTTTATGGATAATCTGCTTGAGCCTGAGATCAGGGATTCAGTGTACAATGGAGTGCTTCCAATGGCACTTGACTCTGAGATGCCCCTGCAGCTTATCTGTGTCGATGATATCGGGGCATTAGTGGCGCTTGCTTTTAAGGATCCCGATAAATTTATGGGAGAAGCGCTGGAGATTGCTGGTGATGAGATCACCGGTAACCAGATGGCTGAAATCCTGAGCAGAAGCACAGGCAGGAAAGTGGAGTTTCAGCAGACAGATATTGACAAAGTCAGAGAGCAGGGTGCTGATTTCGCCATGCTTTTTGACTGGCTCAATATTCAGGGATTTTCAGCGGATATTGCTCAATGTCGTAAACTGTATCCGGGCCTGAAGACTTTTGAGACATGGGTATCGGAGACGGGATGGCACAAAGCAGCGGCGTGATCGTCGGTCGGCGGCATCAATGCCGCCTCTAGCCAAATAAAGCCCGGTGAACCGGGCTATTCCATCCCGGTTCACCGGGGTTCTCTTTCGTTGTGGTGGCATTTATGCCGCCGCCGCAATCTACACGGCATTTATGTCGCCAATATATTTATTTTAATTATTTCCTGCTGGACCTTTGTTTCGCAGTACCGATACTGACCCCTTTTCCCGATTTGGAGTTATTGATGAATTTTTCAGCTCCGGTTTTGCCTTTAATCATCGTAGCAGCTTTTTCCTTCTCTTTTTCTCAGGACAGCCTTGAACTGAAAAGAGATTCTCTTCCCGCAGCAGCAGAAAGTCAGCAGAAAAGTGCTATTCCCGGTGTTGTGACTTCTGTCAGCGGGTTCCAGAGTTCCATTGATAAAGCGGAAAAAGAAAAGAACAGGAGGGAACTCTTATCTATAAATTTATTCCGGATCAGGGATAATCTGGTTCACAAACTCAATGAGAGTATTGACAATTCAAAAAGAGAGATTACCTCACTTTCGAATAGTTTCGCAGAGTTTAAAGTGAGGCTTGGTGATGATGATTACCGGGAAAGGTTTTTTTCTCTGCTTATAATGGTGGCAATTTGCATAGGAGCTGCTGTAGCATGCGGCATCCTGCTGTGGAAAACCGGAAGATTTCTCAAGACTCTGTCGGGTAAAGAGCCTGGAAATTCCGGACGGCTTGCCGGGCGGGTTACGTATTTTTCAGCAGGGTATCATTCCCGTTTTCTCTGGCTGTGGGCGTATTGTGTTTACTGGTGATTCCCTGGGGTGAGCCGGTATCATCACTGCTGATGAAATTTGCAGCGGCTGCAGCCATTTACGGTTTATCGGTTGCACTGATCCAGTTACTCTTATCTCCCCGTTTTCCCCGGTTCCGGGTTATCCCTTGGAGTGACTCCACCAGTACGGTCTTTACAGGAGGAGCTGTCTTTTCCCTGCGCTATTCTCTTTTTGTCTATATCGCATATAATCTATTTCTGATACTTCAATGGATGACTCTCTCTTCCGTACTTTTCAATCTCTATTTGATTACAATAACAATCCTGATCCCGGCATTTATATACAAATTCAGAAAAGCCTGTTCATCATCTGTAGTAGATTATGCCCTCAGGCATGGTTTTCTCTCTTCCAAAACCGGTTCAACTGTGAAGTTTATTCTCTCCAGGTTCTACCTAGTCCTGTTTTTACTCATGGCAGCACTCAGTACAGCCTCAATATTTAACAAGCAAAAACTCTATTCATATCTTCTTCAGTCAACAGTAAAAACACTGATTCTGTTTTCAGGGATAGCAGTTTCGCTGTTTATCTGGAATTTTATTTACAGGAGAATCACCTCATTTATCTCAGGCAATCCTTACCTGGGTATTTATGATGTCCGTGCCAGACAGATTCTTGGGAAGGGAGGGCACTGCCTGATTCTGCTGTCGGGTTTGTTTGGCCTTGTCAATATCTGGGGAACAGACTTCATGTACATCTTTAAAACCGATCTCCCCTTTTGGCGAACAGCAATTCACATCATTACTATCATTGCCATTGCCTTCGCAGCGGTTCAGGTGCTTAACATCATAATAATGAAGTTTCAGAAAGAGGCTGCGACAAGGATGATTTCATCGGATAAAAGCAGCCCTATGGAGGTAGAGAAGCGGGTTTCTACTTTGGGCAGTATTTTCAAGAGAATCGTTCTGATATCTGCTCTGTTGATAGCAGCGATGATGATAATAGATGAACTGGGTTTTGACATAAAAGCGCTTCTGACCGGACTTGGCGTAGTAGGTGTGGCTATTGGTTTCGGGGCACAGAATCTGGTGCGTGATGTGATAAGCGGACTGTTTGTCATCTTTGAGAACCGCATAAGGGTGGGAGATGTAGCCATCATTAACGGCACGGCGGGGCTTGTGGAACAGGTCAATCTCCGCACATCGGTACTTAGAAGCTTTGATGGTACGGTGCATGTATTCCCCAATGGTTCTATCACGAGTCTTTCCAATATGACACACAAATTTTCATATTATGTTTTCAATATCAGAGTTGCTCTTAAGGAGGATATCGACAGGGTGGTCTCTGTGCTTCAGGAGGTCGGAAGAGAGGCGATGGAAAATAAAATCTGTAAAGAGGGAATTCTTGAGCCTCTGAAGATCCTGGGGTTGGACTCGTTTGCGGATTCAGCGGTGATAATAAAAGCGCGTGTAAAGACTCTCCCCATAAAGCAGTGGGTGGTAGGGAGGGAGATGAACCGTCTTATAAAGAAGCGATTTGACGAGAAGGGAATCGAGATCCCGGTTCCGCATACAAGTGTTTACTTTGGTGAGGCCAGCAAGCCGGTTTCACTGAAGTTTGATGGCTACTCTGTAAGCAGAGAGGAGATAAGGGCGATATTGCGGGAAGTGCTGGCAGAGCAGGAGGAGAATAAGGCAAAAGGAGAGGAAGAAAGAGATTACAGGGAAGGGGTAAAATCATGAACGAAGGCATATCTGGTATGTCTGTGGTTCTGGCAGACATAACAAAACTGGATACTGATGCGATAGTAAATGCCGCCAACAGGACCCTTCTTGGGGGAGGAGGTGTAGATGGTGCGATTCATCGTGCAGCAGGCCCGGAACTTTTGGAGGAGTGCAGGAAACTGGGCGGCTGTGATGTGGGCAGCGCGAAGATAACATCAGCTTATAACTTGCCTTCAAAATATGTAATCCATACTGTTGGTCCGGTCTGGAGAGGAGGTGCTGAGGGTGAACCGCAGTTACTGGAGAGTTGTTACAAAAACTCACTTCTCCTTGCCATGAAGTATAAATGTCAAAGTATAGCTTTCCCCTGTATCAGTACAGGTATTTACCGTTACCCGCCTGAAGGGGCGGCTGTTATAGCGGTAGATACGTGTTCTTCTTTTATAAAAGAAAACGGGAATAAGATCAGGATTACATTTGCTTGTTTTTCCGGGAGGGACCAGGAGATATACGAGGGGCTGCTTAAGAGAAGAATTGCTTGTGAGTGAGTGGGAAATCATCTTGAAGGTGAATTTTTGATTTAAGGGATTAAGTCACGATTTCACCTCAAAGGTGAATTTGTGATTTAGCTCTCGGTACAATTCTTGCTGCATTGCAGGTAATACCTGTAATCCCATCGAAAAGATCTCCTAAAGGCATTTCTCTATGGCATTTTTTTCAAAATCAGGATAAAATTTGCAAAAAAGGCTAAAGTTTGAGAAAAATCTGCCGATAAATATAAGGGGAAGCTGTTTTTTAAGAGAATTTTACAGGGAGGTGTCCAATGCAAGTCCAAGGTACAGGACCGCAGTTTGCCGTAAATGGGCGCAGTACCGAACGGGTGCTGAAGAAAACAAGCAGGGAACTCAAGAAGATTCTGGAGCGACTTTCCACTGCCAAAAAGATTAACCGGGCAAGTGATGATGCGGCGGGGTTGGCAATAGCCGAGCAACTCGATACCCGTATCAGAGGCTTCAAGATGGCTTCGCGCAATGTGGAGGACTCCATGTCTGCTCTCAACATTGCCGATGGTGCCGCAACGCAGATCTCCAGTCTGCTTCAACGTCAAAGAAATCTGGCGATTCAAGCCCGCAATGATACTCTGACCGACAAGGACAGGCAGACTTTAGATGTCGAGTATCAGCAGATTACAGCCGAAATCAACCGTATTTCCACATCAGCTCAGTTCAACAGACAAGGGGTAAGCGGCGGAGAGGAACTGGCATCAGGCGATGCGATTATCCAGGCTGGGCCTGAGATAAGTGACCAGATAACCTTTCCGGAGGTGAATTTCGGAGCTGCTGCTCAGGATCTGGCTTTAACATCGATTGCTACATCCAGTGATGCTGAAGCTGCGATTTCAGCAATCGACAATGCTCTGAATTCGGTCAATGCGCAGAGGAGTACTGTAGGGGCGGCATTCAACAGGCTGGAATCCGCTATCAATAACCTTTCTGTAGCAATGGTTAATACCCAGGCTGCAGAATCGGTTTTACGTGACCGGGATATGGCGGCAGGCCTTGCGGAGTTAACCAGAGAAAGATTACTTCAGGAGGGTGGAATAAAGGCGTTCAGCAGATTCAATCAGATTACCCAGAATCACATTATGGGGCTTTTGGGCTGATGCCTGAGACCTTACTCCCGGTATGAATTCTCTTTACAATACTGCCAGGAAATACGCCAGCATGCAGATCCAGACAGCTTCCAATTCCAGAGTGATCTGCATGCTCCATGAAAAGTGCGTTAACCTCATACAGAAAGTCGTAGAAACCGATTCTCCGGCAGACAGGCTTCTTCTTGACCGTGCTCAGAATATTCTCGCGGAACTGGAAAGGGTGCTTGTAATCGACGATGATCTCTCGCAGGGTCTTTTTTACCTCTATGACTACTGCTATTGTCTTCTGGAAAAAGACAGCAAGGATGAATACAGGAATGCTGTCTCCATAATGTCACTTCTCAGGGATACTTTCAACAGCCTTTACAAAGGGACTTCTCAACAGGAACTTTCTTCTTCCGCGGATTGAGCGGAAGACAGGCAGGCTGATGAAAAACACCGCTATACCGCAGACTACTGCCAGCACAAAACTTCCGATTACAAAATGAATAAAGCCGATCAGCAATGCGCTGTCCTGCGGTAATCTGATTAGAGATAATGCAGGTGATAAGAGGTTTTGGGGAAGTATCACTTTTCCTGTCCAGATACCGGCGGCGATCCAGAATGGAAGCAGTGGTGCAGAGGATACACTTACTCCCAGCATGGCAAGTGGTTTATTGAGGCGGAGTACTATGGCCAGGGCAAGAAGTGTTATCACCTGGAAACCATGAATGGGAGTTACTCCCATGAATACTCCGAATGCAAGGGAAAACGCGGCTCTGGACGGAGTGGCATTCGAGCGTAACTCATTGACAATCAGGGAAAGAATTTTTTCTCTTATCTCCAGACCTCCGGATTCAAGGTATTTCCGGGGAAAGAAAATTCTGGAGATTGCCGCCCTGGAGTTGATTTTACTTATGCGCATAAAGTCCCGCACAGGGTGAAAATGCGACACTCTTTCTTCATGATAGAGAATGTGAACCGGGATACTCTTGACAGGTATGTGTCTCCAGGCGGTGCAGATCAGGATCTCGATTTCATATTCATAACGTTCACCTCTGCAGTTGATAGAGGAGATCTCCCTCAGAGGATAGGCCCTGAATCCTGATTGTGTGTCCCGGATATAAATACCGGTATAGAACTTGTACCAGAATGCGCCGAACCGTCGTCCGAACCGGGATTTTGCCGGTTGAGGCAGCCCGCCTTCAACTGGAGTGATGCGATCGCCGATCCAGAGAGTTCCAGGTTCTCTTTCAATTGCCTGCAGAAAAAGCGGGATGTCATCGTTTATGTGCTGTCCGTCAGCATCTACGGTTATAGCATGTGTAAATCCTTTTTCCACAGCGAACTTGAATGCTTCTTTCAAAGCAGCTCCCTTGCCGCGGTTGGAGGGAAACTCTATCAGGGATATTCCCTCTTCACTACGGAGAATCTCTGCTGTGCCATCCGTGGAACCGTCATTGACAACTATAATATCCCGTACATGCTTTTTAATGCCGGCGATAACACCGGAGACAGTGAGGACATTATTGTAGGTTGGGACTATGACGACAGTCCGTAATGACTCCAGGGTATCTTTCATTTAAGGCTCGTCGATTTGCCAAGGACCTGCTGGCGCCAGTCAAGTATGCGTATCTTCTTGCGTGATGCGCCGCGAAGTGATTGAATGGTAGCGATATTTGAAACCAGAACCGGAAAATTTACCCTTGCAACAGCTCTGAGCCGGTTGGAAATTTTCTCGACCGAAGCCGGTGTTGTAGCCACATGAATAGCCACCCTGTCCGAGAGGGAATCATCATTCTCAAGAATAATGATATAGTCTTTAATCTCCTCGATCTCATCCAGGGCATTTGTGATGGCCAGCGGATACACCGTGGTCCCTTTCAGTTTTATCATCTGTGATTTACGTCCCAGGATCGGACCGATACGTATCGAATTTCTCCCGCAGGTACAGGGTTGCGTGATAGAGAATGTGATATCTCCGGTTCTGTATCTGATCAGCGGCATCCCTTCTATCCCCAGAGGGGTAGCTACCAGCTCTCCCGGAGTACCATCAGGAACTGGTTTCCCCGATTCATCGACAATCTCTGTGTAAACCAGTTCCGGGTGAGCATGACCGCCCAGTTGTTCCGAGCATTCGCAGTAGGAAACGGACATCTCTGTGGAAGCGTAGGTGGAAAATACCTTTGCTCCCCAAATTTCCTGAATGGATCTGCCGACGGAGTTAAGCTCCATGTCCTGGGTGCGCAGAGATTCACCGATGCAGATAATTTTCTTCACCGAGCTGTTTACTGTATCGAAAGAGGTTTTGGAAAGCTCAAGCCCAAGTTTTTTGATAAAAGAAGGCACACCTATCAGAACTGTTGGTGAGAATGTCTCGATATAGTGTTTCTGCATCTCAATTGGCAGCACGCCGATACGCATGGTATTGGCTCCAAGCAGTGTCAATCCTCTGTAGTAGGCCATTCCGGCGATAAAGAGCCTGTCGAGGCTGACAAGGATCTGAGCAGTGTCGCCGGGATGAATCCCGATGCTGTGGAATGAGAGCGCTTCGTTAAAAGCGAGCCGTTCCAGATCATTTGATGTAAGTGCGAAATGAACCGGTTTTCCGGTAGAACCGCTTGTTACAACTGTCTCCACGACCGATCCGGGATCACATCCCAGAAAACGGGAATTGTGTTCAGCAAGGGAAGTTTTTCCTGTAAAGGGGACACGCTGAAAATCCTCGAAAGATTTTATGTCCTCAGGTGCAATGTCCCACAACATTTCTTTGTAGTAAGTAGATACTTCCTTAGCGTGTCTGATATGGTTACGCAATGCCCGCAGCGTTTTTGCCTGTATCTCATCTTGTGATAAAAATTCCCATGAATATTCAGGTTTAAAATCCAATGATCACCCCTCCTGCCGGAAAAAACTGAAATTGATAAATGGGTGTTTCACTTGCGTGATGGTTAGAATACATGTAGTTCCAGATATTTTTCTTGTTATAAATATTCTGAAGATCAAAATAGTAAATCATATGCAGAAATCCAAAGCCGTAGCGCCGCTCAAATCGCAGATCCAGCCTGTGGTAATCAGGGTATTGTGAAGAGTTCAGGTCATGCTGATTTAACACCCATCGCTCGTATTCTTTGTTCCAGACAGGCTGAGTTCTGGGGCGTCCTCCGAGGTATCTCCATTTTGCCGAAAGCTCGACCCGGTCTGCGATGGGGATGACAGGGGAGAGGGCGATGAGCCACCAGGAATCATGGACCTTTTTATACCATTCTTTCTCTATAAGATCGATTTTACAGCCGCCGGTAACAGTCAGGGCATTGCGGAAGTCAAAGTCACCACGGTACCACTGGTTTTCCCGGCCTGGTCTGGGGTCAAGGTATTCAGACCTGGAGAGTGAGTAGGCAGCAGTGAAGAAGAAATTGCGTGTCAATTTTTTCTGGATGAAAAACTCTATTCCATAACTTCTGCCTTTACCCACCGAGAGGAGAACGTCTGATTTATCGAGGCTGTCCGGGGTCATCAGTGCTTCTTCCACCGGAAGATCATCATATTGCTTATAGTATGTCTCAACCACCGTTTTGGCGGAAATCTTCTTAAGTAGATACTCTGCACCCAGGATACCTGTGGTGGCTTTCCGTGGCTTGAGATTTTTGTTCTGTTTCGTTGCCACAAGATCGGCGTAGTCCGGGTCCTGATATTGTATCCCGAAAGAACCGGTCAGATCTATTCCTGAGGGGAAAGAATATACAAGTCCCAATCTGGGAGAGATATAGCGGTTTTGATTGTATGTAAACCCATCGACGCGTATACCGGGAATGAATCTCAGCTGATCGAGAGGATAGAAAATCCCGGAGATAAATCCACCGTACTTGTAAGCGATCTGGCCGGATTTCGCTGCTCTGTGGTATACAGAGTCGTTGATAGTGTCGGGACGCTCCCAGATATCGATATCAAAATCGCATCGTCTGGCCAGAATTCCGGCCTGAATCCGGGTGTTTCTGGGCAGATCGAGTGAACCCTGTACCTTGATGGTCTGTTCCTGTTCCATCGATGTATTGGTAAAGAATGTATCACGGGTGTCATCGGGGTTAATTGAGTATTCAAGCCTTTCAAAACTGTTTCCGGTTCCTGAGAGTGTTACCAGTGTCGAGAATCTTTCCCCCCAGTTTCCCTCCCAGCTTACACCTGCTGCATAAACCTTTCCTCCGGCCTCGATCTCATCCCCGTCGGTACCTATCTGCCCGCTGGCATCCGCGATCTCTATTGCGTTGTCACCATATATGAAGTTGGCGTAAAGTTTCTGGCTGCCGATATTCTGTGCGACTTTCCCCTGTAAACCCCAGTATTCAGGAATCGCTGTAGCATCGGCAAATTTTGAGAAGAGGTCGAGGTAGCTTTTTGTGGCAGAAGCCATGAAATTGGCACCTCTCCAGAGAGGACCTTCTGCATGAAATCCCACTCCTGCCATCCCCAGGTCCACTCCTCCAAGCACAATTTTATCGTTCCCTTCCCGTAGCTTGACATCCAATACCGATGACGCTTTCCCTCCGTACTGGGC
>LFRM01321872.1_pt1 | contig 12364 bp, 4 predicted proteins | sample 618341 | NCBI WGS metagenome assembly LFRM01 (sample SAMN03654438, study PRJNA283298) | anaerobic digester metagenome | isolation source: pool of bioreactors CSTR01a, CSTR02a, and CSTR03a thermophilic anaerobic... | place: Denmark: Kgs. Lyngby | collected 2014-05-21
GTTTTTACCGCAGCGGTAGCCACTGCCTTTACTGCATCATAGTCGGTGGAAGCGCTATTGGCATAGTAAAACTCAACCCTGTCCCCGTCAACCAGTTCAATCACGTTCAGGGCATCATCGTGGTTGTTGTAGCCGTCCTTGTAGACACCGTTGACGTAGGCCAGCCACTTGCTGCCGCCTTTGACATAGGGGTAGTCCCCTACATTGTCCAACAACAGAGCGCCCGAGTTCTCATAATTCTTGTCGGTGACGTCATAGGTGAAGCCGGCGGCAACTGCGGCTGCCTGAAGCGCACCCAGTGGTTTAGCCTCGTTGATTGTATAATTTGCACCTGAATTATAGGCGGTCACAGTAAAAGTCTTACCTGGATCCAGTGTAACTGTTCCGTCATATAGTATGTCAGTTGCCGGATCTTCGGCGACTGCTATTGCCGGGGTAAATACTACGGGCAGCATTGCCAGCAATGTTACCAGTAGAATTCCCAGTCCATACTTTTTTAGTTTCTGCAAAATCATTCTTTCAAGCCTCCTATAATCAAACTGTTCAATTCCAAAGCTCTTTTTAATACCTCAAAAAAGCCAGGCAGCATCACCTGGTATGATCACCCCCCCAGGAGTTTTTTAAAAAGTAACTTGCACAGCAAAAACGAAGGCTGTTTCTGCCGGCAAATTATTGCAATATGACAGGATTGACACCAGGGTCATTGGTTAAATTATCTACAATATAGACCTTGATCACATCGCCCGGCAGCACGTTGAAACCGGCCTGGGCTGTTTCTACCCGGTCAAAATCGGCTCTTGCTGCGTTAAGCCCGAGCTGGCTGCCGTTTCTAAAATGAGCAAAGACTACTGTTTCATTGCCATCGTGTGAGGTCACCGGCGCAACGTTGACCGTGAAGTACTTGAACCCGGTTACACCGTCATTAACAGTCATGGTGTTGATGCCCTGCGGGGTTGTCCCGGTGCTATATGCGGGATCCGGCTGACAAGAAAGCCTGTAAACAGGCCTCGGCGTATTGCTTGCTCCTTTATCTATTGTGTAGATTTCAATCAGTTCGCTGGTTGATTGTTTTGATGTCATGGTCAGGACATCACCCTCAATATCAATAACCTGGTAGTTGCTGCCGGCCTGTTCTACTGCAATGTAGGGAAAATCACCGCCCCCTGCGTAAGTCTTGGAACCGGCATTACCCATCACATAGACAATCCCATACTCAGATTCAGCCTGTACTTCATCCTGGTAAATGGGATGGGTCCTCATATATTGATGCTGGTGCCCCACAAAAACCATATCCACCCTGTTCTGTTCCAGAATAGGTACCCAGTTTTCCCTAATGGACCGGTCGATCCCTTTAGGGTCATAAGCGGCTGGATACGCGGGAATGTGAAAGACAGCAAACTTCCACTTTTTCGTTGTGTTTTTCAGGTCATTTTGCAGCCACTGTTTTACCTTTTCATCAGTATTGTTGCCGCTGTTCAGCGACACAAAATGAGCATTTCCGTAATCAAAGGAGTAAAACTCCTGCTCCAATCCTGCAGGACCATTACCCGGTAAGGCAAAAAAGTCCAGATACATGGAACCGTCGTGGTTGCCCATAGCCGGCATAACCGGAATCCGGGAAAACACACCCGTTGCGGCGTCAAGAAACTGACCCCACTCCTCATCATCGTCGCCGTTATCCGTCAGGTCCCCGCCTAAAAGGGCGAACTTGATCCGGGGACAGGCCTGATAAACCGCATCCAGCATATTTCCCCACTCGGCATATCCGGACTGCACGTCCCCCATATACAGAAATGAGAATTCTTCCGTATCGGCGGCAGTAGTAAAAGACAACGGCTCGCTCCAGGCCTCTTCCCGCCCTACCCGGTAAACATATTCCGTATCCGGGGTCAAGCCGGTTATATTTACTGTGAACCGGTAATTAGCACCGCCAAATGCAGAGCATTCAGCTTCCACTTCCCGGGCAGCGTCAAAACTACCGGTAAACTCGTCTGCCCTTAAGTACTGTACCCGGGCCGGCGAACCGTCAGGTATTAACCAGGTAATGGTCTGGGATACAGCAGGGTCCTGCGTCCAGGTCAGTATAATTTGCTCCGGTTTTGCAGCTTCCCCAGCCAGGGCTGCTGGTGACAGCAACCAGCAGAAAAAAACAGCCAGTAACAATGGTAAAAGAGAATTAATGCTGCCTCTTACTGATGGTATGGTCCCAGCAGCTACACCTCCGGAATGGCTGCTCTGACACTTTCCAAATCCAGGTCTCATGCCAGCGTACTCCTTTATCCCACAGTTTACGGTACCTTTACGTGTTAATGCCTGCTTTACTGTTAAGACATCCATGCCGCTGACGCAGCGCCAGCAGTAATATGAAAAACCACATTTTCACACCATTCGTAAGCGAATTGAATCTCAGGTCTTGGCCTCTTTAAAACTGCTCAGGATGACATTACTTGAAGCAGGTTTTTAGATATAGCGGAAAAAGGTTTTAATTAATCCCTTTTCCGCTATAATTCATGGTCTTCAGTTATTAACTTCAAGTGTCTCCTCATACTTTATTTGTCTATTAATTCAGGGTATTCACAATCACCGTGACAGCCTCCGCCCTGGTGGCGTTACCCTGCGGCTTAATAGTGTTATCCGGATACCCTTTCATGATCCCATGCTGTGTCACGGTAGCAACAGCCTCTTTTGCCCATTCGGATATGCTGCCGCTGTCGGAGAACTGGAGTTCAACCGCAACCGGAGCAAGCTTTGCAGCCTTGGCAATCATTACCGCCATCTGCTCGCGGGTAATCAGATCATCCGGCCCGAAGGTGCTGGCATCATAGCCGTTGACCACACCAGCGGCTGCCGCTGTGGCAATATACTCTTTGGCCCAGTGGGAGGCTGTATCCGCGAAAACTTTACCATCCTGAGACGTCAGCCGGAACGCTTTCACCAGGACAGTGGCAAATTCAGCCCTGGTAATCGTATTTTCAGGCTTGAAACTCCCGTCAGGATAACCGTTAATGGCGCCGAGGCCAACCAGCTGGTTGATGTTGTCCGCAGCCCAGTGACCGGCAATATCATTAAATGAGGGCTGCTCTTCCTGTTTCACGGAAACCATTACGGCAAATTTGGTGAAGTGGTCAACCTGCACGGTAATGGTATTGCCAGATACGGTACCACCGATATTTATCCACTTACCCTGGGTTTCGTCGTAGTAATAGATCGCCGGGGTCTCACCTGGTTTTAATTCTTCCGGATCAAAGGTGAAAGTAAGGGTGACCGGTTTGTTGAAACTATAACTTTCATTGCCGTTTACCTTAAACTCATAAACGGAACCAAGCAGCCTGAAGCCTGCAGGTGCGGCTTGAGGGCTGGTTACCTTTTGAATAGTGATGTCTACTTTATCCGTGCCTGTTAAGGCGTTAGCCGGCACTTTAATGGTTACATCACTGCCGAGGCTGACGGTGCCGCCTGCATCAGAACTTAAAGAGGCTTTTCCGGTAGTGCTGTTAACCGGCTGCGGGGCAGCAGGCCCACCGGGCCCAGAACCGCCAGTAGATGCTGCAGTTGTTGTAACAGTGACGCTGGGGCCGTCTGTGCTCCAGTTGCCGGCTGCATCCCCCGCCTGCACGGTGAAGGTATACTGTGTACCTGCAGTCAAACCGGTCACATTGTAGCTGGTGCCGGTTACCGGTGCGGCAGTAAGCAGGGTTGTGCCCTGGTAGACTCTATATCCGGTCACGCCGAGGTTGTCAGTAGCGCCGCTCCAGCTCAAGGTCAATGTAGTCCGGCTAACGTTGCTGGCTGTCAATGTGCCTGATGGCCAGGTCGGGGCTTCTGTATCCACCGGCGGGACGCCCGTTACTGTCAGACTCTTGATGGCTACATTGCTGCCTTCGCCGGCAACAACCGTTAACGTGCCTGTTGCGCCTGCAGGTACAACGAAGTTTATGCTGTAATTTCCGCTTGTGTCTGCTTTCGTTGTATCAAATAAAAGTATACTTTGCGCCGCATCCATTACTTTAAGGGGCACCCATGCGTTTGGTTCCGTGGTACCTGAAGCTGTGACGCTTTCACCAACTAAAGCTGCCGTTTTACTCAACGACAGGGTAGTATTAGTATTATTTGAAGTGTTTGCTAGCGCCATAACAGGAACACATATTAGCAGCAATAGCGCCATTTGGAGACATGCTACTATCCTAAGTCTCAATTTTTCGTCACTCCTCTTAATGTAGACCCGTATCGGTAACAAAGTTAAGGAAGGTATCCGTAAGTCAACTGGCCAAAGCACCAGATAAGTGTTTGTCGTTATTTAAACCTAAAATACAAAAGGTTAATTAATTTTCAATACTCATTAACGGCTCATACGGCGGAAAGTGGTTGGTCTGTCCACCCTTTCCGCCATACTCTACCGTTATCCGCTATTCCTGACTAATACTTATTACCGGCCAGTCAACGCTTTCACAATAACCGTAACAGCTTCCGCCCTGGTGGCGTTACCCAGGGGCTGAATGGTATTGTCAGGGTAGCCTTGCATAATCCCGTTATGTGTCGCGGTAACAATAGCCTCTCTGGCCCAACCGGAAATGCTGGAACTGTCGTCAAACCGGAGCTCGCCTGACGCTGCAGGAAGCTTCGCGGCGTTAACAACCATTACGGCCATCTGCTCACGGGTAATCAGGTCGTCCGGGCCAAAGAAGCCGGTGTCATAACCGTTGACTACCCCATTGTCCGCGGCCGCCGCAATATAGTCCCTGGCCCAGTGAACGGCTGTATCCGGGAATGTTTTACCGTCCTTAGAAGTCAGCTGGAATGCTCTTACAAGAATAGTAGTGAATTCTGCCCGGGTTATATTGTTATCGGGCTTGAAACTGCCGTCAGGATAACCGTTTATGGCGCCGAGGCCAACCAGCTGATTGATGTTGTCCGCAGCCCAGTGGCCGGCAATGTCATTAAATGTGGGCTGCTGTTCCCCTTCGCCGGCAACCAGTACGGCAAATTTTGTGAAATGGTCCACCTGCACGGATATGGTATTGCCGGATACGGTACCGCCGATATTTATCCACTTACCCTGGGTTTCGTCGTAATAATAGATAGCCGGTATCTCACCCGGGTTTAGGGCTTCGGGATCAAAGCTGAGTGTGATGGTTACATCTCTGGCGAAGTTGTAGCTGTTTTCGCCACCCACACTGAACTCGTATACGTTGCCGGCCAGTTTATAGCCTGCCGGCACAGCGGGAGGTGTGGTTACTTTCTGTATTTTTACCTCCACTGGGCTGGTTCCGGTCAGCGCGTTGGCCGGAACTTTAATGGTGGCTTCATCACCGAGGCTGATTGTACCGCCAACACCAGGTTTGACTGTCGCCTTTCCGGTGGTAGAGGTAACTGGCCGCGATGATGATCCGCCACCGGTGGAGGTTTTAGTTTGGGTATAGGTAACAAACTTTGTAAAGTGCTTGGTCCAGATGACCAGGTCGTCACCAACATCTAATTTACCGTCTCCGCCGTCGGGTATGTTATTATTCGCCCATTCTTGAGTGTCCAGGGCACCGGGCGGCAAGCTGCTGATTTTGAAAAACTGGTCACCGCGGTAATATCCCGCGTCTTTGCCGGCCTTGCCGGGAATAAGGATACGCACGGCCCTGTTGAAGGTCAGCGGCACATCGCCAAAACCTATTTCAATAACTGAATCAACTGTGGCAGTCATACCCGGATCGGGAGTTACCTTCACGGAAGTTTTTTCCTCTACCCTGGGCACATTGATATTGCCGTTCCAGTTCGCAGGCGCTTCGATGCTTGCTCCTGCTGGGATTTCCACCTTCACGGGGGCCGTGGCACTTATTTCTGTACTGGCATTAATGTTAAGGGCTGGCAGTTCATCGGTTGTTACCATGCCGGTATCAGGGTCGGGCTCATTCATTAGCGCCGTTACGCTGATGATCGCATCAGTCACGTTGCCAGGTACATTGATTTGGACCGGAGCGGACAAGTTTTGCGTATCCTGGGTTATTGCCAGCTCCTTGTTGGAACCGTCAGGTTTTATAGTAACTTCCGGCTCCAATATCGGCTCAGCGATAGTATATGACTCTGTCATAATGTCGCTGTTGGCCATGCCTGCCTTGACGGCAATCGCTTTGATGGTAACAGGTCCGTTAATGGTGATCGGGCTGGTATATGCTTTGCTTTCCGGGGTAGGATTACTCCCGTCTTCAGTGTAGTAAATAGTCGCTCCGGCAGTTGCAGTCTTAAGGGTCACCTCGGTACCTTTTACTACTGCCCCACCTAACGGCCAGGCACTTGGTTTAGCCACAATTTCCATTTTGGTACTCACAGTGATGCTGGGACCGTCCGTGCTCTCGTTACCTGCTGCGTCTACCGCCTCTACCTTGAAGGTGTACTCAGTCCCTGCACTAAGACCGGTGACTTCGTAGCTAGTCCCCGATACCGGCGTCTCGGTCAACAAACTACCGTCTTGATATACTTTGTAGCCTGTTACTCCCACATTGTCTGTCGCGCCGCTCCAGCTCAGAGTTATTGTGGTCTGAGTTATATCAGTAGCTATCAGACTGCCGTTTACCCATACCGGCGCTTCTGTGTCCACCGGCGGGGTTTCCGTTACAATCAGGCTCTTAGTGGCTACATTACTCCCTTCACCGGCTATTACCGTTAATGTGCCTGACGCGCCTTCCGGTATAACAATGTCGATGCTGTAGTTCCCGCTTGCGTCTGCCTTCGTGGTATCAAAAAACAATATGCTTTGTGATGCGTCTACTATTTTAATGGGCACCCAGGCGTTTGGCGCTGCCGTGCCTGAGGCGGTTACGGTTTCGCCTACCAACGCTTCAGTCTTGCTAAGTTCCAGAGTAACTTCTACTTGAGAAGGCTCCTCGGTAGTCACGGTAACTACGGGACCGTCCGTACTCTCGTTACCAGCCGCGTCTACCGCCTCTACCTTGAAGGTGTACTCAGTTCCTGCACTAAGACCGGTGACTTCGTAGCTAGTCCCCGATACCGGCGTCTCGGTCAACAAAGTACCGTCTTGATACACTTTGTAGCCTGTTACTCCCACATTGTCTGTCGCGCCACTCCAGCTCAGAGTTAATGTGGTCTGAGTTATATTAGAGGCTATCAGACTGCCATCGGTCCATACCGGCGCTTCTGTGTCCACCGGTGGGGTTTCCGTTACAGTCAGACTCTTAGTGGCTACATTACTCCCCTCACCGACTATTACTGTTAATGTGCCTGACGCACCTGCCGGTATAACAATGTCGATGCTGTAGTTTCCGTTTGCATCCGCTTTAGTGGTATCAAATAGCACTATATTCTGTGCTGCGTCTACCACCTTAAGGGGCACCCAGGCGTTTGGCGCTGCTGTGCCTGAGGCGGTTACGGTCTCGCCTACCGCTGCAGAAGTTTTATTCAACAACAGGCTTATATCGGTCGATACACTTGCCATAGAAATAGAAGGAACACATAACATAAACAGCATTAAAACTACTTGGAGACATGCCATTATCTTGAACTTCATTTCTTATCACCCCCCTACTATTTCTGGCCTTTCCGGTCCGGCTAAAAAATCATAAGTATAACATCTAGCTTTACATCTTTCTTGGACCATCAGGAGCACCTCCTGTAATTAGCTCCCCGTAGTTTTGAATAGGTTAACAAAAATTTGTGCAGTCGTTTCTTGATGTGTGCACAAACCCCTGATATGGAGAAGCCCCGTGTTAGCCTTAAGTTAGAAGCAGCTCAGTCAGAACTGAATGTCCTTTGGACATTGGCAACACGGGCAAGGCTCCATATCCAGGGTAGCTGACACTATTTTCTACTACCTACATGATCTCACAAAGAACATTGTTCTTTATTACAGTTGACTATTGGAAAATAATCGGGTTAACGTCTATTGCGTTGGTCAAGTTGTCAACAATATAAGCTTTGATTACGTCGCCCGATTGGACATTGAAACCGGCCTGGGCAGTTTCAACCTGGTCAAAATCAGCCCTGGTGGCGTTAATAGCGAGTTGGCTGCCGTTTCTAAAATGAGCAAAGACCACTGTTTCATTGCCGCTGTGAGAGATCACCGGCGCAATGTTGACTGTGAAATATTTAAACCCGGTTACACCGCTATTAACGGTCATGGTACTGATGCCTTCCGGGGTTGTCCCCGTGGTATATGCATCATCCGCCTCAGGTGTGACTGTGTAAACCGGATGCGGCTCGGACGCCGCCTTTATCGTCTGCACTACAGCAGCATCTTCATAACCTGCAGCCTTAACCACAACAGTATAGTCTTTGGCTTCGGTAAACACATCTGCGTTAATGGTAATCGTACCGGCAGAAACCGTATACTTGTCATTAGCCAGGACTGCGCCGTCTACAGTGATCTCTGTGATGGCAGACCGCCAGGCTTCGTCATCGGTGAAGGTCAGGTCTACTGCCTGTCCAACTTCGTTATTTTCAGTGTCTGCTGTCAGGACCGGTGGTTCTTTAGGCTTTACTACAGGTTCAGTGATAACACCTTCCTGCCACGGACCCATCAGTGGATAGTCGTCTTTATCGGTAGCTATTGTCTGGTATGGCGTATCACCGATACCGTTACCGTCGGCATCCGCACCGGTATAATCGCTCCAGTAGTTACCTACCGGTCCGGTATACTGGACGCCTTTATACGTGTAAGTCTGGTCTGCCTGGGAGTTCCAGAAGTTGCCTGCAACTGCGCCATACCCTGCGGACAGTTGGCTGGCATTGTCGATAAAGTTGTTCAAGTAGAACACATTTTCTTTTGAGCCTGTTGCAATCTCCAATCCGGTATTGTTGTCCGAAAAGATGTTATTAAAGATATTATTTGAGTATGCGTTCTTAACCCTTATGCCGTAAGTATTTGACTCTGAAATGTTACCGCTGACGGTATTGTTATTGGCATTGTCTGCCAGGTAGATAGCAAAACCTGAGCCGGCTGTGTTGTTGGAGCAGGTGTTACCGGTTATGGAGTTGCCCGTCGTATTGGACAGGTTAATACCGTATCTGCCGCTTTGAGTAACGACATTGTTAGAGACTGTGTTGTTGGCGGCATTTCCTTGAATGCTTATTCCTAGATTGTTTCCCGTGCTTATATTATTTCTTACAGTGCAAGAGCTGCTGGATGAGCCGGAGATTTTGATGCCCGCCTTATCCATTGCCGTTGCTCCGGATAAGGTAAACCCGTCAATGGTAACATTGGCTGCGGTAATGTTGATGACATCAGCATTTGAATTAGCCGCCTGAATAATCGTCTGGGCTGAACCGTTTTCGGACCGAATCACCAGGCTTTTGTCCACAATTATGTTTTCGTTGTAGGTGCCGTCCTTTACGATGATGGTATCACCGGCGCTGGCTGCCGTAACGGATGCCTGAATGCTGGTAAAGTCGGCATCCCCGGAGTCATCAACGTACCAGGTCTTCGCCACCGGGGCTGTTACCGTGATGTAGTCCGTTTTCAACTCCTCGTCGCTGCCAGCTGCATTGGTTACCGTGAGCTTGACGCTGTAGACACCGGCTACACTGTACTCATGGGTTGGATTCTGCTCCGTGCTGTCCGTTGTGCCATCATTATCAAAATCCCAGGCCCATGATGCCGGGCTTCCTGTGGACTGATCGGTAAATTGTACGATGAGCGGCGCTGTACCACTGGTTGTTTCAGCAGTAAAAGCCGCTACAGGCGCAACCGGCTCTGCAACCATCGGTTGGATTACGGTCGCATTACTGTATCCGGTGGCGCTGACCACGATTTCATAATCTCCTGCCTCGGTGAATACGTCAGCGGTGATATTGATATTGCCTTCCGTAATCGTGTACTGCTCACCGGTTAGAGCGCTGCCATTAACAGTGATACCGGTAATCGCCGCCCGCCAGGCTGCATCATCGGTGAAGGTAATGTCCACTGCCTGCCCAACTTCGTTATTTTCAGTGTCTGCTGACAGGACCGGCGGTGCAAGCGGAGCCGGCAGGCTACTATTTATTATCAGCTCAGAAACATACTGNNTACGCCACTGCCAATATAATAGTACCAGTATTGGGGATCTGCAGCCTCATGCCAGTCCCAGTTGCCGAAAGCGTGAACACCCCACGGGTTAACCGAGTTATCGGCAAACCAGACCAGACGCATGCCTTCATTGTAACCGGTATCCGGATATTGCCCATCCTTATACCAGCAGACCACCATAGGACCCTCACGATCTGAGTACTGGTAAACATTTTTATAGGCAAACGTTTTTTTCAAACCATCTCTTGCTTTTATTGTTAACGTGTCGCCCTCTTCCATGCCTCCCACTAATTCGCAGAGGTCTTTCACGTTGGTACCTTTTACAGCACCCATATCCTTTTCAAGAACGTTAGTATCCTCTTCGGGGTTCCAACGAAGCATTTGTTCTGTCTCTTCATCTGGGTCGTCAATAAACACCGGACCCTGGTGATAGTAATGAGTTTCCCCATCACCCATTACGTCTATATTTGCAGGATCCATCAACCACTTGTAGTCCACGGTTCTCTCAGCAAGAATTATTTTACCATCAGAAGCAAGCTTTTTGATGGTAAGGCTGGTAGTCCCTGCAGCGCTTGCTTCTGTAGGGGCGAATACCACTGGCAGCATTGCTAACAATATTGCCATTAAAATTCCCAGTCCATGCCTTGCCAGTCTCTTCATAAACACAACTTTTTTCTAATACCTCCTGTAATTAGCTCCCCGTAGTTTTGAATAGGTTAACAAAAATTTGTGCAGTCGTTTCTTGATGTGTGCACAAACCCCTGATATGGAGGAGCCCCGTGTTAGCCTTAAGTTAGAAGCAGCTCAGTCAGAACTGCATGTCCTTTGGACATTGGCAACACGGGCAAGGCTCCATATCCAGGGTAGCTTTATAATTTCAAACTACCTACATGTTCTAACAAAGAACTTTATTCTTCCATTACACTGACTATCCTTATTGAAAAATAATCGGGTTAACGTCTATTGCGTTGGTCAAGTTGTCAACAATATAAGCTTTGATTACGTCGCCCGATTGGACATTGAAACCGGCCTGGGCAGTTTCAACCTGGTCAAAATCAGCCCTGGTGGCATTAATAGCGAGTTGGCTGCCGTTTCTAAAATGAGCAAAGACCACTGTTTCATTGCCGCTGTGAGAGATCACCGGCGCAATGTTGACTGTGAAATATTTAAACCCGGTCACACCGCTATTAACGGTCATAGTGCTGATGCCTTCCGGGGTTGTTCCCGTGGTATATGCATCGTCCGCCTCGGGTTTGACTGTGTAAACCGGATGCGGCTCGGACGTTGCCTTTATCGTCTGCACTACGGCAGCGTCTTCGTAACCTGTAGCCTTAACCACAACAGTATAGTCTTTGGCTTCGGTAAACACATCTGCGCTAATGGTAATCATACCGGCAGAAACCGTATACTTGTCATTAGCCAGAGCTGCGCCGTCCACAGTGATTTCTGTGATGGCAGACCGCCAGGCTTCGTCATCAGTGAAGGTAATTTCCACTGGTTGTCCAACTGTATTATCGCTGGTGTCTGCAGTTAAAACAGGCGCAGGGAGCAATTCCTTAGCAACCGTGTAGGTAAATGTAACAACATCGCTATCTGCGCGGCCCGGCCCGATGGCAATGGCCTTGATGACGGTATCCGTGGTTATTTCAATGGGCACGTTAAGTTCCGGCTGGTAATAGGTGGCGCTCTTGTTATACATGTTGCTGTTTACATCCGGGGTGCTGCCGTCCAGGGTATAGTAAATCTTAACCCCATCGATTGATGTATGTCCCAGAGTAACCTTGGTTCCCGGTTCAACTACGCCTTCCGGTACGTCTGCTGTAACATTATCCCATTTTTCGGGTTCCTCAGTGGAAACAGTAATCTGGTTAACTTTTTTAACAAACCAGGGTTTATTCTGTTCGGTAACGGCTCGCTGCCCCATGATCAACCGCAGTCCGTTTTTATCCAGTGTATCCGTGGAGAGGATCGCCGGAACCAGCTCTTTTCCATCCGAAGAGTCCTCCATCAAGCCCGGGAAATAGTAACGGGGTTGTACAAGGAGCTCATCTATGGTAAAAGTCTGGGTCATGCCGTCGGAGGCCTTGAAGGTTATTAGCTTGGCCTCGTCTTTAATCTGGGCCTGGTCCAGAAGATCCTGGATCCTTACTCCTTTTACACCAACAAAGCCCAAATCTTTAGTCGGCCAGTTATTAATAGCGCTGTAATTGTGAGTTACCTGCGGCAAAGCCAGCACCTGGCTTAAGGTTAGCTTAACATCGGCAGGCACACCGTCGCCGGTTATAGTAAGGGCTACCGCTTCTGCTTCGTTGATTGTCTGAATAACAATGGCGTCGTTATATCCGGTGGCGCTGACTA
>LFRM01118168.1_pt1 | contig 12363 bp, 8 predicted proteins | sample 618341 | NCBI WGS metagenome assembly LFRM01 (sample SAMN03654438, study PRJNA283298) | anaerobic digester metagenome | isolation source: pool of bioreactors CSTR01a, CSTR02a, and CSTR03a thermophilic anaerobic... | place: Denmark: Kgs. Lyngby | collected 2014-05-21
CCTAGTGCAACGACTACTTACACTGTAACAGGTACAAGTACAGCAGGATGTACGGGCACAGCCACAGTTACAGTAACAGTAAATCCATTACCAACGGTGTCAGCATCAGCAAGTCCAGCAGCGATATGTGAAGGTGAAACTTCCGTATTAACAACAAGTTCCAATATTACAGGAACGACATTTGAATGGAGTGGTACTTTAGGAACTGGTTCTACTAAAACAGTAACTCCTATTTCTACTACTACTTATTCAGTGACTGGGACGACGCCATTTGGATGTTCCAATTCTGCTTCGATTACTATTACTGTAAATGCTTTACCAAATACCAATATAGTTACATCTAATGATACAATATGTTCTGGACAAAGTACTATATTAACAGCAAATGGAGCAGATTTTTATAGTTGGTCTCATAATTTAGGTACAGGTTTATCAAAGACAGTTTCACCTACTTCTACAACTACATATACTGTTACAGGTTCTTTTGCTAATGGATGTTCAAGTACAGCTTCTATTCAAATAACAGTAAATCCTATTCCAGATATTGTAATTAATGCTTCGAATAATCCCATATGTTTAGGTGATAGTAGCATATTAACAATATATGGAGATGCAGAGCATTATCTATGGTCTCATAATTTAGGTAGTGGAAATACTGTAACAGTTTTCCCTGTTAATAATACTACTTATACAGTTACTGGCACCAATAGTTATGGTTGTACAAATAGTGCAACTATTTATATAACAGTAAATCCTATTGCTAATGCTACTATTATTCCTGTTAGTCCATTATGTGATAACCAAGGATTAATAACATTAACAGCACAAACGAGTGGAGGTTTTTGGAGTGGTACTGGTATAACCAATGTAGTATTAGGGACCTTCAGTCCTGCTATAGCAGGTGCAGGTACTCATACAATAACATATATGATAACAGGCATGTGTGGTGATACTGCAACAACTGAAATCACTGTATACGAATCTCCAAATGCAACAGCTTATGCTACTGATGAAACTTGTAAAAATGGTAATGATGGTACAGCCTGGGTAGAAGTTACTGGGGGTGAACCACCATATACATATTTATGGAGCACCTATCATATTCTTGATAGTTTAACAAATTTAGCACCTGGAGAATATTATGTTACTGTTACAGATTATCATAATTGCTCTGATAAAGATACTGTTCTAATAAAACCTGGGACAGAAGATTGTTATATAACTCATATATATATACCCAATATTTTCGCTCCGGATGGCAGAGGAAATCCTGAGAATGAATACTTGAGAGTATATGGTAAAGGAATTGAAACTATTGATTTTACTATATTTGATAGATGGGGTAATGAAGTATTCCATACTACAGATATTAATATAGGCTGGGATGGTACCTATAAAGGTGAGCCAGCATTAGTGGGTGATTATACTTATGTCATTAAAGTTAGCTATTTAAATGGTAATAATGAATCTTTGAAAGGACATATTTATTTAATACGTTAATTTTAACTTTAAAAAATTTATTTTAATTTTTTATAAAAATATTTGTATAATTAAAAAATTATGTATATTTGTAAAAAAATTATTATGAAAAGGATAATTATTTTGTTAGAATTAGGTTTATTCCTAATGAGTATTAGTTTATTTTCACAGTCTTACTTGATAAATAACGATTATTGCATAGTATCAGATAATGCATACCTTATTGTAAATGGATATATAAATAACCAAAGTAGTGGAAATCTTTTACTTACTGGCACTAATTCCAATGTTATAGTACAAAATAACATAACCAATAATGGCAATATAAATAGTAGTGGTATAATAGAGCTATACGGAGATTGGATAAATCACCTTACATATACACATAATAATACTAGTTATGTGTATTTAAAAGGAGGAAATCAGAGTGTGGGAGGTAGTGCTACTACCACTTTTTATAATCTGTATTTACAGGGTAGTGGTATTAAGACTTTGGGAAATAATGAATTTGTTGATGGCACATTAAATTTGCAAGATTTGGAATTAGCTACTGAACATTACACTATGACTGTTAATAATCCTGCAGTAGGAGCAATTCAAAGAACTACAGGTTTTGTTAGTAGTACAGTTGGAGGAGGATTAGCTAGAGCTACTAATAGTGCAAGTGCATATTTATTTCCAGTAGGAGTTAGTGGTAAATATAGACCAGCAGATGTAGCGCCTTCATCTACTACAGCATCAATATATAAAGTTAGAATGGCTGATGGTGATGCTTCTAGTGAAGGGTATAATAGAAATAATAAAGCTACAGATATATGTGAAGTAAATCCATCATTTTTTCATATCATGCAACAGACGAGTGGTACAAGTAATAATGCTAATATAAAAGTATATTATGATAATACTATAGATGGTAGTTGGGATAAAGTAGGCTACTGGACTACATTATGGAATAATTATACAGGGTCTAGTACAAATATTGGAACTCCCTTATATTATGGCAGTGTAAATAATGTTAGTTTATCAAGTTCTACACCAATAGCATTAACTAAAAATGCACCAGTATTATCAGTAAGTGCTAGTCCTAATCCGATATGTTCTGGACAAAGTACTGTCTTAACAGCAAGTGGAGCAAGCACATATAGTTGGTCAGGAGGATTAGGTACAGGAGCAAGTAAAACAGTTACACCAAGTTCAACGACGACATACACTGTAACCGGGACAACAGCAGGATGTACAGGCACTGCAGAAGTTACTGTAACTGTAAATCCATTACCTTCAACCCCCACTTATACTATTGACTGTACAGGAGGTGAAAATTATGGAATTATTACTGTTACATCACCTCTTGGATTGGATTATGAATATTCCATTGGTGGACCTTATCAATCTAATCCTCAATTTAATTCCCTTGCAAATGGACCTTATACTATTCTGTTATGAATATTAATACGAGTTGTATTGCATCAACTTTACCTATAAATCTGAATTGTGGATGTTCAGATCCTCCAACTTTGACGTTAAGTTCAACTTCTGGCAACACATGTTTATATACACCATACACCGTTAATGGTAACACTTTTAGTGGTAGCACTACACAAGTAACTTTATCCCATGATGGGGATGGTAATCTAAATAATACAACTTTCACATCTTCTCCTTTTAGTTTTACCTATACTCCAGCTCCTAGTGATGCAGGACATGATGTTACAATTACAATTACAACAAACAACCCTCTTGGATCTCCATGTGTCACTTCAGAAGCAACATTTGTTTTAACAATAAATCCATTGCCGACAGTAACTGTATCAGCTTCGCCAACATCAGTATGTTATGGTGAGAGTTCTACATTATCAGCTGGTGGTGCTAGTACATATACTTGGTCTCATAGTCTTGGCTCTGGTAGTTCAAAAACTGTGACCCCATCAAGTACAACAACATATACAGTTACAGGTACAAGTGCCGCAGGTTGTACAAATACCGCTTCAGTTACTGTAACTGTTAATTTATTGCCAACAGTGACAGCTTCAGCTGATCCTACATCTATATGTGAAGGTGAAATTTCTACATTAACAGCAGGTGGAGCAAGTAATTACAGTTGGTCACACAGTCTAGGAAGCGGAGCAATTAAAACAGTTACACCAAATTCCACGACTACATATACAGTAACAGGAACCAATACAGAAGGATGTACAGGCACTACAACAGTAAGTGTAACAGTAAATCCTAATGCAGATGCTACAATAAATCCAGTAGGTAATTTATGTGATAATCAATCTTTAATAATTTTGACAGCAGCTACACCTGGAGGTTTATGGAGTGGTGAAGGTATAACTATTCCTAGTACTGGGGCATTCAGCCCAGCTAATGTAGGTACTGGTACATATACAATTACTTATATGATTAGCGGACAATGTGGGGATACAGCTACTATCGATATTACTGTATATTCGTCACCTGAGGTCACAGCTTATGCTACGGATGAATCATGCTTTAATGGTAATGATGGTCAGGCATGGGTAGAGGTTACTAATGGTACTCCTCCTTATACATATTTATGGAATACTTACCATACTATTAGTAATTTAAATGATTTAGCTCCCGGAGTATATCACGTCACGGTAACAGATACTCATAATTGTAGTGATAGAGATACAGTAATTATAAACCCTGGTATAGGAGATTGCTATCAAACACATATTTACGTACCTAATATTTTCGCTCCAGATGGCAAAGGAAATGCAGAGAATGAATATTTGAGAGTTTATGGTAAAGGAATTAAAGATTTAGATTTTAAAATATTTGATAGATGGGGTAATGAAGTATTCCATACTACAGATATAAATGTAGGCTGGGATGGCACTTATAAAGGACAACCTGCTTTGGCTGGAGATTATACCTATATGCTCAGAGTTACTTATTATAATGGTAATAATGAATCTTTGAAAGGACATATTTATTTAATACGTTAAAAAATAAAAAAATATATAGCTATGAAAAAATTTTTATTTGTAATTTTTTTAATAAGTATAGGTGTTCTATTGCAGGCACAAGATGTGCATTTTTCGCAAATTTATGAAGCGCCTTTAGCAATTAATCCTTCATTTACAGGATACTTTGACGGTAATCATAGGATTGCTGGCAATTACAAAAGTCAGTGGAATAATATTCAAAAGGGATTTAATACTTTTGATTTATCTTATGAATATTCATTTTATAATCCTGCGAAAAAATCTGGTTTTTTGGGATTAGGTATACTCTTTTATAATGATGTAGCTGGACCTATGAAATTATCTACACAAAATTATACTTTGAATATTGCTTATCATGCTAGAATAGGAGAGGGTAATTATATTAGTGCTGGCATTTATGGTGGGTATGTACAAAAAGCATTTAATGAAGCAGAGTTGCAATGGGGAAGTCAGTATGATGAAAATTATCCTGGGTTTAATCCAACATTGCCAAGTGGTGAAACTTTTGAAAAAACATCTTTTGGAGTTCCTGATTTTGGCTTTGGTTTACAATGGAATATGATTAAAGGTTCTAGAACGATCTCTTCTAATGATGGTTATAGAGTAAATGTAGGTGTAGGTTTATTTCATTTAAATCAACCTAAATATAAATTTTATAGTGGTTCAGAAGAACAATTAAAAATGAGAATTGCTATACATGCACAAGGACAAATTGGTATTGAAAATACAAATTTATCTATTATGCCTAGATTTTTGTATATGTTACAAGGTAAACAAGATGAAATTTTACCTGGACTTTTATTGAGATATACATTAAAAGAAGAATCGCATTATACTGGATTTGCTCGAGCAATTTATTTAACAGTAGGTGGATATTATAGAACTGGAGATGCTGCTATTGCACAATTAATGCTTGAAGTAGCTGATTTAGGTATGGGTTTTAGCTATGATATTAACGTATCAGATCTATCTGCTGTCACCAATAGTAATGGTGGTTTTGAAGTTTCTTTGAGATATATAATCAAGAATAAAGCAAATATTAGTTATCATTAAAAAGTATTTTTTGGTAATGAATCTATTGAATTATGATAACATCATTAAAAATTATTTGATATTTTTATCTCAAAATAAAACTAAAATAATTTTTAAATAAACTCAATATTTACTTCTTTTAGTAATTTTTCTTCCAATTGTCGAGCTATACGCCTAACAACAGTTCTTCTAATTTCTAGGTCTACAGGAAGATGAGGATCTTGGTGAGCTTCATTAACTTTAGTTCCTACAAGAAAATAAATTTCATCACTATCAATTAATAATTGTAAGAGTTTGCCGGCAGGCCCACTGGGGATATTGAAAGGAGGATTTTGGTGAAATAATATATCCGAGACCTTACTGAGTGTAAGAATTCCCTCTGTAATAAAATTAGCTCCATCCATATAAGATATTGGTGGTAATTCTGGATCCTCAAATTCAAAAGTATCAATAATTTTTTTATTAAGCTCTCTACTAATAATATCGGCAGTCGTAGCTCCACAAATAACTTTATCACCATTAAAATCATTAAAATATTGAGCCATTTTTTTATCGTCTTTTTCATTAAAAGGTGGTCCTGTAACTACTAGGACCTTACGAGGTTTTCTAAAATAGATAACTCCACAAGTCATATCATCTTTGGGTTGATAGTCATCCAGTTTATTAGCCATATTTACTATTCTTTGAGCTAGTTTCTGAGCAGAAATAATTGGTTCAGTTTCTAGAGTTTTAGAGATAAAACTAACCACCCTTTCTCTTTCCCAGCCAAAAGGGTATTTATCACTACCCATGCCAGCTTGAGTAATACCATCAGTAATTAAAATAAGTCTATCCTGTAATTGTGGATAAAATGTAGCATGTTTAATTTCTCTTTTATTATTTTGATTATTAACTTCGCTAACTAAAAGGCAATCATGAGTAATAGTGAGCTCATTATTATTACGGAAGATGATAGTTTCTGGATTGTCATGTTCTAGGATTTTGACAGTAGAATCAGGTAAAATATCACAAATAGTGAAAGTAGCATAGCTAATTTTCCTTTCACTACAAACTGGCAAAGTATTCAAAATAATTTCTGCAATACGATATTCCTCTTTATGTTCATAAGTAAAATTGAGAGCCATTGTGGCAGTGAGGGCTGAGAGTACATTGGCTTTTACACCATGTCCCATACCATCAGACAAGACAATTATATAGCGATTTTCTTCCTTAAATTTCTTATAAAGAAAAGTATCACCACAAATTAAAGATTCATTGTGATTTCTAAAAGAAAAACCAATTTCTATAAAAATATTATCTTTAGTAATATCACTTTTCATAAATTTGGATAACTTTATTCAAAATACGTTCTACATCACTAGCACCTTCACCTAGTGAAAAAGCTATTTGCTGAACCATATCTAATTCTTTTTGAATAGCTTTTTTGATTTCATCTACTATTTCTGCTTTATTAACTTCAGGAGTGCTAATATCTTTAATAAGCATAATAGCTAGTGATCGGTACTTAATAGGATATACACTTACATTAAACCATTTATCATTTATCAAAATATCTTTTTGAGTTTCTCCCTTTTGATGAGTGAGAGCATACTCTATCATATTAACTAATGAGATATCTAGTAATTTTTCAATCTGCGAACCTCTGAGACCTGGTATTATTTCATTAATTTCAATAGCTTCTTCACCTAAAATTTTAACAAAAAATTCATTAGAATATTCAACTTTATTTTCTCCATTAACAACTAATATACCTGCAGGGATTTTATGTAAAAGTTCTTTTATATTTTCAATGATCAGAGCGTGCAATTGTAACTCTTCCTTAATTTTTTTATTTTTTTCTTCTTCATCAACAATTTTAGCATTTAATTTTTCTAATTGTACATTTAATTTTTTAATTAGTTTAATTTTATTAGCAATATTGTAATAAATGCACATTTCAGAATTAGCAATTCCTTGGGCAATAGAAGAGGCAAATTCTTCACATGAATCGAAACCACAATTTTTACAAGATTTTGAAGTAGGAGTAATTTGTAGATAATTCAAGATATCGTCTATTTGCTTGCGAGGTATTTGTGGAAGCTTAATTTCCATATTTTTAAATGTAACTGGCAAAGATTCATTCAAATAATGATTAATATTTTCTTGCCAAGATTTATCATTTAGATCATTTAAACGTTTTTGAGAGTATTGTAAAACTTGGTATTTTTTCATTATATAATTGCCAGATAGAGTAATAGCTGGCCCCATGATACATCCATTACAATAATAAATATTAAAATGTTTTTTAATAATTTCTATATAATTTAAAAAATCCGTAATAGCATCTTTGAAAAGATTTTCGCCACTACTAGAAATCACATTAGCATTTAGAATATTTTGCTCTTGATTAGTAGCTATTAAAATACCATCCTCAATAGCGAAATAATTACCCCACTTACCTTCTACAAAATCAAATGAAGAGAACTCTTGTTCAATTTCGGTAATTTCAAATCTTTCAAATAATTTTCTAAGCTCCTCGAAAGTTAAAACTTCATCACTTTTATCAAACTCTGAAAGATCTTTATAAGCAATACATGGTCCTATATAGACAGTTTTAATCGGTTCATTTATAATTTTTTTTGTTAAAAAAGATGCCATTTCTGGTAAAATAGGTAGCGGCAAAAGATTATTAAGTGCTTTGGTAGCATATTTTTGTACATAATTTTGGATAATAGGACATAAAGTAAAAAGATAATATTTTCCTTTATTTTCGTCTAAAAATTTTTTATAATTATTTGCTAATAAATCAGCAGCAAAAGCACCATCAATAACATAATGAAAACCACTCTGACGAATCATTGAAATAAATTTTTTATAATCATTTACGTCAATAAATTCACCTGAAATAGCTGGATCTAATATAGCGACTAATTTTTGTTTATCATTAATCCAAGAAATCACTGTTTCGATAGAATCTCTATAGAGAATAGCATTTTGGGGGCAATGCGAATAACAAGAGCCACAGTTGATGCATCTATCCTCAATCAATTCAACATGAGTTTCTTGTGCAGAACTACGAAGAGCATGCACAGGACAAACCTTAATGCAAGAATAGCACATATTACATTTAGAATAATCAATCTGAATTTGAGTTTTCATGAATATTAAAATAATTTAAAATAATTGAACTAATATTTTCGGGAGTTACATGATTATAAATGGTATCGCCTATTTGTAAATTAGGTCCCTCAGCACATTTATCGAAACATCGTTTCCCTCTGAAATCTATAAAAGACTGAAGCTGATACTGCTCAATGAGATTATTAATAATATCTACAAGATTCCTAGAACCTTTACTAAAACATGAACTACCCATGCAGATATAAATAGGAGTTTTGAGATTGTCTTCAAGCATCGAAAAAATAATTTTTCAAATTTACAAAATAAAATAATAAATGATATTAATATCATTTATTATTTTAAACTTAATAAAAATCAAACTACGCTCATATTATTTTTATTTTATTATCAATCTGTTTCCCAATATATTTAATTAACACGCAGCCATTTTTTTATCTTTCTATTTCCTATATTTTGCATTTTTTATTATAAATTTAAAAAAATTAAGTATTTTTGCCATTACGATTTTAAAAAATACAAAATGATATGAGAAAATTATTTGTGTTATTCATTGCAGTAGCAATATCGGTATTATCGCTAACTGCTCAAGTAGAAACAGAACCTAAAAAAGAAGGATTTCAATTTACAATTGTTAAAGAAAATCCTGCTACTTCTGTAAAAGATCAGTATAAATCTGGCACTTGTTGGGCTTTTTCTACACTAAGTTTTTTAGAAAGTGAATTATTGCGTACTGGCAAAGGAAATTTTGATTTATCTGAGGCATTTATTGTTAGAAATGCTTATATAGAAAAAGCTATCAGGTATGTGCGTTTTCAAGGCAAAACTAATTTCGGTGCTGGTGGTGGTTTTAGAGACATTTCATATATTATTAAAAAATATGGTATTGTCCCTGAGTCGGTTTATACAGGATTAAATTATGGTACAGATAAGCATGTACATGCTGAGCTAGATGCGGTACTCACAGCTTATCTAAATGAAATTATTAAAAATCCTAATAAAGAGTTATCAACTGCTTGGCTTAATGGTTATATAGGCATCCTAGATGCATATTTAGGGAAAGTTCCAGAAAAATTCACTTATGATGGGAAAGAATATACTCCTATTACTTTTGCTCAGTTTCTTGGATTAAATATGGATGATTATGTAGAAATAACTTCTTTTAATCATCATCCTTTTTATGAGCAGTTTGTGCTAGAAATACCTGATAATTGGCTTCATGAAAAAGTTTATAATGTTCCATTAAATGATATGATGCAAATCATTGATTATGCTATTAATAATGGATATACTGTGGCCTGGGGTAGTGATGTTTCAGAAAAAGGCTTTAAATGGTCTAAAGGTATTGCTGTAGTTCCCGATGAAACACTTCCTGATCTCACTGGTACTGAAAAAGAACGTTGGGAAAAGCTCACAGAAGCAGAGAAGCAAAAGCAAATCTATTCTCTTGATGCACCAGTTAAAGAAAAAGTAATAACTCAAGAACTAAGACAAATAGCTTTTGATAATTATTCTACTACTGATGATCATGGTATGCATATTACTGGAATTGCTAAAGATCAAAATGGAAATATTTATTATAAAGTTAAAAATAGTTGGAATGTTACAGGACCATATGATGGATATTTCTTTGCTTCTAAACCTTTTGTAGAGTATAAAACTACAGGTATAATGGTAAACGTAAATAGTATTCCTAAAGATATTAGAAAAAAATTAGGATTATAAAATTGATGAATTTTTAAGGTGTCATTTTTATAAAATATTTTTATAAAGGTGGCACCTTATTATTTTTATTATTATTTCAACTATACATTGGAATGTCGAATGTAAAGAGTACATCAGGAGAAAAAACTTTTATAAAGTCTTTATTTCAATTTTCTATTGGTCAATGGATAGCTGCTATTATTAGTTTCATTACTACTCCTATAATTACGTGGCTTATAATACCTGATGAATTTGGTAAAGCTGCAATGTTTACTCTTGCATTTAATTTGATATTAAATATCGTTTTACTTGGTGCTGATCAAAGTTTCGTAAGATTCTTTTATGAACGTTCAGAAAGTAAACGTAGTAGTTTACTCTGGGAGTCATTGCTACCTAGTCTAAGTATAGGTATTTTGACTTTTATAATTATTGGAATTTTTTGGCAAGAATTGTCTATATTACTCTTTGGTGATTCCACCCATTTTATTCCAATATTATTATTAGATATTACAGTTTTTGTTGCTCTAATTGAAAGATATGCTCTTTTATTAGTTAGAATGAAGCAAAGAGGCAAAGTTTATTCTATTATAAGAATTATTAATAGTTTAGCCAATGCTGTTTTTACAATTTTATATGCATTATTAATAGATAAAACTTTCTATGCTGTCATTATTGGTTTATTCTTTTCGCATGTATGTTCTGCTATTGTTGCTATTATTTATGAGAAAGAAATTTGGCGTACCAAAACACATATTGATAAGAATAATATTAAAGCTATAATTAAATATGGCTTGCCTTTTGTCCCTACTTTTATAGTTATTTGGATTTTCCAATCAATAGATAGGATAGCTATTAGAAATTATTGCGATTTCGCAGAGGTAGGTATATATACGGCAGCTTTTAAAATTGTAGCCGTTATGAGCTTGATTCAGAGTAGTTTTACGACTTATTGGGTACCTGTATCTTATGAAAGTTATGAAAAAAATCCTAATAATACTGGTATTTTTGAGAAAGTTTCTTTATTTGTTTCTGCTATTATGTTTATAAGTGGCATTGTAATAGTGATTTTCAAAGATTTGATTTTTCTTATGTTAGAAAGTTCATATAGATCTGCTGCAGGTTTAACATCTTTTCTTTTATTAATGCCTATTTTAGAAACTGTATCTTATGTTACTACTGTGGGAATTAACTTTAAAAAGAAAACATATTTATATATTATTAGAGCTACTATTGCTGCTATTATCAATGTAGTGGGCAATATATTTTTAGTTCCTAAATATGGTGCTGAGGGCGCGGCATTATCTACAGCTATTTCTTATGTGGTTTACTTCTTTATGGGTACATATTTTTCTCAAAAATTATATCCAGTTAATTATCATCTTGGTAAATTTTATATTTCTACATTTGTCTTTCTAGTAGTTTCTTTTATTAATACATTCATACCAATAATTTATTTGCAGGTTATAAGCGCTGTCGTTGGCTTTGTGATTATTTGTTATCTTTATAAAGACCAGATTTTTTATTTGTTAAATATCACAAAAGAGGGTGTTGATACACTTAGAAAAACAAAATAATGACAAAATATTTTAATTGATATAATTTAATTAGTCGACCCTTAAAAAATCAATTTGAATATTTTATTTGAAAAAAAATAAAGAATAATTGATAATATGGTTTTTGAAAAGATAAAAATAGCCTCTCCCAAATTTGCAAGTTTTAAGGTGAAAAAATACAAAAATTTGCATTATTTTGAGTAATGAATTACCTATAAGTTATTAACAAACAAATGCTTATTGTGTTTTTAAGAGTCGATTAATTAATTTTTTTATTTGAATAGGAAATTGTGATGAGGGGAAGAGAAAATTAAAAATTATGTTAGGTTTTCTATTGGTTTATTTCTAAGCTCAATGTATTCGTACCATGCACGCCTATCCGACGCCGCCAAATTTAACATCCTCCCTACATCCTCTATTAATTTATTCAATAAATACTTGTGCTTCACTATATACCACATTATATAACTCTGTAAATACTTCGTAGCTACCCCTCTAAACTGCTT
>LFRM01347492.1_pt1 | contig 12363 bp, 13 predicted proteins | sample 618341 | NCBI WGS metagenome assembly LFRM01 (sample SAMN03654438, study PRJNA283298) | anaerobic digester metagenome | isolation source: pool of bioreactors CSTR01a, CSTR02a, and CSTR03a thermophilic anaerobic... | place: Denmark: Kgs. Lyngby | collected 2014-05-21
GGTTGGATGCTAATAGTTATTCTTGCAAGAGAATTTGCAGTGGCCGGTATGAGAACGGTAGCTGCCTCTGAAGGCATAGTCATTGCAGCTGGAATGAGCGGTAAGATAAAGACAGTACTTCAGATGCTAACAGTGCCAATACTAATATTAGGTAGCGGATACTACGAAAGCATTCTTATGCCAGCTGGCAACGTAGTTTTATGGGCATCATTAATAGCTACAGTGTACTCTGGCGCGGAATATATAATTCAAAACAAAAAAGTTTTTTCAATGTAAAGGGGAACATATGAGAGTAGGAATACTAAATATTGGTACGGAGTTACTTTTCGGACAAGTGGTAAATAGCGATGCGGCTTTTTTATCTAAAGAGTTAAACCATATGGGTTTTGATGTTATGTATCATTACATCGTAGGTGATAATCCTAATAGAATAAGAGCTGCAATTAATATGCTCTTTAGTGATTGTGATACCCTAATTACAACGGGTGGACTTGGTCCAACTCAGGATGACATAACTAAAGAAATTGCATGCGAGTATATGAAAGACGAACTCATATTATCAGATGATGCTATGAACGCCCTTGTTAGTCGCTATCAGAGCATGAATCATAGTATGCCTGATAATAATCTTAAGCAAGGATATCTGCCTTCTAGAGCAGTTCCCTTTATAAATGACGCAGGAACTGCGCCAGGCTTTGCACTTTCAAATGACGATAAGAATATTATTTGTCTCCCTGGGCCACCTAGAGAGATGACTAGGATGTTTGAAAAAAGCGCTAAACCATATTTAAAACAATTTATAGACGGGTGTATATACTATAAAATTATTAGAACTTTTGGTCTAGGTGAATCTTCAATGGAAATGAAACTAATGCCTTTAATTGACAATCAAAAGGACCCTACTATTGCAACATATGCAAAGGAAGGTGAATGCAGCCTGAGAGTTACATCTAAGAGAAAAAGTTTAGGTGAAGCAAAAGACGCCGTAGATAATATGATAGTAGAAGTTGATAAACTAATAGGTGAGTATATATACAGCTTTGACAATGAAGACTTTGAAAAGGTAGTGTTTGACAAATTAATTGAAAAAAATATTACTATATCAAGCGCTGAGTCATGCACCGGCGGGCTGTTTGCTAAAACTATTACGGACTTTTCTGGTTCTTCTAAGATATTTGATAGAGGGCTTGTTACTTACAGCGATAGTGCCAAAATGGATGAGCTTAAAGTAAAGAAGGAAACTCTCGAAAAATATGGAGCCGTAAGCGAAGAGACAGCGCTTGAGATGGCAGAGGGATTATTTAAAGCTTCTGGCAGCGATCTATGTATATCGGTTACAGGAATTGCAGGACCTGGTGGCGGAACAGATGAAAAACCCGTAGGGCTAGTTTACATTGGATATTTTTACAAAGGCGAAGCTAAAGTTAAGAAAATTCAGGCGAGAAATATCAATAGAATTTGGAATAGAAACTATACATTGCTAAATATGATGAAAATCGTTTACGATTGCATAAATTAGATATTATAAGTGCTTAAATAGGCACGTTTAGACATTGCGAATATTAATAATTTGTAATAATATTATTATAGCTTGACATCAGAGCACAGGTAGATTATTATAAATACGAACAGTTGTTCGTAAACTAGGAGGTAGATATGGCTAAAATGGAAAAAAATAAAACAGTTACTATTGTTACTAATAATGATGAAAGAGAAAAAGCTCTAGAAGCTGCTTTATCACAGATTCATAGGCAGTACGGTAATGGTTCAATTATGAAGCTAGGGGATGATACTGCAAAGGCTAATGTAAAAGCTATATCAACTGGCTCAATTAGTTTAGATTTAGCAACAGGAATTGGCGGAATACCAAGAGGAAGAATTGTAGAAGTATTTGGGCCTGAGTCTTCTGGTAAGACTACGCTCGCGCTTCATATGATTGCTGAAGCTCAAAAAGCTGGAGGCAAAGCTGCCTTTATAGACGCAGAGCATGCCCTTGACCCACAGTACTCTAAAAACTTAGGTGTTGATGTTGATGAACTTCTTGTTTCACAACCAGACACGGGAGAGCAGGCTCTAGAAATATGTGATATGCTAGCTAGAAGTGGAGCTATTGATATAATAGTTATAGACTCAGTTGCAGCTCTTGTTCCTAAAGCCGAGATACAAGGCGAAATGGGAGATTCTCATGTCGGACTTCAAGCTAGGCTTATGTCTCAAGCTTTAAGAAAAATAACAGGATCAGTACATAAGACAAATACATCTATTGTATTTATAAATCAGCTAAGAGAAAAGATAGGTGTTATGTTTGGTAGCCCAGAGACTACTACAGGCGGACGCGCACTTAAATTCTACTCTAGTATGAGACTTGATGTTAGAAGAATAGAAACAATTAAATCTGGAGACGCTATGCTTGGTAACAAGACTAGAGTTAAAGTAGTTAAAAACAAGGTGGCGCCGCCATTTAAATATGCTGAATTTGATATTATGTACGGAGAAGGAATATCTGCAGAAGGCGATATTCTAGATACTGCAGTTACTATGGACTTAGTAGATAAAGCAGGTTCTTGGTATAGCTACGATGGCGAAAGAATCGGTCAGGGACGTGAAAATGTTAAAATTTTCTTAACAGCAAACCCTGATATATTAGAAAGTATAAAGTCTAAAATCTTAAGTGAAATTCACAAAGATGATGAAGTTTTAGTAGATGAAGACGGAGTAGTAATAGAGTAGCAAAAATGATACAATTTTATTGACATCATTTCGAATTTATGCTATATTTAATAAGTTAGCCGCACGAAGTAGGTTTTAAGCGTAAGCACCTGCCTTGGCGAGTCTGAAATGAGGAGGTAAAGTAATATGTATGCAGTAATTAAAACTGGTGGTAAACAATACAGAGTTTCAGAAGGAGACGTAATTAGCATTGAAAAGCTAAATGCTAAAGTTGGAGCGACAGTTGAATTTGATGAAGTTTTATTAGTTGGAGGTAACAAGCTAGAAGTAGGAACTCCATTTGTTGAAGGCTTCAAAGTATCCGCAGAAGTATTAGAAAACGGAAAAGAAAAAAAAGTAATTATTTACAAGTATAAAGCTAAAAAAGACTATAGAAGAAAAAACGGTCATAGACAGCCATTTACAATGGTAAAAATTACAAAATTAGACGGAAGTAAACCAGCTGCAAAGCCTGCTGTTAAGAAAGAAGAAACAGTAGAAGCAGTAAAGGAAACTTCAGAAGTCAATATTTCAATGTCAATGAAAAAAGATGAATTGTTAGCTGCAGCAGAAGCAAAAAATGTTTCAGTAAGCAGCAAAGCAACAAAAGCAGAAATCATAGAAGCTATTGAAGCATCAGCTAAATAGTTTCAGGAAATAGATATTAAGAAGGAGGTGTCTTTCCATGTCAAGTAAAAAAGGAGTCGGTAGTTCCAAGAACGGTCGAGATAGTGCGTCGAAACGTTTAGGAGTTAAGATCGGAGACGGTCAATACGTAAGTGCCGGAAGTATATTAGTTAGACAAAGAGGAACAAAGTTCCACCCTGGTAATAACGTAGGAATCGGTGGCGATGATACTTTATTTTCTAAGGTTACTGGAGCTGTAAAGTTCGAGCAAACTGGTAAACACAGAAAACAAGTCAGCGTATATACAAAAGAAGCATAAGAATGGTTAGCCCCTAAATTATTTTAGGGGCTATTTAAATATTAGAATAGGAAGTGAACTTATGTTTGTAGATAAAGCGAGAATATCCATAATTTCTGGTAAAGGCGGCGATGGTGCTGTCACATTTAGAAGAGAAACTTATGTGCCTGAAGGTGGCCCTGATGGTGGCGATGGCGGCAAAGGCGGAGACGTAATTTTTGTTGCAGATTCCAATCTCAGAACACTTATGGATTTTAGATACAAAAGAAAATATGAGGCCGAAAGCGGTCAAAATGGAATGAAGAAAAAGAGATTTGGTAAGCAAGGCGAACCTCTTGAAATTAGAGTTCCAGTAGGTACTATGATACTAGAAGAAGAAACAGGCCTACTCATGAAAGATATGAAGGAAAACGGTGATAGATTAGTAGTTGCAAAAGGCGGTAGAGGTGGAAAAGGTAATGTACACTTTAAAAGCCCTGTAAGGCAGGCTCCAAACTTTGCAGAGTCAGGCGGCTTTGCTAAAAAAAGAAATGTCATATTGGAACTTAAATTGCTAGCAGACGTTGGCTTAGTGGGATTCCCGAACGTAGGAAAGTCAACACTCCTTTCCATATCAACAGGGGCTAATCCGAAAATTGCAAACTATCATTTTACTACGATAGATCCTAACTTAGGAGTGGTTAATCTGTTTGATAGTTCCTTTGTGATGGCTGATATTGCAGGTATTATCGAAGGAGCTCATCAGGGTCTTGGCTTAGGGTTTCAATTTTTAAAACATATAGAAAGAACCAAAGTGCTAATACACATGGTTGATGTGTCAGGCTCTGAAGGCAGGGAGCCTATAGAAGATTTTGAAAAAATAAACAAAGAGCTTCTTGAGTATAATCCTAATATTCTTAAAAAACCGCAAATAGTAGCAGCAAATAAGATGGACCTTCTAGGTGATGATCTTACTAAATATAATGAATTCAAAGAATACGTGAATTCAAAGGGTTACGATGTTTTTCCACTGTCTGCAGCTACAAAAGAGGGCGTAGAAGCACTTCTATCTGAAGCATTAAATAGACTAGATACCATAGTTGAAGAGCCAGAAGAAGATATTGAGATGTTTGACTTTGAAATGGATAGCTATGATCCTCACTATAAGGTTATTACAGGTTCATATGACGAAAAAGGCAAGGCATACGTCCTTGAAGGTAAACAACTTCTCAAAATATTCAATTCAACAAACTTTAATGATATGGGTTCTTTAAGGTATCTATATAAATACATTGAGAAAAACGGTGCGATTGAAAAGTTAAAGAAACTAGGACTTAGAGATGGAGATACCGTAAGAATTGAAAAGTACGAATTTGAGTATATTGACGATTAAGAGGAATAAAAATGAGTTACATAACTAAAGATGTTCGTAATGAATTATTTGAAGAATTTGAGACGCCAAAGCACATAATTAGTCATTGCAATGAAGTAGCAAGAGTAGCTACGCTAATTGCTAAAAAGCTAAACGAAGCAGGCTATTCTTTGAATATCGATGTGCTAAGAGGCGCAGCTTCAGTCCATGATTTAGTAAGGCTTAGGGAAAGGCACGATTTAGAGTGCGCTAAAATATTAAAAGATAAGGGATATCCGAAGGAATCCGAGCTAGTTAAAAACCACATGAAATACTCTCCATTTAATGTGGTTGGTGACATTGATGAGCAGGATTTACTGTGCTTAGCAGACAGGATTGTCTTAGAGGATAAATACGCCGGACTTGAAAAAAGAATGGAATATATAATTGAAAAAGTTAAAGATAAAAATGATATCGTCGATATAATTCTAGGTAAAAAAGCCGAAACAAAGGAATTAATCGAGGGTATAGAAACGAAGATAGGTACAACAATAGATGAATTGTGTGAAAAATAAAATGGATGATAAACTAATAAAAATATTAAACCAAGTAGAAAAACCGGCTAGATATATAGGTAATGAGCTAAACACAGTATTAAAAGACATAGATAAAGTCGATTGTCACCTTGTATTTGCTTTTCCTGATATGTATGAAATAGGGATGTCCTTTTTAGGTCTTGAGATTTTATATAATATAATCAATAAGGATGAAAACCTTTATTGCGAAAGAGTGTTTGCGCCTGGCATGGATATGGAAGAAAAGCTCATTGAAGAAAAATATGAACTATTTTCATTAGAAACAAAAACTCCAATTAAAAAAGCTGATGTTTTAGGATTTACTCTTCAGTATGAAATGACATACACAACCATACTGAGCATGCTTAAATTAGGCAACATACCCCTTTTAGCTAAAGATAGGGGGATAGAGTACCCTATAGTAATAGGCGGTGGGCCCTGTGCATTTAATCCAGAACCTATAGCTGATTTCTTTGACGTAATTTTAATTGGTGATGGCGAAATACAGCTGCCTTCAGTTTTAAATACAATAGGAAAATTTAAAAAAGCTGATAAAACAAAAGATGAAATATTAGAAGAGTTGGCTAAGATAGATGGAGTTTACGTTCCTAAATTCTATGATATTGAATATGCTGATAATGGAACTATTTTAGATATTAAAACTAATAATAGTAATGCTCAGCTTCCAGTTTTAAGAGCTTTTATCGAGAACATAGATGAACTTGAGTTTCCAACTAAAAAAATAGTTCCCTTTATTGAAGTAGTTCATGATAGAGCCGTAATTGAAACTTTTAGGGGATGCACAAGAGGTTGCAGATTTTGTCAAGCTGGCATGATTTATAGACCAGTTAGAGAAAGAAGCGTTGAAACCATAAAGAAATTAGCAGCTTTGCAGCTTGATAATTCTGGTCATAGCGAAATTTCATTACTCTCACTATCAACTAGTGATTACAGCGAATTTGAAAATCTTGCTCTCGATTTGATCAGCGACTGCAAGTCAAGAAATGTTTCGTTGTCTTTGCCTTCACTTAGGCTTGATAGCTTTTCATTTAAAGTGCTAGAGGAAATTCAGGGCTACAAGAAGTCAGGATTAACCTTTGCGCCGGAAGCTGGAACTCAGAGGCTTAGAGACGTAGTTAATAAGGGAATCACAGAAAGTGATATATATGATGCAGTAGAGCAAGCCATTACTCTTGGATGGAAGAAAATTAAGTTCTACTTCATGATAGGTCTTCCGACTGAAACTTATGAAGATTTAGACGGAATAGCAGAAATAGCAAGGAAGGTTATGGATATAAGCAAAAGTATAAATGGCAAAGGTGGAAAGTTTAACATAACTGTTAGCGTTGCTAATTTTGTTCCAAAATGCGGAACTCCTTTTCAATGGTTTCCTCAAAATTCAAATGAAGAATTTATTGAAAAACACAATTACTTATCAAGTAAATTAAAGATGAAAGGTGTAAAATTTAATTATCACGATAGTGCTACTAGCATAGTAGAGGGCGTGCTTGCAAAGGGTGACAGAAGACTAGCTAAAACCATATTAGAAGCACATAAACTAGGTTGCACTTTTGACGGATGGAGTGAACATTTTTCAAAAGAAAAGTGGGATGAGGCTTTTAAAAATACAAATATGAGTAAGGAGTTTTATGCTGAAAGAGAGTTTGGTAGAAATGAAATTCTTCCTTGGGATATAATCGATAGTGGAGTATCTAAAGATTTTCTTCTAAAAGAGTATGATAAAGCCCTTGAAGCTAGCATTACAAAAGATTGTAGGCACGGCTGCACAAACTGCGGGATTAATAAATACGTAGAGTGCAAACAAGGAGGCATTTATGAATAAATACATATTAGAATTCAGAAAAGTAGATCTGATGGTATATATATCTCATTTAGATCTGCAAAGATTATTTATAAGAAGTTTTAAAAGAGCCAATATATCACTAAAGCATTCACAGGGCTTTAATCCCCATCCTGCAATGAGTTTTGCTCAGCCTTTGTCTCTTGGCTACGAAGGGCTACATGAATACATTGAATTTGAAACTAATTGTGAGTTTAATACAGATGATATTAAAAACATGATGAGCGAAGTGATGCCAATTGGTATAAGCATACTTAATTGCAGTAAATACAGCGGAAGTAAGAGCCTAGCAGCTACAACAAACGCATGTAAGTATGATGTTATTTTTCCTAAAGTTAAAATTGATGTTGATAGTTATCTAGGCCAAGCTGAAATATTAGCACAAAAAAGGCAGAAGAAAAGTAAAAGACTAAAGGAAGTAAACATTAAAGATAAAATAAGAAATATAGAATGTACGGAGAACAAAGAAGATACAATCCTTCATTTACACCTAGATGGAGGTTCTGAATCAAATTTAAGTCCCGAGCTAATCATCCAAAGTATAACTAAATTTCTAGATGTACCTGTTGACCGAAACGACATAAAAATAATAAGAAAAGAAATAATTTTTCAAACAGCAAAATAAAACTTGCTGTTTTTTATTTAATTATTTTGTATACAAAACTTGACAAAGCAATGTTTTTTATTATATAATCTGTTTGTTACGAGTGACAACTCATATTTTGTTAGCAAGTTGTCACATACTAAGTTATGGAGGTCATAAGATGAAAAAGTTATTATCATTAATATTAATCGTCACTGTAGTGTTTGCATTAACTGCATGCGGCGGTGAAGATGAAAAAAGTAAAATTATTATAGGAGAAGGTGACTGGGATAGTAATGCATTCCACGATCAGGTGGCTAAGTTTATTATAGAAGAGGGTTACGATACAGAAGTTGACATTGTAGCTGCAGATACTCCTGTTATGATATCAGGTTTAAAAACTAAGGATCTTGATTTAGTACTAGAGCTATGGTCAGACAATGTTCCTACATATCAAGACGACATAAATAACGGAGACTATATTGAATTATCATTAAATTTTGATGATAATATGCAAGGCATATACGTTCCTAGGTATCTAGTTGAAGGCGATGATGCGCAGGCTCCTGATCTTAAAACAGTTATGGATTTAAATAACTATACTGACCTTTTTCCGGATCCAGAAGATTCAGACAAAGGCATAATATATGGCGGACCTGAAAGTTGGGCTGCTACTGCAATGCTTCACGACAAAATGGCAGAATATGGTTTAGAAGATAACTACAACTTTAGACCTATAGATTCTAATGCTACACTTTCAGCTACTTTAGCTGCTGCTTATGAAAAAGGTGAACCTTGGGTTGGATACAACTGGGAACCTACTTGGATTATGGGTATGTACGACATGGTTCTTTTAGAAGATAGTGAATATAATGAATCCGATTATGAAAAAGGAATTGGAGCTTTCCCATCAGTACGTGTAATGGTAAATTCTACTCCTGAATTTGTAGAGGATTTCCCTGAAATTGCTGATTTTGCGAAAAATTATCAAACTTCATCTAAGCTAACCAGTGAAGGATTGGCATATATGCAGGAAAATAAGGTAGAGGCTGACGAAGCTGCTATTTGGTTCTTAAAAGAACACGAAGAAGTATGGAAACCTATGGTAAGCGATGAGGCTTACGATAAAATAATAGAAGCAATTAAATAGAAATGATAGCTAGGGAATCGAAAGATTCCCTAGCATTAATAAAAAAGGATGTGATATTTTGTTTGAATTTCCAGAAAGTTTACAATTTGGAATAAGTGAGCCAATAGATAGGGCAGTTAAATGGATGTTAGTTAACTGGGACGGTTTTTTTGATGGTATAAGCAACTTTGTACTTATGGTATTTGATGCAGTGCAAGGAGCTTTGGGAATACTACCTTGGTGGTTAATACTTATAGGTATATTTTTCGCAGGATATAAACTATACAATTTAAGGACTGGAATAACTTTAACTCTTATGTTATTTGCAATAGGATTATTTGGTCTCTGGGATTTGATGATATACACACTGGTCATAGTAATAATATCCGTGCTCGTTTCTGTTGTGCTTGGTATACCTATGGGTATACTCATGGCGAAGTTCGAGATTATAAAGAAAATTAGTCTGCCTCTTTTAGATGCAATGCAGACCATGCCAAGTTTTGTATATCTATTACCAGCTGTTATGTTCTTTGGTTTTGGTAAAGTTCCTGCTGTAATAGCTACAACAACTTATGCGATACCACCATTAATAAGGCTTACATATTTAGGTATTTCTTCAGTAGATACAGAAATTATTGAAGCAGGTAAGTCCTTTGGTTCAACTGCAAAGCAGATGCTTTTAAAAATAGAACTTCCCCAAGCTCTTTCAACTATTATGACAGGCGTAAACCAGACAACTATGATGGCTATGGCTATGGTTGTTATATCGTCGATGATAGGAGCTGAAGGTATTGGAGGACAGGTACTAATAGCTATAAGAAGACTTGAGGTCGGTAGTGGTTTCCAAGCTGGACTTGCAATTGTATTTTTAGCAATTGTACTGGACAGGGTTCTTCAAGGAGTTGCGAATAAACTAAAGGAAACGGAGTAAGTATTATGGCTAATAAAATAGAAATAAAGGATTTAACCTTGGTATTTGGTAAGAAAAAAGAAATCGCACTTGAAATGCTAGACCAAGGTAAAACCATACAGGAAATCAGAGAAGAAACAGGCATTGCTATTGGTGTTAATAATATAAACCTTGATATAGAAGAAAGCGAACTCTTTGTAATAGTTGGGCTATCTGGAAGCGGAAAATCCTCATTAATCAGATGCTTAAATATGCTAAATAAGCCTACAAAAGGCAAAGTATTAATAGATGGTGAAAATATTTGTGAATATGACAAAAAACAACTGATAGAAATAAGAAGGAAAAAAATTTCTATGGTTTTTCAACATTTTGGACTATTAAATCATAGAAGCGTACTTAAAAATGTTGAGTATGGACTCGAAGTACAAGGAATTAAGGAAGCAGAAAGAAAAGAAAAAGCACTAAAATCCATAGAACTAGTTGGACTTTCAGGATGGGAAAATTATTTCCCTAGGCAGCTTAGTGGCGGCATGAAGCAGCGAGTAGGACTTGCTAGAGCTTTAACTAACGATGCGGAGATACTCTTAATGGATGAGCCTTTCAGCGCGCTAGATCCACTTATTAGAAAAGATATGCAAGCTGATTTACTTGGAATGACCGATTACATCGATAAGACAATCATATTTATCACACATGATATGAATGAAGCTTTTAGGCTGGGCGATAGAGCTGCCCTTATGAAAGATGGCAAAATTGTACAGGTAGGAAAACCAGCAGAATTCTTTGAAAATCCTGCAAACGAATACGTTGAAAGATTTATTGAAGATGTAGATAAGTCCAGGATACTTAGAGTAAAAACAGTCATGAGAAAAAATATGTATTTGGCAAAAGTTTCAGATAATAGAGAAACAGTCATAAAAAACATCGAAAGTAACGACCGTGGATACTGCTATGTAAATGATGAAAATAATAAGCTTTTAGGATTTGTAGAATTAGAAAAACTAAAAGATTCTGAAGATGATAACATCTCAAAATTAGTAGATAAAAACTATGAAGAAATAAATAGAAACGCATTTCTTTCAGAGATATGGACTAAACTAGATGAAAGCGCATACGATGTTGCTGTTACCGATAAATCCAATAGGATAAGGGGAATAATAAGTTACGCTGATGCAGTTGCTGCACTATCATAAAATAAAGGAAAATTAAAATGAATAAAACGAGTGCTTTACCGGTTTACATGAAAATAGCTTTAGATGTAGCTGGTAAAATCAGCAGAAAAGAAATTAAAATAGACGCTAAAATAAGCGGAAGGTCTAAACTTTCTAGCGAATACAGCGTTTCACCTGAAACTATCAGAAAGGCAATGACTTTGCTTTCTGATATGGAAATCGTTGAAGTTAAACACGGTAAAGGTATCTTTGTGTCTTCTCATGAGCAGGCAGAAAGATTTATAGATAGTTACAAGGCCAAAGAAAACATTAAAGCTTTAAGACTTAATATAAGCGAGATTCAAAAGAGAAGAGAAACTCTAGACAAAGAACTTAATGAAGCTACTAAAAACATAATAGATTATTCAATAAGATTTAAAAATAATGAATATATACCTATTTATGAAGAACCTGTTTTAGATGAATCTTGGGCTATCGGAAAGTCAATTAAGGAAATTTTAGTTTGGCAAAATACAGGTGCAACTATTGTAGGAATTAATAGAAAAGGCCACATACTTATTTCTCCAGGGCCTTATGAATGCTTAGAGTCAGGTGATGAAATTCTTTTTGTGGGAGACATCAATTCTGGATTTAGACTTAATGAATTCTTAAATACAGTCGCATGATAAAATTTAATAGTAATAAAAGAGTATTCTTTTGCAAATGATTTAAACTTCTTGATTTACAGACCTTTTTGTTATACTGTATATGTATAGTGTGTATGTAGTGTGATTATAAAGGAGTATAATATGAATGGATTAAATTTTGATTTAGAAAGAATTAAGGAGTGTTTGAATACTCCTATGTTTCGTAAGATAGCATTGACTATATTAATAATAGTTATAGCTATCTTTTACTGTTTTTTGAGAGGTAGTGATGAAAAAGAACAGGAGATAACAGTAGATGAGAGCTGTGAAAATGTAATTGTAGAAGAAGTACCTAGTGAAATATATATTGATATAGACGGCGCAGTTAAAAAACCTGGTGTATACAAGGTAGAAACGGGCGCAAGATTGTTTAATATTATAGAAATGGCAGGAGGCCTATGCGAGGACGCAGATGTTACTACTATTAATAGAGCTATGGTTGTAAGCGATGGTTACAAGGTAATCATTCCAAAGGTTGGAGAA
>LFRM01260653.1_pt1 | contig 12361 bp, 7 predicted proteins | sample 618341 | NCBI WGS metagenome assembly LFRM01 (sample SAMN03654438, study PRJNA283298) | anaerobic digester metagenome | isolation source: pool of bioreactors CSTR01a, CSTR02a, and CSTR03a thermophilic anaerobic... | place: Denmark: Kgs. Lyngby | collected 2014-05-21
GAGATTCAGAACATAGACAAGGATCTCAGGCAGAAACAGGACGAGCTGAGTTGGACCCAGGGACAACTCGAGAATCTGGCTTCAGATGATTTGTACCTTGAGATGAGCCGTGCCGAAGAGCAACTGAAGATCACAGAACAGGAGCTTCACAGAGAGCTCGTAAAGGCCAGGGCTCTCAGTCTCATAATGACACTGCATGAGGCGCATAGGCAGGCAATGACAGTGGGCCTCGCCGCACCAATCGAGGACAGGGTGAGCAGCTATTGGAGGTTCGTGAGGGACAAAGACGGAGTCAGAGCAAAGTTGGGCCATGACATGGAGTTGTCGCTGCTCGACGCAGGAGGGGTTGATGTCGACCGAGACCTCTTCTCAGCCGGTGCCCGTGAGCAGCTCTATGTCGTGGTGCGGTTGGCAATCGCCGAACTCCTGAGCCAAAACGAGCCTCAAATAGTCGTCCTCGATGATGCACTCGTGTTTACAGACCGCTATAGGCATGCGCGCATGCTCGAGCTGATCGAGCGCTTGTCTGAGAGGTTGCAGGTGATCATACTGACCTCGCACTATGACCGCTTTGACAGCCTGCCCGGCCGCAGGTATGATTTGGCTGAGTTGCGGTACAGAGCATTGACCGGTTAACAGTTCTTTTGCTTGCCCCAATTCCTGTTTTGGAGTTCCTTCGCATGCCTAATCCCAATCTTGTAAGAGGAATCTAGACGAGGAAATAGAAGACCACATAGTGTCCGTAACAGTTACGGGAGAGAATCACTAAGACAACAGGTGTCAAGCGCTGCACAGAACGCTGATTCACGACGATTGGGCGGCTTTGGCTCAAAGAGGCGAGACAAGGCGCTTTGTTGACTTTAGCTGGGGATTTGTTGGCTTTGCAGCTCAAAGATGGAGAGATGGATGTTCAATCGCTAGGAGGATTTTGAGCAGCAAGACAGAATACCCAAATAGAGTTGGCTGTAACAGTTACGGTAAGGATTCCAGAAGCGCCAGCTTGGCGCACTTCGGTTGTAGGCCACGGGGTACCTGACATCGGTGAGAAGGGGGCTAGTGCTACGTGAAAAGGAGACTGTTCGGACTCGTAATACTAGTTGCAGTACTTGCAGTCGTTCAGGTGAGCGCTGTTGCAGTTGACGCACTTGATGCGGAGTTTGATCCTGCACAGGGAACTATCGAGGTGTGGATCAAGCCAAGCTGGAGCTATGACGAAGCAGCGTCGAATCACCAGATGGTCTTCTATTGGGGACCCCAGGGGTGGGTCAACGAGTTGCGGTTTTTTGTGTATAACCAGCAAGTCCTAGCTGCCCGCTGGATGGCCGATGGAAAGGTCATGAGTGCAGAGACACTTATCGGAGATTGGGTAGAGGGCGAGTGGCACTATGTAGTTACTACCTGGGACGGTGCTGCCGCTACAGCCAAACTCTACATAGACGGAGAGCTTGTGGCAGAAGTTAGTGACTGGGAAGTGCCAAAAGGAACGGCAGACTATTCCGTCGGGCATACTCCGGAAGGCGGGTCTGTGTTCATTGGCAAGTTGGAGGACATGAAGATCTCCACCGCTGTAAAGACAGCAGAGGAGATAAAGGCAACCTATGAGGCTGACCGCGGTAAGTACACGTCAGATCAGGCCGGCCAAGGACCGACTGATCAGGCTTTGGAGACTGCCGTTGAGAAGAAGTCCACAGCCGCCGACCTCGTATGGTGGGACCACTTCCCCTTGATCATAGAAACAACCAACATAACCTTGGCCAGTAAGTTCCCCACGGATGCGGTCATGGACGGTTTTGCCGTTGACCCTACCTGGGGAATATTTGCCCAGGCGCAGCGCACAATTGGTAGTTATACGGATGGTTCCAAGAGAACGGAGGCTCTTGGCCTGAAGTCCATCGGGTATTACGAAACGTTTGGCCAAGCAGCGACTTACTTGGCTGAGGTGGAGAAAACGGATGACGGAGAATGGGTGAAACATCCGTCTGGCGTGACTAGGATACTGCACAACCACTGGAACTGGCAGAATTACAGCGGGAAAGAAATCGTCTGGGTCGGTGTTCACAACTACTTCGATGACGAAGACTTCGCCCGTCCGTATACTCGGGTCCATGAGCGATACGGCGCACCTCCAATGAGATACCCGGACGGCACTGTTGCTACTGGGTATCTGGATGGAGAGAATCAAAACCCGCTTACCAGCCGCATTTTTGACGCGGGGGCTGCCAAAACCATCTTTGGCGATCTGGTATTTGAACCGTTCTATAACGAAGCTGTAAACGAGGTCGTTATGGAGCGGGGCAAGGCGCCCTACCTCAGAGGGCCGATAGACGGGACCGTGCAGCTCAGCAGTACAGATTATCACAGATACAGTAGTTTTAATATCTCAAAGGATGTCGCGTGCCCCAGCTGGATCGATTATGCATATGCGTCGGCGCTGTTTGCTGCTGACAACGGACAGAAGGGCATGTGGTCCGACAACTATTCCGCTTGGGACAGCTTTGGCTATCCGCCTGTCAATGTGGCTTTTGGCGACTGGTCCGAAGCTACCTTCCGTGAGTTCCTGAAGGACAACTTCACTCCTTCTGAGCTGGCTGAGATGGGTGTTGAAGATGTCGAGTCCTTCAGCATCAGCAAGGCTCTCATAGAGATCGCAGAAAACTGGGCGGGAAGGGAAGTCAACTCCACCAGGGACGCGATCTGGAAGGATGCTCGCTGGTTGGACGAGCCCTTGTGGCTTGCCTATATGATTCACAAGAGACAGATAGGCGAAAAAGGCTTGCGCAACTACTACAATGCCGTAAAGACGGCGGCGGCAGAAGCCGGTCAACCGGATTATTTGGTCATGGGCAATGACATCCCGTTCTTTAGCCTCGGTTGGCTCAGGGGTGACATGGACCTGGTCAGCACAGAGTTGAGCGTAGGGTACCATCCGGGGAGCGGATCGCGGGGCATCATGTATCCGCCTGTCGGCAGGTTTGCTCCGGTCTACAAGCTTGCTGTTGAGCATGCTAAAAGTAGATTTGTAAACGTGTGGATGTATTCTGCGGAAAAACCGGAGATGTCCAAAGTGCTCTACTACGAAGGACTGGCTACACATGCCTTGCCAAGGGCAGGGGTGCCGCAGGAGCCGCAGGCTGTTACTCGGGAGTTCTTTCAATTCGTCAAAGATACCAGAGACACGTTTGGAGCAAGAGTTCCTTTGGAGGATGTAGGCCTGTACTACTCCTCGTCGTCGCAACTGTCGTTCATGACTCCCGGCGGATATTTCGATATGGACAGACAGCCTCACATGTTTGCCTTCTGGGGATGGGGCACGGCTTTGACTGAGCTTCATTATCAGTACAGGGCGATACCCGAGTGGAAGCTTGATGCAGACACGTTGAGCACGCTCAAGGTGCTGATAATACCTAACGCGACCGTGCTTGATCCTCAAGACGTCGAACAGGTCTTGGAGCCTTGGGTCAAGGCTGGGGGCGCTCTGATCGTCACTGGAGAGAGCGGCCTGAGGAGAGGTGAGGCTTACAACTTCAGTATAAACCAGGCAGGGCTGTCACTCGCGACATTGACCGGCGTCTCCAGTGTTGAGGACGCACCTGTGCAGAAGCTCGCGAAGTATGGCGACGGAGTAGTGCTATACCTGAGAGACCCCGTTGGACTGGACTACTACGTCGATGAGAGAGCCAGAAGCGAGAAACTGGGTGCGTTTAGAGAGGCGATGGAGACAGTATCTCAGGGCAGGCAGCTGCTTGTCGACGCCAAGACAGTGCCCACTACAGTAGGGCTGACCCTATACGTTGACGAGGCTGCTGAGCGGCTGTTCATAGACTTGAACAACGTCGATATTGATGTCGCAACGGACACGGTGAAGGAGGCCTCATCGTTCCTGTTCGGTGTCGCTCTGCCGGAGTGGCTCAAGGACAAGCCACTGAAGGCTACAGTTCTTTCTCCGGAAGAGAGAAAACCCGTAGCCTCGATAGCCAAGACAGACGACGGAACATTAAGGGTTCTCGTCTCGCGCATCAAGTACTACGCGAGCATCATGATAGAGGCGAGATAGTGTTCAAGGGTGACATGCCAGACTCACACCAAGAACGGCATCTAGATTAGACCAGCAAGATTGACAACAGTGCACGGACATCAAGATGTGGCATCGCATGTCACCCTGATCACACTACAAAGCCATATCACATCAACAAACGCTAGAAGGTGAGCGGTTGGACGTGAAACGCAGGATTCTCAAGAAATACGAGGGCAATCCCGTGATGAGTCCTGACAGGATGCCCAAAGACGTTCTATATACCTTCAATCCTGGGGCGGTTAAGCATAACGGCGAGTACATCCTGCTGATGGATGTCACGACTCTGGATGACATTCACCGCCTTTGGATTGCTAGGAGCCGTGACGGGTATCACTTCGAGCCGGATCCGGAACCAGTGAACTGGCCTGAACCTGATCCGATTCATCCCGAGACTTGTGTGTACGATCCACGCATAACTAAGATCGGGGACGAGTACATCATCCTCTATGCGAGCGATCTATTTCAAAACCAAGTTAGGGTGGGCATAGTCAAGACCAAAGATTTCGTCACTTTTGAACGAGTTGCCATTGCCAGTGAGTTTGGCAACAGGAACGGCGCGCTTTTCCCGGAGAAGGTCGATGGACTCTATGTCAGGCTGGACCGCCCATTTGGCAATGAGCTTGACCCTTGCTACATGTGGGTGAGTTACTCCCCGGACTTGGTATTCTGGGGCAAGAGTCGGCCTGTTACCTACAAAGGAAAGCCGTTTCAGGATGGTCACAAGCTAGGTGCTGGTGCAGTCCCTATCAAGACCGAGCACGGATGGCTTGAGATTTATCATACTGTTTCGAGTACATGCAACGGGTTTATCTACAGGCTGAAAGCGTGTCTGCTTGACCTAGAGGATCCGTCCAAGATCATTGGTTACACCAGGGACTTCATCCTGTGGCCTGAGCATGACTACGAGATGAAGGGCAGAGTTATGAACGTGGTGTTTACCTGCAATGCGATCGCTGAAGACGACGGGTCGCTGAAGATTTATTACGGAGCAGCCGACACGAATATCGGCTTGGCCGAAGGGCGCATTGACGAACTGGTCGATGCGTGCTTGCGGGGTTAGCCATCGTGATTGGAGGAGGAGCGTAAGTGAGCGTTGCCAGACATTGTAGCACTGGTATAAGCCGTCTGTTGGTTATGCTCGTGTTGCTCGTCAATGTATTGCTGGTGCTTACCACGGCAAGCGTTCAGGCGGTTGTCCCTTATTCCAGTTACGTGTACGATGAGTGGGCCGACGATGTGCCGGCACCTCAGGCGTACGTGCCTAAGGCAGAAATAAGCGGCCGTGACCTTGGTGTTGGAGACTTCAAGGCACCCATGGATATCTGCGTAGGTCCGGACGGTGCCATATACATCTTGGACACCGGAAACAACCGAATTGTTCACTTGACCAGTGACTGGCAAGTTGTACGAGTGATTCAAAGCTTTGATCGCGGAGATGCCGAGGACAGGTTTAGAAACCCTGAAGGACTTGCTATATCCGCCGATGGTGATATATACGTGGCGGACACAGGCAATGGCAGGGTCCTTCATCTGGACAGCTCCGCAGTGCTCGTCAAGGAAATCAATGATCCCAAAGATGACGGCTCCGGGGTTATTCCACAAGGTTTTGTCTTTAGGCCAGCAAAGGTCGGTGTCGACGGCGTTGGCAGGGTTTTTGTAATATCCAAGGGCATGTATGAAGGCTTGATGGAGTTCGACTCCAACGGCAACTTCAGGGGATTCATGGGTGCCCCGCGTGTCACTCCGACTGCCGCCGACATCTTTTGGAGCAAGGTGGCTACGCGTGAGCAGCGTGAGCGACAGTCGTTGTTCTTGCCCACGGAGTTTAGTGCTATAGACGTTGATTCCAGGGGCTTCATATTCGTGACAAAGCAGGGTACTGCAGCATCACCTACCACTCCGCATGTCGTGAGTGCTCTAAAAGGCCAAGGCAAGGACGCAATAATGAAGCTCAATCCTGGCGGATCGGATGTGTTGATACGCAAAGGTTTCTTTCCGCCGTTTGGCGATGTAGCGTTTTCTCGCTATCCTGGCGTTACTGCAGTAGGCCCCTCCTATTTTAGAGACATAGTATCTCGTGAGAACGACATCTTTAGCGTATTGGATAGCAACAGAGGCCGTGTGTTTACGTATGACGGCAACGGCAAGCTTCTGTATGTCTTCGGCACAATAGGGTCGCAGACTGGCGCACTGCTAGGCCCGGTGGCGCTTGACTGTGTCGGGGATGACATCGTCATAGTAGATAGCCTCAAGAACGTCATCTCAGTGTACGCCCCGACGATTTACGCCAAGCGGATTCATGCAGCTATACTCCTATTTGAGAAGGGGTTCTACGACGCTGCAGAAGCCATGTGGAAGAGTGTTCTGAGTTTGAACGCCAACTATGAGCTAGCTTATGCAGGCGTCGGGAGCGCGAGGCTACTCAAAGAAGACTATGTCAACGCTATGAGATATTTCAAACTTGGAGCAGACAGAGACGGTTACTCCAAGGCATATCGGAAGTATCGCGAGGAGCTTGTTGACCGCTACTTCGGCATCGGAGCCAGTGTCATCGTTATTGCAGTGCTCTTGATCTATCTAGTCGTGCGCAGCGGAGTTGTTGCCAGGGCGGTTGACAGGATCAAGACTTGGGCGAGCGGTAGCGGATCCGGAAAGGCGCTGCTGCGAGAGCTAGCCTTTGCGTTTTTCGTCCTGTTCCACCCGTTTGACGGGTTCTGGCAGATCAAGCACGAAAAGAAGGCGAGCGTCAGATCAGCCTGTATTGTGCTTGCATTGGTGATAGCCACATATGTAGGCGTTCAGCAGTATACTGCCTTTATCTTCAACCCGCACGATGTGCAGCAAGTGAACTTCTTGTCCGAGGCGTTCACAGTACTGGTTCCGTTTGGCCTGTGGTGCTGCGTTAGCTGGGCGGTGACAACGCTTATGGACGGAGAAGGCACTATCAAAGACATTTTCATATCTTCTGCATATGCCTTGACACCCATCATTGTTGTCTATATCCCTCTGACAGCGTTGAGCCACGTGCTCGTCCAGGAGGAGGCTGCGTTTTATCAGCTATTCCAGGTGCTCGGGGCTGGATGGGCGCTAGTGTGGTTGTTCTTGGCAACGATGATTGTTCACGACTACAGCTTTGGCAAGACCGCAGGGGGTATAGCGATTACGGTTGTTGGGATGGCGTTTGCCCTGTTTTGCGCCTTGGTGTTCTACGACATCATCGGAGCGTTTACAGGGTTTGTGTCGGGCATATACAGAGAGATTGTATTCAGGATGTAGAGGGGGTTAGGGAGACATGGGCCGAAGGAGCATTTTCCGGATAGCGATAGTAGTTTTGGCCATCGTTGGATTCTCGGCTGTTCCTGTATCCCCATTCCTGTCGGCGCAGGCGGCTGACGAGCTTGAGGGCATGACGCTGGTCACCGAGAACGAGTATTTGGAGCTCTACTTGAACGAAGCGACTACTGAGGCTGCGGTGAGGGACAAGGCCTCCGGCGTCGTGTGGCGTACAAATCCCCTGAACGACAGGCGAGACGCTGCAAAGGCTCAGGTGGCCATCAAGTTTTATGCACCCGGTTCAGTAGAGTCCACAATGAACAGCTACACTGATAGTGCTGCTATAGGGCAGTTTGAGATCGTACCGATCGACAACGGAGTTCGTGTTGACTACACCATTGGAAGGCTGTATGACGAGTATGTCTTGTTGCCGGGCTTGATATCGGCCAGTCGAGTTGAAGAAATTCTCGCACGAATCGAGGACGATAAAGCTCGAAAGAACCTCGAGTCAATGATTGACAGGTACTTTCACTTGATAACCCTTGTTCCTGTTGAGAACGAGGAGGAGAAGATCACCTATTCCGCCAGCCTAAAGGTGTTTGACGGCCTCAGGCTGGAGGCAGAAGGGAAAAAGCTCACTACTAGCCAGACCAATGATATCCTTAGAAACCTGCTTGGCAGAATCGCAGGAGGCAGGCTTGAGTACAAGGAGATTATTGAGGTACAGCGCAGTGACTTCGAGCAGGTCATAGGTGGCAAGGTCTATATCTTGGACGGCAAGACCCCTTCGTTTATGCTAAAGAACATCCTGACTGCCTTTGAGGAGGCAGGGTACACGCTCGAAGACAGGGCAATCGACAATATCGAGAACAACCTTGATCCTCCGCGTCAGCGGTTGGAGGTCTTCAACGTATCTTTGGAGTACATCCTGGACGGCCACGAACTCGTCGTCAGGGTGCCTATGGATAGTGTCAAATTTCCTGAGAACGTTGTTGACTTGGATGGCAAGTACAGCCCGCGGAATACGGTCATCAGTTTGCCGATAAGCGCAATAAAGGTCCTACCATATTTCGGGGCAGCAGACACGCAGGCAAGCGGATATATCTTTGTGCCTGACGGCTCTGGAGCCATCATCAACCTTAACAGCGGAAAAACCCAAGTCAGCTCGTTTACCTCACAGGTCTACGGGTTGAACCCAGCATTGCACCAGCGTGCTGAAAAGGTGACAGATACGAGGCAAGTTCATCTTCCGGTATACGGGATGAAGCAGGGCGACGCTGCGTTCTTGGCAATCATCACCGAAGGTGACTCGTTGGCGACGATTGAGGCGAGCATCGCCTCGGGGAGCGGAGCGTTTAACACAGTAGGAGCCAACTTCGTCGTCCGGCCAGCCACTACCCTCAGCTTGACTTCTGACTGGCAGTATTCGCCGCAGATAGGTTGGGGAATGCTCGGCAAAATGAGCGTCCTTCAGAGTAGGATGGCCCGCGAAGACATTGAGATCAGGTATAGGTTCTTGCACGGCGAGGACGCAGACTACGTAGGCATGGCACACGCCTACCGCGACCATCTGATCGGGAGTGGAGTAGGCTCGGTTTCCCGGGATCAGCTCGATGAAGGCGTTCCGTTTATCGTGGGCTTTTTGGGAGCTACCTTGAAGAGGACCAATATCCTGGGCATTCCGAGGTATGTGTCCATTCCGCTTACTACCTACGATCAGGTAGCGACAGTAGCCGGGGCATTGCAGGAAGCAGGAGTTAACAACCTGGCTATTAGATACGCCGGATGGTTTAACGGCAGCGGAAATCACGACTACCCGGACCGTATCCGTCTGATCGGCGTCCTAGGCGGCGAAGAGGCTTTTGGCGAGCTCTGCGCTCGTTCGGAGGCCAATAGATGGGAGCTATATCCCGACGTAGCTTTTGTAAACGTCTATAGAGACCGCTTGTTCGACGGGTTTAGAGCAAGGAGCGATTCCGCCAGGACTATTGACCGCAAGGTCACTCGGTCGCTCGTGTATGATGTGCCCACATTTGTAGCGGTTGAGAAAGAGTCGGGCTACATCCTGAGCCCGGGCAAGCTGCCGGGCCTCATCAGCAAGTTCATGTCGAGCTTCAGCCGCTATGGCATTGGCGGGCTGTCGCTGAGAGACCTCGGCCGTGATTTGAGCTCCGACTACAGAGATGATCCTGAGAGGCTCATCGACCGGGCACAGGCTCAAGAGATCGTTACTGGGCAGTTGGCAAGGATGGCGGATGAGTTGAGTTTGGGACTGATGATTAGCGGTGCCAACTCTTATGCGCTGCCGTTCGCCAAGTATGTTGTTGATGTGCCCAACGACAGCAGCAACTACGACATCATTGACGAAAGCGTGCCGTTTTACCAGATTGCCCTTCATGGGCTAGTCGACTTCGCCGGAGAGGCGATCAACTTGGCGCCCGATCCGGTTGAGGCGATACTCAAGACAGTCGAGTATGGAGCAAGCCTCTATTTTGAGTGGATGTATGCAGATTCGAGCGAGATCAAAGACACAGACCACGAAGATCTTTACTCTCTGCAGTATCGCGACTGGTTTGATATAGCAGTGGACCTGTACAAGGAACTTCGACCGATTGCCGAGGCTACGAGAACTCAGGCGATTGTCGACCACTGCAGGGTAGAAGAGGGTGTGTACCGCACCCAATACGAGGACGGAAGTGCCGTTATAGTCAACTACAACGGCTACCCGGTGGAGGTCGATGGTGTGACAGTAGATGGCTTGTCCTATCGGCTGGTAGAGAGGGGTGCTGCTCAGTGAGAAAGATGTCCATGGATACGAGACGCGCCTTAACCGGAATCGTGTTCGTACTGCCGTTTGTGATAGGGTTTATTGCGTTCTTCTTATATCCGTTTATCCTGTCACTGATGTTCAGCTTCTCTGATGTATCGGTAGGAGCGTCCGGGTACGAACTTACCTCCGTCGGTCTGGAGAACTACGAGTCTGCCCTGCTGGTCCACGAAAGCTACGTGCGGACTCTGACTGAGACTGTTCAAAGCATGTTGGCAAACGTTCCTGCCATACTGATCTTTAGCTTGTTTGTTGCGGTGCTGCTAAATCAACCGTTTAGGGGCAGGGGCGTAGCTAGAGTAGTGTTCTTTCTGCCTGTGATATTCAACTGCGGAGCGGTGTTGTTGATCGAGAATTACGACTTCTTGACCAACACCTTGACCGGTGGTAGCGCTGCCAGCCCTGGGAGTGAGATCGTGACGTCACTGTTTTACGGTCTTAAGCTGCCGCAAGGGGTGCTTGGGTACATCATGAACGCGGTGAGGGCAGTCCCGGATATCATCAAAGCATCCGGTATTCAGATACTGGTTTTCTTGGCGGGATTGCAATCAGTTCCGGAATCTCTGTATGAGGCGTCTGCGATCGAAGGGGCGACCGGGTGGGAGACATTTTGGAAGGTGACTTTCCCGATCATTAGCCCGCTCATTCCTACGATGATCGTCTACACAGTGATAGATTCTTTTACTGCTCCCAACAACAGGATGATGGAATTGATTCAGACCACTGCCTTCCGAGGTATGGGTTACGGCGTGAGTTCGGCAATGGCTTGGATTTATTTCGTGGTGATAGCAGCCATACTCGCGTTTGTCGTTTGGCTGGTCTCAAAGTGGGTCTTCTATCAGGAGTAGACCAACGAGGATTGCGAGGGATTTTAGATGGCACAACCAATTACTGAGACTCATGGCAGCGATCTGCGTCGCAGATTTGAGAAGTCCAAGTTTCAAGGGCTTGTGTGGGCGATTGCAAGGACTCTGCTGCTGTTGGGCATGGCGTTTATCATAGTCAGCCCGCTGCTTGTGAAGATTTCTGGATCGTTCATGAGCTTAGAGGATGTCTACGACAGCAGTGTAGGCTGGATTCCGCGGCGGCCGACTCTGGAGCACTACCGTGTGGTGTTTCAGTTCATGAATTATCCTCGGTCACTCCTCCTAACGACATTGCTCGTGACAGCTGTCAGTCTGCTGCAGGTGATCTCGTGCACGTTCATCGGGTATGGGCTGGCGCGCTATGATTTCCCGTTCAAAGGACTCGTCTTTGGGTGCGTCCTTTTCACCCTAGTTGTTCCGCCCCAGCTACTGCTTGTCCCGCTGTATATCAACTTCAGGTACTTCGGGGCATTTGGGATGGGGCCGGGAGTCAATTTGCTCAACACGCCGCTACCGTTCTTGCTGATGGCGGGTACCGGTACAGGTATCAAGAATGGCTTATTCATCTACATCATGCGTCAGTACTTCAAGGGTATGCCAAGGAGCCTCGAGGAGGCGGCCCATGTCGACGGAGCCGGGCCATTTAGGACGTTCTTCTCGATCATGCTTCCTGCGGCCCAGGCGCCTTTGCTAGTCATATTCGTGCTGTCATTTGCTTGGCAGTGGAACGACTATTTCTACACGACAACGATTTTCCAGGCCAAGAACGACTTGCTGGTTCACAGATACCTTGGAGTAGTTCAAGACTACATGCTGGCATTCCGAGAAGAGCACGGGTTCGACGCGCCGTTTGAAATGTCGACCATGATATTGAACACTGCTAGCTTGTACTACATCGTTCCACTGCTGGCACTGTTCGGTTTCTTGCAGGGACGGTTCATAGCAGGCATTGAACGAACAGGCCTAGTAGGTTGATGTCGATTTTGGATGACTTGGGGGAGTGGTGTTTTGCTGCTCCACCCCAGTCTAGACCACTAACCTGACACCAGGAGGTACATTATGAGCAAGAGACTGTTTGGGGTCTTGAGCGTTGTTGTATGTCTCGTACTCTTAAGCTCAGGTATGGCTTTTGCAATCGAGTACGACTTCGGCGGAAGGACCGTGGTGTTCGCTGGACAAAACTTGACGCCCCCGCCTGAGGGCAGTCAGGCATATGACAATTGGAAGGCTGCAGAGGAGCAGTTTAACGTAAAGATCGAGTTTAGGAAGGTTGACCAGGGGCAAATTGTTGACACTATCATGGCAGCCGTGCTTGCCGAT
>LFRM01074304.1_pt1 | contig 12358 bp, 10 predicted proteins | sample 618341 | NCBI WGS metagenome assembly LFRM01 (sample SAMN03654438, study PRJNA283298) | anaerobic digester metagenome | isolation source: pool of bioreactors CSTR01a, CSTR02a, and CSTR03a thermophilic anaerobic... | place: Denmark: Kgs. Lyngby | collected 2014-05-21
TGTGTGGGCTGTTCTCACCACACCAAACTTAATCAATGAGTGGAACTCAGCCTCCCCTGACTGGGAAGCAATTAATACACACATCCAATTACACCAAGGAGGCCGTTACACCTCTAGGATGCAAGCAAAAGACGGCTCAGAGGGCTTTGACTTTATGGCGACCATAACGAAAGTCAACCCACCCTACCAATTAGAGTACAAACTAGATGATAATCGAGAAGTGATTACACTCCTTGAAAGTATCAGTGAAAACGAAACTATAATCATTCAATCATTTGATCCAGAATCTACCTATCCACTCAAACTACAAAAAGCTGGATGGCAAGGTATTCTATCTCATCTTAAAGATGTTGCTGAAAAGATCACCCCATAGAGGTGAGCTTTTTTTAAACCATTTTTCTTTGACACTTCATCTATCAAGTGAGGTTCTTGACCCTTCAATACTCACCTAAAAAAAAGGAAGCTTTCGCTTCCCTTTAAGATTTTATTTAACGTAATCAGCAGCAGCACGACCAGCCTGACGACCAAATGCTAGATACATAGCAATGGCACTACCACTACCTGGATATTCTTTATACATCAATTGTCCTGAAGCAACTTCACCAGCTGCATAAAGGCCTTCAATAATTTCATCATTGTTGTTTAGAACTTCACCATCAATCGTCGTTACTAAACCACCAATTGATCCTGAATTACCCATGAATAGTTTCAGAGCATAATATGTTGGCCCCTCAACTGCTTGCATGTACTGTGCATCTTTATTGAAGTCAGTATCTTCACCCGCTTCAGAAAGTGCATTATATTGTGTAACTGTCTCAGTTAATGCTGTTGCATCAATACCAACAAGTTCGGCAAGTTCTTCTAATGAATCAGCTTTAAATGCTTGTCCAGCTTCGACTGAAGCTTCAACACGATCATTAGTTTGATCTGTAATAGCCCAAACATCATTAAATCCTAAATCCATTAATTTACGAGTTCTAACAAAATGGAATTCTGTTTCATTCATGAAACGCTCCCCATCCGGTGTAACATATAAACCTGTATATTCTTCACCATACCCATAATAAGTTGGATAGTTAGTCCCTAAGTTAATACCAGAATCATGGAATAGCATTTTAGCATCAGCTTGTTCACCCATTGTAAGTCCATCACCAGTATTACCAGTATTACCATTATGTGCAGCACTGCCAGCAGTTAAGTAAGGCATATGTTCTTTCATATATTCATCACTAGCAGCAAATCCACCAGTCGCAATAACTACAGCCTTAGCATTAATAGTAATATCATCTCCATTATTGTTAGTCGCTTTAACACCAACAACTTTGTCATCTTCAATAATTAATTCTTGGCCAGGTGTTTGAAGTAGTACTTCACCACCAAGTTCAACAATCTTATCTGTGAGCGGTTGTGTAAATCCAACACCACCACCAGCAGGAACATCATCAAAACCAGCCGTTCTATGACCAAAAGCAAATTCATGAGATGAATGAAGCTTAGTAATTTCTTCCTTCATATCAACCCCATTTTCAATCATCCAGTCAATATTTTCGCCTGAAGTTCTTGCAGCTAAATCAATAAAATCTTTGTCTGCTTGTTCTTCAGAAACTTCATACCAATAATTTGCTAAATCTTCCCATGTTTCAGTATTACCCAATGTTTCTGAAATACTAGATTCAGCAGCTAAGATTAAACCACCTGACATCATAGTACTACCACCAGTCATTGGCATCTTCTCTAAAACAATAACTTTAGCACCATTTAAAGCTGCTTCAAGACCAGCTGCTAAACCGCCAATCCCAGCACCAACAACAACGACATCAGCATCTAAGGTTGTCACTTTAGATTCCGATGGTTCTTTACTCACTTCTGTTTCGAAGTCAGCAACATTTAAACCAGCTTGTTCAATTGCTAGTTTTACACCCTCAATAATTCCAAGAGATGTTATTGTAGCACCAGAAACAACATCAACAGCAATTGAATTGTGCTCAACAATTGCCTTAGGAATAGCGTCAATCGCTGGATCAGAAATCCCTTCAGTTTCCTGATGTTCTACAACTCTGACCTCTCTGATTTCATTTCCCTCGAAAGTTACTTCGAGTTCTAATCCTTCACTTTGTCCAGATGAAGTAACAGCAACTGTTTTAGTCTCTGCACTTTCAGCTGGTGAACTACACCCTACAATAAGAAGTAGCACCATTAATATAGATAGAAATTTTTTCATTATTCTCCTCCTCGAAAATACATTGTACATGACACTGTATTGTGAAGCAACAGACAAATGCATCAAGCAAAACAACACTTTCTTTGAATAGGTTGTATGAAATACCACTTGTGAACAACCAAAAAAATTTATTGTCTTTTACTTAGAGGCCAAAAACAGCATTTATTTAAGGGATTTTTTCATAAAAAATGGTCGTCTAGAATCACTTAGACAACTGTCAAAAAATTGCAATTTCAGAGAACCTAAACATCTATGACACTATCGTCCTACCAGTCATTAGCAATAAATAAATCATATGGACACATAGTCAAGATTAATCAAGGCATCACAACTCTAGTCATTGTTACTTATGATCTATGGGTCGCTTCAACACCATGAAGAATCGTGAAATTGTTTTTAGCTAATTTACACGTCCATCTTATCTACAAAAAATTGTAGAAAAAACCTCTATGGTATACAATAGTTATAAGAAAGAAGGAAGTTAAGATTATGTCAGATAACAAATTATTAACCGAGAAACAATATCATATCGGTCTACAAAAAGGAGATGTAGGACGCTACGTTTTACTACCAGGAGACCCTGCCAGAACCGATAAAATAGCTCAATATTTTGACAACCCACAACTAGTCGGATTCAACCGTGAATACAAGACCTGGACCGGAACTTTGGATGGTGTCAAAGTAAGTGTTATGTCAACCGGTATGGGAGGTCCATCAACAGCTATGGGGCTCGAAGAACTACATAATATAGGTGCAGATACCTTTATTCGAGTTGGAACCTGTGGTGGTATGCAATTAGACATTATTGCTGGTGACTTAGTCATTGCTAATGGAGCCATTAGAAAAGAAGGAACAACCGTAGAATACACGCCAATTGAATACCCTGCTGTGGCTGACTTTAACATTACGACCAAACTTGTCGAAGCCGCAAAAAATCTAGGACTTAGACATCATGTTGGAACGGTCGAATGTAAAGACTCATTCTATGGACAACATAGTCCAGAAACAAAACCAGTCTCCTATGAACTCTTAAACAAATGGGAAGCCTGGATTAGAGCTGGAGCCATTGCTAGTGAAATGGAATCAGCCGCACTCTTTATTGTCTCATCTTATTTAAGAGCCAGAGCCGGAACTGTCATGGCCTGTATCAATAACCAAGAAAGAATCAAAGCTGGTTTAGAGAATATCGTAAAAAAAGACCCAGACCCAGCCATTAGAGTTGCTATTGAAGCACTCAGACTATTAATAAAAGAAGACTCACTCGAGAATTAACGAGTGAGTCTTTTTTAATCAAATTTAGTATCAGAATCCAATACATCTTTAGGCCAAGGAGTTATTTGTGTCCCCTTTACAAAATAGGCTCGATCAGCAAGCCTAGCCATTGGAGTATCAGATAAAGAATCTGAATAAAATTCATGAACATGAGCATCAGGATATTCGTCATAAAAACGAACAACCTTCTCATCCCCATAACAATTTAAACCATCATAGAGACCCGTCTTTGGATTAAGTCTGGACGCAATGAACGCCACACCTAATTGTTTTGAGATAGGCTCAATCAGAAACTCAGGTGAAGCCGAGATGATTAAATCATCCTCTTGTCTTTGACTTAAATACCAATCTTGAATTTTATACTCATGCTTACTCCAAAAGTTCTTAACATCATTTTCTAAGTTTTTATTCTCGATTACATATTGATATAAAACTTCTTTTAACTCTGTTCTACTAATCTTCTTTAATCTAAACTTAACATAGGCAGAAATAAGCTTTGGCCATTTTAGAGCTAAGCCAGGATTTTTCTTGATTGAATACTTATAAAAGTCCGTCGCACAATCATCTACATAAATTGTTTTATCAAAATCATATACATTCATAAACAGTAGCCTCTCCTAATTACAAATCATTCATCTAAAATGTTAACAACAATCAGTGCCTATTACAACAGTTAATACTAAAAGTTAACTACAACAAAGACAGTTAAGAATTCTTTAGTAAAAAACTATCCCTAAATATCTCTTTAGGCATAGCTTTAATTAGTTTCTCTGTAAATTCAACGCCATCTTATTATTAATCGTCCATTAACCATAAAACAGTCTTATCTTTGACAATACGATTTCTCTTATCCATTTGGCGAGCCCCAACAATGAACTTAGCCAAGCGATTAACAGTCGCCTCATCCATTTCAAACTCACTCAACATATTCTTAGATTCCATATAACCAATGGTATCATCCATCACTAATAGTGATTCATTTACTTTAAAGTGTTTAGGCTTCAATATTATTAGTTCTAAATTAGGTCTAAGTTTAAATCTTTTTAGTAATTGGCGATCAATAAAATCAACCAATAGAAAACCACCATAGGTAATTAATAGAGGAACAAACAATAAAATGATTGAAGAATCTTGGATAATCGGATTATTTGTGTAATAGAAATATGTATAAACAAAAACAGCTAAAAAGCCCAAACCAATAATAACATTCCCAATAATCTTAACAACGCGATACAGCCAAAAATCTGGATTGTATGAGTTATTTTCATACTCTGTCATTAAATGTAATAAATCATTCTTCACCTTATTCTTCATATCCATACTCGTAATCACTGTCACTGGTTGTTTCTTTAAAGTTGCTTCTTCGATTAAACGAAGCTGTGACAGATCAACACTCCGCCCCATTAAAAATAAAGAACTCTTGGAATAAGGTAATTGACTGTGTTCTTTTACTATTTTTAAATTCTTAATCGTTTCAATATATTCTTCGCCAAATTGTTTCATAGTGATATTATAGCACTAAAAAAGGCAATTACTTTAGATAATTAAGCAATTGCCTTATAGGAGTAGTCTAAATATTACTATCCAAGAAGCCTTTAACCTCACCAATTGTACAATTTCTTAGAACATTGCCATCCCTACCAATCAAGGCTGGTGTTCCCATAATTGAATATTGTTCAACTAGTTTATAAAACTCATCTGGATTGTCTTCTCTTTTTACTATTTCTATATGCTCATCATATTTACCTCTTAAGCCTAAGTCTAGATAGTTCTTAAGAGCTGTGCACTGGGCACAATTTTCCTGTGTTAACATTTTAATCATTATTTCTTACCAATACTCGGTTTCTCAAAATAGAAGTCATCATCACGCAATGCCTCAGAAATCATCTTTTGATAACCATTACCTTTCATTGAGAAGTTGTCCATCGTCTTTGTTTCAGTATTCAGACCATTAAGCACAACCGGATTAACCTCTTCATATTCAAAGACAGGTTCATACGCCAAATTCATGAGTGCTTTATTCGCATTGTAACGAACAAAGATTTTAACATCATGACTTAAATCAACCGGATCATAGATTTCTTCAATTAAAGCAATCTCTAACTCATAAAGTTCATACAGTAAGTCATGAGTAAACTGTTTCATTTCTTCTTTTTCATCTGATGTCATTGTCTCAAGTAATAAAGTTGATAAACGACCGACATATAAACCATGAATTGATTCATCCCTAAGAATTAAGTTAATAATCTCGCCCGCTTGCATTAACTTACCCTGACCATAGAACCAAAGTGGGTAATAGAAGCCAGAATAGAATAACCATGACTCTAAGAAGACAGACGCCACCATTGCTTTATACAATGCTTTGTCAAACGCTTTAGAATCAAAAGCCCCATTCATAGTGTAATTGCGCTCATACGTCATTTTATCCAAATTGCGATAGTGTTTAACAATAGCCTCTAAGATTTTTTGAAGGTTCTCATTTTCTTCACCCCAAACAAATAACTCATCAATCTCAGAATTACTCATATAGGTCATAAAAATATTTGAATAGGATTTAGCATGAACCGCATTTTCCATCGCTCCCATGAAGTTTAACACCGCTTTACGCTGATGAAACTCCTCCGCCATGGCTCTAGATACAACCGGCATCCCAATATCACCTTGATACGTATCTAAGAAAGTTAACACTTGTAAGTTTTGTGCATACGCAAGCTTAACTTCCTCCGGCAAGACATGCCACACATTTAAGTCCGGCTGCAATGAGATATCCTCAGGACGCCAGAATTGTGATAGGTTTTGTTCATAGAAACTTTGTGTAAAATCATCCTCTGGAATATTCCAATTCGCTCCAGTATATTCTAATGTCATTCTTCTCTCCCTCTATACCGCACAAGACTCACACTCATCAATTTTGAGCTTTTGAGTACGCGTGTAATACAATGTTTTAATACCTTGGTGGTGTGCATATAAATAATATTTCTGTAAGTCTCTTGTCGTTACATCACTCGTAATACACAGTTCAAATGAAATTCCCTGATCGACATGTTTTTGAGCGGTCGCAATGACATCAATAATCTTAAACTTGTCCATACGATACGCTGTCTCATACATAAACTCAGCCGTATCTAATGAAGGTGCAGGGAAGTAGGTCTTAGAGTTTCCATACGTACGCTCCTCAACCAGTTGTTTAATCGGAGTAATACTCGGAGTAGCACTCATCACATAAGCAATGCTGCCATTAGGAGCAACAGCCATACGATTTGAGTTATATAATCCATACGCTATAACTTCTTCTTTTAATTCTTGCCATTCTTCATTGGTAGGAATATGAATCTCTTCAAATAATTCTTTAACGATTTCAGTCTTAGGATAAATCGCACCACGACCCTCAAAGTATTCACCAGAAGCATACTTACTCTCTTCAAAACCATAGAATACTTTATTAGTCGCCTTCGCTTTCTCCATGGAATGCTTTAAGCTATAGAAGTTTACCGTATTAAAGAAAACATCCACTAAATCTAAATCTTCTTCACTACCAAAAGCAATATAATTCTCAGCAATATAACCATGGTGACCCATAATACCAAATCCAACTGAACGCATTAAACGATTCGCCTTAGCCACAGCTGGAACATATTCGATATTCGTTTTCTCAGAAACAGAATTCATGATATCCATCGCCGCATAAACAGTTTCTTTAATTGAATTATGCTTCATCATATTACCCATATGACCACTCGCTAAATTACAAGAAACATCCAAACCAATCTTATCCTCAGCTGCTTTATGATAATCAGAATATTGAGACACAATTGTTGGTTGTAAAATCTCAGTACATAAGTTTGAGAATTTAATATTATCCTTTAAAGGATTCGAATCATTTACATTATTCGCATACATAATATACGGATAGCCAGACTCACCCTGAACTTGAGCAATTTGATCTAAGATTTTACGAGGATTAACTTTACGCTTACGAACATTAGAATTAGCCATTAGCTTGTCATACCATTTGTCCATCTCAATCGCAACATCCCCAAAGTTAATTCCATACTCATCATAAACAGTCTTAGGATAGAACACATACATATCCTTATCTTCACGAGCCAGTTCAATAAACTTATCCGGAATCACAACCCCCAGTGATAAAGTCTTAACACGAATATCATCATCCGCATTTAGTTTCTTGGTATTTAAGAAATCTTCAATATCAGCATGGAATATATTTAAGTAAGCAGCACCAGCACCAGGTCTTTGACCCATTTGATCAGCATACCTAAACCCATTATCAAGAAGCTTAGCCACACCAACAACACCCTTAGCCACGTTTTGGATGCCCTTAATACTCTCACCCTTAGCTCTTAAGTTTGATAAATGTAAAGAAACACCCCCACCAATCTTACTTAATTGCATCGCAAATTCATTCGCACGCGCTATATCATTTAGAGAATCATCCACCTCTAATAAGAAACAAGATACAAACTCACCACGACGCTTCTTACCCGTATTCAGTAAAGTAGGCGTAGCAGGAGTAAAGTCTTGAGCAATCAGTCGCTCAATCAATTCTTGAGCCTTATTAACATCACCATCTGCATGATATAAAGCAGTAAAACTCAAACGATCTTCATAACGCTCCAAAAATACTTTTTTATCATTAGACTTTAAAGCATAGTCATTATAAAACTTATAAGCACCCATATACGTTGGGAAACGGAAGTTTTGTGCATACGCATAATCAAAAATTTGTTCAATCTCAGACCATTCATACTTATTCAAAAATTCTTCTTCAATATAATCATTCTTAACTAAGTGATCAATTTTTTCCTCCAAAGAATGGAAAAATTGAGTCTTCTTATTAATTTCATTAATGAAATAAGAATGAGCTGCAGCCTTATCCTTGCTAAGTTCCTTGATCTTTCCATCTTCATCAACGATTTGATTATTCAACAAAATCCATTCAGGAATTTGTAATGATAAACTTTCATGTCTTTCACTCATATTTAATTATTCTCTCTTTCTAATAAATATTGTTCAACGACTTGTACATCTTGTGGAAATCCAGTGCCCTCATATTTATGCACCAGCGGAATCCCATATATCTGTTGGATTTTATCACCAGCAGCACCATAATTAGTCCCCCAGTTTTTATTACCCGACACCGCAACACCTATACAGTTTTGATGATGCTTTCTCAATACCTCAATTGTCGAAATTGGAATCTCTCCAAAATTAAACGATCGAGTTAACAAGAAATATTCTCCCTTATAAAAAGGAATCTCATCATGGCCAATCCGATAAACAGGATATTTTAGATGAGCCGCAAATTTCATACTCAATCCAGTTAAACTATCTACAACAATGAACATTTTATCCCTCCATCTGACTATTTTTCAGTCTACAAGAAAAAAAGAATCGTTCCAACTCTTATACTCACGAGTTTAACGATTCTCATTAATTATTTAACATATTATAAATATGACTTTTTTCACAACAGAAAATAAAGTGTCCCCAGTTGATTGTATTACAGGATCATAAATATTTTAACTACGATACTAATAGCTCGAGACAGTTTCAATTGCATGATAGACCTGTGAGCCACGACCCTTAAATCTCAGAATGATTCGATCATCCTCATCTCTAAAGTAAAACTCTATTTGGTCATCATCTTCAATTAAATCACCCAATTGTTCATCTTTCTGAAAATCATTCAAGATTATTGGTGAATCATTCGTTCTTAAAACAACCTCAACATTCTCAAGTTCATCAATGCCCTCACGCATCGCCAATACTTCAGCCAATTCAATTGGGCGAACCTTGGTTAAGATTCGAACATCACTCTCATACCCATCATCTAAAATTAATTGAGCATATAAATAGTCAACATGAATCTCTTGTAATGACGATGTTTGTTGATATAAGAGATCACTTAACACCTGTAAAGCCTCATCAATCGTTAAGTTCTTTACAATCTTTTGTGGTTGATTCAAGTCTTCCATCAAAGGAAGCTGGTTCAAGTTTTGGAAATATTTCTCTTCATCTAATTCACCATTCGTTAATAAAGCATTTGAATACGCCCAATTGAGGTATTCATTTGGCTCTAAGTTTAGTGATTTTAGACGCTCTCTCGTATCAAATACAATTTGATAGCGAGCTTCTTTTAATTGGTCTTTTATAGGACTTAATAAATTTGTACCCATTATTGTCCTCCTTCAAATCCGGTTATATTTAAATGGTCAATGACTTCATAATACGTTGCACGAATTCTCTCTAAGGAATATGCATCCATGCCCAAATCATCCTCCAGATAATCTTGAGCAAAGACGACCCTAAAGTTTGCTAGTCTAGCACCAAATAAATACTGTTCAGGCTCAATTATAACTTTTTCGACCCAAGTCGGATGAGCTAATACCGACTCTATTTCAACAGGTTGGTCACCCTCTTTAACTATATTAACCTCCAACACAACGCCACGCTCAGTCCAAATATCATCAACTGTTTCCAGGCGCTGGTTACTTATGAAGTTACCCATTGAGTAAACAATAAGCTTATTTAATCCATCTCTTTGAACTGTTTCAGAAGGTTGTACAACATGCGGATGGTTACCAAAAACAATATCTGCCCCCCACTCAATCATATTATGATACAAATCAACTTGTTCCTGAGTAGGCTCCATCATATACTCAACACCCATATGTGGAAATACAATAATCACATCTGAAATTTCTTTGGCAGCCTCAATATCGGCTTTAATATCCTCTTCAATAATTGGCGTCAATGTCGAATAGTAGAACTCATCAGTCACTGTCTGTTCCATACCATTATAGCCATAGGTATAAGCCAGCATCGCAACCTTAATGCCATTTACATCTCTTACTAAAATACGATCTGATTCTTGAGTAATAACACCCAAAGTATCAATTCCAGCATCATTGAAAAATGCCTTGGTTGATAAGGCCCCCTCACCATGAGAATCTAAGATATGGTTATTAGCCAGTGACACAACATCATAGCCCGCATTCTTAACAGCATCCACCATTTCAGGCGGAGCATTAAAGATTGGATAACCATTCAGTTCATACTCAGTACTTATCGATCCCTCATAATTAGCAATCGTTAAATCTCCCGATTGTAAAAAGGCTCGAACATCATCATATTGATGGTTAAAATCAAATGTATCACTTTCAACATCATACGCATCCGCAAATAAGGATGGATGAATTAATAAATCACCATTAGCCAATATCTTGGCCCTTTTCGCTTCGTTAACAACGACCGGCTCATCCTCATTTACAAGATCTTCTGTAACTGGATTTTCTGTATCAGAATCAGGATTTTGTGTAACAGGTTCATTAGGCTCATCAGCTACTTGATTATTACTCAGAAATTTATAACCCAATAAGACTAACATTAATACAAGTAAGAGTGATAAAATTGAAGCTAAAATAATTTGAACGCTATTTGTTCTACTTCTCATAACAAACCTCCATAACCCTATTTTACACTAGTCTAGTTTTGATTGCTATTAGAGGCTTCAATCATTAACAAAGAAATCAAATTAGAAAAGCGCGCTGGATCCTCTATCTCTAAGCCCTCAATTAAGTATGCTTGATTCACCAAGACTTCACTAAATTCTCTAAGTTTATCCTCGCTCACTTTACTCAATGCCTCAAATAAAGCATGGTCAGGATTAATCTCTAGAATTCGAGTTGCCTTGATGTGTTGACTCTCATCAGGAGATTGAGCTAATACTTTCTCCATCTCAAAGCTTAAACCCTCATCACTCACTAAACAGACCGGATGTGATTTTAAACGAGACGTTAAACGAACATCACTCACCTTATCTTTTAATTCCTCTTTCAAGATTTCAAGAACATCTTTATTTTCTTCAGTCAGTTTCTTTAATGTTTCCTTAGACTCTTCATCTAAATCAAGTTCCCCCTGATTAAGCGCTTTAAATACTTTGCCCTCATATTCACCTAAAACTCTAAGCGCAAACTCATCAACATCATCCATTAGAACAAGGACTTCAACATTTTTATCAAGTACTTTCTCAACCTGAGGAAGTTGACACGCCTTAAGAATTGAATCGGCACTAACATAGTAAATCTCTTCTTGACCTTCATCTAAACGAGACACAATATCAGCCAAAGATTCTAATTTATCCTCATGAGTTGTCGTAAATAACACTAAATCTTTTAATTCATCTTTATTAGCACCAAAGTGATTATACATGCCATACTTTAATTGTAAGCCAAAGTTTTCATAAAACTTCTCATATTTATCGCGATCATTTTTTAGCATTAACTCTAGTTCACTCTTAACTTTACGATTAATACGACGAGCCATACTCGCAACTTGTCGATCATTTTGTAGAACTTCTCTAGAAATATTTAAGTTTAAATCCGCTGAATCAACAACACCACGCACAAAACTAAAGTAATCAGCAATTAAGTGTTCATTATGCTCTTGAATAAAAACTGAACGTGAGTAAAGTGATAAGCCATGTTTGTCTGTTTCATTATAGAAATTAAACGGTAAGTGACTTGGAATATATAAAAGCGCATTATATGATTGAGTCCCTTCCACCTGTAAGTGAATCGTATGAAGTGGTTCTTGGTAATCAGCAAATCTATCCATATAGAATTGATTGTATTCTTCCTGGGTCACATCATTTTTATTACGCTTCCATAATGGAATCATTGAGTTTAATGTTTCTTCCTCACCCTCTTCATTAGTCATCACAATTGGATAACGAACATAGTCTGAGTATTTCTTTACTAAGTGTTTAATATTCTCCACTTCCAAATACTCATCAAAATTTTGATCATCCGTATTATCCTTTAAGAATAATATAACTTCAGTCCC
>LFRM01109281.1_pt1 | contig 12348 bp, 16 predicted proteins | sample 618341 | NCBI WGS metagenome assembly LFRM01 (sample SAMN03654438, study PRJNA283298) | anaerobic digester metagenome | isolation source: pool of bioreactors CSTR01a, CSTR02a, and CSTR03a thermophilic anaerobic... | place: Denmark: Kgs. Lyngby | collected 2014-05-21
TTTACGCCTCAGCCGATCAACGCCGTGGTAGTAAACAGATGGAACGACAAAGTTTATCCTGCCAAAAAAGGACCTGTTTTTTTAACTAACGGGCCGGTGCGTCAGCCCTTAAAAGTTTACGATCGCTATGACGATCGCAGTATTATTGAAAACCTGCTGTTCAGGGAATCCAAGCAAGGGTATAGTGACCGCGGCACGGTTTTTGGGAGAAATAGGAGATCTATCTCGCTTTGAGCATCCTTCCCAGGTGATCAAACTGGCTGGATTTAACCTTAGAGGCAGCACCTCCGGCGAGAAACAAAACAGCAAAACTGTAATTACCAAAAGAGGTCGCTCCAGATTGCGCTGTTTGCTTTACCAGGTTGCCCTGATCGCGGCGGCTAAAAACCCGCAGTTAAGAACCCTGTATTACTATTTCAAAACAAAGCCCAAGAACCCTCTTAAACCAAACCAGGCCTTAATAGCCGTTGCCAACAAATTGGTGCGCATCATGTTTGCCTTGATCAAGAAAAACGAATCCTATAATCCTGCACTGGTGCTGGGAGAAATGAGAGAATCTCAACTTAAAGTAGCGTAAAGCAAGTCAAGTTAAAAACCTTGGGTGGGGAAGGCCGAAAAAACCTCCATCAGGGCTCTGACCCCGTGAGACGTGATAGGGTAGCCGGAGGAGACTCAAGGTGGATGTCACCCAAGGTGAAAATATTTTGGCTATGGATATGCCGCAGTTGTGGATTTGATGGATAACTCTTTGAGTTACCCACAAACTCCACAACTGCTTGGGCAACGCTAAAGCGTTGCCCACATACCCACAGCCACTGCTGCTGTTTTTTCAAATTCTAAGAAAAAGGAAGAAATTAAAAGCTTGATTGTAAAACAATGAGATAGGAGGTGACAATGCAGCCATGATTCGGACCATTGGCACCTGTAACCTGGAAACCCTCGAGCAAAATTTAAAGAGGTTAAAGCTAAAACATATCCGGGACAACCTGGAGGCGATAAATGAGGTGGCCCTTGCGGAAGAACCGTCCTACCTTGATTTTTTCTCTTACCTTGTAGAGGAAGAGATCAAGGGCCGCGAAAACACCCAGAAGGCCAGACGTTTAAAAGCAGCACGGTTCCCCACATGGCGCACCCTGGAAGAGTTTGATTTCTCCTTCCAGAATTCAGTGAGTCAGCAGACCATGCGCGACCTGAGCACCTTTAAATTTATCGATGTATAGTCGTAAGGCGCCTTCTATGAAAAAAAAGCAGCTTTTGAAGCTGCCCGAGATGCTGTTAGCAAAAAGTGAAAAATAGAGATAATTTGTTTAAAGACGCTCGTTGGGAAAAATTACCTGGTAAGCGTCAATTTTTCTTCCCAGCAGGTGGGCCGCCATATCGGCAAAAGGTTTGGCCTCACCGCTGACAAAAAAACGATGGCGCGGGGCATTGCTCTCTTCAAGATTTAATAAGCCGCTCCCCTGCAGTACCTCCCTGGCTTCCCGGGCTGTCTCCTCCGCGGAGCTGATTAGCTTTACCCCGGAGCCCATAACATCCTGAATGACATCACTCATTAGCGGATAGTGAGTGCATCCCAAAATCAATGTATCTATACCCGCATCTTTTAACGGCCTCAGGTACTCCTCTGCCACCCGCCTGGCCTCGGGGGAGCCGGTCAGTCCGTTTTCCACAATTAGCACAAACAGCGGACAGGCCTGGCTGAACAGTTGGATACCGCTGCTGCCAAGACGGTTGAAGGCTTGCTGGTAAGCGCCGCTCTCAATGGTACCTGTCGTCCCGATAACACCGATTTTATTTGTTCTGGTATACTGCAGAGCCACCCTTACCCCCGGTTCAATTACTCCCAGCAGCGGCACATTAACTCGCTCTTTATAATATTCAAAGCCTGCTGCCGCAGCTGAATTGCAGGCAACTATGATCATTTTGATCTCCTGGGTCAGGAGAAAGTCAATTATATCATAGACAAAACCCCTTACCTGGATCTGGGACCTTGGGCCGTAAGGAAAATGAGCGGTATCACCAAAATAGACGATCTTTTCCTGGGGCAGTTGTTTAAAAATCTCTTTAACAACGGTTAAGCCTCCTACTCCCGAGTCCAGCAATGCGATCGCCTTATTACTCTCGATTTTTGCCCCCTCCTATACCTAATAATGAACTTTTTTATTTTACTTGCGCTTGGGGAAATAGCCGCCGATTATTTTACGCGTATCAATTACAGAAATAAAAGCCTTCTCATCTTCGTCGCTAACTATTCTCATCATTCTGGGCAGGTCGCGCCTTTTCAACAACACATGGAGAATTTGATGAACACCGTCTTTGCCGCGGCCTTCTACACAAGTTACCCCAAAACCTTCGTCCCTTAACTTCGTTTGCAGGCTCTCGTAACAATCCACTGATATTATCTGCGCGTCGACGTAACCTAAAGCAATACGCTCCTCAATACGGCTTCCCACGTAACTGCCCACGGCAAACCCTCCGGCAAAAAAAACCATATGGAAGGGATTGTCAAGACGCCTCAGGACTGTACCCAGGGCTACAATATAAAGCAACGATTCCACAAAACCGATCAACGAAGCTGTGAGGCTACGGCCCCGCATTAACATGAGAATTCTGAAGGTTGCCAAAGACATATCAGCGACCCTGGCAAAAAAAATAAAAAGGCCGCTCAACACAAAAGACATGCCAACCTTCCTCCTTTTCCGGTATTCTCCTACATTCACACAACAGTTTAACAACTGCTTCCCGGGGTGTCAAGCGCTGTTTATTTTCTATATACTGAGAACATGACAGTAAAAGCCCTTTAACCCGCATACGCCGCTGCATCACCGAGTCGAAATTCCGCAAACACTTTGAATATATAAATTTCCTTACTGCTCAAGGAATTTTATACTTTCATATAGAATAAATAAACGTTTTGTGTTAAAATGTTACTTAAAATTGTTTTATATAATGGTTTTAAGATACTATTATCAATAATCATGTTTAATAGTATTTTTATCAATAAATTCTCCCTAAAAGGGATAACAGCGGTGTTTTTTGAATATAAAGGAGGTGTTTTAAATGGTTAATGATAGTGTTTTGGAAATTCGCTGGCATGCCAGAGGCGGGCAGGGCGCAGTAACTGCCGCAAAAACCCTGGCCGAAATGTCTCTTACAAAAGATATGTTTTTCCAGGCTTTTCCAGAATACGGTCCTGAAAGAATGGGGGCGCCCATTCAGTGTTACAACCGCTTGAGCAAAAAGCCTATTTCCACTTACTGCGGTATCACAAACCCTCACATCGTTGTTGTTGTAGACCCCACTCTTCTGGATGTCGTCGACATTACTTCCGGGCTTGACGATGACGGTATAATAATTATTAATACTGCTGAAGTCCCTAAAAATATTCGTGAGAAGCTCGGAGTAAACGGCAGAAAAATTTTTACCGTGGATGCCACGCATATTTCTTTAAAGCAACTTGGTCGTTTCATGCCCAATATCCCAATGCTGGGTGCTGTTTTAAAAGCAACCAGCCTGATGGAAAAAGACGAGGCCATAACTTTTATCAAAAAAGCCTTTGATAAAAAATTTTCCCCCAAGGTAGTAGAAAGCAATATAAAAGCACTGGAGCAGGCCTTTGAGGAGGTGAAAGAAGAATGACCTGGGACATCACGGATATCCAAAAATGGGACTGGAGAAAACATCCCGTTGGAGCCATAATCAAAGACCCGGGAAATTCCCGCCAGTTCAAAACTGGTGGCTGGCGCACCTTCCGCCCTGTTCGCGATGAAGAAAAGTGCAACCAGTGCCTTATCTGCTATGTTTACTGTCCGGACAGCGCTATCCTGGCCAGCGACGGAAAGATTACCGGAATAGATTATGACTTTTGCAAGGGCTGCGGCATCTGTGCCGCAGAATGCCCCAAAAAGGCCGTTCACATGGTGGATGAGACCAAAACTAATAAAGAATAAGCAGTTTACTGGAGGAAGGGAGGTTAATATATGGCTGCCGATCGAAAAATTGTTGCCATAGTGGGAACCGATGCCGTTGCTGAAGCCATGAGACAAATTAATCCTGATGTGGTGGCGGCGTACCCCATTACACCACAAACAGCGATTGTAGAAACTTATTCCCAGATGGCGGCCGACGACCTGGTAAAAAGCCGCATGGTGGCCGTAGAAAGCGAACACAGCGCCATGAGCGCCGCTATCGGCGCTGCTGCCGCAGGGGCCCGTGTAATAACCTGCACCTCTTCACAGGGCCTGGCCTTGATGTGGGAGCTGCTTTATATCGCTTCCGGCTTAAGGTTGCCCATTGTCATGCCTAATGTTAACAGATCGCTCTCCGCGCCTATTAATATTCACTGCGATCACGGGGACAGCATGGGAGCCAGGGATGCGGGATGGATACAGCTTTTTTCTGAAAATGCCCAGGAGGCCTATGATAATACCGTGCAGGCAGTCCGCATTGCCGAAAACCCGGACATTCTTTTACCGGTTATGGTCCTCATGGACGGTTTCATCATTTCTCATTCCATTGACAGAGTGGAGCTGCTTGACGATAAAGCAGTTAAGGATTTTGTGGGAGAGTACCAGCCGCCGTATTCACTCCTGGATGCTGATAACCCTGTAAGCGTGGGGAATTTTGACAGTCTCTACGGTTATTACTTCGAGTTTAAACGGCAGCAGGAAGAAGCGATGCTGAATTCTCTCGAAGTAATAAAAAAAGTGGGAGAGGAATTTGGAAAAATATCCGGGCGCTCTTACGGCCTTTTTGAAACCGTGGGCATGGAAGATGCCGAATTTGCCATTGTTGCTCTGGGTTCCGCCGCCGGAACCGTGCGCAATGAAGTGGAAGCCATGCGCGCCAAAGGAATACCCATTGGGATGATTAAATTGCGCGTCTTCCGGCCGTTCCCTGCCGAGGAGCTGGCCATAGCCCTTTCCGGTGTAAAGGCTGCGGCTGTTTTGGATCGCTCGGACACCTTTGCGGGAAATATTGGCGGCCCTGTCTTTATTGAGTTGCGCTCATCTCTGTATGATCTGGGAAAAAGGCCTCTTTTGATTAACTATGTTTACGGGCTGGGAGGCCGCGATCTCTCCAGGGAGCTTATCAATCATGCTGCGGCCGAACTGGCCGAAGCTGCCCGTAGCGGGCAAGTTAAACAGTTAGTAAACTACCTCGGGTTACGGGAATAGGAGGTGACTTTATGTCTACTAAATTGGCGGATCTGGTCAAAAAACCTCAGTACCTTTCAGGTGGGCATCGTTTGTGTGCCGGTTGCGGAGCCTCGATCGTCGTCAGGCAAATTCTCATGGGAGCACCGGACGACGTCAAGCTGGTTATAGCCAACCCTACGGGATGCCTGGAGGTCTCTACCACCATTTATCCTTACACCTCCTGGAATACCTCCTATATCCACTGCGCTTTCGAAAACGCCGCCTCCACACTAAGCGGAGCAGAAGCCGCCTACCAGTCCCTGAAAGAACAGGGGAAAATTAAAGAAGAGTTCCGTTTCGTTGCTTTCGGAGGAGACGGCGGCACCTATGATATCGGCCTGCAGGCCCTTTCCGGGGCGATGGAACGCGGGCACCGTCTCATTTATGTATGTTACAACAATGAAGCCTATATGAATACAGGCATTCAGCGTTCAGGGGCAACCATCATGGGGAGCTGGACCACAACAAGCCCCTACGGCCGTAAGGAATCCGGCAAAAAAGAACATCGCAAGGATTTAACGGCCATTGCTGCCGCCCATAACATCCCCTATGTAGCGCAGGGCTCCATCAGCCACTGGAAAGATCTGGTCAGGAAAGCGCAAAAGGCTTTTGCCACGGACGGACCCTCTTTTATAAACGTCCTCTCCCCCTGTCACCGGGGCTGGCGTTATCCTTCCAACAAAACGATTGAAGTGGCCAGAATGGCTGTTCAGTCCTGTATCTGGCCGCTTTATGAAGTAGAGAACGGGAAATGGCGCTTAACCGCCAACGTAAAAAAACAGCCGGTAGAAGAATACCTGAAAGCACAGGGGCGTTTCGCCCATCTCTTTAAAGAGGAAAACAAAGACATCCTGAGGGCTGTACAGGAATATGTGGACGCTGAATGGGAAAAGCTGCAAAAAAAGTGCGCGCAGGAATAGAGAATCATTTAAAAGTTTAATGGAAAAATTTTAGGGGGTTGCCACTGTGTTACCAGGGGCAACCCCCTCGTTTGTTGGAGTCAGGATTAATACGACAATTAAAATTACTCTATCCGATAAACCGCTTAATCTCCTGCCAGAGCTCTTCTGGACGGAAAGGCTTGGTCATGTAGGAATCAGCTCCGGCCGCACGTGCTTTTTCCCGGTCTTCTTCCGCGGTTTTTGCTGTCAGAACAATCACAGGAATATGCTTCGTTTCCTCCCGTGATTTCAACTGCCGGCAAACTTCGAATCCGTCAACTTTCGGCAGCATGAGGTCAAGCAAAACGAGGTGCGGCTGTTCCTTAACAGCAGCTTCAATGGCTTTTTCACCGTCCTGGACCACTACAGCCTCGTAGTTGGCCAGCTCCAGGCAGGTTTTAACGCCCAGGATAATATTCTTTTCATCTTCAACCACCAGAATCTTCTTGGCACCTTCCAATCGCGCTCCTCCTTTCTTAAATGGATTTAGCTCCTACCTATGGGAATAGAAAAAGTGAAGGTTGAACCTTTACCGGGTTCGCTTTTTACCCATATTTCTCCACCGTGAGCCTCCACTATTTCCTTACAGATGGTCAGCCCCAACCCGGCCTTGCCGCTGGGAAAATCCTCATCCTTGATTTGAATATACTTCTGAAAAATTTTTTCATGCAATTCAGCGGGAATTCCTTTCCCCGTATCAGTGACAGAGATTATGAGTTCGTTTCCTTTTCTGATAGCCCTGACGGTAATGGAACCGCCCTCACCCGTATAACGCAGCGCATTGCCCACCAGGTTGGTCAATACCCAGATAATTTTGTTGATATCAACCCTGAGCCGGGGCAAATCCGGAGCCAGCTTGGTGTAAAGTTTGATGTTTTTCCTTTCGGCCTGCAGCTTTAGCGTCCCTAAGGCGGCTTTAACTATTTTATAGATACTTGCGTCTTCCATTTCCATGGCGATACTGCCCGCCTCCAGGCGGGAAAGGTCCAGCAAGTTGTTGGACAGTTTCAGAAGCCGCTCGCAATCTTCTTCAATTGCCTCCAGGATCTCCTGGCCACGGGAGGAAAACTCCCCCACCAGGCCGGTCTTAAGAATACCTATGCCCATCAGGATAGAGGTCAAAGGCGTCCGGAATTCGTGAGAAGCCGTAGCAAAAAAATCAGACTTGACCTGTTCAATCTCTTTTAATATGGTAATGTCGGTTAAGGCTGTAAGAACATATTTGAGTTCTTCATGAAAAAAGATGGGCACCATGGACAATTTGAAATATTTTTTTTTGTCCTTTACCGTCAACATAATTGTCGAATCTTCATAATTTATATTCGGCGGCCTGGAAAACAGTACTGTCTCCTCAAGCAGGGAAATGATCCGTGGAGAATCCAGCAACTCTGAAAACCTTATCCCCTGGGCATCCGTCGCTCTTACTCCCAGGATTTCCTCTGCTTTTTTATTTAGGGAGACAATCCTAAACAGCTTGTCTGTAAGCATAACCGCTTCCGGAAGCTCGTTATAAATCGTTTCATATAAGGACATATTATGCTATTCCCTCGCCCAAGAATAATTAGCGATATACGGTAATGAATATATTATTTACATATTAAGCGGGTAAATATAAAACTTATGCAGTCAAATTGCAACCAATAGAATCGAGGAGTTCAATGGGGATTTGCCAATTTCATTATATCATTAATTTATTCCTGTTGGCTATACAAGGTTAAAGAAAAATTCTTGACGGGGTATACGGTGTGGGATAAGATGAAAATAAGGCAGATTTTGCTGAGGCTTAAGCTTTCGAGCGCTGCTCAGAGCGCTCTATGTTTTAGCTTAAGTTTCCGTAGCCCCCGGCAGAGCCCACGCCCTATTCGCGCCTGTTGGCGGCGGACATCCATGTCATCAGTAAAGGAGATGGGTTAGCGTGATTATTATCGGTGAACTGATTAATGCAACACGTAAAAAGGTTAAGGAGGCCGTTACCGGCAAAGACACCGGTTTTATCCAGAGCCTGGCGCAGAGGCAAGACGAAGCCGGCGCCCATTATATAGATGTTTGTGTGGCTCTTGGAAGCGGTGAGCTAAAAAAGGAAATTGAGGACATGGAGTGGGCTATAAAGGCCATAAGGCTCGTTTCCAGCAAACCGCTCGCCATCGACACAACCAGTTGGGAAGTGCTGGAGGCTGCTTTGAAAATGCACGGCCCCGGTGCCATGATAAACTCAATTAGCGCCGAAAAAGGCCGCTTCAAACCGTATTTAAAGCTGGCCAAAGAGTATGACGCCCTGGCTGTTGTCCTCCCGGTTACAGAGGCAGGGATACCGAAAGATACAGAAACCCGCCTTCAAAATGCCACAACAATACTAAGCCAGGCCGAAAAAGAGGGCTTGAACAGAGAAAATTTATATTTTGACCCCCTGGTGCTGCCGCTTGGTGTACACCAAAACAACGGGTTGGTGACACTGGATACCTTAAGGCTTTTCAAGGAAGAGTTGGGCGTAAAAACCACTCTGGGGCTGACCAATATATCCTACGGACTGCCTGTGCGCAGCCTTCTTAACAGGACTTTTCTGACCCTGGCCATTGGGTGGGGGGTTGACTCTGCCCTGGTAAACCCCCTGGATAAAGCACTTATGAGTTCATTGTTCGCTGCCGAGGCTCTCCTGGGTAAGGACCCTTACTGCAGCAAATTTTTACAGCTGTTTCGCCAGAATAAACTGACAAATTAATCCATTCTCGCACCCAGGAAGTGCATTAAAAATGTTCTAGAACGGCCTGAGCATGAAAAGAGGTGCTCCAAGTTGGCTGGAACCTTTGTTGAGGTCCATAATCTGCGCAAAGTTTTTAACGGTACTGTTGCCGTTGACGGTGTCGATTTTACCATCGAAAGAGGAGAGATTTTCGGACTGCTTGGGCCAAACGGGGCCGGCAAAACAACAACCATCCGCATGATGTCCACCACTCTGCCCATAAGTGCCGGCGATGTCCTTGTCGGCGGCCACTGGGACTGAAATTTTTTCGCCAGTCTTTACTGCTGGCCGCCAAGGATTTGAAAATTTTCTTTAACGACCGGGGCGCACTTCTCTTTGCCCTCTGCTTTCCCTTTGTTTTTGTTGTCGTTCTTTTCTCGCTGGTAATGGGTGATATGATAGGAGGAGACGAAGAGAGGGCTATGACCGTCCACGTGGCAACGGCAGAAGCGGGAGAGAACAGCCTCAGCAGGCTGATTATTAATGCCATAACTGCAGGCGAGACCGAGCTGGATATTAGAGAGGCCGACCCGGAGAAGGCCCAGGCCGCCCTCCAGGAAGTAAAAATCGGCGGATATCTTTTCTTTCCGGCAGATTTCTCCGCAAAGGTCTATTCCGGTGATGAAACGGCTATCACTGTCTTCTATAACCCGGAGGCGTCTTCAACCTGGACGGCACTTACCTCAGTAGCACGCATAATTACAGCCAATATTGTCTCTTACCGCATAACCTACCAGACTTTTTACCGCCTGGCCGCCGGCCGCACGTTGCCCGGGCAGCTACAGCCGGGTAACGGTATCCCGCCGGAGGCAGGCTCACCAGCAGGCTCACCGGGAGAAGGTTTGGATCTGCCCCCTGCCGCGCAGTTCATACCCGGCTCCAGCGGTAAAAGTTCAGTGCAGCCGGAGGTATCAATTATTTACGAAAAAGTCGGCGAAGTAGAGCCGATCAACGCTGTCGATATTTTCCTTCCCGGTTACCTGACCATGTTCGTGTTTTTTGCCCTGGCGCTCACAGGAGAGGCTATCGTAGGCGAAAAAGAAAACTACACCCTGGAACGGCTGGTGGCCGGAGGCGCTACTCGCCTTTCCATTATCGGCGGGAAGTATCTCGGCTCATTGGGGCGCGGTCTCATTCAGGTGGCTGTTTTCTGGATAGCCGGCACCCTGATCTTTAACGTAAATATGGGAAAACACCCGGCAACCGTAATCGCAGTCTCCGCCCTGATGGCTCTGGCCGCCTCCGGGGTAGGCGTATTCCTGGCAACGCTTGCCGGGAGCAGGAAAGGCGCCGCCTCCATGGGCGTGTTCGTTTCCCTGGGTGCCGCCGCTTTTGGCGGTTCGTGGTGGCCGCTCTTTATCATGCCCCGTTGGTTGCAAAATGCAGCCAAAATCACGCCGCATGCCTGGGCCAACTCAGCCTTTAACAAGTTGATGCTCTTTGGAGCCGCACCGGGCGATGTTGTTCCGGAAATGATTGCCCTGGCCGCCTTCGGCTTTTTGTTCATGACCCTTGGTGTATTGAGATTCAGGATTGAGTGATAAAGTGGACTACCCCTTCCTTACGGAAGGGGCTTCCTGCTTCATAACGGAAGGGATTTCCCGGCGGGGAAGTTAAAACAATATCTCTTCCATTTCCCCGGAGGAAGCCACCCTGAACAGGGGATAAAGGGCGTTACGCCGGTAATTGTTCAGCGTCGCCTCATGAACACTCTCAGGATAAGCCGCGGTGCAGTCCTCCAGTAATACGGCCTTAAAATCGTGACACAGGGCATCCATAACCGTAGTAAGGACACAGAAATTGGTAGTAATGCCGGCCACCGCGCAAAGGGTGACCTCCTGTTCATGCAGCATCTTTTCCAGGCCCGTCTGGAAAAAAGCCGAAAAACGGGGCTTGGGCAGCCATGTATCCGTTTCCGGGCGGTAATCAAGCCCATCGGCAATCTCAGCGCCGCGGGTTCCCGCCAGGGAATGAGGTTTCATGCGGCCGCCGAAGATAAAATCCCCCTCATGAAAAGCATCGGTGGAAAACACCACCGGCCAACCATGTTTCCTGAACATACCGATCAAGCTGTTAATGCGCGGGATAAGCTGAAGCGCAAAGGGGGTAATGGGATGCGGATGTTCGGGGTCCAGGTTATCTTTCACCATGTCAATAATGAGCAGGGCCGGTTTCTCTTTAGCTGGACGTTCCATTTTAACAGATCCTTTCCGCTTTAAAAATGGCGCAGCGTTTGGCGGGGCCTAAGCTTAAAATTAAAGGTTTCCCTTTAAGCCCAATTCCTCTGCAGCCTTTTGCATGCCACGGATAGTTTCCTCAATAACCTCTGTCAGATCCATACCCAGAAGCTGAGCGCCTTCTTCAATAATTTCACGGTTTACACCGGCTGCAAACCCCTTCTGTTTCCATTTCTTTTTCACCGATTTGGTGGTGAGATCCAATATGCTTCGGCTGGGCCGCAGGAGGACCGTAGCCACAATCAGTCCCGTAAGCTCGTCGATGGTATAGAGAACCTTCTCCATTCTTTCTACCGGCTCTACCTCCGAGCAAATTTTCCAGCCGTGACTTTGTATCGCCCTGATATAATCCTCCGGCCAGCCCTCCTCCTCCAGAATTTCCCGCACCTTGCGGCAGTGCTCCTCGGGATATTTTTCGTAGTCCAGGTCGTGGGCCAGCCCGATCACGCGCCACTTCTCTTCATCTTCACCAAATTTCTCTGCAAACTGTGCCATGACCGCTTCCACCGCCAGGGCATGTTTGATTAGAGCATCGCTCTTGTTGTGCTTCTTTAAAAGGGCCAGAGCTTCTTCCCTGGTAGGCTTCTTCTTTTCCATGTTTATACCTCGCCTTCATCATTATAGATATCTTGCTAATTCCCACTTATATTCTCACTTATATTATAGACATTAATTAGGTGATTTTACAATAACTGTGGCGGAAAAAGTCGCCTGCCAAAACATTTCGCCGTCATCCCTTTTCCCTTGAAAATGGGTGGAAGGATGTGTTATAATTAAAAGGAAAACCGTAGAAAATAATATGTTACGATACCAGAAGCAAACCCTACCAGATTTTAAGTGGCAAGAGCGGTAGGGTCTAATTGTCAGGAAAGGGGATAAACAAATAGCAGGAAGAGCAGGCAAGACCGGATCCAAAATTCTGGCCCAAAACCGCAAAGCCCGGCACCTGTATTTTATCGAGGAAACCATGGAGGCCGGTATTGCCCTTCAAGGCACGGAGGTAAAATCGATTCGCCTGGGAAGGGTTAACTTGAAAGATAGCTATGCCCGGGTTGAGAACGGGGAGCTTTTTGTGTATAATATGCATATAAGCCCTTATGATCTCGGCAATCGTTTCAACCATGATCCTTTACGTCCCCGGAAGCTTCTCATGCACCGCAGGGAAATAAACAAGCTGGCAGGCTATATTCAGAATAAAGGTTACACTTTGATCCCCTTAAGCATCTACCTGA
>LFRM01032063.1_pt2 | contig 12346 bp, 10 predicted proteins | sample 618341 | NCBI WGS metagenome assembly LFRM01 (sample SAMN03654438, study PRJNA283298) | anaerobic digester metagenome | isolation source: pool of bioreactors CSTR01a, CSTR02a, and CSTR03a thermophilic anaerobic... | place: Denmark: Kgs. Lyngby | collected 2014-05-21
TGAAGTAAATGGTGTAGAGAAAAGTCCCTACACCTTGACCCCTGCAACTCCTACAACTATTGGTGGAGTTAAAGAAGCTCTAAACGTTAAAGAATCAACCGCATCAAATGTTGGTGCCTTAAAAAATGACTTAAATGAATTGATCATTAAGTTAAAAGATGCGGGTATCGTTGAAAAAGATTTATTTGACATTACAGTTGGAACTATCACTAATTTAACAGGTGATATTGTTACAAATCATAGCAAAATTGAAAGTGTTACTTTTAATGAAGGCATTGTAACTATAAAAGTTCCTGTGGAAGAGTTGATTGCTTTTGATTCAAATAATCCAAATCAAGGAATTCATAAATGGATAGGACTATCTATTGGAACAGGTCTGAATTCAATTATTGATGTAATTTATAATGGCACTTATGTATTAACACAAGTAGATGTAGATGAAGCTAACGTTGTCGGATGTCCAGCTGGATCATTTGTACTATGGATCAAGTGTGATGAACTCATAGATACACCAAAGGTTATTACACTTGGAAAACCTGGATTTAAAACAGAAACATTAACAATTGCTATTGAAAATGAATAAGGAGGTAGTGGTGATGGCAACTTCGGATTTACTACAAAAAGTAAAGCAAAATTTGATAATAGAACATTCAGAAGATGATACTTTAATTGAGAGTTACATCACCGCTGCCGTTTCATATGCTGAAAGTTATCAGCATTTATCCGAAGGTTATTACATTTCTAATGAAATGCCACCGACTACAAAACAAGCAGTTATTATGCTAGCAAGCCACTTTTACGAATCGAGAGATGGTTCAACAGGTGGATTTTTTGCTGATAATGTTCAAGCAGGACAGCAAGTGTGGAATACTGTCAATCTACTTTTAAGACTTGATAGGGAGTGGAAATTATGAGCTTTGGAAAAATGAATGATTTCATTCAAGTAATTCAAATCGTGCATTCAAAAGATAGCGATGGATTTACGAGTAAATCAAAAGAAGTAGTAGCATCAGTTAGAGCTTATCGTGAAGGAAGACATGGTAACACAATGTGGGCAAACCGTGCTTCTTTTACAACTGCTACGGACTTATTTAGGTTCCGTAAGATACCTAATTTAGATATAACAGCTAATATGATAATTCTATGTGAGAATTCTGAATTTGAAATCTTCTCAATTGAAGATGTGAAAGGAAAAAAGATGTATATAGAAGTCTTAGCAAAGAAGGTGGAATCATCCAATGGCAAAAGCGACAGTTAAACTACCAGAAGAATTCTTAAAGAAGCTATCAAGATTAGGAGATAAAACAGATGAAATAACTGCTAAGGTGCTTGAAAGTGGAAGTGAGATTGTATTTGACAAAGTAAAAAGTAATCTTGAATCAATTGTTGGTAAGGACACTAAAGATGAATCAAGGTCATCTGGTGAGCTTATTGGCTCATTAGGGATTAGTTCAGTAAAAATTGATCGAGATGGTAATAGCAACATAAAGATTGGGTTCAGTGAGCCTAGAAAAGATGGGAAGTCAAATGCCATGATAGCAAACATTATCGAATACGGAAAACACAATCAACCTGCAAGACCGTTTTTGAAACCAGCAGTTAGAGCAACTAAACAAACTTGTCTTGATTTCATGATTAATAAACTTGAGGAGGAAATTAACAAAGTATGAGACTACTTGAAAAATTAATCACAATACTTTCAGATATTGGTGTCCCTGTAGAAACAGGTTTGTTTTCAGGTCAAGCACCAAATCAATATATTGTTTTAATTCCCATGACATCCACATATGAACTTTACGCTGATAACTTACCTAAACAAGATGTAGAAGATGTAAGAATCTCGGTTTACTCAAAATCAAACTATTTGAATTTAAAGAGACGTTTGGAATCAAAACTATTAGAAAATGGCTTAACTATAACAGAAAGAAGATATATCGGTTTTGAAAAAGAATCTGAGTATCATCATTTCACTATTGATGTAGCCAATCACTATACCATAGAGGAGGAATAAAAAAATGGCAACAATCGGATTAGATAAATTGTATTATGCAAAGATTACCGAAGATGAGAACGGTAATGAAACTTATGGCACACCTAGTCAATTGGCAAAGGCAATCTCTGCTGACTTGAGTGTAGAACTAAACGAAGCAACTCTCTATGCTGACGATGGTCAAGCAGAAATTGTAAGAGAGTTTAAGAGTGGTACTATTACGTTATCAGTTGATGAAATTGGTCATGACATTGTGGCTGATTTAGTTGGAGCAGAAATTGATAGCAATGGGGTATTAATCTCTGGTGACAACGATTCAGCAAAACCTGTAGCAATTGGTTTTAGAGCAAGGAAATCTAATGGAAAATATAAATATTACTGGTTATATAGAGTATTATTTACCATTCCAGCAACTAACCTAGCAACTAAAGGTGACAGTATTACATTCTCTACACCTACAATTGAAGGTACTATTTTAAGAAGAAATAAACCTGACACTTCATCAAAGCATCCTTGGAAAGCTGAAGTAACTGAATCTGAAAGCACTAAAACAATAGTTGAAGATTGGTTTGATGCTGTATATGAACCTACATACGCTGGAATTCCAGTACAACAGGAGGAATAAGAAAATGGCTGATGAAAGAAGTACAAATATTATTATAGGTGGTAATGAATACGAATTATTATTAACCACAAAAGCAACAAAGGAAATTGCTAAAAGATATGGTGGGTTAGATAAACTTGGAGATAAACTTTTAAAAAGTGAAAACTTTGATGCAGCACTTTCAGAAATAGTCTATTTAATCACACTTTTAGCTAATCAATCCATCTTAATTCATAATTTTAAGAACAAAGGAAATGAAAGAGATTTATTAACAGAAGATGAGGTTGAATTATTAACAACTCCAAATGATCTTGCTGACTTTAAGGATGCAATTACTGAAGCATTGTTAAAGGGAACAAAAAGAAATGTTGAGAGCGAAGATACATCAAAAAAGGTGCAGGACGAGTAAGCGATGAAGAGTTGTTTACTCGTCTTTTATATTACGGTATTGTCCACCTTCATCTTTCACAAGAAGAAGTTTGGCTAATGCCTTTTGGTCTTTTACTTGATTTATGGGAATGTCACAAACATTATATTGGGATTTCAAAACCAAAAATGGAAAACACCATAGATGATATTTTGCCTGATGGAATCTAAAGGAGGTGAAGCATATGGCTGATAATTTTGGGTTAAAGATTGGCATCGAAGGAGAGAAGGAGTTTAAAGCTCAATTAATAGAAATCAATCAGACTTTCAAAGTCTTAGGTTCTGAAATGAAACTAATTGAGAGTCAATTTGAGAAACAGGATAAATCAGAACAAGCTTTAGCTGCTAGAAATGAAGTACTACATAAATCAATTGAAGCACAAAAACAAAAAATAGAAGTCTTAAGATTAGCACTAAAAAATGCTTCAGACTCCTTTGGAGTAAATGATAAAAGAACTAAGTCATGGCAAATTCAACTTAATAACGCTCAAGCTCAACTTAACACTATGTCTAAAGAAATCAAAAAAAATACAGAGTTACTTGATGACAATAGTGAAGCTACAGATGATGCTAGTGATTCGACTGATGATCTAGGTGATTCATTAGAAGATACAAAAGATAAAGCGGATGATGCAGGTGATCAGTATTCTAAACTTGCAGGTTTAGCAAAATCGATGGGAGTTGCTCTTGCAGCAGCAATGGCAGCAATTACTACAGCGGCTATTGCTACAGGAGTCCAATTAGTTAAACTTGGCGATGAATATAACAAAGCTATAAACCAAATTGCAGCTTCAACTGGTACAACTGAAGAACAATTAGAAGAACTTGGATCGATCGCACAAAAAGTTTATTCACACAATTTTGGTGATAGTCTCGAAGATGTGGCAAATGGCTTGTCAGCCGTTAGAAGAGCAACTGGATTAATGGGTGATGAACTACAAAAGGCTACTGAATCAGGATTTGCTTTGCGTGACACCTTTGGATATGATTTGGAACAATCAGCAAGAGCTGTTTCATCGTTAATGAAGAACTTCGGTATTACATCAGAAGAAGCATATAACTTAATAGCTTATGGTGCTCAAAATGGTGCTGATAAAAATGGTGACTTAATAGATATATTAAATGAGTTTTCTGCACAATATGCTTCATTAGGCTTATCCTCTAATGAGTTTTTATCAAGTTTGATTAATGGCTCTGATGCAGGTGTATACAGTCTTAAAAAAGTCGGAGATGCTGTAAAAGAGTTTAATAAACGAGTTAAGGATGACAGTGTCAATACAAAGGAAGCATTCTTTTATTTACGAATGGATGCTGATATCATGCGTGATGCATTTGCAGTTGGTGGAGAAACAGCAAAGGATGCATTTTATGCAGTAATGAAGGCACTTGAAAGTGTCGAAGATCCATTAATGAAAAACCAAATAGCAGTATCTTTATTTGGTTCTAAGTTTGAAGACTTGCAAGATGGTGTGTTACCAGTTTTATCAGGTATGAAAGATGCAACACTCGAAGTTAGTGACAGCCTTTCTAAAATAAACCAAGTAAAATATGACAATTTGGAAAAAGCGATACAAGGAACAAAAAGATCTATTCAAAGTGTATTTTTACCAACTGTAAGCGGAATGTCTGCAGGTATTACAGATGCATTCTCTATTCTTTCAAATGCTTTAAATGAATCAAATGGTGATTTCAGTAAAGTTGGTGAAGCAGTAGGCTTAGCAATGGAGCAAATCACAAAAACTATCCTTGAGTTTTTACCAAAATTACTTGAACTATCAGGAACACTTGTTTCTGGAATAGCAAAAGGTATTGTGAACAATCTACCTTTAATATTAAATACTACAAGCAAACTAATCTCCTCATTACTACAAGGTTTACTTAAATCTCTACCTAAGATATCAAAAGCAGGATTAGAAGTTCTAATGACATTGATTAATGGGATTCTTGATAACCTTTCCGACATATTAGTAGCAGCTGTTCAAATGATTGTTGCACTTGCGGATGGAATAGCAAATTCACTACCAGAATTGATACCTGCTGTAATCAAAGCAGTAATTGCAGTCGTTGATACATTAATCAATAATTTAGATATGATTTTAGATGCTGCGTTTCAACTAATAAAAGGCTTAGCAGAAGGGATTATAAAGGCTATTCCTATATTGATTCAAGCACTACCTGGACTAATCATAGCACTAGTAAACTTCTTATTATCATCAATTCCAGACATCATTAATGTAGGTATTGAATTGTTGACATCTTTAGTCGCAGCTTTACCTGAAATTATTTCATCAATTGTCACCGTAATACCACAAATCATTAATGGAATCATTAATGCAATCTTTGAAAATTTACCACAAATAATTGAAGCTGGTATAAGTCTATTTATTAGCCTAATTCAAGAACTACCAAAGATTATTGTTATGATCATCGAAGCTATTCCTCAAATTATAACGGGTATATTAAACGCCCTTGTAGCCAACATAGATAAGTTTATCCAAATGGGAGTTATGTTGTTCTCTGCAATTATTCAAAACCTACCTGAAATTATAAAGAACATAGTACAAAACATTCCTCAAATAATTACTAGCATTATAAATGCATTTGGTTCCCTTGCAAGTGGAATGAGTGAGGTTGGCAAAAATCTAGTTAAAGGTTTATGGGATGGTATTCAATCTTTAGCTGGTTGGATTAGGGACAAAGTATCTGGATGGGCAAGTGATCTTTGGAAAGGGATTACGGATTTCTTTGGAATTAAATCTCCGTCAAGAAAAATGGCATGGGTTGGTAGTATGTTAATGCAAGGATTAGGAAGTGGCATTGAAACAGATGATACTCCTATAAGAGCAGCAGAAGAATTAACAGAAAACATCAACAAAATAATGAATGATCTTGTTACAAAATCATCAATTATAGTTGAGACTGATGTTGACACCAAAGGGACAAAAAGCAGCATTCAAGAAGCTATTAAGAATATGACTTTAGAAACAAAATCTATCGCAAGTGAATTTAATATCGGATTACCACGAAGAAATGAGGAAGTAGACTCATCAATTGAAATTACTATTCCATTATATTTGGATGGTGAAGTAATCAGCGAAGCTACAAGTAGAATTCAAAGTGTAAAAACTGCATCTCTTAAACGAGCAATGGGGGTATAAATATGGCATTGGAACTATTCACAAAAGGTGGTACCTTTATCGCTAATATTGAAAAAATGTTAACTTGCACAAAAAAAGAGACATTATCTGGAGTACTTACATTAAACTTTGAAACTCTAATCACTGATGATCTAGAAACTATCGTTAATGGAACTAACTATATGGTTTTGTTTGAAAATGAGTACTATGATGTAGTTTCTACACAAAAAGCTTTAAGTAATGGACTATATAAAATTAAGTTTAGTTGTGAACACATTTCTTATCGATTAAGTAACTTCACAAGAAGTTATTTCTTTGCAGTTGGAACACCAAGAGACATACTTACCTTACTATTACAGAACACTGGTTTTTATCCAGGAATTAGTGATATTTCAGTTGATCAAACAGTCGCAATAAAAGAAGAAAGTACCATTAGAAGTATGATTTTAAAGATGGCAGATATGATTGATTGTGATGTCCAATTTACTGGATTTTATGTAAATATGTTAAGTCATCGTGGGAGTTCAGTACCTATTGAATTAATCGATAAGAATGTGGTTTCAATTAGTAAAACAGAAAAAGCTGGATTAAGCGTTCCTACATATTCGATTACAGTTAGACCTACTACAAATCTTGTTGTTGGTGATGAACTACATCTTAGGTTTGATAGGTTAGGAATTGATGAAAATGTAAGGCTTCTCGACATTACAAGCAAGCCATTTGTCAGTAAAGATTACGACCTTGAAGTGGGTGTAGCTCAATCCACAATTGAAGCTGATTTAGTTGCAATAAAGAAAAATGGTATCGAAAACAATAAGAGTTATTATGGTGTGAAGATATCATCGGAAGATGGCTTAACAGTGACAAGAGAAGATAAAAAAGCAAAAGTGATCATGAATGCTGATGAGTTTAGAATGCAAGCAATGGATGATGACTATGTCTTTAGAGGTAGACTTTATTTTGATCCAATTTCAGGCTTATATAAATTCAAAGGTTCAATCGAAGTTGATGCAGGACGTATTAATATTAATAACAAGTTCATTGTTGATGAAAATGGAAATGCATATATGTCAGGTGAATCAACTATCTATGGTGGTAAGTATTACGCTGGTAGTGTTGATGAGAGTGATGGATTTTCACAAATGACATCGAGTGGTTTTGAGGTTTTTAACAGTACTAACGATATTAAACTAAGATTAGGTTACACGACAGAAGGCGAGGACTTCCCTTTTATTCAACTTGGTTCTGGTACAGGAGCTTTTACTGACTTTGGACTTGTAAAAAAATTTACTGATGGATTATGGATAGGCAACTCTGAACCAGCTGACGAAAGTGGTAATTTTACACCAATGATAGGATACAATGGTATCCCTTTTAGATTTAGCGATAACACCGCTTATGTAGTAAAGGATACAGAAATGAAAAACATTTATACAGGTGCAGCGATTGCTAAATTTGGATAAAAGGTGGTTATATGAAAAATTTGAATCTGCCTACATCATTTGAAGAATGGAACTGGACAAAAGATGATGACACGATACGAGCATATTATGCGATAAGCAACCAAGGATATACTGCTGAATTTAAATCATCTGTATGGAACTCACTATGTAATAAGTTAAATCAAACATTAACCGCTATGGGTCTTAGCTGGGATAGCAAATATACGAATTATAGTGGAGTTTTATTAACAGGGTATTATCCGACATTAACAGCTACAATATTCAACTCAGTAAGACACAATATAGAAGTACATGTTCCTACTACTTGGAAATGGGTATTCAATAGAGCATATGAAGGATATGTAGGTCGATTAGATTTTAGAGGTGTTAGCACAACAAGTAATCCTGATACATTATTTGGATCGTACATTCTTGAGATTGCTAGAAAACTTAATCTTTTAATTAGCATATTTAAAAATGAAGCTTCATTTGTAGAACCTAATGTAACATTTACTTTTTCAATGGATACATCACAAGTCGAGTTTATAAGCTTGGATGCAGCGATTTTAAGTGTAGATTTGATAAACTATTCAGTCTTCGATAGTGTTCTTTCATCTATTGAACCATTCGAATTAAATAACACAAATAGTAAAAATACACATTATATAAATGAAGCATTATTAAATCTCAGAGATGCTACGCAGACTTTGCTTATTAATGAAACATTTAGGTTATCTGCATCAGCAACAATATTGCTTGAAGAATTATATAGAAATCTAAATGCTTATGTTTATTCAACTATAAGTGAAAATGCTAAGTTAGCTGTAAGTAATAACTCAAGAATCTTAAATGTAAACTTTAGATTAGAAACAGTAAACGAAGCAGCACTAATACTTCCTGATGTTATTGATATGCTAGAAGAATTTCTAATTAGTACATCTCAAGTTGCAGAACTTACCAAACTTGAACCACTAACTTTATACATTGATACGTTGAATAAGATATATGAATCGGCCCAAATGAAAATAGCAAATCCACGTGTATTGCAAGGGTATGCAACTTATAAAAACTTAGCATATGGAGACATGGAAACAATCACTGGAAGTATGCTTTATACAATAGTTTCTGAGTTGTTTAGAATTCAAAGAGCAACAATGAATCGTGCTATAGCAGTAAGAGCAAGATCAACTGTTTATGCAATAGCAAATATAAACTCAAACGCTCATTCAAGAGAATCCAGCATTATTCCAACAACAGAGATAAATCACGTATACGGGATAAATGCATCCAGTATAGCATTTGAAAGAAAATTACTTGATAGTGTTATTGAACATTTACTAACTGATGAAGGAAATGCTGTTGTGAAAGAAGCCAAAGCACTTGAACCAGACCATATCTTAAGCAATCTAGAAATAAATAATTCAGAAATTGAAGTGAAGTTGATTAAACAAATTGCACATAGTCATTTACACATTTTAGATATAATTTCAGAACTAGCTAGTGGTCAATCAAGAATTATCGACACTACTGTACATAATGAATTAATGGTAAATGAAGCTACTCTTATTGGTTATGTTGATGACAGAATGGTAAGTGCTTTTGCTGAGTACTTCACTAATGGAATTTACAATCTCGATTTGCTTTATTACGAGGATGATGTATTCATAACTGATTACTTATCATCAACCAAATCAAGTGCATTAATAAATACTATTTTACCTATTGAGTTAGCAATTAATCATATTGAAAGAGGGTCTTTTCAAGCTGAACCAAGCATGAAACTAGCAGAAGAGACAATGCATATTTATGAACATGCTTTTCAAGATTCATCTCTTGCAAACTTAGTAAAGGTCAATTTAAGTGCTTTTAATGTACATACATCTAATTCGACAATTATAAACTCAACGATTGAGTTTGATCCATCATCATGGAAAAACCCTGAGAAAATAGAAGATTTATTATTAATTTATCAAGTTTATGAAGTAGAACAAGATGGTACAAACTTAAAATTAACATAGGGAGGTAACCAATGAGAAAAACAAACATAATACTTAAAAATAAGTATGGTGAAGATGTGACTTATACTGATATTTCAACTATCTCATTTGATGGTGAAGATGGTTTAAAAAAGCACTTTTCATTAGGAAACCTTACAGAAGGAATTATAGAATTAAACTTTGCAGAAGGGAATCAGATGGTTATTGTTCCAGATGATGAACTGTATGACAAGGTTGTGATTATAAAACCGGAAACATTTAGACCAGAAAACATAGCACAAGGAGTTATTATTGCTGGAATTGAAGGGACATTTGAAGGAGCTAGAGAAATGCCAACACTCAATGCTCCGTCAATATCAAGAAGTGGAGATACAATTACAATTTCAAATCCAAGTACAAATGGGAATTTTAATGAAGGTTTTAATGTTTATACCGGAGAAGAAGTGGCTTTCTATCAAACAGGCACAACTTTTAGCTTAATTGGTAAGTTTGCAGCGGAACAAGACTATGTGATTAAAGCAACTTGCGTCAATCCATTGATGAATGAATCTGCAAAAAGTGGTTCAATCGCTTTTTCTATTTTCTCAATCAATAAGATTTTTGATGAGTTTATCTCAACAACAGATACAACTACAAAAATTAGCAATGGACTAAAATATATGATTTATCTTAAAAGTACTTTTGGATATTGGCTACCTGAAATTATAAATGTGTATAAAAAGAAAAATGGATCTGAAGAATACGAACCGACAGATGAATATTACTACTCAATGTATACTGGCGAGTTAACCTTTGAAACAATGGATGCTAATGTAAAAATTGAAGTTATCGCAGATGAGGAACCACAATTAAAAAGACAAGAAGTAAAATTGTTAGAAAATGATTTTAAACTGATAACATCATTTCCGATATATTCGCAAAAACTTTTATTCTATGACAACGATGAGTTGTTTCATGAAGAAATAAAAGAAGAGGATCCTATTACTATAACGGTTGAGTCACTTGGGTCTACTTATACATTTACTAAAGATTCAGATGGATATTATAAACCAACAAACGTAGGAGTTCATAGTAGTTTTGCTATAGCAAGAATTCGTATTGTCAATAATGAAGGTCCTGCTCTAATAAAACTTTTATGGATGCAAAGTTCAGAATCTAGTTACGACTATGGTCTTGTAGGACAAATGGATAGTGCATTATCTTTAAGTTCAAATGCTGATTCTAATGTGCTATTAAATGCTTCAGGACAAACTGCGACTACACCAAGAGAACTATTACTTGATGCTCCATATGGAACTCACTTTTATGATGTTAAGTACCGAAAAGATGGAAGTGTTAATAATGGATTGGATATGTTTCAGTTTCAATTAGACTTTACTGATAAAGTATTACCAATTTCAAGTGACAGAGTAATTCTTGCAGATGATTATGTTTTGAAACTGTCAAACATTGATTACATACAAAAAAAATCAGCAAATGTTACTCATCATGTTTATGTTGATGATGATTTGATTTACCAAGAAAAGGAGGGTATTTGATGGCAGTTAATTTAGACCTTAAACAATACATAAGGACATATGGACTTCATAGAATCAAAGTTATTGCAACAGGGGAAGGATTTAGAAACAGTGAGCCAGTTGAGAGAGAATACTACAATAAACCATTCATCATGTATACAGATGAAGGCATTGTTGTTACTAACGTTCAACCAGGGATCTCATCAATTGATCTATACGTAGATCAAGTATTAGAAAAGACAATAGAACATGATCCTGAATTAACAGATGACGTTTTTATAGATTTTACTGATACTTCTGTAATTGAAGATTCAATAAACCACTTTGAAATTGTAGTTCACACAGACTATGGTGATTTTACAAGCAATGATACCATGACAACAAAAGTATTCGGTGTTAGTGGAATGTATGATTCATCAGTAGCTCTTACTCGAACAGATGATTCGATTGGTAAAACATATACTATTAATTCTTCTACTGGTTTAGTAACAAGTGACTTTGATAATGAGTTTCCTTATAATGCAATGAACGAAGTCACTATTGGAGATAATGTTTTTATTTCAATTCCTGAAATGTGGTGGCGTATAGGAACTGATGAGAATGATAACATCACAGATATAGCTGTTGCTAGATATAGAAAAGGACCAGGAAAATGGTATAAATCAGATGCGTTTTTAGTAGGTAAATACTTATCTTATCAAGAAAACAGCATGATGGTTTCAAAATCGGGTAAAGACATAACTCAAAATTACACATCATTGCAATGGACAACTTACGCAAAAGCGAATGGTGAAGGTTACAAACCATATGGATATTATGAACATACAATTCTTACTTTCCTTTGGCTTATTGAGTTTGCAAACAAACGATCAACCAACATTATGAATGGTCATTCTAGTTATAACCAATCTACAGGTGGAACAGACTCAATATCCACTCCAACTGGATACTTAACATCAAATAGCCGTATGAAGTATCGAGGAATTGAAGATTTTATTGGTAATGATGCAGTATGGACGCCAGATGTAACAGGTGCTTATTATACATCGAGAGATGTTGAAACTTATAAGGCTGGTATTACAAATAAAACACAGCTTTCTTACTATAAAAACTTAACAGTAAGTCAAAGTTGGAGAGGTATTCAAGCACTAGGATGGGATGATAACAACCCATTTATCTGCTTACCATCAAAACTTGGATCATCTTCATCTACAACTTACTTTGGGACTAATA
>LFRM01087872.1_pt1 | contig 12344 bp, 8 predicted proteins | sample 618341 | NCBI WGS metagenome assembly LFRM01 (sample SAMN03654438, study PRJNA283298) | anaerobic digester metagenome | isolation source: pool of bioreactors CSTR01a, CSTR02a, and CSTR03a thermophilic anaerobic... | place: Denmark: Kgs. Lyngby | collected 2014-05-21
CGCAGCGACTGTCCACGAACAGGATGTCGATGGGTACGTCGATCTTACAACGCACATGGGCGAAGCAAGGGCGGTCGCAAAGACGCTCGACTGTTAGGTTGCGGATAACACCCTCTGTGGTGGTAGAGCGGCAGCTCTCAAATGTAATGGGGGTAACGGGGGCAGAGGTGGGGGTAACGGTTTCCGAAGCATTGTCTTGGCAACCGCAGTTGCATCCACAGTTGTTACCGGCAACCATTGCGTAACTAGTGATGGTGATTTCTTTGTCGTCAAGCTGCTCCTGTTGAAGGCAACTGTCGTATACACGCTTAAGCTGCACACAGATTTTCTCTTGCAAACCGTCCAGTGCGCTACCTGAGATGGTACCCGGGCAGGAACAGGGATTGGCGTTTTTGTAGCTGAAAAATGACATTGGCACGCCTCCTTCTATGTGTCGGTCTTGTAGATGATGACCTTGCTTTGAATCATCCCTTATTGACCGCTCACTGTTACATTATGACGGGAGAGGCATTGTGTGCAAAAGTTGTGGCTGACAATTTTAATTTTTTTGATTCTTTCGCTTTTGGGCTGCGGTAATGATGCAAAACGAACGTCATATGAGATGGGCTAGCACAGGAAATGGTCATTCTATGGAAGGAAGAACCTGTAGAAATGGAGGAGAACAAGAAGATTACGTTTATACATTTTAATATCAATGGTATAAATATCGATGATTAATTCAACACTATCCCAGCCAGGAAGATCATAGGGCAGCTGGATTCTCTGCTCCAAGCCGCGTACTATGTGTCATGTACATGCGTTGTGCTCACGCCAAGGAGCAAGCCCGTTCATCTCGCTTGGTGACGTTGTCTGCACCTTCCAATAAGCTGCAATAGCAAATACCTCCATATGATTTCTGGTGAAATATCATACGTGGGTAAATCGTTGGATGATTGCTGGCTATCTTATTACATGGCTTCAATGCCATGGGTTGATTCTTTTGATAGATAGTATGCCGCGACATTCCGGTGGTTTATGAGGACACTTTTAAACAGTTACAATTTAGCAGTTTGCATCCTAGTTTGTGTGTGATATAATACCACTATGTGTGCTTGGGTATCATATGACCTAAGCACTCAACCCATGAAAGGAGGTTCCATGCATGCAGTATAACACGTCACAGCAACAGGGCTCGCCCAAAAGGCCGACAAAAAACTATGAGCCGCGCAAACGTAAGAGCCAAGTTCAGACCACGCTCCCAGCTTTGCTGTTGTTTGTGGCTTTGCTGGTAGTCATGTACTTGATATTCCCAAAGGAAGCTGGAAGGCATATTGGCACAAGTAAATATGATGGTCTGGTGATAAGCGAAGTAATGGCTGCGAACTCTTCGGCAGTGCCCGATGAAAACGGCGAATTTAGTGACTGGATGGAACTGTACAATGGTACGGGCGAAGATCTGGATATGGAAGGTATTATGATTACCAACCGAACAGATCGAATTACATTTCCGTTTCCGAGCTATTTGCTGAAGGCAGGGGAAAGGGTTGTCATTTTTGCTTCGGACAGTTATCAACTGGAGACGAGCAAACCCTTTCACGGCAAGTTCAAAATATCATCTGCAGGGGATCACTTATACCTGTACGATCCCAACATGTACCTGATTGATGAACTGGCTACGCCGACTCTTACCGCTGATAGCAGTTATGTTCTCAGCAGTATAGATGAAGATGGAATCAGAAAATACGAGACAACCACCTACTATAGCCCAGGCTATGAAAACACAGAGGATGGTTTTGTTTCTTATCGCGCAGCGAATGCCAGCGAAGCTGGTGCTTTGGTGATCAATGAAATTTCGCCTGATCCAAAAGTTGGCATACCCGATCAAGATGGAGAAATTGTCGATTGGGTGGAGCTAAGGAATACCACGGATGAGCCGATTTCTCTGGCTGGGTATTATCTGAGCGATAAAGAGAATAAGCCGATGAAATGGCGTTTTCCTGAAACCGCTGTTATCCCTGCAAATGGATACTATCTGATCTATTGCAGCGGTAAAGGCATTTTACAGGATAATGGCATTGCACATACCAATTTCTCGATTAGTGCAGAGCGCGAAACGATCGTGCTTAGCGACAAATATGGTCGATTGATTGACCGTGCGACAGTTGAAAACGTACCTGAGGATTACTCAATGGGACGGGATGAAAATGACGATTGGAAGCAATTCGATCTTTCAACGCCTGGTCAAAGCAATGATGCAAACGGACAGGCAAAAGCGGATCAGCTAATTCGTGCATATAACCCGATTGGTGTGTATATCACTGAGGTGATGGCGTCCAATGATTCAACTGCTATCGGTGTTTTAGGCATAACGACGGACTATGTTGAGCTCTACAATTCAACCTCAGCCGCTGTTGACATTTCTTTTTATGGTCTCAGCGACTCTCTTAAGCGCCCGCGTAGATGGCAGTTCCCCTCGGGGACTGTCATCCAGCCGGGTGAGTACAAGGTGATTCATCTAGATGGACAAGCTAGTATCTCGACCACTACAGACATTCACACCAATTTCAAAATTGCCCGTGCAGGCGGAGAAACTATTTCTTTTTGTGATCCGTCAGGTAAAGTGCTGGACCGCATTCCTCTAAAGCTCATTCCAACAGATCACAGCTATGGCCGCACTCATGGCTATAGTGGTTTTTATTACTATGACGTTCCCACGCCTGGGCAGGAAAACGGCACCGGCTACTATGGCTACGCAATTACCCCTGCCTTCTCCATTCCAGGCGGCGAATATAAAAGCAGCATTCAACTGAGTATCTCAATTCCTGATAATAGCGATGTTTACTATACAACAGATGGATCAATCCCAACAAAAGAAAATGGAATCTTGTATCAAGGCGACATTTTCGAAATTAAAACAGTCAAGGCCATTAGAGCTAGGGCATTTGATAGGAGCGGGATGCTGCAACCAAGTGAAATCATCACGCAAACTTATTTGCTAAACCTTTACCATGCATTTCCCATTGTCAGCCTTGTCACCGATCCCGATGTACTCTGGAACGATGAAACGGGTATGCTGACAATTGGCCCCGATATCGATAAGAGCAGGGGCATTCCATTCAAAAACGCCATCTATCGGCAAGTGAAGGATAAGCTTGGCGCTAGCCCCGGCTATGTGGAGATATACACAAAGGAAGGCACCCAGCTTATCAGCCAAGGGATAGAGTTTAAATTGCAAGGACAAAACAGCTTGGACTATCCGCAGAAATCCTTTAAAGTGAAGGCGAAGGCCAAGTATGGTGCTAAGTACTTTGCGGCAAGCCTCTTTGAGGATCGCCCCTTCACAGAGTATAAGAGTTTTGCTCTGCGTATCAGCGGCAATGACAGTGCTTGGACGCGGTTTAACGACGGCTTCCAAGGCCGCCTGATGGATCTGTTCAATGAGGTGACAGACACGCCCACTACCGTCATTCACCAAGCATGGAAGCCTGTGGTGGTGTACCTCAACGGCGTATACTGGGGTCATTACAACATGCGCGAGCGCGTTGATCGCTACTTTGTTGCCCAGCATGAGGGACTTTCGCTTGATGAAGCGGACGAAATGGATATTCTGGAAGCGAGCAGTACAGTTAGCTACGGCTCAAACACAGAGTATAAGGCGATGATCAAGAAGGTAAAGGGGATGTCCCCCGGTACCAATGAGGCGGATTTGCAGTATATTCTGGACAATATCGATGTCGATAATTACTTTGATTACATGGCATTTGAAATGTTCTTTGGTAACTCTGACCCCGGTAATATCCGTTTCTATAAGCTCAAGGCAGAAGGTTCAAAATGGAAATGGATATTATACGATGTTGATTACGGATTCTTTAAGAGCGGCTTTGACAGCCCAATGAGTTATCTAAAAGCAAAGGGAGCTGGCGACAAATATATCGATAATACGCTTATCCTTAAGCTGCTTGAAAACAAGGAAATGCAGAATAAGTTCCTGACGCGTCTTGGTGAGATCTATCAGTTATTTACAACTGATTACATGATCAGTGTGTTTGATGAAATGGCTGCAATTCTTGAACCTGAAATGCAAATGCATTTTAGTAGATGGGCAGAGGAGAATGACAGGGCAATCAACTCTGACTCGCCGCTCACGCCTGAAGGTGCAATGCGTTACTGGAATACACGTCTTGACTTTACCCATAATGTGCTGAAAAAACGCCCCAGATACTTTTATGAGATGGTTCAAGAAAAATTTGAGACTACTGATCAGGAAATGATAGAGTACTTTGGCGTTAAGCCAGAACTTCCCAGTGATGCTATTTATACGGAAGGCAGAAAGTGGCGTTAATCATTTTGATGAGTAACCATCCAAACTAACCTATAGCGATCTCTTATGCCGTATAAATGTTGACAAATGTCATTGGCTATCGTACCATGCTAGAGTCAATGAAACTTACATGATCGCAGAATAAATGATTGGTTCATCACTTACTTAGGTAGGTATTGAAAACAACGAAGGAGGCACCCATCCAATGAAGTTTTCCTCTCTTATGACAAGTACAAGTGCTGCTAGTATTATCAATACAACTGGCTTGGCTGCACAGTTTAAGAGCATTGTACCAGCTGACCTGTTTATTGCGCTAGGCATTGCATTTCTGGTAGGTCTTATCATTGCATTTGTATACCGTAAAACCTATCGAGGCGTTCTGTACAGCCCTACTTTTACCCTAACGCTCATTATGCTTACACTGATAACCACGCCTGTGGTTATGTGTATTAAGAGCGATATCGCGCTGTCAATGGGTATGGTTGGTGCATTGTCAATCGTTCGTTTCCGTACCGCAGTTAAAGATCCGCTGGATACAGCGTATATGTTCTGGTCGCTGACAATGGGTATTTTGCTTGGTGCAGGCTTACATCTGGTTGCCATCATCGTTGCACTCTGCATTTCAGTGATTATGTTCATTTTGACTTTTGTCAAGATAGGTGAACCCAATACCTATCTGCTTGTTGTGCACTATGACGAGTATTGCGAAAGCGCGATCAACTCGGAGATCAAGCGCGGCGTGAAAAACTCTAAGCTTCGTTCCAAGACGTTAACCCGTGCAGGTGCCGAAATGACATATGAAATCCGCCTCAATGACCGTCATGAGATCGTTACTCGGATGCTTGATATTGAAGGCGTCCATGATGCAACACTTGTAGCTTGCCAGAGTGAGGTCGGAGCTTAAGGACAAGATTGCGGGCCGATGTTTCGTCCTGCAGTTTGCTTTTTGGATATCAAAAATAAGGGGGCTCACTCATGGCGATTTCGGTACCTCTTCGGCATGAGCTGAAGTTTTATATCAATCAGTTGGAGTATGAAGTGTTATCGCGCGTCCTAGACCGCGTACTATCGCGCGATCCCAATGGGGATGAGAACAATGAATACCACATACGTTCTCTATACTTCGATACGATTTTCAATGATGCGGTTTTGGATAAAGTGAACGGTGTGAAAAACCGTGATAAGTATCGCATTAGAATCTACAACTATTCAGATGAATTTATTCGCATGGAATGCAAAACAAAAGTTGGATCGCTTATTTCCAAGCGCTCTCTCGCCATTCCAAAGCTTCTTGCAGAGCAGTTGATTGCAGGTGACCCAACAGGTCTTGAACGCACCCATAGCGGGCTGCTGCGGGATGTGTATAGGGAAATGAAGCTGAACCTATTACGCCCTGTGGTGATTGTTGACTACGTGCGAGAAGCGTACTTGCATCCTGCTGAGGAAGTTCGTATCACATTTGACAAGCAGCTTCATACAGGACTGGGATCAACTGATTTATTCAATCCATACATCCCAACCGTATCACCTTTCAATCATAACAATATCATTCTGGAAGTAAAGTACAATCGGGTTATGCCATCCTATATTCGAGATATTCTATGCACTTATGTACATAGCGCACAAAACAGTGCAATATCAAAATATGTATGGTGCCGTAACTTTGAAGGATTTGAATAAGTAGACGTTAAAAAAGGACAAGCTCGTTGTTTGTGAGCTTGTCCTTTTTAATTTTGTAAAATCATCTTACTTTAATGCGACAGGTGTACTCTCCATAACCTTTGTGATCAGGTCATAGCATTTGACCATGACTTTTTGCTGATTGGCATCAACAAATTCAGGATAGGTTCCATCGTTGACCAGCACTCTGTACCTTGTCGCATCATCTTCCTTGCCGCGCCAAGTGTATATGGGCGTGTAGGTGAGATTATCAAAGGCAACGCTGTCTGTTCCAATATTATAGACAACATCGGTATGCAGCAGTATGCTAGTAAGGTTTGCACGCGCATCGCGGTTGTGCGTGAATAGATTACCAAGTGAGTACGCACAAAGGGTTGGGTGATATTTGTCATCGCCTCGATTGGCGGTTAAAATCTCGACTGTTTGAAGTGGGTCGCTGTGCGTGCCAAGGATAATGTCAGCGCCCGCATCTGCGATCTGTTGGGCAAGCTCTTGCTGGGCTTTTGTTGGGGAGGTGGCGTTTGCCTTGCCCCAGCAAAGGGATACGATGATAACCTGCGCTCCTGCTTGCTTGGCGGCCTTAATATCGGCCGTAATGATTGCAGGGTCTTTGCCAACAATGGCATAGGCAAGTTCTTCTTTTGAGACCTTCTTTTTGCTTGCTGAACTTAAATCATCTTGATAGTTAAAAAGTGCAACGGATACACCATTCACGTTTGTGATGACGGGGGCGTTGCGTTCTGCTTCGCTTGTATGGACGCCATAGGGGAGCATTCCTGCGGATGTAATATTGCTCTTAGTTTGAGCAAGGCCTTCCATGCCGCCTTCGAGAATGCCATAGTAGCCAACGCTCAACGCATCAACACCAGCTTGACGGATGGCTGACAAAGCGATCTGTGGGATATTGGAGCCTGATAGCTTATTGTCAGGGATGACATTGTTCTCGAGTGTTGCTATGGTAAAATCCGCATCCATTGCAGTGCCTAGTTGATCAAAGAGCATAGAAAATCGGTATCCGCTGTCATCACTCAGCGCTTTTTGAACATTGCTGTTGATTTCAATGCTTCCAGCTGCGCATAGCGAAAAGGTGAGTGTGGGGGGCAGGGTTGGCTGCGCGGGCTGGGCAGCTGTACTGGATAGTGTCAAACTCTCTGGCGGCAGTATGGTTGCCTGAGTTAATGCTGTACTTTTTGTGTTTTTGTCTGCCGCAGAAATCAATTCTGAGACGGATTGATCAATGGCAACTGCTAGCTCGGCAGCATCAATTCGTACATCGGTATTCCCTGTAAGCTTTGGCAAAATAGCAGAGAACCCAATCAAAACAAGCGCTACCAGCGTAAGCATGATGATGGTGCCAAGTGAAATTCCGCGGCGTTTATGCCTGCGTTTATTCATGCATAGCCTCCAAATAATTCATAAATCAGTGCTGTGGCAAAGCGTCAAGATAGGGGATCTTTTGCTTGACCAACCGATGTTGCAATGATATCATATCAACATCATATATGCAAGAATAAGGAGAGACGGCCAATGAAAATTAGCTTTTCAACCCTGGGCTGTCCGCGCTGGAGCTGGCAGGAAATAACCGCAACAGCCTGCGATCTTGGTTATGGCGGCGTTCAGGTGCGCGGTGTAGGTAAGGATATCTCGGTTCCCAGTATTCCTGCGTTTTCGGAAGAAAACATCAAGCAGACAAAGGCAGATCTGGATCGACTAGGTCTTAGTATCCCATGCCTTGATAGCGATTGCTGCATTCATCTACGCGAGAATGAGCAGATGACGAATGCTGAAATCAAGACCTATGTAAAGCTTGCAAAGCAGCTTGGTGTTCCATATGTTCGCGTGTTCGCAACCGCTCCTGTTCCTCAGCCTATCGGCACGGTGGATGAGGGATATGTACAAAAGCGATTGGTAGAACTTGGTCATTATGCAGCTGAGCATGGCATCAAACTTCTTGTTGAAACACATGGCGTTTGGAGTGATAGCGAAAAGCTGGCACGACTCATGAGCACAGTAAGCAATGATGGCGTTGGCGTGCTTTGGGATGTTCATCACCCTTATCGTTTTATGGGCGAAAAGCCTGAAACAACCTATAAAAATCTTCGTCCGTGGCTATGCCATACTCATTTTAAGGACAGCGTTTCAACCGTAGATGGTTTCCGTTATGCAATGCCGGGCTTTGGCGATCTACCGCTTGAGGAGATTGTAGGCATTCTTAAAGCGGGTGGATATGAAGGCTTCTNNGCTTGAGTGGGTCAAACGCTGGGATATCACGCTGGAAGAACCGGGCATCGTATTTGCGCATTACGCTAACTACATGCATACTCTGTAATTGATGATGTATTGAACATCAGTAAATGAATAGGCCACCGAATAACATTGCAATAAAAGCAAAGATATTCGGTGGCTTTTATGATGGTCAAATGACGCTGCTATGCATATGCCAACTGATCCACACGGTCAAATTGTGCTTTGTAGAGTTCGAAATACACACCTTCGGATTTCATTAGTTCACTATGCGTACCGCTTTCTACAATTCTGCCATTTTGCATGACAGCAATGAGATCTGCATCTCTAATGGTTGATAATCTATGTGCGATCACAAAGCAAGTGCGTCCTTGCATGAGCCGCAGCATGGCCGCTTGTATGCTGCGCTCCGTTTGTGTATCAACGTTTGATGTAGCCTCATCGAGTATGAGCATAGGTGCGTCAAGAAGCATTGCACGCGCGATGGTCAAAAGCTGCTTTTGTCCTTTTGATATGTTCGTTCCGCAATCATCAAGCAATGTCTCGTATCCCTGAGGCAGTGACTGAATGAAACGATTGATCTTCGCTGCTTTTGCAACTGCAATGACTTGGTCACGAGTGACGTTCTCATTGCCATAGGCGATGTTATCATAAATCGTTCCTGAGAAAAGCCAGGTGTCTTGGAGGACCATAGCAAAAGCTTTGCGTAAATCGCCGCGTATATAAGTACGTATATCCTGTCCGTCAATCAGTATTTGTCCTTCGTTGATATCATAAAATCGCATCAGCAAGTTGATCAGCGTTGTCTTGCCTGTACCTGTAGGGCCGACGATGGCAACTGTCTGACCTGATTTGACTGATAGATTGAAGCCGCTAAGCACGGTTTGATTTTCTATATAGCCAAAGGATACGTCTTTGATATCGACTTGTCCGATAACCTTTTCTTTTGGAAACTGGATTGCTGACGCATCATCAGCAGGTTCTGAAGGCTCATCAAGCAATCTGAATACGCGCTCTGCGGCAGCCAATGCGGACTGAAGTTCACTGATGATATTGGAAAATTCATTGATTGGACCGGAGAACTTCCGCGAATAAAGAACAAAGGAAGACACGTCGCCAAGCGATACAGAACCGTTCATATACAAAATAGCACCGAATATGCTGATAAGCGCAAGCGATAGGTTGTTGATGAAATTGATAATAGGGCCAGTTGCCGCAGAAAATGCATCAGCTGCATAGTTGGCTTGGCAAGCGTCTACATTCGCCTGATCGAATCGCTCGCAGAATACATCCTGTGTATGGTATGCTTTGATGGTTTTTAGTCCGCCCATCATTTCTTCTGAAAAGCTATTGAGCTCACCGAGGTTAGCGGAACGATCACGGTAGAGCTTTCTGGCTTTTACTGAACGGGATTTGGTAATGATGATAGAAATCGGAATCGTAAAGACAAAGATAAGGACAAGCGGCGGGGAAATGGTCATCATCATTAAGAAGGAGCCAATGACTGTAATGAGGCTGGCAAGTATTTGCACCAAATCATTGGAGAGGGAAGAATTGATGGTATCTATGTCATATGATAGTACGCTCAATAGTTGACCTGTTCCGATTCGGTCAAAAAACGAAACTGGCAGGCTCATCATATGATCATAAACATCTTGTCTCATATTTGTAACCACATTTCGGCTGATTCGAATCATGAGCGCTCGCAGAAAGTAGTTTAAAATCGATGATAGAAAGTAGAATACAATCATCAAGGATGCATAATAGAGGATGGTTGGGAAATCAACCTTTCCAGCGCCGGGGTTGATTGCATCAAGCGCATAACCTGAGAGCTTTGGACCAATAAGGGCCAAAAGATTGGCGGCAATGCTTAGTAATACGGCAAATGCGATGAGCATGCGGTGACGCATCAGGTATTTCCATAATCGCTTGAGTATCGAGGATGAGGTGGCGGTGGGTTTCTCATAGGACTTGCCTTTGGGCGTTGGTATGCCATTGTTTTTAGCCATTTAACCCACCTCCTCCATTTGAAATGCCGCAATATCGCGATATTCGCTGCACTGTTCCATCAACTCATCATGCGTTCCGTACCCAATCATTGCGCCGTCATCCAGAACCAGAATATGATCAGCTGAGTGTATGGAACTAATTCGCTGTGCAATGATGATTTTCGTGGCTTCAGCAAAGCTTGATTTTAGCGCAAAGCGCAAAGCGGCATCTGTTTTATAGTCAAGAGCGCTTGAGCTGTCATCAAGAATCATAATTTGCGGATTGGCAGCAAGGGCACGTGCAATCAGCAAACGCTGCTTTTGTCCGCCGCTGATATCCGCACCCTTTGCAGCAATTTCACCGCTAAATCCTTCTTGACGTTCGTCAATAAAATCTGCCTGTGGAACCTTTGCGGCTTGTTTGATTTGATCTGGGCTTAAATTGCGTCCAAAATCAATGTTTTCGAAGATGGTGTCTGAATATAAGAAATCATTTTGGAATACAACGCCAAACATTGTATGCAGTTTAGCATCTGAAATGGATTGGATATTCTGATTGCCGATATAAATTGAGCCCTGATCAGCATCATAAAAACGGAGCAAGAGTTGTATCAACGTGGTTTTGCCGCTGCCTGTTGCGCCAATGATGCCAAGTGTTTCGCCTTGCTTTAAGGAAAAGGAAATATCCTTGAGATTCTCATTAACCTTAGCATAAGAAAAGCTCACATTATCAAATCTGATATGAACGGGAGCATCGTCACATGGCAAGTCGCGCTGTGTCATTTCTTCAGGTGTATCAAGCACTTGTGCGATACGGCGACCACTTGCAATGCCCTTTGAATACATAACGAACATTCTTGTAACCATCATCAAGGCGTTAAGAATAATCGTAAAATAGCTTAGGAAAGCAACAATGGTTCCGGGATTGGTTTGCCCATTGTTAACGCGATATGCACCAATGACGATCACGAGCGTAAGACCGATGTTGAGCAAAAAATTCATGGTTGGGTTGGTAATGCTCATTAACATGGAGGCACGGTAATCGTTGTTTGCTACATCGACATTCGCTTTGTTAAATTCGTTCTTCTCATATTCTGTCTTGGATAGCGCTTGGATGACGCGTATGCCGGTGATGCTTTCTTGCGCTCTTCTGATCATATGATCAAGGGATGTTTGTGTTTTACTATAGAGCACAACGCCTTTTCTGGAAATATAGACGACAATAAACCCAAGAATAGGAAGGATTGCAATCAGCACTAATGTGAGGACGGGTTCCATAGATAATGTAATCGCTATACCTCCAACGAGTAGTATAGGGGCTCGGACGCCAAGGCGCTGCATACGATCAACCATCATATGAAGGTTGTATGTATCGCTTGACATGCGAGAAACCAAGGAGGGAATGGTAAACTGATCTGTCTGTGCACAGGATATCTCAGTCGTTTTTGTAAAGAGATCTTGGCGCACTTCACGAATGAAATCTCTGGATACCCTCGCAGCCATGCGGTTTGCAACGACGTTGGTGGTTAGTGCAACAGCTGAGCACAGGATCATAAGCGATCCCCAAATAACGATGCTATGCAAATCACGCTGAACGACGAACTGATCCAAGATGACAGAAAGCATCCATGGTAGCAATAGTTCAACAATGGTTCCTGAAAATTTGATGGTAAATCCCACGCACATAGCAGGAACCTTAGGTCTTAAATAGTTCCATATTGTTTTCATTCTACGGTATCCTCGCATTCGTTGATGAGCTCTTCTGCCCGCTGTGAGAGCTTTTCCAAAAGAACGGTGAGTGTGTGAACCTCTTGCGCTGTCATTTGATCCGTAATGGCAGCTCTAAAATTAGCGAATATCTTGCGCAGTTCAGGCATTGCGGCGTTTAGCTTCTCTTGCGGATAGACTTGTATGCTTCGCTTGTCACTATGACTGCGCTGACGGGTAACGAACCCGTCCTCTTCAAGCAATGCGAGTTGTCTGGTAACGCTGGAACGATTGACATGCAGCTTTTTGGCAAGTTCGTCTTGCGTGAGTCCGGGATTTCGATAGATGATTGGCAGATAGGGGGCTTGATATCCGGTCAAACCACTGTCCTTTAGTTGCAAATCGCGGTATAGCGTTGAGCATCT
>LFRM01341088.1_pt1 | contig 12344 bp, 14 predicted proteins | sample 618341 | NCBI WGS metagenome assembly LFRM01 (sample SAMN03654438, study PRJNA283298) | anaerobic digester metagenome | isolation source: pool of bioreactors CSTR01a, CSTR02a, and CSTR03a thermophilic anaerobic... | place: Denmark: Kgs. Lyngby | collected 2014-05-21
GAAGTGGATGGAAAATTACTGGGTGTTCTGAACTTCAACCTGATGATCCCAATCGAGGAAGCGCAGCTGCAGCCCATTGATTTGATTGTAAGAAAAAGAGACCGGTCTGAAATCATCCGGTACAAAGAACTGTGTCAGAAAGAACTTGAATGGTGTCATCGGCACAGCGAAGTGATCTGTAATAAAGCAAACGTCCTGTATAAAGCGTATATATCTGACGATACGTTTTCTGCCCGTGACCGTTGCCTTGATTTCCACAAAATGGAAGCAGAATGCAAGAAATTTAACACGAAAGCCCCGGAAGAGGCTATAAGAAAGGAGTATGAAAATGGCAGTCTATACCCGCAATGAAATTAAAACCGCCTTTGTTCTGCTTCTTGATGAGCGTCCCTTTACAAAAATCACCGTGAAGGATGTTGTGCTGAAATGCGGGGTCAACAGAAACACGTTTTACTACTATTTCCGTGATCTTCCGGATCTGGCGGAAGCAGTTGTCGAAGAAGATTATGGCCAGGTCACAGAGGGCAGCCTGGATATCCATACGCTCGGGGAATGTCTGGATGCCTGTATCCGATTTGCCCTGGAGCACCGGAATGCGGTTATGCATCTTTATCGTTCAACAAACCGGGAACGGTTTATTTTATCCACAAGAAGGGTTTGTGACCGCATTACAGAACAATACCTGAATACAATCCTGGACGGACATCATATCACGCAGGAAGACCGGAAATATCTTCATACGTACTACCGCAGCATCCTTCTGGGCTGGGTGCTTGACTGGCTGGAAGATGACATGAAAAGCGATATCCGAAAACAGTCCGGGAGGATCAGCCAGCTGAAGCAGGGACATATGGAGGATATTATCCGCAGGTGTGAAATAAAATAATTTTCTTCTGCAGACATTTTGCAGTTCGCGTAAAGAGTACCCCGTGTCAAAATCAGACATGGGGTACTTCTTTGTCTGTACCTGAGCCTGTATGAACATTATATGATGATGAAGAAGAACAAAGATAACGCTAGCAGGCGAACCCATGCACGGCAGGAGGTGGTATAAATGAAAGGCATCAAACTGAGCACTATATCGAAAGCCGCTGGTGCAGCTGCCGGTGTCATATCGATCGCACCTGTCTCCGCCTTGATTTCCACCAAATACCTGTTGCGGATGGCTCTTGACAGAGAAGAACCTGTACTCTTAAAAGCCGCAGAAAAAAGAATCAGTGGAACCGAACAGGATAACGGGTTCATCCGGGCCATGCAGGAATCAGCAAAACATCTCGAAGAGAAACCAAACGAAACTATTTCCATCATGAGCTATGACGGCGAGCAGCTGGTTGGACACTGGATTCCGGCAAACCGTGCCAAACGTGTGATTATTGCTGTTCATGGCTGGAGAGGTTCCTGGACACAGACCTTCGGGATGGTGGCAGACAGTTTCGAGCAGAATGACTGCAGTGTATTATATATCGAATAGAGGGCCACAAACCAGAGCGGCGACAAATATATAGGTTTCGGTCTTGTAGAACGACACGATTGTCAAAGCTGGATTAATTGGGTTGTTGAACGGTGCGGAGATGAAATCCCAATCTATCTTTGCGGTGTTTCCATGGGCGCCACTACAGTTTTAATGGCTGCCGGCTTTGAATTGCCGGATAACGTGCGCGGCATTATTGCTGACTGCGGCTTCACATCCCCTCATGCCATCTGGAAACATGTGGCCAACAATAATCTTCATATTGCGTTCAACATGAGATGCGTTATCGCTGATGAAATATTCCGTCAGAAGCTGCAGATCTCCCCGGACGAATACTCTACACTGCAGGCGCTGGCTGACAGCCGGATTCCCGTCCTGTTTGTTCACGGAACAGAGGATCATTTTGTTCCGGTAGAGATGACATACGAGAATTATCAGGCCTGCAATGCGCCCAAAAGGCTTTTCGTCGTCCCGGGTGCCGACCATGGCATGTCATACTACCTCGAACCACAAAAATATGAACGTGAAATGAAACTGTTCTGGAAAGAGTATGACTCATGAACAATAGAAGAAAACTCCTTTCATTGAGCGGAAATGCTGTTCGTACAGCAAAGGCGATTTATTTCTGTATATCTGCCGTTTTCTGTGTCATCGGCATCTTTCTCATAATAAAAAATCCCGCTGTGCTCCGCCATACATGGACACTATGTGGGGTCTGCCTGATCCTTCACGGTTGTATGGAAATCAACGGGCATTATATAAAGGATCTTTATATGCTGGCATTTACCAACGGTCTGTATGTTGGCGGACTCAGTATATTGATGGGCATCCTGCTCCTGTTTTTTGTGAGAGATTATGCCAATTTCCTGTATGTATTACTGGGAACGGCCCTATTGGCAGATGCATTGGAAAAAATCGAACTGGCACATCCGGCAAAATCTTTTGGCATTGTGTTTTGGTGGATCATCCTGGGAAGCGGGATCCTTACCGCCGGCATCAGTATCTATGTGATGGCATCTCAGGCAGGATACAGTTATATTCCCGCCCGGAAAGCAGGACTGCTTCTTCTGTCTGCAGGTTTTTTGAATGCGCTGACAGCATTGACTGCAGTCCATGCCCCTACAAAGCTTCATCCTCCGGAGGAAGTTTTTCAGGAAGAGTCTCCCTGGGGGCTGTAAGGAACTTTTTCAGACATTCTTTCCGGCCGGAATCAGGGATCTGTGGAATGTGACCGCTCCACACGGAACGGCTGATCACAATATGATTACAAACTAAGGCACAAGGAGGACTGAACATGAACCTGGGAAATAGCTTAAAGAAACTCGGCATCGAACAGACTTTCCGTTATGTTTATAAAGATCCTGAACCGAACATGCGGAAATTAATGGACTGGGCTGATCGTTTTGCCGGAAATGAATTTGAAGGGCAGAGAAAAGCCATAAGGGAAGTCATTGAAAACAAAGATCATCCGTATCATGATTTCGTGCTGCATTTATTTAAAGATGTGGATCAGGATGTCCTGACCACCCTCGTCACAAATTTCTTTATCAATGCATCTCTGATCGGTTGGCCGATACAGGAAAAGCTCCGTAATGAGCTGGGCTGCAATATTCCCTGGGCGATCCTTCTGGATCCGACAAGCGCCTGTAACCTGCACTGCACCGGATGCTGGGCCGCGGAATACGGCAACCGCCTGAACCTGACAGTTGACGAAATTGACGATATCATCAGTCAGGGGAAAGAACTCGGTGTATATATGTATATCTACACCGGCGGAGAGCCGTTGGTGCGAAAAAAAGATCTGATCCAACTCTGCGAAAATCACAATGACTGTGTCTTCCTCTCTTTTACGAACGGAACCCTGATTGATGATGCATTTGCAGAAGAAATGCTTCGTGTACGGAACTTTATACCGGCAATATCATTGGAAGGATTTGAAGAAGCCACGGACAGCAGGCGCGGAACAGGCGTCTACCAAAAGGCAGTCAACGCCATGGAGATCCTGCATAAATACAGGCTGCCATACGGGATATCCGCATGCTATACGAGTGTAAATTATGACTCCATTACCTCGGAGGAATTTTATGACAAGCTGATCGAAATGGGGGCATATTTCATCTGGTATTTCCATTATATGCCTGTCGGGAACGACGCCGTCCCAGCGCTTCTCCCCACCCCTGAGCAGAGGGAGCTTGTGTGCAGGCGGATCCGTTATCTGCGTGCCAATAAGCCTTTATTTGCCATGGATTTTCAGAATGACGCGGAATATGTGGGCGGCTGCATTGCAGGCGGAAGGCGATATCTCCATATCAATGCCAACGGAGATGTGGATCCCTGCGTTTTCATCCATTACTCGGACTCCAATATCCGGAAAAAGACATTGCTTGAATGCCTGCAGAGCCCCGTATTCATGGCATACCACGATAATATGCCTTTTAACGACAATATGTTCCGCCCGTGCCCGATGCTTGAAAACCCGCATTATATCCGCAGGATCGTAAACGAAACCAGTGCCCCGTCCACGGATCTGCAGTCACCGGAAAGCGTGGAGCATCTTACTTCCAAAACAGAATCCTATGCAGAGAAATGGGCTCCTAAAGCAGATGAAATGTGGCAGGAGCGGCTGCGGGAAAAAGAATCCCGCAAAGCGTAATCCGGATTATGAAAGAGGAAGTACAGATGATTTTCGGTATGACATATTATCAAATATGCTGGTACTTCCTCTTTTATTCTTTTTGCGGATGGGTTCTGGAAGTTATCTTCCATGCGGCCGCCCTCGGCAGGATCGTTAACCGAGGATTCCTGAATGGTCCGATATGTCCGGTTTACGGGTTCGGAGCGCTTGCCGTTTTTTCCCTTACCGGATATCTGCAGCAATCAGGACTGTATCTTAATGACTTCAGCCTGTTTGTTTCAGGGGTATTGCTTGCCACGCTGGTTGAACTGATTGCCGGGTGGCTGATGGATAAGTGTTTTCATGCGAGGTGGTGGGATTATTCCGATAAGCCTCTGAATTTTCATGGCTACATCTGCCTGGAGTTTTCCCTCATCTGGGGAGTCTGCGTACTTCTGGCTGTAAGGCTCCTGCAGGCATATGTCGCCAGTCGGCATATTGTACATGATCCATCAACCTTCGGATGTGTAGTTCTGATAATCTTTTATAGCACTCTGGCAGCAGACCTGTTTGTGACAATATTAGTGCTCCGTGGCTTTAATAAAACTCTGACGAAATTGGATTCCATTCATCCAGGTAGAGGCTGTAATTCATGGTCCCGCATTCCGGGCATTTCACATCTGTTGTTCCCACACGAATCACCTCCCATCCATCTTCATCACAGAGCCTTGATGACGTGCTTGGCCACGCCTTGAACCGTCAACTCACCCACCAGGATCCTCTTGCCGGGATATACCGCTTCATTGGCGTATTTGAGGATCACTTTCTTTGTTCTCTTATCGATGCCGCCATAGACCTTCAGCGTGTTCTCGCTGTTCTCGTCGAGGGCGACAACGATATCACCAACCTCGCAGTCCGGCTGCTTCCGGATCAGGACCAGATCCCCATCACAGATGTCTTCATCCTCCATAGAGTCTCCGGATGCACGGAGGAGATAGAACTCGCCTTTGCCAAAAATAGCTTCCGGAAGGCTGACGTACATCTCGACCTCGGCCTCCTCGGTCTCCGGATCGCCGCAACGAATGCTGCCGACAAGAGGAGCGGAGAAATAGCCTGTAGGCGTCTTGTTGATCTTGGGAAGATCTGTGATCTCGCCGTTCTCATACGACAGCATCCCTCGTTTATCCATCTCCACAAGATATTTATATCCGGCTGCAGGAGAGAGTCCGACCGCCGAGGCACTTTCCCGTGTAGTAGGCGTTGAATGATGCTGCCTGTAATAATCTCCGATATAGTTACTGATTTGCCCCATGAGCTCTGTGCTCTTGCTGCGCATATTCAATACCTCATTTCCTGATTTATTGGAAGCGGATTGCTTGCGATAGCCATTATACACAGAAAATCGGAAAACGCAATAGGTTACAAAGCAGTTTCAGAGCCGGAAAGTCATGTTGACGGTTTCAGCCGTCAACATAAAGAAAAGAGGTCGAAGAGAACACTCTCTTCGACCTCATCAGATCTCTCAAAACAGCTTTCATCAATCACTTTATCATTTCTATATCCTTAAACGCTTTATCAATTCTTTCGATAGTATATCGCAAACAGAATCGCTGCTGACAGAATCAGGACACTGGCACCCAGCATGATCCAGACATTGCCGTCAAGTTCATTCAGTGAGACGAAGCCGCCGGATGTTGATTCCGAATCATTTTCGACGGAGAATTCCTCCGGCATGAAGCCATTCATATCTTCTCTGTTTCCATCCGCCTGAGACTGATGACCGTGTCCGGTTCTTTTTCCTTCCCTTCCGCTGTTGTCAGAAGAAACGCCGGATTCGCTTTCTGATTGATCTGCCGGGTCAAAGCGATCACCGCCATTTTGCTGCGGCGGCATTCCCATCTCACCGTCCGGCGGAGTCGGCCGCTCCGAATCGGACTCGCTGTCATGAGCGGGGAATGTGCCGTTTTCCGTACCTTCCATCTCCCCGGGCTGCATTTCTCCCATACCGCCCGGCTGCATATTGTTCGAGCCGCCCGGCTGCATTTCTCCCATGCCGCCCGAACTTCCTGCGGACACGGCTGTTGACTCAAGTGTGAGTTCGGCACTGTCCTCACCGCAAGCAACAGTATACGTCTCTCCGACAGTCAGCGCCGGTGCGCTGAAGGCTATCGAAGAATAGTTGCACTCGGGAGTGCAGGAGAGGATCTCTTCTCCATCCGTATTCAGAACGCAAAACCGGGTGCCGGCCTGCACGGTTGAACTCAGGTTATAGAGTACCGCACACTGCGTACAGGCGGAGCTGAACTCTTCGGACATACTGGACCCGCCGAAAGCCAGGATGGTACCGCCTGTGACGATACATTCACCTCCGCTTTCACTGCCATAGTCGATGGCGCAGTTGCTGCCATCGCCCGGCAGGCTGATAAGGATCGTCCCGCCGTCTATATAGATGCTTCCGTTAGAGTCAAGCCCGTCTGCGTCTCGTCCGGTCTGGTTGATGATCGTCAGCGTGCCTCCGCTGATCCGGATATAAGTCTCTTCCTGATCGGAAGAACTTCCGTCTGCTGCCTGGGCCGTTTCTTCGGACATTTGAGGCATATTACCGGAGGGCATAGAGGGCGTTTCTCCGGACATAGAAGGCATTTCACCATCCGGGGAGTCCGGCATTGCCGGTACCTCTGCATCAGAAGAGTCGGAGGACGAGAGATCTTCACTGCTGCCTTCGCCCGGACCGCCCATCGCACCGGGTGCTGCACCTCCGCCTCCCATTCCGCCGAATCCCATCGCAGAGCTGCCGCCGTTGGCATTCAGGCCGTCATCGCTGGGATAGATCGTGATGTCGCCTCCGGCGATATCGATCGTGATCGCTTCAAGACCTTCGTAACAGGAATTGATGAGTATGGTCCCGCTTTCAACGTACAGTTCATCGTCACTGTGAACAGCATCATCTCCCGCATCGATGATCAGAGACGCCCCGGTAAAACGGAAGCTGTCATTGACATGGATACCGTCCTGCGGCGCATCGATCGTGATGTTTCCTCCGCTGATGACAAGCGAGTCATTCACATCGATGCCGTGCTTGTACCCTGCTGTAATCGTCAGGCTGCCGCTTCCGTTGACGGTCAGATCGTCATGTGAGAAGATCGCGCCGCCGGTGTTGTCAGAAAGCGCATCCTCCGAGTAGCTGCTTCCGCTGGTAAAAGAATTTTCCGTACCTTCCGCCAGGGTCAGGAACACCTTATCCGCCTGGTCGATCTGCAGGCAGGCGTCATCGGAACAGCTGACCGTCACGCCGTTTAAGCGTATCCAGATCTTCGAGGAGTCATAAGCATCTACAATGATGCTTCCATTCTCCAGTGTACCGGAAAGCACGTACCAGCCACCGTTTGAGATCACAAGATCCCCGTTCAGGAAGTACGCTCCGTTACCGTCGATTTTTCCTCCGGAGCCATCGAGGGTGATATAGGTCGTATATGCATTATCAGCCCAGTCTCCGTCCAGATCATTTGCCGTGAAATACGTGCTGCCGCTGTAGCCTTCAGCATCTTCATCGGCAATGACCCTGATTCCCAGCTTTTCACCGTTCATGAATGCCACGGTCAGGAGAAGCGTCAGCACAAGCACGACAATGCAGATTCTGTCGATATTTCTGTGCGTAGACACGTTTTCTCCTCCTTATCCCATGTAGTCGCCGTTATAGCTTACCAGTACCGCGTTTTGCACGCCGGGCAGATCTGCCAGTGCGTTGATAAAGTCTGTGTTGTCGTCTTTCAGCCGGACTTCCACGTTAAGCTCCACGCTGCCCTTTCGTGCGGTCTTGCTCTTGACAGTACATTTCTTCGTGTTCTGGCCGAGGTATTCTGTCGCGGCCTTCTCGCTTTCACTTCCCTCGCAGGAGAGGACGACGATATAAGGATTGGAGCTGTCCTTGCGGTTGGCAAACACCAGCAGGATGATGCCGATCACAACACTGCCGAACACCGCCAGCGGGATCAGCCCGGCTGCCAGCACGATACCGACTGCAATGGCCCAGAAGAGAAAGGCGATATCCATCGGTTCCTTGATCGCTGTACGGAATCGGACGATAGATAAGGCGCCGACCATACCAAGTGAAAGAACGACGTTGCTCGTTACTGCCAGGATGACAAGGGTCGTGATCATCGTCAGAGCAATCAGCGTGACGCCAAAGGAAGAGGAGTACATCACCCCCGCATAGGTCTTCTTGTAAATGAAGAAGATAAACAGGCCGACGCCGAAGGCCAGCACCAGGGCAAGCGCCATATCCAGAAGGCTCACGCTGGTTACGTTTTCAAGAAAGCTTGACTTAAAGATATCAGTGAATGACATGGTATGATCTCCTTTCTAATTCAGCCGTAGACACGGCATTGTGCATATTTGGAAAAAGAACCGACGCGGCGGTCCGGTACGGAAACCGCGTCCCGGATGATGGACGGCAGGAATTCGTCCCATTTAACCTCAACGAGAAGCGGTGCGTCTCCTGCAGGAATGGTCACCGCTTCCGGATCCAGAAGATCCGTACAGCAAAGACCGGTGCGGATATCATAGTCCAGGGTAACCCGCACGTTTCCCGGCCGGAAGATGAACGGCTCCCTGGTGTAATCCACAAGTGTCTTCGGGCGCATTCCCTGATACCGCATCTTGCAGTACAATTCCTGAACGAGCGGACGGGCAGAGCCAAGCATCCAGTCCAGATCGCCATCAACGATTTTCTGCGCTTCTTCTGCGGTCAGACTTGCGGAATACTTGGTCCCAAGCCCGTTCCGTTTGCTTTTTTTCTCAAGGTGAATTACAGAAGGATCACAGTTATATAATCGAATCCGGAATTTCTCCCTCATATTGACACCGTCAATCTTCTCACGCAGCGCCTTGTCATCAAGGTTGTCAAAGTACAGGCTGCGGATCTGATACTTCCCGTCAATAGCGTGCGGATCGCTCTCCATGATGGCCCGAAGCCGCTGACGCAGTATCAGAAGATCCCCGATATTCAGGACATGTTTCCATTCATGTCTGTATTGCGGAGCCATAAATATACCTCCCTTGCATTTGATGGTCTCATAGTAAGGGAGGTAGATTGAAACAAGATTGAAGTTTTCTTATTTTTTTATCGGAATCGCCGCCGTGAACCGGACCTTGCCGTCCTGGCAGGAAACATGGATGCTTCCGCTGTGCTTTTCCACGACTGCCTTCGCGATGGAGAGCCCCAGGCCGTAATGCTGACCCTCGTTACTTCTGGCTTCATCGATCCGGTAGAAACGGTCGAAAAGCTGTTTCTGCTTCTCATCCGGGATCGCATCTCCTTCATTGATCACGCTGAGCACTGCCGTATGACCCTGTGCTTTAAGCGAGAGCCCGATTTCAGATCCAGTAGAATGACGGATCGCATTATCCAGAAGGATGGAAACCAGCTGTGTGAGCTGCGACGGATTGCCTGTAAGCAGGACACCTTCCTCAATATCGGACTGCAGCGCTTTTCCCTGATCAAAAGCAAGGCTCTCAAAGGCAAGCGCTTCGCCGGTCACAATGCGGGAGAAGTCCACCTGTTCCATGGGGACTTCCGTATTTTCAGCCCGGGAAAGATCCAGCAGCTGTTTTACAAGACCGCCCATACGCTCATTTTCATACTGGATATTGGAAAGCCACTCATTACCGCCGATCTCACGTGACAGCATTTCCGCGTTGGCGCTGATCACTGCCACCGGCGTTTTCAATTCATGGCTCGCATCGGATATGAATTGCTTTTGCTGCCGGTCATTCTCCTCCAATGGACGGATGATCTGCCGGGAAAGATACAGGGAAATGAAGAACAACAGAACAAGGGCAGCGCTTCCTACAATAAGGACGTTGTGCATAACCGATCTCAATCGGGATCTGAGTGGAGCGCTTGACTCCTTCCGGGTTAAGATTGGCCCCGTTCAGGATCAGCCGATCCACTCTGTCAGGGTATTTCATAGCAAAGACCATCGCGATATTCCCGCCGTCCGAGAAACCGAGCAGATGAGCCTTTTCAATACGATGGCCATTCATGAAGCACAGCAGGTCATCAGCAAATTGGCGTATCGTAAAGGGCTTGTCGCCTCTGGGCGTTTTCCCATGGCCACGGGTATCAATCGCATACACATGATACCGCTCGGCAAATACATTGATCTGTCCCTTGAAGTATTCGCAGTTCTCTCCATTTCCATGGAGAAGAATAAACGGATCCCCGTCACCTTTTTCTATGTAATAGTGCTCAATATTCATAGCTTCTCTTTTTTCGCTGATTTCTTTACCTCCTCATGATAGAAGTAGTTTAGGACTACAGGAGGATCTCCAAAGGCCGAGCGGTGCTGATCGTCATCCCGCAGATAGGGCATGTTTTCACGAGCAGTGTATTCCCGCATTTTCTGATCCAGCGCCGTCCAGTATTCGCGGCTCTTTTTGCTGTAGATCTCATGATAAAGTTCATCCAGTTCAGGATGTTTCTCATGAATCCAGCTTATGATCCTCGCACCGTAACAGGAAGCTTTTCTCGCTCCTATATAAAAAAGGACTGATCATCCTGCTGATGCGTGCTTTTGAGATCCTTGTTCCCGGCGGTGAGGTTCCTGACAAGAACATGTCCTATCTTATGTCCTTCTTCACTTACGGCTACTTTGGCATCATCTATCAATGGATCAAATACGATTTCGATGAAACTCCGGAACAAATCAAGAACCATATCAACAGAGCCATTCTATCTGCAGCAAGCAAATAGAGTACTGAGGCAGCACCTCCGAGCCATTATGGTCCAGAGGTGTTTTTGTCATTATGCCGCTCCCCGCCGCCGATGATGGCAGCGTGGGAGCCTTAATGATTCCACTACTGTTTCGATTTTTTTAATACAATGATTGTACTAAAGCCTTGAGAATCATTGTTGGAAAACAACACCTTCCAAGCGTGAAATTTTACGATCTGCTTTACAAGACGCAAGCCTATCCCGTGCTCACTCAGTTTTCCAGCCTTGTTAATAGATCTGCGATTAAGTGTTTTCAGTGTCTCTTCCGAGGTACCTTGACCGTTATCAGAGATCTGAAGAACACACCTGTTTGACCTCGTTCTGTCAGCAGCAAGTCTGATACTGATCTCGCATCCGTCGGGATTATATAAAAAGTAAAACAGAGGCTCCCCGCCGCCGTGTGATGGCAGTGTGGGAGCCGGATTTATCACTTTTTTACTTGATGTACTGGGTCAATCCGGCCAGAAGGTTGTCCATTTTTTCCGGGCTCAGCATATCTCAAAAACAATGCTTGATGAAGTCTTTGAATATTTTCCGGCTGTGCTCATCCGTTCTCCATGAAAACTCCGGATGCCACTGCACTGCCCACAGGAAACAATGTCCGGGCATATAAACCGCTTCTATAGTGCCATCCGGCGCTTCAGCCATCACTTTCAAACTTTCTGCAAGCGTTTTTACAGCCTGATGGTGGTAACTGTTCACAAAAAGCCTTCCCGTTTTCAGGCATTGGTACAGCGGAGAATCTTTTACAATCGCCACTTCGTGAACAGGAATGTCATATGGCGGACTCTGGTGGTGTTCTATATCCGAAGAGTGCTGAAGTGGCAGATCCTGATACAGCGTCCCGCCCAAAGCAGCATTGATAAACTGAATCCCTCTGCAAATACCGAGCACTGGCTTGTTTGCGCTGATCGCTTCATTCAAATAGACCATTTCCATGCGGTCGCGTACTTCACAACAGGATACCAGTCCATCCAACGGTTCCTCATTGTACAGCTTTGGAGAAACATCATGGCCTCCGGTAAATAGGAATCCGTCACACAGTCCTGCCAGCCTTTTAATCTCCGTTTCGTCAGTTGAGAACGGTAATATGATGGGAATACCCCCTGCATGATGTATTCCGTCAATATACCCCGGAAGCATCCATATGCTTTCTTTCTCGTCATCCCACAGGGGCATAACTCCTACAATCGGTTTCATTTCATCACATCCTTCAGATCATCCAGCCATAAGTTTACTGATGCATCGCTCGGCATACGCCAATCTCCTCTCGGTGACAACGAAACACTTCCGACTTTGGGGCCGTCCGGCAGACAGCTCCTTTTAAACTGCTGTGAAAAAAATCTGGTGTAAAAACGTTCTGCCGCTTCGATAACGTTCTTCCTTTCCAGTTCCGGATACGCACTCATTGCATATGCGGCAGAACGGGAAGGTTCGAAACCATATCGAAGCGTATAATACAGGAAGAAATCATTCAAATCGTA
>LFRM01141203.1_pt1 | contig 12340 bp, 14 predicted proteins | sample 618341 | NCBI WGS metagenome assembly LFRM01 (sample SAMN03654438, study PRJNA283298) | anaerobic digester metagenome | isolation source: pool of bioreactors CSTR01a, CSTR02a, and CSTR03a thermophilic anaerobic... | place: Denmark: Kgs. Lyngby | collected 2014-05-21
GGGCTCGAGTATATTCGCACCGGGTTTGCCCAGGGGAGATTCGAGGAGATGCTCCCCATGCTTCAGGATGTTACCCAGGCCTTTATCTCCATCCAGTACGCTCTTTCCAGCAGGGGAGAAGACATGACTTCACGGTTTCTTAATGACCATACGCGTAGGATTCAAAACGGTTTGGGACAACTGGTAGCAGCTTATGAAATGATGGACTGGGATCAGGCGAGCAAAGCTATGGAATATGAGGTTGTACCCGGATTTATGCAGTGGAGGGAAGAAATAGAGCGTCATTACCGCCCCGCTGTAGTATCCTGAACTTGATTAAGGGAGGCAGCTAAATGAGCAGAAATAGACCACTGCTTACACCCCAGTATATGCGCCGGTTTATGTGTATTGGCTCCCAGTGTGAGGACACCTGCTGTTTTGGCTGGCGGGTAAATATCGACCGTGCCACTTACCGCAAGTACCGGCGCGTGACCGATCCGGAACTGCGGCAGGAACTGGATTCCTGTATTAAAAGAAATCGTTCCCAACCTGGTGAGCAGAACTACGCTCGGATAAAAATGGATCGGGGTAAAGCCTGTCCCTTTTTGAATGAGGAGTCTTTGTGCCGTATTCAGTTGCGGCTGGGGGAAGAGTTTCTGTCCGACATATGTGTAACCTACCCGCGGGTTGCAAATCTGGTCAATAATGTATTGGAGAAATCAGCCACCATGTCCTGCCCGGAAGCGGCTCGGCTGGCCTTGCTGAATCCGGAGGAGATGGAGTTTGATGAGCTCGTCGAACCGGTCGAAACCCGTAATATTATTAATAGACAGATTGATACACATGGATTGGCGGTCGCAAAACGGGCGGAGCGCTACTTCTGGGAACTGCGCATCTTCACCATCCAGGTGTTGCAGAACCGGAATTATTTCCTGGCAGAGCGTTTAATAGTATTGGGGATGTTCTACCAAAGGGTACAGAATCAGATTGATGCCGGCCAGGTGGAGGAGATACCTCGCATAATTGCCCGTTACACCAATCTGATAGCGGGGGATGAACTGCGGGCTGAGTTGGCTGCGATTCCTGCCCAGGTGACGATCCAGATGCAGCTCATGAAAGAATTGGCCGACGAACGGATGGTCAAGGGTGTGAGCAGCCGGACCTACCTTGAATGTTTTGCCCAATTTCTACTCGGGGTTCAATACACCGAAGAGGCAACGGTGGATGAGGTCGCTGCTCGCTATCAGGAGGCCGAAGCAACCTACTACCGCCCTTTTATGGCGGGTCATGAGTATATCCTCGAGAACTACTTGGTAAACTACGTCTTTAAAAACCTGTTCCCCCTCGGCGGAGGAAAAAATCTTTTCGATAACTACGTTATGATGGTTGTTCACTATGCCCTGATAAAAATGCACCTCATCGGCATGGCCGCTTTTAACCGGGGTCTGACTGAAGAGGTGGTAATCAAATTGATATATTCATTCGCTCGGGCGGTTGAGCATAATCCGCCGTATTTGCGGCACGTCCTGAGGCTGTTGAAGGACAACGGTTACGACACCATGGCTTACATGGCGATACTGATTAAAAACTGATCCAAAACTCGGAAGTGAAGGTGATCACATGGATATTGCGGCCCTCGCTATTAACTTGAGTCAGGTTCAACTCCAGCAGGCGGTTGGTACCGCGGTGCTTAAAATGGCCCTGGACACCGGCCGGGAGAATGCCGATATGCTGACCGGGGCATTAACTGATTCGACAAAGGTGCTGGAACACTCAGTTCGCCCTCATCTGGGGACCAAGCTGGATGTGACCGTTTAAGCTCTCAAACATTGCTAAAGTTACCGACACCAACGTTCGATAATTATGGGTAAGGCAAGGATGCCGGCGAAAACTTTCGGCAGGGAGGCGAAACAAAGTGCGGGTTGAAGCGCCAGGGAAGGCAGTTGAATTTAACCCCAATTTAGAGCTGGTTACCAGGCAGAGTGCGGAAGGAATACGGGAGAAAAAAAACCACGAAACGAACGACAGGGCTTTTCCGAGGGTTGACAGTAACCAGCTGGAAACGGCGGTGGAAATATCCAACCGGGCCATGGAAATCAGCCGTTACGGGTTGCAGTTCAGGATCCATGAGGATAGCGGGCGGGTTCAGGTCAAGGTGGTGGATAGCGAGACCAAGGAGATATTACGGGAGATTCCCCCTGAACATATGCTGAAAATTGCTGCCAGTATCAAAGAGATGCTGGATGACCTTCATGAGATGGTGGGAGTTTTGGTAAACGAGATTGTCTGATTGTGTGGAGGGCGAGGAGGGGAATTATGAACAGACAAACGCAGGTCTATGCAAACTACAAGAATTCAGCCGTAGAAACCGCCAGTCCCGGCAAACTTCTCCTTATGCTGTATAACGCTGCCATCAGGAACCTGGATAGCGCCATACAGAGTATTGCCGACAAGGACATTGAGTCGGCGCATAAGTCGATAATCAGGACCCAGGATATAGTTTCAGAGTTCATGCGCACCCTTAATATGGACTATGAGATTTCAGAAAAGCTGCTGGCGCTCTATGATTACCTCCACCGACGCCTGGTGGAGGCCAACATTCATAAGGATGTCGAGATTATAAATGAGGTGCGGGGGTTCCTGGTCGAACTGCGCGATGCCTGGCAGGAAGCGGTTAAAAAAGCTTCAAGCACGCCTTCGCGGGTTGCGGCCGCGGGTGGCGGCGGCATAAACCTTCGGGGTTAATTATTGGGAACGGCAGGTACAGCATCTTGAATGAAGTGTTGAAAAAGCGGGAAAACCTGTTCCGGGAGATGTTGGCGATTTCTGGCCGGCAGGTGGAATTCTGCCGGGGTGAGGAGCTTGAATCTGCGGATTTGAGCGGATTGATGGAACTCGTGAACCGGCGGCAGCTGCTTATGGACGAGATCGATCGCCTGAACGCATCACTGACGCCGGAGCAGACGGCAGTCGGTGATGGCCGGTACTCAACATATAACCCGGCTCGGGATGAGGAACTGGTGAAGATGATGGAAGCCATCGGCCGGAACGATGAGACCTGTCGGCAGTTGCTGCAGAAGAGTGCTGGCCGGCTGTCGGTGTTGATTAAACAGGCCCGGAACCACCGCCAGGCTTCGGAAGCGTACCAGGAGAAAAGCGTATATGATGCCTGGTTTATTGATAAAAAAAGATAACGGGTCATTCTTTTATCCCCGGGGCGATGCCGAACATGCACGCAGGGAAGGGCACGGTAATAGGACCGCCCGGCTGGAGGGCGAAAACAAAATATGCGGTTAGGACCTCAGACCTGCTTCTGAGGTTATAGTTTTCTTAGGGAGTCTGAATAGTCGCTATCCCGGGCGGCGGGGAGGTGCTCGCCGGCTCCGGGATTACGGGCTAAAGAACCCGGGCGATTGGGGCAGCGGGGAAGGGCGGTTAATCCGGGGTGATATTGATGGGGATAGACAGATGAAGATGGGGGAGTTGGTGATGACAGGTGAGGAAACAGGGGGCAGCGGTGGACCGATTGGCTGAGCGCCTGCTGGACAATCTTGAACGCCAGGAGGAATTGTATACGTCGATGAGGCATTTGGCCCGGGAACAGCTGAAGACGGTTAGGAGCCCGGCCTCAAGCGGGCTGGACCGGGATTTAATACTCAAACAAAGGGCCGAGCTGCTGCAGCACCTGGAACCGCTGGGCAAGCGGGGGAGGATTATCGAACGCGACCTGGCGCGAGCAGTCGGGCTGGAGCAGTTTACCGTTAAGGGAATCGAGGGGAAGGTTGACAATGAACTGCACCGGCGGCTACGGCAGGCATTTGAGCGCCTGGGAGTCCTGCTTGGGGAAATCACCGAGATAGATGCCGAATCGGTCCGACTGATGAGCTCACAACTAGCCGGGTGCCACCAAACGCCGCGGCGACCGGTCAGCAGCGCTGAAGCCCTCCAGGCTTATCGCGAGAGCAGCCGGGTCAAAAAGGATCGCGGGTGAGTTTTTCCTGCCGGGGATTGTAAGGCAGGAGAGACAAAGTACGGCAAAGAACCAAACCCCAAGAGATTCAGGCCGAAGAACATCCACTTCCCGACAGAGAATCGTGAGGTCCGATGCAGGAATTTGGTGTCGGTATTCCCACATTTGCTGCACCTTGCTAATAATTGCATAAAAAAGGGCATAATATCAACCAAGCTACCTGCTGGAACGCAGCAGGACATCTTGAAAAGAGCGAGGGATTTTACGGAATGTATGAAGACAAGGTATTGGTGTGCGGTGAATGCGGGGGGAATTTTATTTTTTCCGCAGGAGAACAGGAGTTTTACTTTGAAAAGGGATTTGCCAACGAACCCAAACGCTGCAAACCCTGTCGGGATGCCCGCAAGACCAGGGCAGGTGAGAGGAGAGGGCCGCGCGAGATGCACGAGGCTGTGTGCGCTGAGTGCGGGGCTGCAACCACGGTCCCCTTCCGCCCGGTGTCAAACCGCCCCATATACTGCCAGGAGTGTTTTGCCAAGACTCATTGAACTGTGCGATATCTGGTGCCCGGGGATAACCCGGGCCTTAGTTTTTTATCCAGAATGTGGCTTATGGTGACAAATAGTACCAATAAATTTTTTGTCATCCGGAGTTATCCACAATTCGGGGCTTGATTCTATGCCTTATCAACAACTTTATCCACAGAATTCACAATTAATCAGATGAAGTAGATGACCAGATTCGACTTTCGCGGCGGCAGATTAAAGGAAAACTGGCCCTGTATAGCAAAAAAAGGAAACAGAGTCGGGTTTCAGGGAATAACGCTGTACGCGTTGCAGTAAATGGCTGAAAGGGGAAGGTAATGGGCGCCAATGCCCGAAACCGGGATCGTGAATAACCGGGAGCCGGAGGTCACAATTCGTTTCGGGGGCGCCGGCCAAGGGTTCGTTTACGCCGGCAGTTGCACACCCCGGTGCGGCCGGCGGGGACGCTTTATCCGGCCGGTGATAAGGCCCGGGGATATGTGAGGGTTGTTGGCAGCCTGGAGATTGGTGGCGTGACTAAAACGGGGAGAAGCGCGCGATGGCCGGCAAGCACCTATTTCTGGATAAAGGATTTTCCGGGGCGCAAAAAGAATATACTAATCACAGACTGGGAAGGGAGTGGTCGTTGTGAGGTTTGAAGTTCGGGGGAAAAACATCGAAGTCACCGAGGCTCTCAGAGACTACGTGGAAAAGCGACTGTCCAAACTGGAGAAGTTTATTGAAGATGCTAGGGTAGCCCAGGTAACCCTGTCTGTGGAAGGAGAGAGTCACAAGGTCGAGGTAACCATTCCGCTCAATGGTGTGATTTTAAGGGGGGAAGAGGAGACTGAAGACATGTACTCTTCAATCGACCTGGTGGTCGATAAACTGGAAAAGCAGATCGACAAGTACAAGACCAAGCTTTACCGGCGTTACCGGGGGATTGGTTTCCGCAAGAGCCTGGTACGCGAGCTGGAGTCTTCCCGTGAACAGGTTGAACAGTTCAAGATCGTTCGCACCAAAAGGTTTGCTCTAAAGCCCATGGATGTTGAGGAAGCCGTGATGCAGATGAACCTCCTCGGGCACAACTTTTTTGTCTTCTTTAACTCTGCAACCGAGGAGGTAAACGTGGTTTACCGCCGCAATGACGGAAACTTCGGTTTGATCGAACCCCACTTTGATTAGTTGAAGTGAATACCACTAAAGTGTAAGATTAGGATATAAAAGGCTGTGAAGGGAACCTCCGTGGTTCCCTTCGTTTTGGAGAGAGGTGTCCCCATGGTTATTGGATTTTTAAGGAATGTTTTTGATTACAACAAAAGAGAAGTAAAGAAGCTCATGCCAAAGATCGATATAATAAATAGCCTGGAAAGCAGTATGAAGTCCCTGACTGATGCCGAGCTGGGGGCCAAAACGGTAGAGTTCAGGAACCGTCTGGCTGATGGCGAGACCCTGGATGACCTGCTGCCGGAGGCCTTTGCCGTGGTCCGGGAAGCCTCGGTTAGAACCCTGGGCCTGCGCCATTTTGATGTGCAGCTCCTGGGAGGCATAGTCCTTCATATGGGCAGAATATCCGAGATGAAGACCGGTGAAGGTAAGACGCTGGTTGCGACCCTGCCCGCATATCTGAACGCCCTGGAGGGGCGCGGGGTCCACATCGTGACCGTTAACGACTACCTGGCCACCCGTGACTCGGAGTGGATGAAACCCATCTATGAGATGTTGGGGCTTTCAGTGGGGTTGATTGTCCATGGCCTGAACAACGAAGAGAGAAAAGCTGCTTACGCGGCCGATATTACCTATGGCACCAATAATGAATTTGGTTTTGACTACCTGCGGGATAACATGGTGGTAAGTCTTGACCACATGGTGCAGAGGGAGCTGAATTATGCTATCGTGGACGAGGTCGACTCAATCCTCATCGACGAGGCTCGAACTCCGCTCATTATTTCAGGCCAGTCGGACAAGCCGACCGACCTCTACCGCCAGATAGCCCGGTTTGTTCCTAGACTGCGCCGGGACGAGGATTACAAGGTGGACGAAAAGGCCCACCTGGTGACCCTGACCGAAGCGGGAATAGCCCGGGTGGAGAAGGCATTTGGGGTGGATAACCTGGGTGATGACCGCTACCTGGAACTGAATCATCACCTGAACCAAGGTCTCAAGGCCCACTGTCTGATGAAAAGGGACCGGGACTATGTGGTGAAAGACGGACAGATAATTATTGTTGATGAATTTACCGGCCGCCTGATGTTTGGCCGCCGGTACAGTGACGGCCTGCACCAGGCTATTGAGGCCAAGGAGGGGGTCAGGATCGAGAGGGAGTCGCAGACCCTGGCCACTATTACCTTCCAGAACTACTTCCGCATGTATAGAAAGCTGGCGGGGATGACCGGTACCGCGGAGACCGAGGAAGAGGAATTCCGCAAGATTTACGGCATGGATGTGGTGGTTATACCCACCCACAAGCCGATGATAAGGGAAGATTACCCCGATGTGGTTTATCGGACGGAACTCGGAAAATTCCGGGCAGTGGTGGAGGACATAGTTGAATGCCACCGCAGGGGACAACCGGTTCTGGTGGGGACCATTTCTATTGAAAAGTCGGAGCTTCTAAGCCGAATGCTGGATAAGCGAGGAGTGCCGCATCAGGTGCTGAATGCCAAACATCACGAGAAGGAAGCCCAGATAATTGCTCAGGCTGGACAGGCGGGAGCCGTAACCATCGCCACCAATATGGCGGGGCGGGGTACGGACATTGTGCTGGGCGAAGGGGTGACGTCATTGGGCGGTCTTTATGTGCTGGGAACCGAACGCCATGAGTCCCGCCGCATCGACAACCAGCTGCGCGGTCGTTCCGGTCGCCAGGGGGATCCGGGGGTGTCACGCTTCTACGTTTCCCTGGAAGACGATCTGATGCGGTTGTTCGGCTCGGAAAACATCGAGGGCCTCCTGGACCGCCTGGGGATGGATGACAGCATGCCCATTGAACACCCTATGATATCGCGGGCGATTGAGAATGCCCAGCGCAAGGTGGAAGCCAGAAACTTCAACATCCGCAAGACCGTGCTGGAATATGACGACGTGATCAATCAGCAGCGGGAAGTCATCTACGAGGAACGCCGCAAGGTCCTGGCACAGGAGGACCTCAGGCGTACGGTTGTCTCCATGATGGATGAAGTGGCGGAATCGATAGTTGATATGTTTGCCGGGGAGAAGAGGCACGCAGAGGAATGGGACCTGGAAGGGCTGGTTGGCCTGGTGGAGCAGGCTTACGCACCGATTCCGGACTTGAGTGTTGATACCCTGAAAGGCATGACGCGGGATGAGGTTGTTGCATACCTGCAGGATGAGGCCTACCGTATGTATGAGGAGCGGGAGAGGGAGCTGGGCGCCGAAACCTTAAGGGATCTGGAACGTGTCATCCTGTTGAGGGTAATTGATGAGAAGTGGATGGACCACATAGATGCCATGGACCAACTGCGGGAGGGGATTAACCTTCGGGCCTACGGGCAGCGTGACCCCCTGATTGAATACAAGTTTGAGGCCTACGATGCTTATCAGATGATGGAGAGGAGCATCAAGGAGGATGTAGTTCGCTATCTGTTCCGCGTCCGCCTGGTAAGCCAGCCGCAGGAGCGGACCATGGTGGCCGGCCGGGAGGAGGAAGGCCCCCGGCAGCCGGTGAAGGCGGACAAAAAAGTGGGCAGGAATGACCCGTGCCCCTGCGGCAGCGGGAAGAAGTACAAGAAATGTTGTGGGAAAGGGGCTAACTGATGGATCTCGCTACCCTACTCGGAATTATCATTGGTTTTGGAGGCGTAATCGGCGGATTTTTGTTGGAAGGCGGCCATCTGGGCAGCCTGTTCGTTGGCTCTTCGGGGGCTATCGTAATGGGAGGTACCATTGGAGCTGTAGTTATGAGCTTCAGCCTGGGGGAACTTAAAACTGTGCCCGGCTTCTTGAAGACAATTTTTTCTGAGAGCAGCGTCGATTTCGGCGGGGCGGTGGAACACCTGGTGGAAACGGCCGATAGGGCCCGGCGCGAGGGACTGCTGAGCCTGGAGAGCCACCTGCCGGAGATAGATAACGATTTTATGCGGCGCGGCCTGCAGTTGGTTATCGATGGAACCGATCCGGAGCTGACCAGAAATATGCTGGAGATGGAGATCGCTTCCTATGAGCAAGGACAGAATCTGGGCGTGGAGATCTTCAACTCCGCCGGGGGATTTGCCCCTACCATGGGTATCGTTGGTACCGTAATGGGACTGGTTCATGTCCTGGGGAATATCTCCGATCCCGATGCCCTGGCTCCGGCGGTGGCGTCCGCGTTTATAGCAACCCTTTATGGGATAGCGACCGCCAACCTGCTGTGGATCCCGTTTGCCACCAAGATCAAAACCAAGGCCTCACGCCAGATATCCCATATGGAGTTGATCCTGGAGGGTATTCTCTCAGTTCAGGCGGGAGAGAATCCTCGGGTTATCAGGGAAAAGCTCCTCACTTTCCTGCCGGAAAGGGAGAAGGAGGAGCTGTTGGTGGATGAGGCTGCAGGAATGGGAATGTAGAGATGTTTGGCAGAAAAGGGCGAAAAAACAACAAACATACTGATGAAAAAGGACCGGGCATGGAACGCTGGCTCATCACCTATGCCGATCTTATAACCCTGCTGCTGGTTTTCTTTGTGGTCATGTACAGCATCAGCACGGTAAATGCCCAGAAGCTGCAGGCGGTAGCCAGTTCCCTGAGCCAGGTTTTGGCCGGTAAAGCGCCGGAGATCCTCGATTACAGCGGTCCGGCGATCATCGAGGGACAGTCGGGTGCCCAGTACGGGGATATAATTCAGGGAACCGAACTGGAGACGATCCGGCTGCAGCTGGCTGAGTACCTGAAGTTCCTGGAAACCATGTCCCCGGATATCAGCGATAACATAGTGATAATGCAGCAGGAGCGGGGACTGGTGATAAGCCTCAAGGATACCCTGCTGTTTCCCAAGGGTTCGGCAGTCCTGACTCCCCGCGCGCGACAGGTTATCAGCGGCGTAGGGAAGTCGCTGGCGCAAATTCCTAATTACATACGGGTAGAAGGCCATACCGACAACCTGCCCATACATACGGCCCAGTTCCCCTCCAACTGGGAACTGTCGGTTATCCGGGCTACCAATGTCGCCAAACAGCTCATTAATGAGAGTTCCATCAGCCCCGAGAAGATATCCGCCACCGGGTACGGGGAGTACCGACCTCTGGTTCCCAACAACAGCGAGGTTAACCGGGCTATCAACCGCCGGGTTGATATCGTCATCCTGAAACACAAGTACGAATACTTCGAGCCATTTCCCGATGAGGAATCATCCCCCTGATTACATCCGGAGTCTCACCCAGCAAACACCTGGCCCTGCCCCGGTCAATTGGTTTCCCTGCATGGAAAACCGGAGCCGGGTCGCTTCCGCCCGGCAGTTGCTCAATCAATGCTCACTGGCCGCCTGCCCGGGTGCAAGTTGGATTAAGGTTAATCCGCTTGCAGGAGAGATGATATAGTATTAACGTAATAAAAGAGCTGTTTGCTGATTCAGTACCCGGCCCTAAAGAGGCCGTTCAATCCAAGGAGGGATGATATGCAGGAAGATCCGCGCAATATGGCCGAATACATTGAGGAGCGCCTCATAGAAATAGGGAGGTCTCTTTGACCTGGAAGGTATCAAAGAGGAAATAGCGGCCTTGGAAGAGAAGACGATGCAGCCCGCCTTCTGGGATGATAACCGCGAGGCCCAGAGAATCCTGCGGAGAATAAGTGAGCTGAGAGAGACCGGGGATACCCATCGCCGCCTGCTGACGGAAGCCGGTGATTTGAAGAACCTGTTGGCCCTGGCGGAGAGAGAAGGGGAGGCGGAGCTGTTTCAAGAGGCGGTTCTGGAACTGACCAGCCTCAGGCAGGAGTTTGAGGAATTCGAACTGCATATCCTGTTCGCCGGTGAGTATGACCGCAGCAATGCTATAGTTTCCCTGCACGCAGGCGCAGGAGGGACCGATGCACAGGACTGGGTAGAGATGCTGTTGCGCATGTACAGCCGGTGGGCTGAAGATAATATGGACAGCTATGAACTGTGGGATTTGATCCCTGGAGATGAGGCGGGGATCAAGAGCGCTACCTTTTATGTAAAGGGACGGTTTGCCTACGGGAAGTTAAAGGGAGAGCATGGGGTGCACCGCCTGGTAAGAGTCTCGCCCTTCGACTCCTCCGGCCGCCGCCATACCAGCTTTGCCCAGGTGGTGGTTATGCCGGAACTGCCGGATGAGGTGGAGGTTAACCTGAATGCGGAGGATTTGCGGATAGATACCTTCCGTTCCGGCGGGGCCGGAGGGCAGCACGTCAACAAAACCGATTCCGCAGTGCGCATTACCCACCTGCCTACCGGGATTGTGGTTCAGTGTCAGAATGAGAGGTCGCAGCATGCCAACCGACAGGCGGCCCTCAAGATCCTGAAGGCCCGTTTGTTTGAGTTGAAGAGCCGGGAACAGGCGGAGAACATGCAAAAGATAAAGGGAGAACACAAGGAGATCGCCTGGGGGAATCAGATCCGCTCCTATGTCTTAAACCCTTTCAGCCTCATTAAGGACCACCGCACCGGGGTGGAAGCAGGTAATGTGGAAGCAGTCCTCAACGGGGACATCAACCAGTTTATTTCTGCATATTTGCAGGCTCAGGCAGAAAACATGTTAAAGGATTGACCGGAGAGGAAAAGAGCTCTTCTTCCTCCCCATGCGGAGGAGGAAGGTCGTTAATGGGGAACAAATTCTTAAAAAAATAGGAGTAAAAGATGCGTGAGATCAACCAACAAGTGATAGACGAGATCGGAAGCAAAGCCCGGCGGCTGCGGCGGGAGGTTATTCGCATGGTTGGAACCGCCGGTTCCGGGCACCCGGGCGGAGCCTTGTCCGCTGCGGATATGGTGGCCTGCCTCTACTTCTGGGAGATGAGATACGATCCGCAGCGCCCGGACTGGCCGGAACGGGACCGGTTTGTGCTGTCCAAGGGACACGCGGCTCCGCTCCTGTATGCGGTCCTGGCCGAATCCGGCTTTTTCCCGCAGGAGATGCTGGGAACCCTGCGCCGGCTGGGCAGTCCCCTGCAGGGGCACCCGGATATGCGCAAGCTGCCCGGGGTGGAAGCTTCTACCGGCTCTCTGGGGCAGGGAGTAGGCTGGGCGGTGGGGATGGCCCTGGCGGCCAGGCTGGATCGCCGGGATTCACGGGTCTATGTGCTGCTGGGCGACGGTGAATTAGAGGAAGGAATGGTCTGGGAAGCGGTCATGGCTGCGAGCCACTACCGACTGGGCAACCTGGTGGCCTTGATTGACAACAACGGACTGCAGATTGACGGTCCTCTGCACGAGGTGATGTCCGTCGAACCCATCGGTGACAAGTTCAGGGCTTTTGGTTGGGAGACCTGCGAGATCGATGGACACGATATCGGCGCAATCCTGCGCACCTTGAATGAGGCGCGGCAGGTCAAAGACAGGCCGTTTGCCATTGTTGCCCGTACGATAAAGGGCAAGGGCTGTTCATTTATGGAAGGCCAGGTGGACTGGCACGGCAAGGCCCCGACTCAGGAGGAACTTGAGCGGGCCCTGCTTGAGTTTGACAGCGTATAACCGCTATTACTGATAGAAAATGGAGGAACATACGATGCAGGTAGCGACCAGGGATGCTTACGGGCAGGCCTTAAAAGAACTGGGAGAACAATACCCGGAGGTGGTGGTTTTGGATGCGGACCTGTCAAAGTCCACCAAAACCGTCGATTTTGCCCGGGCCTTTCCCGACCGCTTTTTTGATATGGGCATAGCCGAACAGAACATGATGGCGGTGGC
>LFRM01407903.1_pt1 | contig 12339 bp, 10 predicted proteins | sample 618341 | NCBI WGS metagenome assembly LFRM01 (sample SAMN03654438, study PRJNA283298) | anaerobic digester metagenome | isolation source: pool of bioreactors CSTR01a, CSTR02a, and CSTR03a thermophilic anaerobic... | place: Denmark: Kgs. Lyngby | collected 2014-05-21
TCCTAGGTTTAGGAAATCCCGGAAAAGAGTACGCCAAGACCCGTCATAATGTAGGGTATCAAACCGTAGAGGGCCTGGCTGATAAGCTGGGCTTTTCCTTTAATAAAGCTAAATTTCATTCCCTTGTGGCCCAAGGACAAATCAGCGGCGAAAAGGTTCTTCTTGCAAAACCTACGAGCTATATGAATCTGAGCGGAATTGCCGCTGCAGAAATTCTCTCCTTTTATAAACTGGATCCCCAGGATCTTCTTGTGGTTTATGACGACATCGATTTGGAGATGGGCACTCTACGTCTTCGTAAAAACGGAGGTGCCGGGACTCACAATGGGATGAGAGATATTTTAAAACGTCTAGGAAGCGAAGAATTTCCTCGTCTTCGTTTAGGAATTGGACAGAATCCAAGGATCCCCTTGGCCAGTTTTGTCCTTTCTGGATTTTCCAGCGAAGAAAAACTAGTTATGGATAAATCCATCGAAGAAGCTGTGGATGCTCTGGACATCTTTCTTCATAGGGGCATTGATACGGCTATGAATCACTACAACAGGAGAAAGTGATGAAGATTTCTACACTACTACCCATTTTTCCAAAAGAACAAAATGTGCAACTTGATGTTGTGAGTGAATCCTTGGATTCACTCTTTTTAAGCAGGGCCTTAGATAAAAAGGCTCTTCTTGTTGTTCCGAATCTTTTGAGTGCCCAGCGTTTTTATGAAGAGTTAAGTCAGATGGGTGTCGTGGTTTATCTTCTTCCTGAAAAAGAAAGCCTTTTTCACGGCGTGTTTTACTCCTCTGAGGAGCAGCTTCTGGAGCGAAGTGCTGTTTTAAAGGAGTTTGATGAAGGTATTTTGATAAGCAGTGTTAAGGGTCTGGCCTTAAGCCTACCCTCGCGGGAGAGTTTTCGAAAAGAAGAGTTAATTTTCACTCTGGATAGCCAAATGGATCGGGAGAGTCTTTTAGACTATCTGGTAAAAATGGGTTATGAAAGACAAGAAACCACAGAAAAATGGGGCCATTTTTCTGTTCGAGGGGATATTTGTGATTTGTTTGTCCCCGGAGAAATCTATCCCTTTCGTCTGGAGTTTTTTGGCGATGAGATTGATGGGATGCGAAGTTTTGAAACAGAAAGCCAGAGAAGCATTGAAAATCTAGAAGAAGTCAAGATATTTCCTGCCCTAGAAGAAAATCTATCCAAGGATGCCTATGTGGAAGACTGGGTCGAGGATATCTTTGTCTATGATGAACTGGGTTGCATCAACCGCTATGGGGATTATTACAAGGATAGCCTTCTTCAGTGGGAAAACAGTCCTGAAGCGGCTCTTCCCCGCTCGCCAGCGATAATAGAGGAACTTTTTACAAAGTCTAGATTGGTAATTAATCCTCATCATCAACCTCTTAGTAAAAACCGCTTGCTGCTTTCGGTGGATTCAAGAAGAAATATTGATTATCGGGGGAAACTCTCGAATTTTTTCGAAGATGTAAGAAAAAGAGTAGAATTCAAACAAATTCTACTGATCCCTAGCAGCGAAAGCCCTCTATTATCTGAACTAAAAAGAGAAGAAATAGTCTATGAAATAGAACCCCAGGAGCCTAAAAAAGGCAGGCTGAGTATCTATTTCTCTTCCTTGTCCAAGGGCTTTGTCTATGATAAAGAGGCTATCGCCTTATACACCCAGGCTGAGCTTATCGGTGGAATAAAAAGAAAGATGTTGCCCCACTTCCAAGAGAACACTCTTTCGATTAGCTCCTTTATGGATCTTAAAATCGGAGACTATGTTGTGCATCGCTACCACGGCATTGGCCGCTATGGCGGTGTGGTCCAAAAGGAGATTGAAGGACGTACCCGAGATTATCTTGAGATTGCCTATCGTGGTAGCGACGTCTTATATATCCCTTCGGATCAACTAGGAATGATCCAGCGCTACGTTGGAAGTGATGCGAAAACCGTCGCCTTGAGTAAACTTGGAAGCCAGGACTGGAAGAGAAAGAAAGAGCGGGCTAAAAAAAGTATTGAAGATTTAACAGAACAGCTGCTTGAACTCTACGCTAAAAGAGAATCGGCCCAGGGCTATAGCTTTTCACCGGACACACCTTGGCAACAGCAATTTGAACTGGATTTTCCCTATGAAGAAACTCCTGATCAGCTTCGAGCCGTGGAAGTGATGAAAATGGACATGGAGTCCCCTAGGCCAATGGACCGACTCCTTCTTGGAGATGTGGGTTTTGGAAAAACCGAGGTAGCTCTTAGGGGCATTTTTAAAGCTGCCATGGACAGCAAACAATCGGTACTTCTTGTACCTACAACGGTCCTTTGTCAGCAGCACTTTGAAACCATGAGATCTCGCTTTCGTGATTATCCCATTAAGATTGCAGCTCTATCAAGGCTTACAGCTCCCAGTGAAAAAGAAGCCATTTTAAAGGGTTTGGCCCAGGGCAGTATAGATGTTCTTGTGGGAACCCATATGGTCTTTGGAAAACACGTAAGCTTTAAAGATTTAGGTCTTTTTATCATTGATGAGGAGCAGCGGTTTGGCGTTTTAGATAAGGAAAAAATCCGTAGACTACGAACCCAGGTGGACACCTTGAGTTTATCCGCCACCCCCATACCCCGGACCCTTCATCTGTCCCTTGGAGGAATCCGAGATCTTAGTCTTCTTAGAGAAGCCCCCCGCAACCGATTTCCCATTCAAACATATATTGCTAGAAGAGATGAAGGTCTTATAAGAGAAGCCATTTTAAGAGAGTTGGAACGAGAGGGGCAAATATATTATATCTATAACCGCATCTCGGGCATGGAAGAAGTGCAAGCCAAATTAAGAAAACTTTTTCCCGATATCAGCATCGCTTCGGCCCACGGAAGAATGGATCGTCGACGTCTAGAGCAGACAATGTTGGATTTTAGAGAAGGTAAAATTGATTTGTTGCTTTCCACCACCATTGTAGAAACAGGCATGGATATTTCCAATGTAAATACACTTATTGTAGAAAATGCTCAAAACTTTGGACTTTCCCAGCTTTATCAGCTCCGAGGTAGGGTGGGGCGCAGTGACCGCTTGGCCTATGCCTATCTTCTTTATCCTGCCCAGGGAGAATTGACAGAAGAGGCCAAGACCAGACTGGATACCCTCAGAGAGTTTACTGAATTTGGTTCGGGCTTTAAAATAGCTCTGCGGGATATGGAAATTCGTGGCTCTGGGAGTATATTAGGTTCTGATCAATCGGGACATTTTGTTGATATCGGCTATGAACTCTATATGGAGATGCTCAAAGAAAAGGCCCAAGAGCTTCGAGGAAACAAAACAAAAATAAACACAAGAGCGCAAATTCAATCCGATGTTTCTGCCTATATACCTTCAAAGTATATTGAAGCCGAAGAAACAAAAATGGAGCTCTACCGGAAAATAAATAGAATAGAAAGCAGAGAAGATTTAGCGGATCTTGAAGAAGAAGTTACCGACCGTTTTGGCACCATGCCTCCGGTGGTAGAAGAACTTCTGCTAATCAGTTACCTATCTTCTCTAGCGGGCAGAATGGGTTTTAGTGATGTCATATTACAAAAAGGTCTAAAGCTCTACTTTGACGAAAGCCATCCTCCTGGTGTAGAATGGTTGCAGCGTTTGCATAAAGCTTCCCCACCGGGGGTACAGATTAGAGCAGGCGCAAGACCCTTTCTTTTCATACAACAGGAAGAGTTAACAATAGAAAAGACGGTGAGGGCACTGGAAAGTTTAGAAAAACTTGGAGAGGGTGCATCACCTAAGGAGGAAATGTGAATAAAAAAATAATGATAGGACTTTTAATTTTAGTCCTAGTTACTACGGTGGCCTGTGGTAAAAAGGAAGAAACCCCAGCACAAGGCGCTGTAGAAAACGGTGAAACTGAGCAAATAGAAGAAGAAAAAGCTCCGATTTTACCTAGCAACGAAAATTTCGTGGCAGAAATTGATGGAAAGGGTATAACAAAAGAGGAATTTGAAAAATCCTATCTTTTCCGAAAATATTCTTATATTAAAAGCTATGGGGAAGAAGTTTTCACCGGCGAAGGAGCAAAGACACTGGAACGCAATATGCGTCTTCAAGTACAAGAGGAACTAGCCCGGGAACAAATTTATGTTCTACTTGCAGAAAATGCCGGCTTTAAAAAAGATATGACCGAAGCAGCAAAGATCTATGAAGAAGATTTTATCGCTAGAAACACCGATGAGACTCTCAAATACTTTGAGGAAAACAATCTTGATAAGGATTATGTGACCAATCGCATTGCCATAGAGCAACTGGTGGGTAGTTTTATTCAAAAACTACAGGATGATTATCTTGACAGTGATGGCTTTGTTGAAAAAGAAAAGACGTTAAATCTTGTAAGAGCAAGTCATATTCTTGTCAATACGCAAGAAGAAGCTCTAGAAATTAAAGGTCTAATTAATGAAGAGCCCTCTCGTTTTGAGATGTTAGCCAAAGAACGTTCCACCTGTGCCAGTGCAGAAAACGAAGGAGATTTGGGATACTTCGAAGCCACTGATATGGCAGAAGAATTTTCTAAGGCAGCCTTTGCCATGGAGATTGATGAAATATCCGAAGTGGTTGCCAGCCAATTTGGCTATCACATTATTAAGCTTACCGACAAAGGAACCCTCTTTGAAATTCTTGAAAGAGGAAGCGAAGATCCCTATTTGGACCAAAAATTGCTGGATCTTAGTTATCAAGTTGTCGGGGAAAAACTTAAAAACCTTTATGATGAACAGCTTCTAAAGACCCCTATTCAGTATTATTCCATCGAAGAATAATGCTTAGCATTGTAGGTCTTGGCCCCGGAGGATTGGATCAGCTCAGTCTCGGGGCCTTTAAGGCCCTTCAGGAAGCTGACAAGATTTATCTTAGAACAGCCTGGCACCCAGCTGCCCAGGAGCTTGAACTCCCTTTCCAGAGTTTTGATTGGCTCTACGATGAGGCCGAGGATTTTGATAGTCTTTACCAGGAAATAGCCAGACAAATCGCTAAAGCTGCCGAAATCGAAAATGTGGTATATGCCGTCCCCGGTTCGCCCTTTGTTGCAGAAAAAACTGTTGAAATGCTCATGGCTTTAAAGCCAAGAGTTTATCCAGGAGCCAGCTTTCTCGACGTGGTGTGCGCTGCCCTGGGTATTGATTTTATCCGTGGGCTTTTGATTGAAGATGGGCTGGACGACTTTAAAATCCTTCCTTCAGTGGATCTTCTTCTTGTTCAAGTTTATAAAAAAGAAGTGGCTTCTCAGGTTAAGCTTCGTCTTATGGAAGTTTATGACGATGAGCATCCCGTGACCATCATTGGTCATGCGGGAACCCCTGAGGAGAAAGTGACTTCGGTTAAACTTTTTGAGCTGGACCGTTTTGAGGGGTTCGATCATTTAACAACCCTTTATATCCCAAGGAATAATAAATCCCCAAAAGGTCTGGGAGAACTTTATGGACTTATGGAAAAACTTCTGGCTCCCGGAGGTTGCCCCTGGGATAGAGCTCAAACCCATCAAAGCCTTAAGCCCTATCTTTTAGAAGAAAGCTATGAAGTTATGGAAGCCATTGATCAAGGAGATTTTGAAGCCCTGGAGGATGAACTGGGAGATTTGCTTTTCCAGGTTGTTTTTCACACAGCCTTGGCGGCGGAGCAGGGGTATTTTTCTCTAGAGGATGTTATCGAAGGGTCCTATGAAAAGATATTTTCTCGCCATACCCACGTCTTTAGCTCCGATGAAGCTAGCAACCCAGAAGAAGTCCTGGATATTTGGGAGAAAAACAAAAGCAAAGAACAGGGTATAGAAAAAAGAATCAATTCCATTCCCAAAAACAGTGCCTTGCACTATGGGCAAAAATTAAAAAAACTATTGGGCATGAAAAAACAATCAAGCAAAAGTGATGAGCAGTTGCTAGATTTACTGGAAACTATTATTGAAATTGCTGTGGATAGAGATTTATCTCTTGAGATGGCTCTGATGGATCGAATGAGTCTTGTGGTGAAAAACAGATCCTATACAAGGGATAGTATTTAAGGAAAATCTTTTTTTAAACAATCTTAAAAATAAAGAAACACCCATAAAAAATGAAAAAAGTGCTTGTATTATCATGCTTTTGTGGGTATCATAGATTTAGGTCATAGAAGGAGGAAAGAATGAATAAAACTGAATTAGTAGCACAAGTAGCAGAAAAAACAGGTCTTACGAAGAAGGCATCACAAGAATGCATCGAAGCTGTTTTAGATAGTATCCAAGAAGCGCTGGTCGCCGGTGAAAAAGTACAACTGGTAGGCTTTGGAACTTTTGAAGTACGAGACAGAAAAGCTCGTCAAGGAAGAAACCCCCAAGAACCTGAAAAAGTAATCGAAATCCCCGCTTCCAAGGCACCTGTTTTCAAAGCAGGAAAAGGNNCTTCCAAGGCACCTGTTTTTAAAGCAGGAAAGGGCCTTAAAGAAGTGGTTAACCAAAAGACAAAATAGAGAGTAGCAAAGCTACTCTTTATTTCACGAGGCACAAAGATGCGGGTAGATAAATATTTAAAAGTCTCCAGGATCATTAAACGTCGCACAATTGCCCAAGAGTTCTGTCGTGCCCAAAAAGTGAAAATCAATGGAAAAACAGCCAAACCTTCGGATCCATTAAGGTTAGGTGATATTGTTTCCATTCAGTTTGGAATGAAAATTGTAGAATTTGAAGTCTTGGAACTCCGCGAAGGTTCCACCAAAGACAACGCGGCTCAGATGTATAGGGAAGTGATATCATGAAAAATGCACTTAGAAGAAAACGTTCCATTATGATAATCGCCCTTTTATTGATTCTTTTAGGTCTTTATACTTACATTTATCAGCAAATGGAAATGAAAAAGTTAAAAGACGACCGTGTTTCTTTGCAATTGGAAGTCCAACGTTTAGAGCTTTTAAAGGCTAATCTCGAAGAAGAATTACGTCGATCAGGCTCCTTAGCCTATATCGAGGATGTAGCACGAGGGCAATTAAGAATGATTATGCCCGACGAAATGCTTTATGTGATCCATGATTGAGGAGGAAAAGTCAAGAGAAATCTTGACTTTTATTTAATATGAAAGCAGTGGTTGATCTTGGAAGCCAGTCGCTGAGACTTCTTACCTTTAATTCAAAATCCGATTTCTTAAAGGGCAAGATGCGTAGCGAAATATGCCCCTTGGCAAGGGACCTGAGTGAAGGTTATTTAAAAGAAGAAAGAAAAACAGAAGCCCTGTCCATCTTAAAGGATTTTATAAAAGGCCTGTGTACAGAAAAAGTCTATCTTTATGCCACCAGTGCCCTTCGTGAAGCAGAGGATGGGCAAGCTTTTATTGAAGAAATTAAGCACAGCCTCCATATCCACGCAGAAATCATATCGGGAGAAGAGGAAGGTCGACTAAGCTACGAAGGGGTTAAACTTATGGCGCAAGAGGGTCTATTTTCTCTTCTTGACCTTGGCGGTGGTTCTACCGAAATCGTTACGCCTTTGATCAAAAAGACCTATCCAATGGGCGTTGTGCGATACCATGAAGAGGTGGACCTTGAAAAAATTTTTAAAAACTTACCTCAAATTGAAGGTGAGCTTTATGGCATAGGTGGAAGCCTGAGCGTTTTTACAAGCCTATCACTAGGCAGCAATGTATATGATCGTGAGCTTATTAACGGAAAGAAAATAACAAAAACTAAGATAAAAGAATTAACAGATGTTTTGGAAAGCCTGACTCTTAAGGAGCGAAGGACCTTTTTAGGAAGCTTTGAAAAAAGAGCCGAGACAATCCTTCCTGCAGGAAGAATTCTGTTACATTTACTTACTCGTCTCGGTAAAGAAGGACTTATTTACTGCGACTTCTCTGCTATTGAAGGGTATGCCCTTACCAGGGGCTTACTATGAAACTCATTCCAAAAATAGAAGGAAGTGTTCTTCTTGCTTTTAGTGGTGGCCCTGATTCTGTTGTTTTGCTAGATTTATTTTTAAAGGAAGGCTACCAAGTCGAACTTTTTCATCTAGATCATAACCTTCGAAATAGTTCAAAAAGAGACGCTCTTTTTTGCCGCCAGCTGGCTAAGGACAAGAATCTCGTCCTACACACATATAGCCTAGAGGTTGAAGACTATTGTAAGAAAAAGGGACTAGGTATCGAAGAGGGAGCAAGAAATCTTCGCTATGAACTTCTTCGAAAAATAAAAAAAGAAAGAAATCTTGACTATATAGCAACTGCCCACCATTTAGATGATCAGATGGAAACTTTTTTTATGAATCTTTTCAGAGGCAGTGGCACTTCTGGTCTTGGAGGCATTCATCCTCTAAAAGGAGATCTATATAGACCCCTTCTTTCCTTTCGCAAAGAGGAGATTCTTCATTATGCAGAGGAAAATAATTTAGACTTTGTGACCGACGAGACCAATCTAGAGCCAATATACAGTAGGAACCGTCTTCGACTGGACTTAATTCCTAAGATTGAAGAGGAATATGCTCCGAGGCTTTCAAAGCGCCTCCTTCAAACTACGGAGATTCTTCGTGAAGAAAGCGCCTATATAGAGGAACTCCTTGAAGAAAATATTGATACAAACAAAAAACTTTATAGCACTGAGGAGATTGGCAGGCTCCACAGAATCCTCAAAAAAGCTTTGCTTCGCAGAAAATTCTCTTTAAATTTTGCCCAAACTCAGGAAGCGATGGATATTTTAGAAGGTCGCTCCATGGGAGAAAAGCACTTTACCCAGGGACTGCTTCGCAGAGAACAGGACTTTTTCTATTTGGGTCCCTATCCCCAAAATACAAGTGTTAGCCACCCTCTAAGTTTGGGTACAAATAGCTTCGAGGGTTATGAATTAAGGCTTACAAAGACCAATGAACCCCTGTTTACAGAAAAAACCCACAGTATTCCAGAAGAACTCATAGTTGAGCCCTTAGTTCTTCGCAATCGAAGACCCGGAGATATGTTTCAACCCAGTGGCGTTCAAGGGAAAAAGAAGTTAAAAGATTTTTTTATTGATGAGAAGATTCCCCTATCGCAAAGAGACCAACATATGCTCTTAGCATCGGGAAAGACAATCTTTTGGATAATAGGGCTGAGAAAAGCCCAAATCCCCATGGATGCTCAAAGTTATCTTCAGGTTTTTATTGAAAAATAATCTCCTTTGGTGTAGTATAGATGGGTGTATAAGGAGGCAGAAATTTGAAAGGAATACAAAAAAATCTGTTCTTTTGGTTACTTATTCTTATGGTGCTGGTCTTCGTGTTTTGGAGCTCCTTGCAACCGACCGAAGAAACAGTTGAATTAAATTTTACAGATGTTATTGCAAGAATTGAAGCCAATCAGGTCGAGAGTATCGGCGTTAAAGACAATGTGGTTGGTGGTTTTTTAAAGGATGGAAGTGAATTTGCCGTCTTTGTTCCGGGAATGTTTGCCCAGTATTATGGTACGGAGATTCTCGATGCGGCCAGAGCTAAAAACATTCCCATTGAAACAGCCCCACCGGATGTTGAACCACTATGGATGAGTATCCTGCCGACTCTGGCAATTATGGGAATTATGCTTTTCGCATGGTTTATGCTTATGAATTCCGGCCAGGGTGGAGCCAATAAGGCCATGAGTTTTGGTAAGAACCGTGCAAAACTCCATAAGCAAGATACGGGGAAAAAAATTAAATTTGCCGATGTTGCAGGTCTTCATGAAGAAAAAGAAGAAATGATGGAAATCGTAGATTTTCTAAAAAACCCCGAACGGTATAAAAAACTTGGTGCTAGAATTCCCAAGGGAGTTCTTTTGAGCGGAATGCCGGGAACAGGAAAAACATATCTTTCAAGAGCCATTGCCGGCGAGGCCAATGTACCCTTTTACAGCATAAGTGGTTCAGACTTTGTCGAGATGTTTGTTGGAGTTGGCGCTTCCAGGGTTAGGGATCTTTTTGCCACTGCAAGAAAAGATACGCCCTGTATAGTATTTATTGATGAAATCGATGCCGTTGGTCGTCATCGTGGTGCTGGTTTGGGCGGGGGCAACGATGAGAGGGAGCAAACCCTAAATCAGCTTCTCGTCGAGATGGATGGTTTTGGAGACCATGAGGGCATCATTATTATCGCGGCCACCAATAGACCGGATATTTTGGACCCGGCCCTTCTTCGTCCTGGTCGATTTGATAGATTGATTTATGTAGGTGTTCCTGATATCAAGGAGCGTGAAGCTGTCCTAAGGGTACACTCAAAAAATAAACCCGTGGATAAGGACGTGGATTTTAGTGTTATTGCAAAACGAACTCCAGGCTTTACCCCGGCTGATCTTGAGAACATGATGAATGAAGCCGCTCTGATTACCGCTAGAAAAAATCTTCCTCAGATAACCATGGATATTATCGAAGAAGCCACCACCAAGGTTATTGTTGGCGTTGAAAAGAAATCCAAGGTGATTACTGAAAAAGAGCGTAGGCTGGTATCGGTTCACGAAGCTGGTCATGCTGTTGTTGCAGCCCTTTTACCCGGAGCAGACCCCGTCCATACTGTGACTATTGTTCCAAGAGGAAGAGCCGGCGGATTTACAATGCAGCTACCCCTTGAAGAGAAGAATTACATGACAAAGGATCAAATGATCACAGAGCTGATGGTTCTTCTAGGCGGTCGAGCGGCGGAAAGAATTGTTCTAAAAGATATTTCCACCGGAGCCTCCAATGATTTAGAAAGGGTCTCAAAAATAGCTAAGGACATGGTTGTTAAATACGCAATGAGTGACAATCTCTCACAGATGAGTTATGGGGGAGATGATAATGTATTTATTGGCAAAGATCTTACGACAAAAAGAGAATATTCCGAGCAGGTTATCAGCGAAATTGATATGGAAATTCGTCAAATTGTCGATAGAGCCTATGCTCAAACTATCGACTTATTGCAGAGAAATATAGATAAACTTGAGGGTGTTACCATGGCTTTAAGTGAGTACGAAACCATTGATTCTCAAGAGTTTGCCTTGGTCATTGAAAAGGGATTTGACGCTTTAGTTAAGAAAAGAAAAGTCGAACCCAGTTATGAAGACAGTGATTTTGATGTTGCCAAAGATGGGCAAGATCAATCGGAAAAAAACGAAGAAAAAACAGAAGAAACTTTTGATATCTAAAGGACGAAAAAAATCAGGAGCGAGTTAAAAGCTCGCTCCTTTTATTTTTGGGAGGGAATAAAATGACGCCAAAGGAAGTTTCAATCCAATATATTGATAAGAGCAATACTTTTCTTAAAAGAAGCAGTAGCTCTATTTTTATGGGTGGGATTATGGCAGGAATGCTTATTGCCATGGCTGGTTACGTTAGCTATGGGGCGACCTATGATAGTTCGGTTTTTGTAGGCGAGGGGATAACAAAGATCCTTCGCGGAATTATTTTTTCCTTCGGTCTATTGGGCATTGTTTTAAGTGGAGGCGATCTTTTTACAGGAACCTTGCTCTATGTGCCGGGAACGTCAAACAAACAAAAAATAGAATTGACAAAGCGTATTGCTTTGGTTTTGTTTTCGAACTTTGTTGGCTCCATTGCACTGTTAGTTCTTTTACAACTGGCTGGCAGCCTTCATCCAAAACTAATTGATATTGTAAATCCAATCGCCAAAACAAAACTTTATCTGGATCCCATTAAAGCTGTGTCAGCAGGCTTTTTATGTAATTTTCTAGTGTGCCTTGCCCTTAGAGCCATGGAAGCTTCCAAGGATGCCGCGGGCAAAGCCATTGCCTGCATTTTGATTATAACGGTGTTTTTTATAGGTAGCTTTGAACACAGCGTAGCCAATCTCTTTATTATTCCTGCTGGTCTGGGACTTCAAATTTTGGGTTTATGGTTTTTTTATAAAACACTATTTTTCGTGGTTCTAGGTAATATTCTGGGTGGTGTCTTTCTTGGCTATGCAACGGGATATATATATAAAGACATTTAAAAAACTGCTAAGCGGTTTTTTTATTGGGATGAATATTAGTCTTCGCTATTGCCTTGAATTATTTTGCCTACAGGAGCCATATAGATAATAAATTCGTCAGGATTTGGAAGATCCAATAGTTTGTCTGCGGCTTCCTGGTCATAGGCTGCAACAGCACAGGTGCCACAGCCAATGGAAGTGGCGGCCAAATAAAGGTTTTGACATACATGGCCTGCATCCAAGGCAATCACCTTCTGGGAGGCTTTACTGTATCTCCACTCGGTCCGGTAGGGAAGGGTGGACCATAAAAATATAACAGGGGCTTTACCAACAAAGGCTTGGCCAAGGGCTGCCTCGGTTACATAGGTTTCAAGGGGTTCTGGTGAAGATAGGTATACAAGAGCATGCTCAAGAGGAAGATAGCGCCATAGACCTCGCTTAAATAAAATCTCTCCCTTTT
>LFRM01220648.1_pt1 | contig 12333 bp, 11 predicted proteins | sample 618341 | NCBI WGS metagenome assembly LFRM01 (sample SAMN03654438, study PRJNA283298) | anaerobic digester metagenome | isolation source: pool of bioreactors CSTR01a, CSTR02a, and CSTR03a thermophilic anaerobic... | place: Denmark: Kgs. Lyngby | collected 2014-05-21
CGTTGGAGGCGGGGACTACGATTATCTAAAAATGATGTGTTTACATTCACCGCAGGGGTTGACTCGTCTGTGCGAACGCCCGATGTATTTCATCTTGGGGCATGCTTCGTTTTGGAAAACACCATCCTATACGATGACATTCCCATTTTATCCTTTCAGGAGATCAAGTCGATCTTTGAGGGGCTGATCTATGAGGGCAAAATCAGAGGCATCACAGATATGAGGCTAGGCTACTATCTCTATTGTGACCCGGCGGCGCGCGACATCAACTGGCTTGTTCCCATGTGGATTGTTCGCGGCGACATGCACTATGACCCCGATGTACAGCCGCTGCGGTTCGTGGATGAAAAGGGGCAAGCTCAATACGAAATGCCCAGCACCGTATTTGAAGTCGAGGCGCAAAGCGGGAAAATCATCGATTTCCTGAACATGAGCCCAACCAGAAGGCATGTGCCTAGTATCTTGAGCTGGGATGACCTGCGATGAAACGCATTTTATATCAAGCAGAATAATCATTCATTAAAGGGGAGTTTCCTGACCTAGAGAAGCTTCTCTAGGTATTTTGCCGCACCGTCATCGTCGTTTTTTCTGTGCACCATACGCTGCACGCTGAGCATTCTTAAACCTGTTGATTATTTTGGCATATGGATTTGCGAACGGTCAATCTTGGCGCTAGCGGACGATCGATTGATTCGGCAAACAACGGGATTCTCGCTTTGCGAGAGAGAACAGCGGTCTATGGGGTGCGGCGGCGTTCATCCAAATGCTTCCCCCAAAAAAACAAAAAAAGGGGCTTCCCTGCACCATCCTACCACAAGTTACTAGCTTTATCGCACCCGCAGTTTGTGCTATAATGTATGCGGAGATAAGACTTATTAACTTTATGTAGGAGGATAATATGAAAAATATGCGTTGTTTTATGGCGACACTGTTGTCAATCGCATTGCTGATTACAGGCGGTGGTTTGGCGGAGGAAGCTGATCACTCTGCAGAAGTGGTCAAATCGTATTTACAAATGCTGATTGATGGAGAATATGAGGAATCCGAAGCGCTTCTTGATGAGACGATGCTTGCGCAGCTCAGCCAAGGCGGGGGGACGCAGGCTTTTGTGGAGGTCAATTTGTATCCCGTGATCGGCGAGTTGATGGAGGTTGCCAGTGAGCCTATGTTCGCAGGGGAAGCACAGGGATTTCAAGTTTATCAAGCAAAGATTCTGACTACGCTGGGCGGGCATACTGCGACGATGTATGTCGATTCGCAAAATTTGATTGCCGGATATCAAATCATTCAGGATGTGGAAGCTGCCATTGTTATGCCTGAAGGCTTTACTGAAACCGAGTTTACCGTAGATGCAGGAGGCGGCTATCCGCTGGATGGCCGCATTGTCAAACCGAGCGATCCTTCACAGTTGGTTCCCTGTATATTGCTGATTCAGGGCTCTGGTGCACTGGATTTTGACGAAATCGTCGGTGCCAACCGTATCTTTGGCAAGCTCGCCAGAGGTCTGGCACAACGCGGCTTTGCAACGCTTCGCTACAATAAGCGCACCAATCAATATCCGCAGATCATGAGCGAGAAGGACTATAGCATTCAAACGGAATATATGGAAGATGTGCATGCGGCGGTTGGGATGCTGCTGGAAGAGCCGGGCATTGACCCCGAGCGTATTTTCGTGCTCGGACATAGTGAGGGCGGCATGCTTGCGCCTGCATTTATGGCGGCAGACCCCGCACTTGCTGGAATGATTTTGCTTGCGGGAACGCCGCGCAACATGCTGGACATTTCCGTGGATCAGTCAAATAGTGTGATGGATTATTACAATGCAGCAGGTATGGCGGATGTCGCGGCGGCGCAGCAGGAAGTGATTGATACCATTGTTGCGCGCAAGGAAGAAGTGGACAACTACACCGCCGAGGAGGCGCTGGAAGCTGATCCGATCTATAATTTTACGGCTTACTATCTCTATAGCCTGAATCAAATTGATGGGGTGAAATTGATTCAGGAACTAGCAAAGCCCACGCTGATTCTTCAGGGCGATAACGACCATCAGGTATATGCGGATAAGGATTTTATGGTCTATCAAAATGCATTGTCCGATGCCGATTTCGTCCAAATGAAGGTATATGCAGGGCTAAGCCATCTGTTCCTCCCATCGCAAGCGACGAATATGGTGGATGCCATGAACGAATATTATGCTTCTGCTGAGATTCCCGCAGAAGTCTTTGACGATATCGCAGCATGGATTCATTCCGCGCAGGAATAAGAGCGGACGAAGGATACATTGCTTTACGAGAATGATATAACGGATTATAATGCTGGGCGATCCATCTTTTGCGCGCAAAAGATGGATCGTTTTGTTTTAACTGCAACAAAACCAGCGTAAAAAACGTTGTTATAATATGGAACAACTGACAATTTGACTCATCTACTAAAGGAGGAACCCCTATGCATACTCGATTCATTGCTATTCTTTTATCTGTGATGCTTGTAGTATCGCTTGCATCAAGCGCAGCGGCAGACGCCGGGTATTATTCCACACCATCCGAAAGCTCCGCGACAGTCAATAACCCTGATCCTGCCGATCGGCTTAACCTGAGGACAGGCGCTAGCGAGGACTCGCCTACGCTGGGGAAATACTATAACGGCACCGTTGTGGAGGTTCTTGGCGAGGAGAAAAGCGGCTGGGTGAAAATTCGGTTTTGCAATCTGGTGGGATACATGCAGAAAAAGTATTTGGCGTTCGGTCAGGAGCAGCCTCAGGTCACCTCGGCAATCCCTAGCGTGACAATCAAGAATACGAGCGGCACGGGCTTGAATTTGCGTGAGAAACAATCAACGAATTCGCCCTCGCTTGGTCTATGTAAGAATGGGGATTCGGTTTTGGTATATGGCGTGGGCAAAACTTGGTGTCATGTGCAAGCTGGTGAACAAATGGGATTCATGCTTCGGGAAAAGCTTTCGCCCTTACTCGAATTTGACAAAGGCACGGGCAAGAAAACGGTAACGGCGCAAGTGAACAACCCAAATCCTGAAGACAGGCTCAACCTGAGGACATCACCCAATACGAGCGCGCCTGTACTGGGGAAATATTACAATGGCGTTCGTGTTGAATTGCTAGGTGCTGAAAAGAACGGCTGGATACAAGTAAGGTTTGGAAAGCTCACTGGGTATATGCAGGCTAAATTTTTAGAGCTTGACGATAGCCATTTTATCAATTCAGTATTGCCGTCCTATACCATCAAAAACACCGCAGGCAAGGGTCTAAATCTGCGGGAAGCGCAGTCCACGAAATCAAACTCACTTGGCTTCTATTCCAATGGTGATACGGGTTGGATATATGGCGTTGGCGAGACATGGTGCCATGTCCAAGCACCCGATGGAAAAGTCGGATTCATGCTAAGGGAGAGCCTATTGCCTGTTCCCGAGTTCGATAAGGGTAAGTAAGCTGGCGCCCCGGACGGGGGATACAAGGATGAAATTTTGCATGGGAACTGAAGATGACGGGTAATTTCGCGGCACCGTTTTCTCGCGATTTGTGTCGGTTGCCGCACTGGCGTTGGGATCAATATGAAGAAAATATGCGTACAAGCAATCATCTTACTCATGGCATTGTGCACAGCTGCATCTTGCGGGGCGCTGGCAGAGCCCGCGGAATGTTCGTACTATTATGCTGAGAATTTGATTGAAGCATTTCAAATGGATGTGTCATTGATTATCGCCGATCCGTATCCGGAATACATGGCATTATCCATCCGCATATCATATCCGGAAGCCTTCCCGCATCATGCTATTGAGTATTTTAACGTTTATCTGAATGATCAGCAGGCATATCCGCTGTATCTCAACGAGACAATCGATTTGGGCTATAGTGCCCCAAGTGCCTTTACGGGGATGATTCCGTTAGCAGGTGAACTAAGCTCGATTTCGATTGTGCCCGTTGGTCATGCCGAGTTGGGGGAATGGCGGGACGCTGCATTCACCCTTGAGGACTTCGAAAAAATTGAGTAGGCGGTCTGCTTTACCATCGGTCACCCGATACCAAAAAATGTTGTACTGCTTAGAAACAAGGTTTCTGCATGACAACATTTTTTTGGCAACGGTTATCCTGAAACCTGATGCTTCCTAAATCCCATTCGTGCAAGTGGCAGCGTGAGCGCCGTGAGCAATGCATACCATATTGCGCGCATGGTGAATGCATCCAGCACCACTGCGCCGAATTGGTAGGATATATACTTGCCCACCTCTGGCATGGTCGCTCTATAGGGAAACAGAAACAACGTCAGGTTATACAGCCCAGTAGTTCCGCTAGGGGATAGGAACAAAGGGATGAAGAGCATGGGGACAAGGACAATCAAAACTAAATAGGGGCTTTTCATATTTGCAGACAATAGAAGCGTCAGACCAATCATGGCTAGCAGCACCAAATACACAACCCCAAAATTGATAAGCGTTGCCCCTAAAAATGTGAATGGATAGGGGATTGCAGTATTGGCAATTTGCACAGGGAGATTCCATCCGTCCGCGCCGAACGCCCAAAGCGGTATCCCCAATGCCACAGCCATATGAAGCGTGAACGCAATCACCCCAAACAAAAGAGAAGAGAAGAGTTTCGCGCTTATTAGCTTTGTTTTTCCGTACTTTCCAGCCAATATCACGGCATCCGTACCCGCCTGATATTCGCCTGCAAAAACAGGGCAATGACAATACAAACCGCGAAAAGCGCAAACGTCAGAAGTTCAAAACCGCTGATAATATTCGTCCAACCTTCGTAATATCCAAATGTAAAGGGCGTATTCACTTCACGATTGACGCCTTGCCAGTATTCTTTTTGCTCATTGGATAGTTCGCGGGAAGGGGCACTGAGCAGCATTTCAATCTTTGCGTCCCTTGCCAAGTAGAAGCCGCTTCCGTTTTCCATGTCCATGTCTGGCAATTTGTTATACCCTGAGCTTTCGCCCGTTCTTTGCAAATGAAATGATCGACACCGTATATTCATTCATACGGCTAGATGCCGCTGATTCTAAAGGCGCGGAAATAGCGTATTCGTTTGGAATATCTGTCGGCTTATGGTGCTGCGCTATTTGAGCACCCTGTTCATCCAAAATTTGAACCCACAGCTGATTTCGGTCAAGGGAAGACATGCCGTTGGCAGAGATTTTGGGGACATTGTTTTCTACACTGATATATTTGCTAAAGCTCTCCGCGTACTGCTGGGGCCAACTGCTATCGGATACCTCGCCGTCTGGGCGAATAATCGTTGAAATATGAGTCGTATACACTGCCGCAACAAGAATCATTCCAACAAGAAGCAGCACAAAAACCCCATATAGAAAAACGGCACTTTTCATGCCGGAGAGTTTACGCATCTCTGTTCACCAGCTTATATCCCAGTCCCTTTACGGTGATGATGAGCTTTGGATTTGACGGTTCGTCCTCTATTTTCTCGCGCAAATGCCGAATATGCACCATGATGGTATTGTCTATGCCAATGCTGTCCTCTCCCCGCACTTGTTCATATAACCGTTCCTTGCTGATGATCTTTTCACAGTGGTTCGCCAGATAGACGAGCAGTCCGTACTCGCGAGCCGTCAAGGCGATTTCCGTATCCCCTTTATAGACCCGCTGGCTTTCAGTATCGATTTTGACTGTATCAATTTCAATGACTGATTGTAAATGGCGATCCTGCTGCTCATATGATTTGCGACGCAGCTGTGCCTTGATGCGAAAGGCTACTTCCTTAGGGCTGAACGGCTTTGTCACATAAATCGTCCCCGCCGATACCAAGCCCCAAAATCTTGTCAATATCATCATTTTTTTGAGGATAAAAACAAAATAGGGCAATAGGAAAACTCCCGTATGCGTCGGCACGTTTCCATCCCATCAATCCCAGGCAGCATAATATCCAAAACGATTGCATCGGGTTTTTCGCTTCGGCAAAGTGCTATGGCACTTTCTCCTGTCGTTGTTTTCAGGATATTATGAAAGCCCTCCTGCCTTAATACTTCTTCCAGCAGGTTTAAAATATCCCGTTCATCGTCAACAAGCAATAGTTTACTTGTATTCATGTTCATCATCAGCACCTCACAAAACATCATATTCGCGGATTTCTTACGATCGTCCATCGGTAGTTTTTTCCTATGCCTGAGGGAACAAACCATAAAGTATCTTTCTTCCGTGCGCCCCGAGATACCCCAACGCGCACCAGCTTCTTTGACTGCTGGACATTCCATTGTTTCGTCATCCCTACGAGTATTATCTTTCAAGTTCTCCAAATATACGAGAGAAAAAAGAATGTAAGAGCCCTGATGTCTGGGGTTAGGGGTAATAAGTGAGTAAAAAACAAGTATCGGCTCTACCGCTGATGCTTGTTTGCGGCGGTTTGTTTCTTCCCTCAAAACCAGTGGCACGACCCCTACCAAGTCACTATTTGACAGGGCAGCAGCCAGACAAGGCATAGGAAAGCTACATCATCAGATTGACGATTCCAATGAGTCCGCTCATGCCAAAACCTAAACTGGGCATGTATATCCAGTTGCTGTCTATATTTCCTGAAGTTCCAAGCTTTTGATTTCCTTTGCCCTTTAAATCCAGAAAATATCTCCTGCGGCACAAAGCAATCCTCCAAGTAATCCTAAAACAGAAAACACAATCATCCAATTCATCCGCGACTCTCCTTGCCCAATCACATTTCGTCTCTTTGCAGCAGCCGCTTTTGTACAGGCGCTCTCCGCCGTGCTTAGCGCCCGCTAAATAAGCGTTATACCACTCGGCTTTTATCATGTCGATTCTACCATTAGGCTTATCAATAAGAGGCAGCCCAAAGCTGCCCCAAAGAGCCGTCATTTGCATGCACGGAAGGTTCCATGCTATACTGACGGCTCAGGAAAGTGGATATAACGAGTAGGAGGGGAAGCTGCAATGGAATGCATTACATATGCTGATTTTTGTGAACTCAGTAAGCCGCACGAAGAATATTATCGGGGAAGATGGGCTTACTTCAGTGAAGTCATCGGTCTGGTAAATGAGCTAAAGCCTTCAAGCGTTCTGGAATTAGGTCCGTCACTTTTTACGATCGTTAAAAATTCCGATATTATGCACAAGCCTGAACTCGATCGTTGGGGTATCCCGTCTGACATCCAATCAACTGCCTATGTTCACGATGCAACTGAATTTCCTTGGCCCGTCCACGATCAACAATATGATTTGTTCATCGCCCTGCAGGTCTTTGAGCATCTGGTAGACAAGCAGGCGGAAGCATTTCAAGAAGTGAAGCGCATTGCTAAATCTGCCATATTAAGCCTGCCGTATAAGTGGAATTGTCCTGTGGATAATGCGAACTACCCAGAGCATCACATGGTTGATGAGGACACCATTCTTGGCTGGACAAACGGCGAAAAGCCCGATCAATGGATTTATATAGAGAGAACGGGAGAAAGCGTATCAAAAGGCGAAAGAATCATCGGCATATGGAACTTTGATAAATAGCATAACCCCTGTTTCTCCCACTAAAAATAAAGACGCTGTCCTAAAAATAGGATAGCGTCTTTGCTTGCTAGCGTTGGATGCTTGCGCGATCTAACGCTAGATGTGAATGTCAACTTACTGTATAATCATGGCAGAGGTGAGCAGCGTGTCAAAACAGAAAGTGACCGATTACAGGAGAGCATTTAATGAAAAGGCATATTCATATTTTAAGTGAGTCGTAAACATATTATTTTACATGAAATGAGTTTAAATCCCTACGCACAATCAAACCCTTAAAAAAGGACAACAAAAAACCGTTGATTGACAACGGTTTTGTTGCTGGTGGAGCATAGGAGACTCGAACTCCTGACCCCAACACTGCCAGTGTTGTGCGCTACCAACTGCGCTAATGCCCCGCATTTCAGCGTAGATTATAATATCATATTTTGAAAGGCTTGTAAAGCCCTAAAACAGCGCAAGCCATCACTTCGCCGAAAAGCAAAATCATTGCGGGCAGGATGTGGGTGTGATATACTGAGGCCAAGACGATTGATGACGCCGATGCGATTTGTACATACTGCCAACGTGGCGGGATAGAAAGGAGTTTTCCTATGTATTGCGAGGATTGCAAGACCCTGTTTGAAGGCGGCCAATGCCCAAACTGCGTTGGCAAACACGTTCGCGAGGTGGCGGAAAATGACGACTGCTTCTTGATCCAAAAGGAAATGCTCTGGGGCGAAATGCTAGCGGATTTGCTGCGTCAGCATGAGATTCCTTTCTACTACAAGCCCGTGCTTGGCGCGGGGATTACGATGAGCGTCGGCGCGTATCAGGATAGCTATCGCTTCTATGTGCCATACCCGCAGCTGGGCGCGGCGCAGGAGATTGTGGACGAGGTTTTCAGCAATGTGAATGAGGAATAGGGGAGCGTGTGCACCGCGCAGATCCCGCCCCCGCCAATGTTTTTCTGCTGCACTCCGCCCCTCGTGCCCTTGACATCCGCCGCCGCAATGAGTATAATTCGCCCAAGGCAATGATGGGAAGAGTAGCTTGCTTTTGCGGATTTCAAAGAGAGCCGACGATGGTGTGAGTTCGGTAAATCCAGGGCAGCGAAGAACATCCCTGAGCATCCGCCCGAAATGGCAAAAGCCAAAGTAGATGCGGACGGGAGCGCCCGATATAGCGTAAGGAAATCGCGAAAGCCGTTTCCATAAATCGAGTGGGACTATGAGTAGTCCAACGCGGGTGGTACCGCGGAAGGTAAAGAAGCATTCAACCTTTCGCCCCGACTAATTGGGGCGAAGGGTTTTTCTGTATCCTTTTGCCCGAGGGAAAGTAAGGGAGGATAACCATGGAACGAACCGATTATTGTGGTTCACTCAGGCGGCTGCACATTGGGCAGACGGCGACGATCTGCGGATGGGTCACGACTAGCAGGGACATGGGCGGCATCATCTTTGTGGACGTGCGGGATAGGGAAGGCACGCTGCAAACGGTCTTTGACCTCGCTACAGTAGAGGCGGATAGCTTTGCAGCGGCGGAGCGCCTGCGAAACCAAAGCGTGGTGCAGATCACGGGCGAAATTCGCCTGCGCGACGAGAGCACGTATAACGCCGCGCTCCCAACGGGCGAGGTGGAGCTGGTCGCGCATACGATGCAGGTGCTCTCGGCGTCCGATACGCTGCCCTTTTCGCTGACGGATGTCGAGGCGGTGCGCGAGGATTTGCGGCTCAAGTATCGCTATCTCGACCTTCGCCGCCCCCAGATGTATAGCAACCTGAAGTTCCGCCATATGCTGATTCAGCAGGCGCAGCGCATCCTTGATGACGATGGTTTTTTGCAGGTGGAAACACCTGTCCTTTGCAAGTCAACGCCTGAGGGCGCGCGCGATTACCTCGTGCCAAGCCGCACCCACCCGGGGACGTTTTACGCGCTACCCCAAAGCCCGCAGATTTATAAGCAACTACTGATGGTGTCGGGCGTTGATAAATACTATCAGGTGGCGAGGTGCTTCCGCGATGAAGACCTCCGCGCCGACCGCCAGCCCGAGTTCACGCAGGTGGATATCGAGCGCAGCTTCGTGGATCAGGATGATATGCTCTCGTTTTTGCAGGAGCTGTTCACCACGCTTTTTGAGCGCGTGATGGGTCGCCCAATGCCACGTCCCTTCAAACGCCTCACGTGGCAGACAGCGATGGATACCTACGGCAACGATAAGCCCGATCTGCGCTATGACCTGCCCATCGTGGAGGTGAGCGATATCGCAGACCAGAGCAGCTTCTCGGTATTCAAGGCGGTTCGCGAGCATGGCGGCGTGGTGCGCTGCATCAACGTCAAGGGCGCGAATGATATTTTCACCCGCTCCACGATCGACACGCTCACAAACCATGCGATCAAGCTTGGCGCGAAGGGCATGGCGTGGATACTGTATAAGGAAAATGGAGAGATCAACTCGATTTTGCCCAAATATTTTGACGAGGACGTATGGTCGACCCTGGAAAGCAGAATGGACGTGGAAAACGGCGACTTCCTGCTGTTTTGCGCGGATGAGCTGGACGTTACGCGCCGCGTGCTCAGCGGCCTTCGCGCCAAATGCGCGGAGATCATGGGGCTTGTTGACCCGACCGATTTTCAGTTCGCGCTCGTCACCGACTTCCCGATGTTCGAATACAAAAAAGAGGAAAACCGCTACGCCGCGATGCATCACCCCTTCACCATGCCCTTCATGGAGGACATCGACCTCATGCAAACGGACGAAGGCAAGCAAAAGGTTCGCTCTCAGGCGTATGACGTTGTGCTAAACGGCGTGGAGCTTGGCAGCGGAAGCGTGCGTATCCACCGCCCCGACGTGCAGGCGAAGGTCTTTGAGGCGCTTGGCTTTAGCAAGGAAGAGGCGAAGGATCGCTTCGGCTTCTTGCTGGATGCGTTCCGCTTTGGCACGCCGCCCCATGCAGGGTTTGCGTTTGGCGTGGATCGCCTGTGCATGCTGCTCACGGGCGCGCCGTCGCTGCGTGAGGTGATTGCGTTCCCCAAGACCAAGGATGCGGGCTGCCTGCTCACGGGCGCGCCCGATTATGTGGATGCATCCCAGCTTGAGGTGCTGGAGCTCGGCATTAAGGTGGCGGAGGAGAGCAAAGCGGAGCACACGAAGGCGATTGCACGCGAGGTTGTGGAAAACACGACCAAGCTTGCGATGCTCATGCTGGACGAAGCCGAGCAAAAGCAGATGAACACTGAATTCCACGCCATTGTAGACTTTGCGAGCGGGCTGTCAGGCATCCAAAAGGAAGCCCCTAAAAAGCCCCGCACGGTGCACGAAAACATCAATATCCGTCAGGACAAAGCGGGCGAAAGCCTCGATATTGCTGATGTGCTGCTAAACGCACACACGGTCAGCGGACGGCTGATCACCGTGCCAAAGACGTTTGAATAATAGCCCAAGGAGGTATCGGAGGGGCGAACCCCTCTGATTATAATCCGAAAGCAGCGACATGCGCGGTGCTTTGGGGACCTTGCGTAGCAAGGGTTCCCTACGCGTAGTCTAGGCCCTGAGCGTCAGCGAACAGGGACGGAGTGCATTAAAAGAGCGAAGCTTCGTCAAAAAAGATTGCTTTAGCAATATTTTTTGACGAGTGACTGAGTGAGGAGAAGTGTAAATGAAAGAATATAAATTGCCCGCGCTGTGCCGCATGACGGTGACTCAGCTGAGCGCAATGCTGGAAGCAAAGGAAATCACATCTGTGGAGATCGTCGCCGCATGCCTACAAGCCATCGAGCTGAGAAACGATGAAATCCATGCCTTTTTGGAGGTCTTTGCGGAGGATGCGCTCGCATCTGCCGCCGCCTCAGATGAACGCCGCAAAGAGGGCAAACCCCTCAGCAGCCTTGATGGCGTACCGATTGCGATCAAGGACAATATCGTGATCCGCGGCAAAATCTGCTCATGCGCGAGCAAAATGCTGGAAAGCTTCACATCGCCCTATGATGCAACCGTGATCACCAAAATCAAGGCAGCGGGCATGCCCATCCTCGGGCGCGTGAACATGGACGAATTCGCCATGGGTAGCACGACCGAGCGGAGCGCATTTGGAGCAACCAAGAACCCGTGGAACACCGCCCATGTTCCGGGCGGCTCGTCAGGCGGCTCGGCGGCGGCAGTTGCCGCGGGCATGACCCCTGCCGCGCTCGGCACGGACACAGGCGGAAGCATTCGCCAGCCCGCAAGCTTTTGCGGCGTGGTCGGCGTGAAGCCCGCCTATGGCGCGGTCAGTCGCTATGGTGCGGTGGCGTTCGCCAGCAGCCTTGACCAGATCGGCCCCATCGCCAAGACGGTGGAGGACAGTGCGCTGATCATGCAGATCATCGCTGGGCATGACATCCACGACGCGACCAGCGACCAAGCCCTCGCGCAGGATTATACGGCAAATATCGATCAGGGCAGCATGAAGGGCATCACCATCGGCATGCCCAAGGAATGCTTTGGTGAAGGCCTGAGCCCCGAAGTCGACGCCGCCATCAAGGCCGCTGCAAACCACATGCAAACCATGGGCGCGGTCATCAAGGAGGTCAGCATCCCCGACTTCCCCTACGCGCTGTCTGCGTACTACGTCATCTCCAGCGCCGAAGCGTCCAGCAACCTCGCCCGCTTTGATGGCATTCGCTACGGCTACCGCGCACAGGCGTATGAAGACCTCGACGAGCTCTACAGAAAGAGCCGCCAAGAGGCCTTTGGCATGGAGGTCAAGCGCCGCATTTTGCTCGGCACATTCGCCCTGAGCAGCGGCTATCAGGATCAGTTCTACCTCAAGGCACAGCAGTTACGCGAGCTCCTGCGCTACGAGATTGGCGAAGTGCTGGAGGAATGTGACT
>LFRM01163605.1_pt1 | contig 12332 bp, 9 predicted proteins | sample 618341 | NCBI WGS metagenome assembly LFRM01 (sample SAMN03654438, study PRJNA283298) | anaerobic digester metagenome | isolation source: pool of bioreactors CSTR01a, CSTR02a, and CSTR03a thermophilic anaerobic... | place: Denmark: Kgs. Lyngby | collected 2014-05-21
GATTGATTGGGTATTGTGAAGAGGGCGACAGCCCCAAACCCATCCGAAAAACGGATTGATTGTGTATTGTGATGGGGGCGACAGCCCCAAACCCATCCGAAAAACGGATTGATTGGGTATTGTGAAGAGGGCGATAGCCTTAAACCCATCCGAAAAACGGATTGATTGGGTATTGTGAAGAGGGCGACAGCCCCAAGCCCACCCGAAAAACGGATTGATTGGGTATTGTGAAGAGGGCGACAGCCCCAAACCCATCCGAAAAACGGATTGATTGGGTATTGTGAAGAGGGCGATAGCCTTAAACCCATCCGAAAAACGGATTGTTGGGTGTGATGAAGAGGGCGACAGCCCCAAACCCATCCGAAAAACGGATTGATTGGGTATTGTGATGGGGCGACAGCTCCAAATGGGTTCAGGGCTATGAAATGAGCGAAGCTCCCCTGAGCAGGGTCGTAGGGGCGGCAGCCACTACAATCCTCGTTTTTCCCAAATTGAAAGCTAGATTAAAGGGGACGCTGCTCGCAGCGTCCCCTTTGTGTATGCATTTGTTTATTCACTCTTGAGCGTTATCGACCTGCAATGGGTATGTGACCTCCCAATTGCCTTCTACTAATGTATCACATGTGAAGAAATTGCCGTGCAATGTATACTCATCAAGATCGGATGGGCTGATATCAAACACCTCTTCATCATAGCTATCGCGTCCTTCACGGATCAGGGCCATGTCTTGGGCATGAGCAACTTTCTCAGCCCAAAAGCTTATACTGTAGAGGGTTGAAACGATATTTCCGTTGCTATCCTTCAGGTATAAATAGCCATGATTATCAGTGCGTAGGATATCGTCATAAAGCGTCTGGACGTGAAGCTTTCCATCAATAAATCCAATGGCAGTAAGCGTGACGCCATCTACAACCGCAATGGGCTGAGATGCAGGTGATAGCGCGTCAAATGTCATAGGCAAGCCTTCTTCAATAGGGGCATGCATAGGATATTCATCGATGCCGTTACCGCCGCCTCCACGCAAGCGATCATGAGATAATGCTTGTATGCTGGGCGTGAGGCTGACATTGCTCAAATCCACATCAAGGGCAAGATCCTCAAATATCTGCTTGTGGCTAAGGAAATTTCCCAGCCTGAAGGTAAGCTTATCACCCTCGAATTTCTGACCGTCATTTAGCGTGATCGTGATTAAACTGGTGAGTGTTTTGGTTTCGTCATCATAGCTTCCATTTTTGACCATGAAGCCAGAAAATGAAAATGGCGAGTTGATGGAATAGCTGTCATATAGATCGGTTGTCATGTCGAGACGATCCCCTGTTACATCTTGCAGGGAGATATAGATTTCTGCCGTATTGCCATGAACATAGGTGGAAATAACCTCCATGCGGATTCCGTTGTCATCGCATGCGATCTTCACGGGCTTAAAGAACTGAGCGGTCGCAGGGGAAACTCTATACAAAAATTCATATACCTCGGGTACGCTTGCTGCCAGCGCGGTGATTCCAAGTGCTGCGCACAGTGCCAAAGCGAGGGCTATGGTGATCGTTCTTTTGAAAACAGGGTGCGCTTTCACTTTGGCTTGAGGGTTTAGCGATGCGCCTGTTCTCTCTTCAAAAACGGTCTTTATATTAGCAAGGTTCTCTGTGCGAAAAGTTGTTTTATTGGTTTTCATATGTTCACACCGCCTTTGCTGCCAAGCGTTGCTCTGAGTTTGCGCTTGGAATGGTAAAGCTGATTTTCAACCTGCTTGACAGGCATATCCAATACAAATGCAATTTCCTTCGGTTTTTGCTCATGGTAGTAACGCCTGATGATGATTTCCTTGCTCGGTTCTTCCAGCGATTCAATGGCTGCAAGTAATGAATGCTTTGTTTCGGCAGAAAACACATCGCTTGTGATATCAAACGCATTCATCAGTACATCATCGCTGATGGGCACGGTATATAGTTTTGATAATCTGCGGTATCTGTCCGTTGCTTTGCTTTTGGCAACAATGCAAAGGTAGGTCTTGAGTTTTCCTCTCTTCTCATCAAATTTCTGTGGGTTTTCCCAGAGATAGATGAACGTATCTGCAACGCATTCCTCCATGTCTTGCGTTGCTGCGTTGCTTGCCAAAATCCTGCTGGCAATCGACCACATGAGCTTGGCGTATTTGTCTATCACTTGATTCATGGCAGTACCATCACCGGATGCTATCAAGGATACGATCTGTTTGTCAGTCAAAGTTACACCCCCATTGGATTTATTTGTTGGTCACTTATTTGCGATCAAAGGCTCAACATTTGCGATAAAGATGAAGAAGCTTCTGGAAGTTTGCCCGAGGATTGCTGAGGTGCAGCGCCTCATTTGCGCGCCGCTATTCCTGCGAATCATCCGCCTGCAATGGGAATGTGATCTCCCAGTTACCCTCTGTCAGCGTATTACATGTGGTGAAATCTCCATGCAGGGTGTAGTGATGAATGTCCGATGGAGCAATATCAAACACATAATCCTCATAGCTGTTCCATCCCAATTCGGCCAAGTAGTCATAGCTTATGTATCTTGGAGCGGAATCTCCTCCATCGTCCCAAAACGCCACAGCGTAGCTGCTCAAAACGATCGTTCCATCGCTATCCTTTAGGTAGGCAGTGCCCTGATTACCCGTGCGAAGTATCTCATCGTACAGCAATTGGATATGGAGCTTGCCGTCAATATAGCCCATGGCAGTGAGTGTGACGCCATCGGTGATTGGAATTGGGTTGGGTGAAGGCTTCAAAGTGACAAATTCGCGGGGCAATTCATCTCCTGATAANNCTGATAAGTAAATGTCAGATTGAGAAATGGAAGAATCGTTTGTGAACCCGCCGCTAGTCTGTTTCGTCGTTCTGGTTTCGGGGGCAATGTCAGCGGTGCTCAGGTCGACATCTATGAGCTTGTCTTGGAAATTCTGCTTGTGGCTTAGAAACTTCGTCAGCCTAAAAGTGATATCTTCTTTGAATGCATGCTCGCCTTCCAGTTCGAAGTTAATGAGCGTAGTGATTGTTTTGGTTTCTTCATCATAGTTTGTGGTGCTTATCTGGGAATCATATAAATGATATACATTGGTTGTTTCATCCTGATAGACTGTGTTTTCTTGCGAACCATACCAATCAGCCTCATTGACATCGATCTCATAGCTATTGTGCAGATCGGTTGTTATGTCAATGCGGTCATCCGTCAAATCCTGTAAGGAAATATAGATTTGAGCGATGCCTTCGTGTACAAAAGCGGAAACAACCTCCATGCGAATGCCGTTATCCTCGCAAACCCTCTGCACAGGTCTGAAAAACTGAGCGGTTACAGGCGAAATTTTATACAAAAACTCATATACCGCGGGTACGCTCGCCGCAAGCGCGGTGATCCCAAGCGCTACGCATAGCACCATAGCGATGGCAATGGTAAACGTTCTTTTGAGAGTGAGTTTCGGCTTGACAGCTGCATGAGTGCTAAGCGATGCGCCTGTTCTCTCTTCAAAAATAGTCTTTATGTTCTCAAGGTTCTGTGTGCGAAAAGTTGCTTTGTTGGTTTTCATAGGCTCACCCCTTTCTAGTTGGTTAACAGTTCTCTAAGCTTGATCTTGGTGCGGTACAGCTGGTTTTCGACCTGCTTGACAGGCATATCCAGCGCGAATGCGATTTCTTTCGGTTTTTGCTCATAGTAATAACGGCGCAGGATGATTTCCTTACTCGGTTCTTCCAGCGACTTGATCGCCGCAATCAATGTGCGCTTGGTATCATCGGACATCACATCGTTTGTGATATCCAGCGTGCTGATCAGCACATCATCATCAAGCGATGTTGTGCTCTGCCTTGCTAGCTTGCGGTATCTGTCCATTGCTTTGCTTCTGGCAACGATGCAGAGGAATGTTTTGAGCTTTCCGCGCTTTGGATCAAACTTTTCCGGATGCTCCCAAAGATAGATAAACGTATCTGCAACGCATTCTTCGATATCCTGAGTCGTTCCAACACTCGTTAGGATCGTGCTGACAATCGACCACATGAGCTTTGAAAAGCGATCTATTACATGGTTCATCGCCGCACCATCTCCAGATGCGACCTTGCTCATCAGCTGTAAATCATTCAATGTCTTACCCCCATTAGCTTACTAAACCGGTCATCTATAGTACGCATGAAATGCAAAAAACACTTATATCAATTTTAAAAGATTTTAAGTAGGGAAAGCAAGCGTGCTCAGTCATAACGAAAAATGGACGCTGATTAGCAGCGTCCATTCTCTGTGCAAATATGCTTTAGCGTGAGGTTTCTTTGTGCAGCTTCCAGCCCATCCACACAATCCATGCATAGGCAACGGTTTTGGGCAGCATGAGCATGCCAATCATCGGGATTTGTGCGGCGAATAGCACGACGGGGACATAGAAAGCGAAGGACAATGTGATTGCAAGCCACATGAAGCGAAATATCTTGTCGTTTGCCTTCTTTGCTTCCTGCGCAAAGAGGACGATGATGATCACGCCCATGATGGCAAAGGGGACATTTCGCGCGATGCCCCAAATCAAAGGCTGACGGTAGCTGAGCCATGCATTTTGCGGGAATAGGCAAAGTGCGATGCGCAGCACAGCCAGCACCCAGATGGTAACAGTCAAGCTTTTACGTTCCTTGATCTGATAGCGTTCACGCCAGATATAGTACAAAATCAAGTAGAACAGCGTCATGGTAATGGACGTGACCAGCTTCCCAAAGCCAAGCGCGGCGGCATTTGCCTCAAGCCCATTTGTCCACAGTGAGTACATGCGCGGGATAAGATGAAAGGAATCGCCCGCGCCAAGGATGGTTGCCATCAGTCCGAATTTCTTGACCAGTGAAGTCTTTCCTTTGGTTAGCATGAGGATGCCTGCCGTAATCACGCCAATGAGATAACACACCTCGAATGCCGTTTCGCCTATCGCCTGTCCCATAATCATTCTCCTTCTATCGTGAACCTAACAGTTTAATGTTTAATCATCATTATATAGTGGGGAGCAAAAGTGTCAACTGTAAGTTAATATGCTGTGGAATAAATTGGGTTGGGTATTCGTTCCATTGGGTACAGCCATTGAAATAAAACAAATAATGCGCAGCTTTGCTTAATCTTTTCGGTTTCCAGTCGTCTAAGTAAATGAAGGGGGTGAAAAGCATATGGAGGTTGTCATGGCCAGCAACCACGAAGAACAGCTGATCAACATGATCACGATGTATGAAAAGGATCTGATCCGTATGTGCTTCATTTATCTAAGAGATATGTCCCTCGCACAGGATGCCGCGCAGGAGACCTTTATCAAGGCGTATAAAAGCATGGATGCTTTTCGCGGGGATAGCAGTGAAAAGACATGGCTCATGCGCATTGCCATTAATGTGTGCAAGGATATGCGAAAAAATGTATGGTACAGGTTTGTGGATCATCGGATATCGTTGGAGGATGTGCATGAAGCGTCACCGGCTTATGCGCAGCCCTCCATCGAAAATATAGCGCTTTCAACCGAGATTATGAAGCTTCCTCGAAAATATATGGAAGTGATTCTCCTGCATTGCTTTCAAAATATGAAGGTGAAGGAAATTGCGGAGGTGCTGGAGATTTCCTCACCCGCAGTTTCACTCAGGCTGAACAAAGCGCGCAAAAAACTACAGCTCGCGCTGGAAGGGGGCGTAGAAGATGAAGCATAATTACTTTGAAGAAAATCATATTCGAGATGCCATTGAGGACTGTCTCCCTGAAGTGAGCGATATGCCTTCTCTGTGCTATAGCGTTATGCGCGAAATAAAAGGAGAAGGTAAAGTGAAAAAGAAAATATCGCTGGGCTTGGTGCTGGCGATTGTATTGATTTTGATTACTGTGAGTGCACTGGCTGCCATTACCATGAACGCACATTATGAATCGCTAATCGAAGTGGAAAGTGGGAATGGCGTTATTAGCGGATGGAGCGTGGAGGATAAGCTTGCGCTGATCGATTTGATGCTTGACACAGGGATTGAGCTTGACGAGGATCAACTTACCCAGCTTCGCAGCGGAGCGCTAACCAAGCGTGAACAGGGAAAGCTTGCTACGAAGATCATAGCAAGTTATTACCCGCCAAGGACAAATGATTTTACGACCGTTGATATTCTTGCCAAGGAATATGGCAGATATGACACTTGGCCGCTCGAACTGAAGGCATGGCATTCGTCATTGCGCGAAAAGTATGGTTACAGCGAACTATACGGAGGGAGCTCGATGGCTGTTTTGCCAGGCGACGGAGATTTGTCAGAGGAAGAAGCGATTCAGCATGGGCATAACTGTCTGACGGAGATTGTGGGTCTAGAGTATAGCTATATAGACACATTGTATCTAAGTATTTCGTTTGAAGAGAGCTCTATAGATGGTTCACGTAGTTGGTTGTTGAATTACTATGAAAAAGATGACATCGAATTTCAGGATGTCATAGCCTATGTTTATTTCAGTAACGATGGCAAGCATAACCAGTGCGGATTGGGCAAGGAGATCGGAGAACGGGTTTCAGAAGAGTTTGAAGACCTGCTGACAAACCATAGAGATACATTCCTCACCGTTGAGGGACTTGCCGCCTTTGCACAAGATCTGGCTCCTAGAATCAACGAAGCACTGGACAACGACGAAAACGTTAAAAACTGGCCAAAACGCTTTGCGAAAATCCCATATGCCTATCCTGCAATCGGAAGCATCCCGCAGGATGAAGCCATCCAAATGGCAACAGAGGCAGCGTGTCAATACCTTGGCTTCACAAAGCAACAGTTGCTGGAGAACTATCAAATGTCCCTATCGTATCGCGTGTATGCAGAAACGGGGGATGAATATCGGTTATGCTTCTACATATCCGAGAAGGAGAATTCAGAGGCACTCTCAAGGTTCAGAGAAGGCGAGTTCCCGTTCTGCGTAATCATCCGCATGAATGCGTTTACAGGAGAAGTCTTTGATATGCAAGAGAGCAATAACAGGAGCATCAATCAGCTTGGGGAGTAAAAATCAGAGAGGATAGCAAAAGAGACGCTGAAATGTAGCGTCTCTTTTGTAATCTCGATTCAGTCATTCAACTTTATCGCAACCTGCAATGTTTTGAGGTTCTGTCACCATAGCGCTTTCTTCGCCGTCTTGCTTTGCGCGCTAAACAGTAGGTCAATGACATCGGCTACTTGTGCTGCCAACGCAAAATACATAGATTGATAATCTGGCATTTGGATCACCCCTCACAAGTATTTTAAGGGATATTCCCTTAAAAGGTTGTACGGGAATATCCCTTACGGCATAATAGACCCAAGAGGTGATTCCTATGTATGAAAGGATCAGAAACATGCGTGAAGATCGAGATATGACGCAGAAGCAATTGGCGAACTATCTTCAAATACATCAGATAACGTATTCGCATTATGAACTTGGCCGTTTGAATATCCCGATCCCCATGATGGATAAACTAGCCAGCTTGTATCAAACGAGTATTGATTATCTGGTTGGACGAACGAATTGCAAAGAACCATATCCTCTAAGTGATAAAAAACAGTAGAACATAAGAGACAAGGTGTGAAAAGCAGCTTCTCGCATAAAAAGAAATGGGGCTGTTGCAGAAGTCTTTTCAAAAGGCAATAGCAACAAAATCCACCTGCGAATTACTTGATTCGCAGGTGGATTTTTGTGTGTATTTACTACTATTTTGTAAGATAACGGCTGTTTTGCAACAGCCCCATTTTTGACTCTTAAATTATGAGGACGTTGCTTATTGATCCATGCTTTCCTTCGCTGCACTTTCCTCAGCCTTCAAACTCTTCCGAAGCCTCTTAACCTCCAGATATACCGCGGTCAGCACAGGAATACCAATGGACAGCACTTCCTCGGGCGTGATGCGCGGCTTGCCCAGCACCAGCTCGGGCGTTTTCCCAACGGAGAAGCGGAGCTTGTTGCCGGTCTTGTTAATGGCTTCGTATAGCAGCGCGGGGTCAGGCATGAACTTCTCGTCAATGCGCAGGTGCAGACCGTCGGGTTTGAGATAAAGACGGCTGATGCCCAGCTTTCTGGTAATGCCGCGCAGCTGCGCGATGTGCATGAGGTTGAGAACGGGGTCAGGGATATCGCCGAAACGATCGATCAGCTCTTCCTCGATATCAAGCCGCTTGGCTTCGCTATCGATCATTGCAATGCGCTTGTAGACCTCGATGCGAAGCAGCTCCTGAGGCACGTAGTCTGCTGGCAGATAAGCATCGATTTGAAGCTCGACGCGGGTATCAAGCTCGGGCGTTTGCTCAATGCCCTGCACCTCTTCGACCGCTTGCTCGATCAGCTTCACGTACATATCGTAGCCGACGGTGCTGAGATGTCCGCTCTGCTGAGGGCCAAGGACATCGCCTGCGCCACGGATTTCAAGGTCGCGCATAGCGATACGATATCCGGCACCAAATTCGGTAAACTCGCGAATCGCGTTCAGCCGCTTTTGAGCGGTATCGGATAGCGCCTTGTTGCCGCGAACGGTGAAGTACGCATAAGCTTGGCGGTTGCTCCGGCCAACACGCCCGCGAATCTGATATAGCTGGGAGAGCCCAAAGCGATCCGCGTCAAATACGATGAGTGTATTCGCGTCAGGCACGTCAAGGCCGTTTTCAACAATGGTGGTGCATAGAAGCACGTCGTATGCGCCTGCGTAAAAGTCCAGCATGATGTCCTCCAGCGCATTCTCCCGCATCTGGCCGTGTGCAATGCCAATGCGTGCTTCAGGGACGAGCGCCTGTATGCGAGATTTCATCTGCTCGATGCTTCTGACACGGTTGTATAGGAAGAACGTCTGACCGCCGCGGGTTAGCTCGCGCCTGATCGCCTCGCGAATGATCGTGTCCTCGTACTCCATCACATAGGTTTTGACAGGCAAACGCTCCTCTGGCGGGGTTTCAAGCACGCTCATATCGCGGATGCCAACCATGCTCATGTGAAGGGTGCGGGGGATGGGGGTTGCGGATAAGGTGAGGACATCGACGCGGTTTTTCATCTGCTTGATGCTCTCCTTGTGCGCGACGCCAAAGCGGTGCTCCTCGTCAATGATGAGCAGTCCGATATGATTGTATTCAATCTCTTTGCTGAGCAGTCGGTGCGTGCCAACTATCATGTCGACATCACCGTTTTTGAGTTTTTGGATGGTTTCGCGCTGCTCCTTGGGGGTGCGGAAACGGCTGAGCATGTCAAAGGTGACGGGAAAGCCCGCAAAGCGCTTCTTGATGGTGTTGTAATGCTGCTGAACTAAGATGGTGGTCGGTGCGAGCAGCGCGACCTGCTTTCCCTCAACCATCGCCTTGAAGGCAGCGCGGAGCGCAACCTCCGTCTTGCCATAGCCAACGTCCCCGCAAAGCAGGCGATCCATGTTGCGCGGGCTTTCCATGTCGTCCTTGATCTGCTCGACGCATTGATCTTGGTCGGTGGTCAGCTCGTAGGGGAACATGTCGTCAAATTCCTGCTGCCATGGATTGTCCTTGCTAAACGCATAACCCGTGTTCTTGGAACGCTTGGCATATAGCTCGGCTAGGCTGAATGCGAGCTGCTTGAGCCCTGCCTTGACGCGGGACTTTTGCTTCTCCCATTCGCTGCCGCCAAGGCGGTTGAGCTTGGGTGCTGAATGCTCTGCTCCGATGAACTTCTGCACCCTGTCAAACTGATCGGCAGGAACGTATAGCTTGTCGTTGCCCGCATATTGAATGAGCAGGTAATCTCGCTTGATGCCATCGTTGTCCATTTGCACAACGCCCTTGTAAATACCCACGCCGTGAAGATCGTGCACGATGTAGTCGCCCGTCTTCAGGTCGGTGAAGGACGCAATGCGCTCGCCCGCTTTTTGCTTTTTCTTGGCACGCTGATAGGCGGCACCGAAGATGTCGGTGTCGCTGACGATACAGAGCTTGGCGCTGGGATGCAAGAAGCCCTTTGTATAGGTCACAGGGAGCAATATCACCTCTCGAAGAATGAGGTTGCCGTCCAGTGTATCGGCGTAGGAGGAGGGGATCTTGTGCTCCTCAAGTGTCTTTTGAAGTCTGCGGCCTCTCGCCTCGCCGCCTGTGAGCAGCACAATGGCGCAGCCCTCTTCCTTCCACTTGAGGATATCGGTGACAAGGGGTTCGATCTGGCTCTGGTAGGGCATGGATGGGCGAGACCCAAAGCCAATCATGGCGGAGGGCATGAGCTGACCAAGGGTGGTTTGCATATCGGTCATGGCAACAACCGCAAGGCTTTGCCAGCCGTCCAGCATATCCTGGTAGGTGAAGCGAAGCTCCTTTTGAGCATCGAAGGCATCGCCGCGCATGCGGGCGTCTTCAAAGGCTTCGGCAAAGTCACTGCCCTTGGTGCGAATGCGCGATGCAAACTGATCGGGGCGATCACATAGGATGATGGGGTTGCTCAGATAATCGGATACCGATACGGTCTTCTCGCATAGCACATTCATCCACATGGGCGCGGTGCGGATCACATGCCCTGCCTCAATGCTCGCGACATCATCCAGATGACGCTTGTAGGAAGTGCTCTCCTCAATCTTTTTGTTTGCCTCGGCTGCGTCGGTGTTGCCGCTGAGTAAATCCTCTGTGATTTCAAGGGAATCGAGCCCTGATAGAAAATCATCTAGGGAGGGGAGCTCTTCGCCGTCTGCGCTGATGATCGCCTTTGCCTTTGGCTCGCTAGCGGAAAGNNCCCGCCAACGCCCGCCTCGATCGCAGCGCGCAAGCGTGCGGAGGCGGCAGCGGAATCGGTGATCAGGCACTCGGTTGCAGGGACGATTTGAATGCTCTTGGCGCGGGAAATACTCCGCTGGCTGATGCAGTCGAAGCGGCGTATGCTGTCGATTTCGTTGTCGAAAAACTCAATGCGAACCGCGTCGCCGATGTTCGCGGGGAATACGTCGATGATTGAGCCTCGCATGGCGCAGTGGCCGCGCCCCTCGACCATGGGCACGCGCTCATAGCCGTTGCGGATGAGATCGGCAAGCAGCTGATCGGGCGCATAAACCTTGCCCTCTTCCACCGTGATCTTCGCACTCTCAAACACAGGGCGAGGAACACAACGATCCAGCAAGCTGTCGATGGACAAGCAAAGAATGCGCGCCTTGCCGGAGCAAAGCGTATCGAGCACCTGCAGCCGCTGCCAAGTGCTTTCGCGGCTCATGGCGGCGCGGCTGAACTGGATATCACGCGCAGGCATCACAGCGCAGGCTACGCCTGTAAGCCGCTCGATGTCCTGCGCTTGCTTTTGTGCGGTGAGCTCGGTAGGGGTGATGAGCACAATCTGCCGTCCGGTGAGATGGGTGAGTGCGGCGGCGACAAATGGTCGCTCGCCCTCGGCAATCTCGTAAAGCGCGGTGCACCCTGAGGTGCGCACGCGCTGGAGCAACTCCTTCCACTCGGGCAGGGCAGTATATGCGCTGAAAAGACCTTCGTTCATTCGTCCGCTCCTTCTGGGTTGTCGGTCGGTTTCACTTTTTCCTTCTTTGGCTTCTTAGTATTATACTTGCACATGGAGGATTCAATACCTCCTGTGATGAATTCCATCACAGCATCGGCTGCGAGTCCGTAGGCGGCTTTTGCAGCATCCTTTTCCTCTTGGCTGCTGTAGCGGCTGAGCACCCAGTCCGCCAGATCGTATTCAGGCGGGCGCTTGCCAACGCCGACGCGAAGCCGCGGAAACTGATCGGAGCCAAGCTCTGCCACGATGCTGCGCATGCCGTTATGAGTCCCTGCACTGCCGCTTTTTCGGATGCGAAGAAAACCCTGCGCGAGGTCAACATCATCATAGATAACCATGATCTGCTCGGGCTTTAGCTTATACCAAGCCGCGAGGGAAGCAACCGCTTCTCCGCTCAGATTCATAAAGGTCTGAGGAAGTGCAAGGATGGTCTTCTCCCCGCCGATGAAGCACTCGCCAATCAGAGCACCTGACTTTTTGCGGTTCACGGAAACCCCTAGCTTCCTAGATAAAGTTTCAAGGACATCAAAGCCAACGTTATGGCGGGTATTGTGATATTTGCTGCCCGGATTTCCAAGGCCTACAATCAAGTACATGGTGTTCTCCTTCATTATATAGATGATAAAGTGGTGAGTAGCTGCGGCCCGAGGCAACGCTTGCGAGAAAATCGCCTATGCATCCGTGCTGCTGCAAGCATTATCGGAGGATCGCGCTGGAGCAGAGTTCTCCCAAAGCAACGATCGCCGCAACGCGAAATCGGCGCGGATGGATTCACCCACCCCCGCTGGCTCATCATTGTAACACAGTAGCGCTAAGCGGTGCAAGCAACAATCTTCACTTAGGAATGGAAACAATAACAAATATAAAAAACTTGAAAATAA